>Ga0228698_1000861_pt1 | contig 17898 bp, 13 predicted proteins | sample McNCre117_Aug_MG_FD_178015 | JGI IMG/M metagenome (GOLD analysis project Ga0228698, IMG submission 178015) | Freshwater microbial communities from McNutts Creek, Athens, Georgia, United States - 1-17_Aug_MG | ecosystem: Environmental > Aquatic > Freshwater > Creek | place: USA: Georgia...
CAGCGTTTTGCTGGGTCACCTGATCCATCTGCGTCACCGCCTCGCCAACCTGTTCGACGCCGGTGGCCTGCTCACTGCTGGCCGCGCTGATTTCACCCATCAGATCGGTCACCCGCCGGATCGAGGCCACCACCTCGCCCATGGTGGTACCTGCCTGATCCACCAGGCTGGTGCCGTGGGCCACGCGCTCCACGCTGGCGGTAATCAGGGTCTTGATTTCCTTGGCCGCTTCGGCCGAGCGCCCGGCCAGGGTGCGCACCTCGCTGGCCACCACGGCAAAGCCGCGGCCTTGCTCGCCGGCGCGGGCCGCTTCCACCGCGGCGTTCAGAGCCAGGATGTTGGTCTGGAAAGCGATGCCATCGATCACACTGATGATGTCGGCAATCTTCTGCGAGCTGGCGTTGATATCGCGCATGGTGGACACCACCTGCCCCACCACCTCGCCGCCCTCAACCGCCACGGTCGATGCATTCATCGCCAACTGATTGGCCTGGCGGGCACTGTCAGCGTTTTGCTTGACTGCCGCACTGAGCTCTTCCATGGACGCTGCTGTTTCTTCCAAAGAGCTGGCTTGCTGTTCGGTACGGGCAGACAGGTCGTTGTCGCCCAACGCTATTTCAGCGCTTGCATTGGACACACTCTCCGACCCGCGGCGCACCTGGCTCACCACCCGAACCAGACTGTCCTGCATCTTGCTGAGGTGGGCCATCATGCTGGACTCGTCACCGGGGCGCAGGTCCACGTGAACTGTCAGGTCGCCAGACGCCACCGCTTGTGCCAGGGCTGCTGCCTCACCGGGTTCACCGCCCAACTGCCCGGTGATCGAGCGTGTGACCCAAACGCCCAAGGCCAGAGCCATTGCCACGTTGATCACATTGGCCACAATCAGCAGAAACTTGGCTTGCGCGTATTCGGCCTCGGCCTCATTGAACTGCTTCAGGCTGTTCGCTTTTTGAAATTCGATGTTTTCATCCAGGGCCGCCTGCCACTTTTGCGTAGCCGGGTTGGCCTCACTGAACAGGACCTTGGTGGCCTCTTCTTCCTTGTTGGCCATGCCCAGTTCAATGACTTTGTTGTTCAGTGGGCGGGCGACATCGCGGGCGGCGACAATCTTGGCGCGAATGGCCTTGCCTTTCTCGCTGGGTACAAACTTCTCCAGTGCGGCCCAGTTGCGGTCATAGTCTTCGCGGGCTTTGGTGATCTTTGCCAGCTCCGCTTCCTTCTCCGACTTCTCCCGCAATAGCACCACGCTGCGCATCACGCGGGACACGATGTGGATGTTTTCGGACATGTTGCTGTTGAGCTCGATTTTGACGTTGTTGTCCAAAACAATGTCTTTCAGGTTGTCCTGAATAGCGGCCAGGCGATTAAGACTCAATAAGGCAGCGATGACGCTAATTGTGAGCACGACCCCGAAGGCAATGGCCAAGCGGGAACCGACCTTCATATTGTTGAATTGCATGGCGACCTCTCAGTGTCTGGATTTTTCGTTTCGACGTCCCGGAATCCGACTTTTTACGGCTGGTTTCCAAGCAGCGAATTTACCTGATGCGGCGGCAAGTTCAGAGAGCAAGCCTGCAGTTTCTGATACCCATCAAGAAATTTTTAGCGAAATTTCCAACGCTTCACTTCACAAAAACCACCCTGTTTCTCCCGCCATCTTTTGCCTGGTACACGCCCTGATCGGCGCGGGCGATCAGAGCCGCGAGCAAGTCGGCATGCATGCCCGGCTGGGAGGACGCGCCGGGCGGGCGGGCCAACACCGAAACACCGCAGGAAATGGTCAGACGGATGGTCTGCTTGCCCCCCACCGGAATGGTCTGCGCCGCCACTATTTTCCGAATGCGCTCGGCCGTTGCAATGGCCGCGGCCTCGCCCACTCCCGGCAGTAACGCCACGAACTCTTCGCCGCCATAGCGCGCCAACACCTCGCTCGCTCGCAGCTGCACCTGAATCACCTTGGCGACGTAGCGCAAAACCTCGTCCCCGACCTGGTGCCCATAGGTGTCGTTCATGGACTTGAATTTGTCGATATCAAAGAAGAGGCAGGCCAGCGAAAAGCCGCTTCTCAGGGCATAGGCCACTTCCTCCTTGCTGCGGGCCTCAAAGTAACGGCGGTTCTTGACGCCTGTCAGCGTGTCGGTCAGTCCGGCCGCTTTGAGCCGCTCGGCAGACAGCGCACTTTGCAAACACAAAGCAGCAATGCCCGACAGGCGCACCAGAAAGTCTGTGCCCGATCCGGCGGTGAAACGCTGCAAATCTGCGCTGGCCAGGTTGATGCTCCCCAGCACCCGGCCCTGGTGCACCAGCGGCAGCACTGCGATGGAGGCCAGGGTTTGGCGACAGTCGCCCAGCAAGTCAGAAATGCCGGCCTTGAGCGGGCCCAGATACGGATGGGGTTTGTTGCCCCATACGTTCAACAGGGTCTCATCCGAGGCCATCGCCACGATATGCCCCTCCAGGCCGTGGCGGTCGCCACTTTCGAGGTCCAGCAGTTTGATGGCTTCGTAATCCGGATCGACCAGCGCGACCGTCACCCAGTCGATGGAGAAGTCTTTGCTGTATGCGTGGGCCAACGTGGAAAGCAACTCACCCAGTGAGCCAGCACCAATCAGTTTGCGCTCCAGCGCATCAAACTTCTTCTGCTTGGCCTCGTTCTGTCGCACCAGGAGCTCCATCTCCTGAATCCTCGCACGTAGGGATTCAATCGTCTCCACTGCCCCCATAGGTCACCTGCTCCCTGTGTGTTGGTTTGTTTTGCCGCACTGCATTGACCAGACTATCTTAGTCACATTGGAAGTCCGTCCGAAGGCACCAGGTGCCACGCGCCAAGCAGCCATCCCGCTATTTGCAGGCAATGCCATCCTTTCTTGATTTTGATCATTGCCGGGGGTGGTCATTCCGTCATACTTACGCAGCTTTTAGCTTTTTAATCAAATTAATTCAGACACGTGGGACTGGGAATCGGCAGCGATTCGGGGCGCTTTTGCATGAAACTTTATCAACTCCCCTACAGCCATTACAGCGCCAAAGTAAAAATTGCCCTGCTGGAAAAAGGCTTGGCATTTGAAACCCCGGCACTGCCCGCGAACTACCACAGTGCACCGGAGTTTCTGGCACTCAATCCGCTGGGCAAGGTACCCTTTTTGCAGGATGGCGCCTTCGGCATTGGCGAATCGGAAGTCATTGCGGAGTACCTCGAAGACCGCTACCCCCAACCGCCCTTGCTGCCCGCAACCCCTGAGGCGCGCGCGCGCAGCCGCTGGTTGTCCCGCTTCCATGACCTGTACCTCGGCCCGCAGCTGAGCACGCTGTACTTTGCCCTGTCAGACGGGCGCGCCGGGAAACCTGAATGTGCAGTCGAAGTGGACCGTCTGCACGAACTAGTGGCTTTGCTGGAATCGCAAATCGAGCCCGCGCCGTATTTTCTGGGCAGCCAGTTCACGCTGGCCGATGCCTCTTTTGTTTTGTCGTTCTGGTACATCGGCTTGCTGTCCAAGGCCCACGGCAAGCCGGTTTCTGATGCTGCCATGCCGCGCCTGGTGCAATGGTTTGCCACTGTGAGCCAGCGCAGCTCGGCTGCAGCCGTGCTGAAGGCGGCTGAACTCTCGCTTGCGCCTTAACCCGCCCGTTTGACCTATGCCTTCGTCGACCCCCGCCATATTGCCGTTTAGCGCACTGCTGGCCTTTGAATGGACTGACACGCCCATGTGGGTGTTTGATCTCGATGCCAAGTGCATGCGCTGGGCCAACTCTGCTGGCCTGGCCTTCTGGAATGCCACATCACTGGAAGAGTTTCTGGCGCGCGACTTCAGCGACCTGTCGCCCAGCGCCATCATTCGCAACCAGACACACCGCGATGAACACGCGGCGGGCCGCTTCGGCCGCGACCAGTGGACGGTTTACCCCCGCGGCGAACCCACCACACTCAACGCCCACACCATCGGCGTCGATCTGGACAACGGCACGCGGGCCATCTTGTACGAGGCCACGCAAGTCGCAACGCCGCTGGACCCCTCCGTTTTGCGGGGTGTTGAGGCGATGCAACACACGCCTCTGATCATTGCGCTGCACCGCCTGTCCGATGGCAGCGTGGTGATGCGCAACCCCTCGGGCGTGCACAGCTTTGGGCTGACCGATGAACCGGGTCGCCGCAATGACTTTGCCGACATGTTTGTGGAACCGGCACAGGCCGAAGCGGTCCTTGTGCATGTGCGCAATGGAAAAGTCGATGTCACCGAGGCCGAGCTGAAGACGCTGCATGGCCCGCGCTGGTACCGTCTGGAAGTGCGCCCGACACTGGACCCGGTGACCGGAGAGCCAACGTTTCAGCTCAACGCCCAAGACGTCACCGAACGCAAGCTCGCCGAAGCGGCGTTGGTGACCAGTGAACAGCGCTGGAAATTCGCCATTGAAGGCACCGGTGACGGCCTGTGGGACTGGAACATCCAGACCGGCAAAACATTCTTCTCGACCCGTTACAAGGCCATGCTGGGTTTTGCCGACCACGAGTTCGGCGATACCGCCGACGCATGGACCCGGCGCATTCACCCCGAAGATGCCCCTGGCGTTACCGCCGCACTGCAACCTTTCATGGACGGCCAACCCGGCAGCGCCCGCGTCGAATTCCGCATGAAGCGCAAGGACGGCAGCTGGATGTGGACGCTGGGCTGCGGCATGGTCGTGGAGCGCAATGCGCAAGGCAAACCGCTGCGCATGATCGGCACCAACAGCGACATCAGTGCGCGCAAGGTTGCCGAAGAAACGCTGCAAGAAAGCGAAGTGCGCCTCAGAACGGTGGTGGAGTCCACCCGCGAAGCCATTGCGGTGCACCAGAACGGCATCGTCGTTTTCGTCAACCCGGCCACCGTACAAATGTTGGGTGCGTCCGGCGTGAATGACCTGGTGGGCAAGCCCATGCTGGACTTTGTTCACCCGGCATGCCGTCCCCTGGTCATTGCCCGTCTCAAAGCCAAGGTTGAACACGGGCTGGCGATGCCCCTGGTCGAGGAAAAATTTATCCGGCTGGACGGGCGCGTCATCGACGTGGAAGTGCAAGGCGCACCGATTGTCTATATGGGCAAGCCGGCGGTGCAGGTTGCCATGCGCGACATCACCGAGCACAAAATTGCCGAAGAGCGGCTGCGCCTGGCCGCCAGCTTCTTTGAAAACAGCCGCGAGTCCCTGATGATTCTGGACGCCGAAGGCGCGCTCATCGAAGTGAATTCGGCGTTCAGCCGCATCACCGGGTACACCCGTGAAGAGGCGATCGGACACTTCCCGCATTTCCTCAATTCCGGCCAGCAGGAAGAGCACTTTTACGAAGCCATGTGGGACGCACTGGCCGAACAGGGCCACTGGAGCGGTGAGGTCTGGAACCGGCGCAAGACCGGCGAGGTGTACGCCGAAATGCTGACCATCAGCGCGGTGCGCGACGCGGCCGGGCGCACACAGCAATACGTGGGGCTGGCCTCGGACATCACGGCCCTGAAGGAACACCAGCGCAGGCTGGAGCACATAGCCCACTTTGACGCCCTGACCAACCTGCCCAACCGCGTGCTGCTGGCAGACCGCCTGCACCAGGGCATGGTGCAGGCGCAGCGACGCGGAAAGCACCTGGCCATTGCGTATCTGGATCTGGACGGCTTCAAGGCCATCAATGACCAGCACGGCCATGACGCCGGTGACCAGGTACTGGTCACGCTGGCACAGCGGATGAAGCTCACCCTGCGCGAAGGCGATTCGCTGGCGCGTCTGGGTGGCGATGAATTTGTGGCGGTGCTGATCGATCTGGAAAGTGCCTCGGCCTGCCTGCCCCTGCTCAACCGCTTGTTGACCGCCGCATCGCACCCGGTACAGCTCGGCGACCTCACGCTGCAGGTATCGGCCAGCGTGGGCGTGACGTTTTACCCGCAGGATCAGGACATCGAGGCCGACCAACTGCTGCGCCAAGCCGATCAGGCCATGTACCAGGCCAAGCTGGCGGGCAAAAACCGCTTCCACTTTTTCGACACCGAACACGACCGCAGCCTGCGCGGTCACCACGAAAGCCTCAAGCGCATCCGCTTGGCGCTGGATCGGGGCGAATTTGTTTTGTACTACCAGCCCAAGGTCAACATGCGCACCAGCGAGGTGATCGGCGCAGAGGCATTGATCCGCTGGCGGCACCCGGACAAGGGGCTGCTGCTGCCAGCCGTGTTTTTGTCCGAAATTGAAGACCACCCTTTGGCAGAAGCGATTGGCGAGTGGGTGATTGATTCGGCCTTGACGCAAATGGAACTGTGGAACGCGGTCGGTTTGTGTATTCCAGTGAGCGTCAATGTGGGCGCCCGGCAGTTTCAGCAGAAAGACTTTGTGAACCGCCTGCGCAGCATTTTGCAAAACCACCCTGCCGTGGGACACAGCCGGCTGGAAGTGGAGGTCCTGGAAACCAGCGCACTGGAAGACATTGGACAGGTCGCCGAGGTGATCGAGGCGTGCGCGCAACTGGGCGTCTCGTTTGCGCTGGACGACTTTGGCACCGGCTACTCCTCGCTTACCTACCTCAAGCGGCTGCGCGTCAACATGCTCAAGATCGACAAGAGCTTTGTGCGCGACATGCTGATTGACCCCGATGACCTGTCCATTTTGAAAGGCGTGATCGGACTGGCCTCCGCATTCCGGCGGGATGTGATCGCAGAAGGTGTGGAGACGGGTGCCCATGGCCGCGCGCTCCTGGAGCTGGGCTGCGAGCAGGCGCAAGGGTTTGGCATTGCCCGCCCGATGCCGGCAGATCAGTTACCCACCTGGGCTGCAGCCTGGCAGGTGCGCCCCAACTGGGTTGATGGGTCAGAAAAAATGGTGCTCAATTAGGGGCTGAGGCGCCCAACCGAGGCCCTTACGTAGCCCTCGAAATCGGCCGCTGGCAAAGGGCGGCTGAAATAGTAGCCCTGCACTTCGGTGCAGCCACGCGCACGCAAAAAGTCCAGTTGCCCCTGGGTCTCCACCCCTTCCGCCAGTGTGAGCATGCCGAGTGTCGAAGCCATGCTGATGATGGCGCCCACAATCGCCTTGTCGTCGGGGTCTTCCGTGATGTCCCGCACAAACGACTGGTCGATCTTGAGCTTGTAAACCTGAAAACGCTTGAGGTAACTGAGCGAGGAATAGCCGGTGCCGAAATCGTCAATCGACATCTTCACACCGCGCTGGTGCAGGTCGTTCATCACCGCGATGGCGCCCACCGGGTTGGTCATGGCCAGGCCTTCGGTGAGTTCGAGTTCCAGCAAGCGCGCCGGCAGGCCCACTTCGTCCAGAATGTTGGTGACCCATTGCGGCAGATTGACATTGCGGAACTGAACCATCGACAGATTGACCGCCATCGTGATGGGGGCCATGCCACTCTGAATCCAGGCCGCCAGTTGGGCACAGGCGGTGCGGATCACCCACTCCCCGATGGGAAGAATCAGGCCACTGTTTTCTGCCACCGGGATGAACTCGGCCGGCGACACCGTGCCCAGCTCCGGGTGCTGCCAGCGCAGCAGGGCTTCTGCGCCAATGACCTGCCCGGTCTCCAGAGAAATCTGGGGTTGGTACACCAGCGAAAGTTGCTTGCGCTCCAGCGCCCGCCGCAGCGCGTTGCCCAGCAGCAGGGTGCGGTCGGAACGGTTCTGAATGTCGGCCGTAAAGAAGCGAAAGCTGTTGCGTCCATCGGCCTTGGCACAGTACATGGCGGCGTCGGCGCAGCGGCTGAGCGCGTCAAGTTCGGTGCCATCCTGCGGGAACATGGCGATGCCAATCGAGGGCGTTACCGTGAGCTCGTGTCGCTCGATTTGAAACGGCACCAAGGCAGCCTGAATCAGCTTTTCGGCTACCTGCGCCGCGCCGGCCGCATCGGTATCGGGCAGCAGCATCATGAACTCATCGCCCCCCAGGCGCGACACCGTGTCTTGCTCCCGCACCACGGCCATCAAACGGCCCGCAAGCTCGATCAGTACGGCGTCACCAATGCGGTGGCCAAGCGAGTCGTTGACATTCTTGAAGTGGTCCAGATCCAGAAACATCAGCGCCACTGTCTGGTGGTTGCGCTGCGCCGCCCGCAAGGCCACCTGGCAACGGTCGTTCAGCAAGGCCCTGTTGGGCAGACCGGTGAGCGCGTCGTAATGGGCCAGCCGCTGGATGCGGGCCTCCGCTTCCTGCTGGGCAGCCGCTTGTTTTTGCAACTCCAATACGGTCTGGCGCAACTCCTGGGTGCGCCACTCCACCAGATTTTCCAGCTCAGCTTTGGCCTGATGCAGCGCCGCCTCGGCCTGCTTGCGCGCGGTGATGTCCACCGTGATCCAAATGGAGCCCTGGCTCAAATCCTTCGGGTCGATGGCTTTCGCGCGCACCTCGCAATAGATCGGCGAACCATCTTTTTTGCGCAAAAGCATTTCACCCTCAAACGCCTCGCCCCGCGCAAAGGGGGCGTAACAGCGCTCGCCGGCCAAGACCCAGTCTTCATCGCTCAGGTACCACTGACGCGAAGAACTGTTGTCGAGTTCACCGCGCGCGTAGCCCAACAAAACTTCAAACCCCTGATTGCAACGGGTGACCACGCGGTTGTGCAGAAACACAATGCCCACGATGGCGTTGTCCAGAATCAAATTTTGCTCGGTCAGAATCGCCTGCAGCTGGTTTTGCGCCTGCTTCTGGTCACTGATGTCGTCGATGATCCAGATCGATCCCTCTTCGGTGGAATGCGGGTTGACCAACTTGCCGGTCAGGTGGGTCCAGAACAACTCGCCATCGCGCCGGCGCATGAGTTTTTCAGTTTTGAAAGGCTCGCCGCGGGCCATCACCGGGTAGGCCTTCTCGCCGAGGTCGCGGTACGAGTGCTCATCCGGATACAAGGACTTGCTGGAATGCCCCAGCACGTCTTCGGTATCGGTGTAGCCGTAAATCTGTGCAAAACGCTGGTTGCAGCGGATGATGGTGCGTTGCTTGATAAAAGCAATGCCAACGCCGGCGCTGTCCAGCACCACCTGATGTTCGCGTAGGGCCAGACGCAATTGCGTCAGGACATCCTGTTGCATCAGCCTCTCCTCGTTTGAATAGTTATTGCAATCTGCGCCAATTATCCATCCCGCAAGGCTTGCCTGGCTTACTCGCAGCTTGGCAGTTTTCCGGCCAACCCCGTCCAGCGAAAGGTCGAATGACCGCATCACGCGCGCCCGCAGCACGCCACGAACAAACACTCAGCCAGTTCACTTTCCGGGCAAATTACACCAAGGCGGGTCGCCCGTTTAAATGGAGGTTCATGGGCCAAGGTTTGCATGGAGCCGATTGGGCCAAGGAGGGCCCCTTTTATGGCGGCCAGCAGCGCCATAAAATCGGACGAACAAACAAATTACGCCAATGGGGGGGCCAAATGAGCCGTGCGGACAGTCCATCTCGCTTCGACAGAATCGGCAAATGGCTCATCACCGCCATATGCACCTTCTGGATCATTCCGGTCAGCTGCACATCCATCGCGATGGGGGGCGCGTCTGCCCTCTCCCACCTGACCCAGGAAACCTACAAAGAAAGTTCCGAAACCGTGTCGCCCGGCTTCATGGTCGCCGTAGCACCCGGGCAAGAAGGTGCGCCTTTTGAAGTGGTGCCGCTGCGAGGGCTGAAAAGCCATCTGGATACCCATCCAGGCACACACACATTGATGCCAGTGCCAATGGACTCGGTCACCTACGAAGACGGCGGTGCCAGCTATGCCGTCAACGGTCCTTTCAAGGCGGATACGCAGGAAATTGAGGTGGAGAACCGGGGGTCCAGTTCCAACACCTACAGCGTCTACAAGGTCAGCGCCAAAGGCGTTGAGCCCATGGCGTTTCGCGGCTTCAGCGTGGGCCACGCAGTGATCTGTGCCATTCTTGGTTTATGGCTGGGCGCACTATTGCAGAAGAAGGCCACCAACTGGCTCGACAAAAAATTCTTCCGCAAGAGTGAAGCACCCAAGTCCGAGTAGCGATTGCACGCACGCTTTGTGTTGCGCACTAATGATTCATTGCCATGTAGGCACTCACAACTAGGGAAGGTGGCCCCATGCTGATTTCAAATCTGGAACTGACTTACTTGATTTGTTGGGTGCTCGCGCTGCTGGTTGCGCTCGGACTCATGGTTATCCAGCCATCGCGCTATGAAATTTGCGGGCGGGACTATTGGGTGTTTTTGCTCAAGCCCTGGAAACTGTTCACGTTTGCCGTAGCAATGGCGCTGATCACGGTTGTTGCGCCCTATTCGGGCGACCCGACCTGGGACTACCCGGACTCCATCGCCATTTCCTTTTTGACGTATGTTGTCGCGCCCTGGAGCGTTGGGGTGTTTTATCAATCACTTCGCAATCGCCAATTCGACAAACGCTTGCTGGTCGCGCTGTGCCTGTTCCTCACCCCTTGCTGGTTCTATGACCTCTACATCTTGTTGAGAGACCACGCCTACCCCGCCACCTGGTCGTCCAACCTGTTTCTTTCGGGCCCCATCGTTGCCCTGGCCGGGATGTTTTGGAACCTGGCTTGGGCCATTGAAACGGGAGCGCACTTCGCGTTTTCGCAGCCCGTGTGGCTAAGCAACCAATCCACGCCTTTCGCAAAGGTATTGGGGGCCGCACTCGTCATCGCGCTGCCGGTCGTTGCGATGGTTTTGTGGTTTGTTCTGGACGCCTTGCCAAAGTAAGCAGGGCAGACGACTTCACTGCGCCTCGTGTTCCCGCTGAATTGGCATCGCTGGCCAGACACTGGTGGGACCAGCGCCGTGGCTTGAGGGGCGAATAGAGTGGCGAATAGGGTGCCGAAGAAAGTGCGACCAAGCCAAGCGCGAATCCGGCGTCTGAGACAATCTCCCGCATGGATATTGCCAACTTGATTCAGACCGTCGCGGTGTACGCGCTGCCGGTGCTATTTGCCATCACGGTACACGAAGCGGCGCATGCGTATGCGGCGCGGCATTTTGGGGACACCACGGCCTGGAAGCTGGGGCGGGTGACGCTCAATCCGGCCAAACATATCGACCCCATGGGCACGATCGTGATGCCTTTGCTGCTGTACTTCGCCACCTCCGGTGCGTTTCTGTTCGGCTATGCCAAACCGGTGCCCGTGCGCTTTGGCAATTTACGCAACCCCAAGCGCGACATGATCTGGGTCGCCCTGGCCGGCCCAGGCGCAAACCTGGCGATGGCGCTGTTGTGGGGCATCCTGTTTTACCTTCTGCAGGGTTTGGGGGTGGAAGAAGTCTTCTTTTACGCCATGTGCAAGGCCGGCATTTCCATGAACGTGGGCCTGTTCGTTTTCAACCTCGTGCCGCTGCCCCCGCTGGACGGCGGTCGCATCATGGTGGGCCTGTTACCTATGAAGCAGGCTATGGCGTTCTCGCGCATTGAGCCTTACGGCTTCTTTATCGTGATTGCGCTGATTTACCTGCGCGTGCTGGACACCTTCTGGATGCGCCCCCTCACCGCGCTGACGCGGCTGCTGGTGAACCAGTTGCTGTATCCGTTTTCCATGCTTGTCTCCTGAGCCTTGTGCCTTCGTACCCCATGACCACTACCCGTTTTCTGACCGGCATCACCACCAGCGGCACGCCCCATCTGGGCAACTACGTCGGCTCCATCCGCCCCGCAGTGCGCGCCAGCCGCACGCCTGGCGTGGAGAGCTATTACTTCCTTGCGGACTACCACGCGCTGATCAAGATCGATGACCCGGCACGCATTCAACGCTCCACACTGGAGATCGCAGCCAGCTGGTTGGCTGCCGGGCTGGACCCGCAGCGCGTGACGTTTTACCGCCAGTCCGACGTGCCCGAGATTCCCGAGCTGACCTGGTTTTTGACCTGCGTGACCGGCAAAGGCGTGCTCAACCGGGCCCACGCCTACAAGGCCTCGGTCGACAAAAACACTGCGGCGGGTGTGGACCCTGACAGCGATGTGACGGCAGGTCTTTTCATGTACCCGGTGCTGATGGGGGCGGACATTTTGATGTTCAATGCCCACAAGGTGCCGGTAGGGCGTGACCAAATCCAGCACATTGAAATGGCGCGCGATATGGCCAGCAGTTTCAACCACCGTTACGGCGCGCACTTTGTGCTGCCGGAGGCGGTGATTGAAGAATCGGTTGCCACCCTGCCCGGCCTCGATGGCCGCAAGATGAGCAAGAGCTACGACAACACCATTCCGCTTTTCGCCAGCCGTGAGCAGTTGAAAAAACTCATCGCCGGCATCGTCACCGATTCGCGTGCACCGGGCGAACCCAAAGAAACCGAAGGCTCGGCCCTGTTCCAGATTTACCAGGCCTTCGCCACCGCCGAAGAAACCGAGAATTTGCGCCAGGCCTATGCCAAGGGCATAGCCTGGGGTGATGCCAAGCAGATTTTGTTGGACCGCATCGATGAAGAAATAGCGCCTATGCGTGCGCGGTACCAGCACCTGATGGACAACCCGGCGGAAGTGGAAGCGCTCCTGCTGGCAGGCGCGCAGAAGGCACGCGCCATCGCCACACCGTTCATGGCCAATTTGCGCCACGCCGTGGGCTTGCGCGCGCTTACCGCCGGCCCCACGCAGGGCAAGGCCAAAGCCGCCAAAAGCAGCCTCGCCAGTTTCAAGCAGTACCGCGAAAAGGACGGTAAGTTTTATTTCAAACTGACCGACGCGCGGGGTGCTGTGTTGCTGCAAAGCCTGGCCATTGATTCACCGCAGCTGGCCGGCAAGACCATCGCCCGCTTGCAGACCGAAGGCGTGGTCGCACTGGAGGCCGTACAAGAGCAGTTGGAGCCCATCGCCGACCGCGAAGCCGTGTTGCAGGCTCTGGCCGAACTGAAAGCGGCGGCCAGCTAATGCGGTCACAACCGCATCAGAGCGGGCCCGCCATGGCCCCAAAAACTCATGGCGCCATAACCCGCACCTGCAGCAAGCGACGCACCTGTAAACCGGACTCGCTGCTGTAACTGCCAGCACGGGGCGCGCGGCCCGTGGACGCCACCGTCACCCACTCTGCCAATGGCGCCGTTACCGTCGTGGACAAGGTGTTGCGGGTTTGTTTGGGTAAGTCAGCGCCGTTGCGCGGGTCGACGGTGGCGCGTTGCACTTCAATTTCCAGGGTGGCAGGCCGGTCTCCACCAGCCCAGCGCGGCAGCACCGACATGCTTTGCCCGGCATCAAACCAGGCCAGCGCCTGTGTGACGCTGGCTGTGCCATTGCCGTTGCCGTTGCCATTTGCGCCCGCATTCGGTGCGCCACCCGCGAACCCACCCTGACCGCCATTGACGGTGCCCGCAGCACTCTGCGTACTGACCGATTGCGTCCATTGCATGGGAATGGCGTCATTCATGCGCAACACCGCCTTTTCGCCATTGCGGACCTGCAGCATCTGGGGCTCCCACATCGGGCTTTCCACACCGCCCGCCGAGTAGCTGCTGCCGCCTTCGCGCCCTTCTTCGATCTGGCGCAACTCCACCGTGAGGTCGCGTTTGGGCAGTGGCGAATCGGCGGCATGGGCGTTCGACCCCATCCCCCCAGCCAGCAAGCAAGCTGCAAGGTAAAAGCGTGCTTTCATGAATACTTTCATGGTGTTCATCCTTTCATGGCCCATCGCGCGACGGCCCTTCGGGCACCGCCGCTAGTGCGTGGTGTAGCCCATGGTCTGGGGTAGCCACAACACAATTTGCGGAAAAACAGTCATGGCCACCAACAGCAGCAACAGCATGATGAGGAAAGGCCAGCCTTCTTTCATCATCTCGCCGATAGGGATGCCGGTAAGCGCTTTGGTGACGAACAAAAGCATGCCAAATGGCGGGTGAATCAGGCCGATCATCATGTTGAGCACCACCAGCACCCCAAAGTGCACCAGGTCCACGCCCAGCAACTTGGCCGCCGGCAAAAGCATGGGCACAAAGACCAGCAAAAGCACGGACACATCCAAAAAGCAACCCAGCACCAGAAACATCACATTCACCAGCAACAAGAACTTCAGCTGGGACAGGTGCATGCTGTCCACCCACATCGCCATGGCTTGCGGCACACCTTCGGCGGTAAAGGCGTAGTTCAGCATGAAGGAGCCCGCCAGAATAATCGTGATCACGGCGCTGCCGCGGGTGGACTCCATCACCACGCCCCAGAAAGTACGCCAGCTCAGTGCGCGGTAGACCACGCCCGCCAAGATCAGCGCATGCAGGGCCGCCACGGCGGCGGCCTCGGTGGGCGTAAAGGCACCCGAATAAATACCGCCCAACAGCACGATAGGCATGGACAGCGGCAAGGCGCCTCGGTACAAGATTCCAGGCCATTCGCGCAGTGGAATCTTGTCTTCACGCGGCATGTTGCGTCGGGTGGCAATGACGTGGACCACAACCATCATCAAGATTGCCATCAGCGCGCCCGGCACCACTCCGCCCAAGAACAGCGCCCCCACGGAGGCGCCGGAGACCAGCGCATAAATCACCATCGGAATGCTGGGCGGAATAATCGGCCCCAACGTGGCACTGGCCACCACCACCGCACCGGCAAATCCGCGTGAATATTCGGGTTTGTTGAGCATCTGGCGGATCGTCACCAGCCCCGGCCCTGCGGCATCGGCTATGGCGCTGCCGCTCATGCCCGAAAAAATGACGCTCACCAGAATGTCCACCTGCGCCAGCCCGCCGCGCATGCGCCCGACCAGAATGCGGCAAAAGTCGAAAATGCGCTCACTCACCGTGCCCGCATTCATGATGTTGGCCGCAAACACAAACAGCGGCACCGCCAGCAGCACATAGCTGTTGTAGAGCCCGTTACCAACCTGCTCGGCCACCAGACCCACGTCCTGCCCCTTGACCAACAAGTACGCAATGCCCGAGGCCAGCATGGAAAAACCGATCGGCATGCGCAGCAACATGCCCACCACCAGCACACCGGCCAGAGCCATCAATGCATGGCTCATGACAGATGCAACTCCACGCCCAGCCCCTTGCCGCGCAAGGCCGTAACAATGGCATACGCACTGCGCACCACCAGCGCCACCATCAGCACCACAAACGGCAAAAACACCCACATGAAGGGGACGCCCAGCACCGGCGTGCTTTCGCGCTGCATGAAGTGCACGTAGTCCCACGTCGCGGGTATCGCAGCCGCTGCCAACCCGCCCACCATGAGGTTGCCGGCCACGCGCATGAGCAAGCGTGTGCGCTGTCCGGCCATGTTCCACAGCAGGTCAAACACCACATGTTCACGCTCGGGCACCACCGTGGCGGCAGCCCACAAAATGACCCAAACATAGAGAATGACGGCGGCCTCATCGGTCCAGGGCAAGGGTTTGTTGAAGCCAAACCGCGCGCCCACCTGCACGATGAATACGAAGAACAGGGTGAGAAACAAACCGCCGCCAATTGCCTGCGCCGCGGTTTGCAGAAAACGCAGCGCTTTCACTTGGTGGCGTTAATGCGTTCCAGCAGGCCCTTGGGCCAGACCTTGGCGTAGTCCGAATTTTGGTACGCGCCCTGCACAGCCTTGTGAAAGGCGTCAAGGTCCGGGGTGGTCACTTGCAGGCCTTCTTTTTTGAAGAACTCCACCATCTGGCCCTCTTCTTTCAGGCGATTTTCATTGTTGTAGACCGCGGCAGCCTGGGCCGCAGCGATCACTTTTTGCTTTTGCGCTGGCGACAAAGCGGCCAATGCTTTGTTGGAAATGGAGATGAACAAGGTGTCTACCAAATGGCTGGTCAGCACAATTTGCTTGGTCACTTCATAAAACTTGGCGGCCTTCACCGTGGGCAGCGGGTTGTCCTGGCCGTCGATGGTGCCGCTCTTGAGGCCCAAATACACCTCGCCATAGGCCAACGGTGTGGGCGTTGCCCCCAGAGCCTCGCCCAAGAACAACCACTCTTTGGACGCTGGCATGCGCAGCTTGACGCCCTTGAGGTCTGCCGGAGTGGTGACTTTGCGTGGCTCGCGCAGGTTGACCTGGCGGGTTCCGTAGTAGCAGGTCGACAACAGCGTGACATCCATTTTTTCGGCAACCAGCTTGAACATCTCGGCCCCAATCGGGCCATTGAAAATTTTCTGCTGTTGCACCGGATCGCGCACGATGTAGCCCGCTGTGAAAATCGAAAATTCCGGTACCAGCTTGGCAATGTCTTGGGCCGACATGGTCGTCATTTCCAGGTTGCCGCGGGCCATCGCAGCGGGTTCTGCGCCCTGCTTGAACAGCGAGGCATTCAGGTTGATTTGCACATCGAATTCGCCGGGCGCACTTTTTTCAAGCGCATCCTTGAATACGGTCCACATCTTGGCGTGCCAATCGTCGGGCACCGCTGGGGTCGAGATGCGCAACACGGTTTTGCTTTGCGCCAAGGCTGGCATGCCAGCCCCCACCGCCACACCGGCTACGGCAGCGCCCAGCAGCGCGCGGCGACTCAGTGCATGGGATGCGTTCAGTTTTGAATTTGTCATGGTCTTGTCTCTCGGTATTTTGAAAGTCGGTCCGCCATAAACAGATGGCGGCAATGCCGCCAGCCCAGTCGGGGCCACCGCACACAGCGAAATGGGTGAATGTTACTGTGCAATTGGCACCACGCTGGCGGGTGGTTTCGCGCGCAATTTGATGTTGCGCAAGTGGCAATGCTGGAAAGCACCCGGGTGGCGGTTTAGTATGGTGACCTGAAACGCGGCAATTTGCGCCCCGTACAAAAGGGAAATGGTGTCCGACACAATCAGCTTTGCCGACTTGATGGCTTCTTCCATCCACGACATGAAGAATTCGCTCAATCTTCAAGTCAGCGCGCTGGAAAAAATGGCGAAGGACTGCCAGCAACGCGGCGACACCGCCGCTTTCGATGACCTGGGTCGCATCATTTACCAGAGCACCCGGATGAACACCAATCTGGTCGAGCTGCTCAGCCTCTACAAGTTGGAAAAGTCGATTTACCCCATCGACATGGATGAACATGCGGTGGCCGATGTGTTGCACGAAGTGCTGCTGCAAACCCAGTTCATGATGGCCTTCAAAGGCATTCGCGTCTCGGTGGATTGTCCGGCGGACTGCTACTGGTATCTGGACAAGGAGCTGGTCAAGGGCGTGCTGGTCAACGCACTGAACAACGCCTTTCAATACACCCAGGACGCCATTCATCTGATCGCCCGGATGCACGACAAGTCACTCGAATTGCGGGTGGAAGACAACGGGCGCGGCTATCCGGCCAGCCTGCTCAATGGCGAAGTGGCCCACCACAAAGGCGTGAACTTTTCGACGGGCAGCACCGGGCTGGGTTTTTATTTCTGCGAACAGGTAGCCAAGCTGCATAAAAATGGCGGCCGGCGCGGCACCTTGCGCATAGAAAACGGTGGCACGCTTGGCGGCGGGTGCATGGTCCTGACGCTGCCTTAGTCTGCTGAACGCCCCACTCCATGTCCACAGCACTGCGCCACGCCAACATCCTGGTCATCGACGACTTTCAGGGTATGCGCACCATGTTGCGCGAGTTCCTGATGTCGATGGGCGTGACCGCCATCGACACTGCCAGCAACGGCAAAGACGCCCTCCAGCAACTCAGCACCAACAAATACGACATCGTGGTGTGCGACTACAACCTCGGTCCGGCAGCCAATGGCCAGCAGGTCATGGAAGAGGCCAAGATCAAGAACTACGTAGGCGTGTCCACCGTGTGGGTCATGCTGACCGCCGAAAAGACGCCCGAGATGGTGATGGGGGCCGCTGAAATCAGACCGGATGATTACCTGCTCAAGCCGATCAATCAGTCCCTGTTGGAAACACGCCTTGAAAAGCTGATTGAGCGCAAGCACTCGCTGGCCCCGGTGGAAGCCGCAGTGAAGGCGCTGAACTTTGCCGAAGCCTTGGCGCAGTGCGACCACCAGCTCAAGGCAAAAGCCATCAATCCGCATGAAATTCTGCGGGTCAAAAGTGAGCTG
>Ga0228698_1000862_pt1 | contig 17856 bp, 14 predicted proteins | sample McNCre117_Aug_MG_FD_178015 | JGI IMG/M metagenome (GOLD analysis project Ga0228698, IMG submission 178015) | Freshwater microbial communities from McNutts Creek, Athens, Georgia, United States - 1-17_Aug_MG | ecosystem: Environmental > Aquatic > Freshwater > Creek | place: USA: Georgia...
TTCCAGCCCCAGCCATTTGGCATCGGGCTCGAAATCGAGTCCGGCCGGGCGCTGGCTGGGATGCCAGGTCGCCAGCAGGTAGGCGGCATTGCACTCGGCGAAGGCGCTGTAGCGCGAGCGCATCAGACGCTCGGCATCCGGCACCGGATGGCCCGCGAAGTCGTCGAGAAAAGGGCCGCAGCAGGCGCCACGGGCCAGGGATCGGCCCCTGGCATCCAGACGACCACAAGGACAGACAGTATCAGTTTTCATAAGCAAAAGAGAAGGAAAGACGGCGGCAAGGGGTGGGATCAGTCCTGAATTTCAGGACATGGAAACCATCTGGACATTTGCCGGATGGATCACGATTTGTCTGCCATGCAAAGGTTCATGACCCGCAGGCAAATCTGCCGTCACCCTGCTCACTTAAATTGCAAGCAACAGGGAGAGGATCTGGGACAGCAGACCGAATCCCGCCAACCGTTCTGCAGGAGGAAGACATCATGCCAAGAAACTGGATCAAATTGTTTCAACGGATCGGCCCCCGGGGCGATGCGGCCACGGGTTCGGGCTTTCCGTATCAGCATGCGGGCCCTGGCGGCGATGATGCACCGAGCACCATGGGCCAGAAAACCGAGCACCCGACCTGGCTGATCCCGGCATACCTGCGCTGGCACCGTTCGGGTGACAGGATGTATCGCTGAGTCAGCCTACCTGCGGACCTGGCGCTGACGCAACATCATTCGTACCGCCACGGTCCGTATCTGGCTGCAGGTAGCAGGCCAGGCTGCTCAAGTCACCACGCGCAGCCAGTTCGGTCACCCCCTGGGCGAAAGCCCGATGCCCGGGCTGGCTGACGGCCAGATCGGCCGCCCAGTCCAGCAAGTCCGAGACCGCCCCCAGCCGGAGCCAGTACCGGGCCAGTTCGAGGCTGGCGGCATCCGGCGGCAGTGCCGGCTCGATCCGACGATCGGACACCGGGCGCGCGACCCGCCCGGTGTCGGTCGGCATGAGCGGCAACGAGACCGTCATGGTCGTGCCTTGACCTGGCGCGCTGTCAGCCGAGATGCGGCCTCCCATGCACTCGACCCAATGGCGGGCAATGGCCAGTCCCAGCCCCAGGCCAGGCAGGCCGCGTACTTCCTTGGCACGCTGGTAAGGCACGAACATCTCGGACAACTGCTCGGCGTTCATGCCGATTCCCGTGTCGCTCACGGTGAGAGCCAGCCTCGGCCCCTCAGTGCCGGACACGACATCGGCCCGCAACCTGATCCGGCCGGCGCGGGTGAACTTCGCGGCATTATCGAGCAGATTGATCATGATCTGACGCAGGCGCTTGGGGTCGAGCAGGACACGCGATGGCATGCCAGGTCGAGGCGACCAGGTGAAAGTGTTGCCATTCGCCAGCGCCAGGCCGTCGAGCAGACGCGGGAGATCCACCGGCTCGGGCCTGATGGCGCCCAGGGGACTGCCCGCATCCGCCTCGTCGATCAGGTCATCGATCAGTCCCTGCAACTGCGAGGCGTTGCGGTGGATGATGGGACCATATTCGGCACATTCCCCTCCTTCCTGCTCCAGCGGTTCCGCAAGCGCGACGATCTCGCTCGCCGGGCGGCGCAGATCGTGGTTGACACGCGCCAGCAATTCGCTCCGGGCCCGGTGGGCATCGTCCGCAGCAATGACGGCATCCTGCAGGAAACGGGTGCGCTCGCGCACCAGCGCCTCGAGCCGCACATGCTCGTCTTGCCGGGAGCGAAGCAACATGGCCTGCGCCGCGCGGTAGGCCCGCTGCTCCAGGAAAGACCTCCTGACCACGCCAAACACCATCATCAGCGCCAGCACCAGCGATGGGCGAATCGTCGGGCTGCTGCTGGACAGAAAGTTCATCGATCGCCAGCCCAGTTCCTCGGCCAACCGCAGCAGGACGGTGATCCACACGCCCAGGATGGCGAGCAGGAACAGCCCCGCGTTGCTGATGCGGCGATACCAGGCCGCAGCCACCGATACCGGCCAGAGCACGAAGAAACCGGCCAGCAGAGGAACCGTCGAGCGATTGGCCGCCTGCAGATCACCGAAGGCCGACTGGGCTGCAAGCAGACCACTGACGGCCATGGACAGGAGATAGAGGAAGAACCAGCCACGCTGCTGGTGCAGGCGCAGGAACAGCAGCGTGAAGCCGGCCCCAACCGCCATGCACAGATTGGACAGGAACACGGTGGCGCGCACGGGCCATTCCCCCCCCGCGTGCAGGACGAAGCGGTATAGCTGGCCGCTGAACGACAATTCGTACAAGGCCATGGAGGCCAGCCAGACGGCGAGCAGCAGCATGTCGCGTGTGCGATGTGCCACGCCATGGACCAGCATGTAGAAGGCCACGCCGAGCAGGGCGCACAGCGGAACGAGCTGGCTCACGGACAGGTCGGCCTCATGCACGCGATACGCCAGCGGCTCCCACAGGTCGGGTACAAGCCACATCCGCGTGCGCCCCTCGACCCGCAGCAGCAAGGTCGCGCCCTCACCTGGCGCGAGCCTGACCGGGAAGATGGAAACCAGCCCTGCTTCCGGCCTGCGCTCCAGTGCCCGGGCCAGACCGCTGACTGCGACCTCGGCGGGCATGGTCTCGCCGGTGGCGAAACGGTAATAATCCACCCGTTCCAATCGGGGCGAACCGAGCGTCAGCCAGCGCGTGATTGTCTTGTCCGAGCGGTTCACGACCTCAAGCCTGAGCCAGAGCGCGACGCTGGTCACGCCCCGGTTGAGCGCCTCGGGCGTGGATGGGAGCCAATCCTGCTGCCTGAGCGCCTGGGCTGGAGCCAGGACCGCCTGCCTGTCCTCCAGCACCGCGACGCGCGACACGAGCGCCAGCCGCGTGGTCACGGCGGCCAAATCGACGATTTCAGCCGCCCGGATGCCGGTGCCGGCCAGCAGGCAGCCGATCAGCAGCAAGCGGGCGGTCCAGGGCCAATGCCGCCAGATCATGGACAGCTCCCCGCACTGGGAGGCTGGTGAAGCGCCAGGCCCAGCGCAGCGGCAAGCGTGGTTCGCAATGCGACCAGGCTGACGGGCTTGGTCAGTATGGCCGAAAACCCGTGCGGCTGGCCGGCGACGGCCGCCGGCGTGGCGGTCAGCAGCACGACGGGCAGATCGGGCCAGCGCGCACGGGTGCTTCCGAGCAGGGTCAGTCCATCGGCTCCCGGCATGAGCAGATCGGTCAGCAGCAGGTCGGGCGCCTGGGTTTGCGCTATGCGCAGAAGATCCAGCACCTCGCCGCCATCGGCCAGCACCGTGACCTCAAAGCCCAGCGCCGACAACTCGGCCGCCAGCAGATCGCGCATCGGCGGGCTGTCCTCCGCCAGCCACAAGCGCCGCCCGGCACCGGACAACTCGGGCAAGCTGGCTTCCTGACGCAGCAGACGGCGCGGCGCGATGTCGGCTTCGCAAGCCTGCGCGACCGACAGGGCAAAGCGCAGGGTGGCGCCACACTCCAGGCCCGGCAAGGCCTGGAGACTGCCACCCATGCGCTCGACCCACTGGCATGCGATCGCCAGCCCCAGCCCGGCTTCCTGCTTGTTCTGATCCATGCCCAGGTGAAGAAAGGGCTCAAAGAGCGTGGGCAGGCAATCGGGGGCAATCGCCGGACCATCATCGCTGACCGTGAACAGCAGGCGTACCGGCAGGTCCGGACCCTGCCCCCCATCGGTCAGGACGGTAATCCTCAGTCCGACCTTGCCCGGACGGGCGCGTTCGGCGGCATGGGTTAGCAACAGCAGCAAGACCTGGCGCACACGCCTGGCATCGAGCATCACGACCTCGGGCCAGCCCCCATCGATGCCGAACTCGAAACGGCTTGCGTGCTGCTGCACCAGTCCGGCGGCCTGGCCTTCGATGCTGCGCAGCCAGGCCTCCAGATACAGCGGCTGCGGCAACACGGCATCGGGTTGCACGCCGGCACGGGCATATTCGATCAGGCCGTTGATGAGCGCCAGCTGCTCGCGGGCGCTGCGCCCGATCACCAGCGCCCGCTGTCGCACCGCGCCACCGGCGACCTCCAGACGCGCCGCATAGGCCATGATGGAAGACAGCGGCGCACGCAGGTCATGCCCGACCCGGGCCAGCAATTCGCCTTTGGCGCGCACCGCCTCGTCGGCATCGACGGCGGCCCGGCGCAAGGCCAAGCTGCGCGATCGCACCGCGTCCTCCAGCCGCTCGTGCTCCATGCGCTGCGCTTCCAGCAACTCCAGCTGCATGGCGGCAACGGCGCTTGACTTGGCCATCGAATGGCGTGCCACCGCATACAACAACACGAAAGCCACCAACAGCTTGAACATGACCGCGACATACAGCGCCGTCAAGCCCGACAGATGCCAGAACCCCGCGTAGTTCGATATCCGCGCTGCGGTGAAGATCCAGATGCAGGCCATCCCGAACACAAAAGCCCGGACATAGGGCATGCCCTCGCGCCAGGGCTGAACCAGCGCAAAAGGCCAGATCAGGAAAAACAGCGCCAAAGCAACCGAAGAGATCAGCACCACCGGCCGCAGCGGACCGAAAAGCGCCCCCAGCGCCAGTATTCCGAGCCCAGCCAATGCGATCCGGAAAAACAGCCACCATCCGCCCCGCTTCTTCAGCTCCAGATAGACGCACAGATAGATGGACAGCATCACATTCACCAGCAGGCCCAGGAAAACCGGGGCACGGATTGCCAGCTCACCGCCTTCGGGCATCAGATAACGGCGCAATTGACCTTGGAACGCAAAATCGTAGGCGACGCCGACGAACAGCCAGAGCCCGAGCAGGATGAACAAGCGATTGCGGCGTCCCAGGGCACTCGCAAGCAGATACAGCACCAGGCCGACCGTCATGCCGAGCGGCAGCAGATAGCGCAGCTCGTCGAGCGCGCCCTGTTTCAGATAGGCCAGCGGCAGCCAGAGTTCGGGCTGCATCACGACGCTGGTCCTGCCATGCACGCGCAGCAGGACCAGGGTGTGCTCGCCGGGCGCCAGCGTCAGTTCGAAAACGGTATCCATGCCACGCGCCAGCGGCACCGGCTGCGGGTATGCGACACCAGCCCGCTGGGGCCCGGACAGCCGACCGCCATCGACACGGTACAGATGCACATGCTCAAGCCGGGGATTGCCCAGCGAGATCCAGCGCGTGCTCTCCGCGCTGCCTGCATTGGACAGCTCCAGCCGCAGCCAGAGCGCGGCAGCGGTGACACCGGGATTCAGGCTCCGGCTCGTGGCAGGCCGCCAGCCAGCGTGCGCCAGCGCCTGCGAGGGCTCCAGGCTGGCGACCTCATCCCCGAGGGTGGCCAGATGCCCGAGCAGCTCGACATGCTCGGCGGCATGGCTCAGCTCGATCGGGCCGTTCTGGGCCCACACGGATGCCGCGCAGCACCAGCCTGCCAGCAGCCAGCCATGCCACAGCAGCCAGCGCATCAGCCTCATGCCAGGGAGGCGTCGGCTGACTGGGGCAGATGATCGTCGGGGGCCTTGCGGTAGTCGCGCGGCGACAGGCCGAAACGCACGCGGAACGCGGTCGCGAAATTGGCTGGGTTGTCATAGCCCAGATCGCTCGCGATCACCTGGATCGCGAGACTGGTTTCACGCAGCAGCCTGCGCGCCTGCTCCATGCGCGCCTCGCGCAGATACTCGAACACGGTGGCACCCGTGCAGTGGCGGAACGCCTCGTTGAGCCGGCGCGCATTGGTGCCGACCGACCTGGCCAGGCTTGCAAGGTCAGGCGGCTGGGCCAGATCCTCGTGCAACAGCTGTTGCGCGGCCCGAAACACGAGCGCATCGAGATGGGACACCGGCTCGGATGTCGCGACCGGACGCAGGCCGCGTGGCGGCTCGCCGGCCGGGACTGCCGCCGCATCCTGTGCGCCATGGCGCCAGGCCTGCAGGTGGATGCTGACGCGCAGCCGGACTTCATCGAAGTCGAAGGGCTTGGCGATGTAATCGACCGCCCCAACCATCAGGCCACGCACCCGGTCCTCGGGCTGGGCGGCGGCCGTCAGGAAAATCACCGGCACGCTCGCGGTGCGCGGATCGACCTTGAGCAGCCGGCAGGCCGCGATGCCGTCGCAGATCGGCATCGACACGTCGAGCATGATCAGGTCGGGCAGCAGCAGACGGGCTTTCTCGACCCCATCGTGACCATCGTCAGCGAGATACAGCCGATAGCCCTGCGCTCGCAAGCAGTCACCCAGCAGGCGGCGATCGTCCGCATTGTCATCGATCACAAGAACGCGCAAACCCCTGGGAAGATTTGAATTGAGAACCATGGTTTCATTATTCTCAATTTTTCTCTCAATAACAATCGAATCCCGACCCCGGCTCTCAAGCACCGCGCGGATGGCGCTTGATCGCGTTGCGGAAGACGTCGAGCACCTCGCCCGCGTGGCTCATGGTCACGCCCAGGTCCTTGACCAGGCCGTCCTTGAGGCCATAGCACCAGCCATGCACCGACAGTTTCTGGCCACGCGCCCAGGCATCCTGGACCACGGTGGCGAGCGCGACGTTGCCGACCTGCTCGATCACGTTCATCTCGCACAGCACGTCTTCCTGTTCGGGCACGGAGAGGTGATCGAGACGGCGGCGGTGCCTCATCTTGACGTCATGGACATGGCGCAGCCAGTTGTCAACCAGGCCGACGCGCGCGCCGCGCAGGGTCGCGAGCACGCCGCCGCAGCCATAGTGGCCGACGACCATGATGTGCTCGACCTTGAGCTGGTCAACCGCGTACTGGATCACCGACAGCGCGTTGAGGTCGGAGTGCACGACCACGTTGGCGACGTTGCGGTGCACGAACACTTCGCCGGGATCGAGTCCGGTGATCTCGTTGGCCGGCACCCGGCTGTCGGAGCAACCGATCCAGAGGTACTTGGGACTCTGCAGTTGGGACAGTTTCTCGAAGAAACCGGGGCGCTCCAGCTCCATCTGGGTGGCCCAGGCGCGGTTGTTGTCTAACAGATGTTGCAGCGATGAAGTCATGGACCGAGATATTACCGAAGACGGCGCACCACGACGAGGCTCGGAATTCAGGGCGCCAGCCGCACCTGTCGCAGCGCCTGGCGCCGGCGCTCGTAATCAGGCAGCACGCTGGCAACCACGCTCCAGAAATCCGGGCTGTGGTTCATCTCGCGCAGATGGCTGAGTTCGTGCGCGACCACGTAGTCGATCATCTCCAGGCTCAGGTGGATAAGACGCCAGTTGAGCCGGATGCCGCCGTCCGCGCTCGCGCTGCCCCAGCGCGTGACCGCGCTCGACAGGCGCAAGCTCTTGTAGCGCACGCCCAGGCGCGGTGCGTAATGGTCGAGCCGTTCGACAAAGACGCGCTGCGCCTCGCGCATCAGCCAGGCCTGGGCCAGATCGCGCAGGCGCTGCGCATCGGCATCGGGCCCGAGCGCCAGCAGCAGCCGGTCACAGCAGAGTTCCGCGCCCGGCCCCGTGAAACGATGACTCGGGTCGAGCGCGAGCACCAGACTGCGGCCCAGATAGGGAATCTCGGCGCCAGCGCACCACTCCGGCGGCGCGGGCGCCAGGCGCCGGTGCTCGTGCAGCTGGCGCAGCTTGGCCAGCACCCAGTCGCCTTTGCGCTGGACCAGGGCATCGATCTCGGCCAGCGAGGTCCAGCGCGGCGCGCGCACGCTCAGGCCCTGCGGCCCGACGCTCAGGCCTATGGTGCGGCGCTGGCCGCGCCGGAACTCGTAGGCCACCAGCGCGTCGCCCAACCGCGCCTCGCGGTTGGCGCGCGGGTGGCGGCTGATCGCCACCAGCCTGTCCGGATCAGCCTCGAACAGGCCGGGCTGGACGGGATGGAGCGGTGCGGATCTGGACATCATCCGGACGCGACGGCCGACACCAATGCCTGGGACCCAGCGACCATCGCCATCCTCCGGTTCAGACGGCCGGGGCGTAGGCCTCGGGGTCGAGGCGGCGCATCTCGGCCTCGATCCAGGCCTCGACCTCGGCCATCAGCTCGTCGTGCTCGCGCCCGACGCTGGGAATCGGCTTGCCGATCGAGATCTCGACCAGGCCCGGCCGCTTGAACAGCGCCTTGCGCGGCCAGCACTTGGCCGAGGTCACGGCGATCGGGATCACGGGGGCGCCGGTCTTGATCGCCAGCCGCGTGCCGCCGGTCTTGTACTGCCCCTTCTGGCCGCGCGCGATGCGCGTGCCCTCGGGAAACATGATGACCCAGGTGCCCTGGGCCAGCAGGCGCCGGCCCTGCTGCACCACCTTGGCAAAGGCGCGCACGCCATCGGAGCGGTCGATGTGGATCATGTCGAGCCGGCCTATGGCCCAGCCGAAGAACGGGATGCTCAGCAGCTCCTTCTTGAACACATAGGCCAGCGGATGCGGCATGATGGCCGGCATCGCGAAGGTTTCCCAGGTCGATTGGTGCTTGACCAGCAACACGGCCGGATCCTGGCTGTGGGTCGGCAGGTTCTCGCGCCCGAGCACCTGGTAGCGGATGCCGATGATCCAGCGCGCGCTATCGACCGAGAGCTTGAGCCAGCGCTGGCAGAACCAGTAGAGCCGAGTCTTGCCGATGACGGGTGCCAGCAGCACGGCCGCGAGACTCCAGGGAATCACGGTGACGGCCATGAACAGCAGGTGCAACAGGGAACGGAAGGCGGAAATCATGTAGGGGTTTTTCCTGCATGCGCCAGCACCCAGTCGGCGAAGGCCGACAGATCCTGATGCACCTGGGTCTCGCTGGGCAGCTCTTGCGGCAGGCCCTCGTCGCGGCAGCGGGCCGACTGGCCGGTCAGGATCAGATGGGGCCGGCAACCGGCCGCCACCGCCGCCTGGACGTCGCGCAACGAGTCGCCGGCGGCCACCATCTGCTCCAGCGGCACGCCCAGATGCAGCGCGATCTGACGGAACAGGCCGGGCGCGGGCTTGCGGCAGTCGCAGCCGTCCTCGGGCGCGTGCGGGCAGAAGAAGACGGCATCGATGCGCCCGCCGACCTCGGCCAGCGCCTTGTGCATGCGGGCGTTGAAGGCGTTGAAGCTGGCGACGTCGAACAGGCCACGGCCGATGCCGGACTGATTCGACGCGATCACGACCCGCCAGCCGCCCTGGTTCAGCCGCGCCACGGCCTCCAGCGCGCCCGGCATCGGCTCCCAGTCCTCGGGGCCGCTGACATAGCCGTCCACCTCCCGGCACAAGGTGCCGTCACGGTCGAGCACGACCAGTTTGGTCTGTCCTCCCATGATCGTCTCAGGCGGCCAGGCGCGACAGATCGGCGACCCGGTTCATGGCCTGGTGCAGGCTGGCCAGCAGGCCCAGGCGGTTGGCCTTGAGCGCCGGATCGTCGGCATTGACCATGACCTGATCGAAGAAGGTATCGACCGGGCCCTTGAGCGCGGCAAGCGCGCACAGGCTGGCGGTGTGGTCGCCCTGGTCGAAGGCGGCTCCGGCGACCGGAGCGACCTCGGCCAGCGCGGCGGCCAGCGCGGACTCGGCGGCCTCGCGCAGCAGTTCGGAGCTGACCTCGGCCCTGACCTCGCCCTCGGCCTTCTTGAGGATGTTGCCGACGCGCTTGTTGGCTGCAGCCAGCGCGGGCGCCTCGGGCAGCTCGGCGAAGGCACGCACGGCGGCCAGGCGCTTGGCAACCTCGCCCAGGCGCGTCGGGCGCAGCGCCAGCACGGCATCGACTTCCTGCGCGCGGTAGCCCTGATCGCGCAGGTTGACCGCCAGGCGGTCGAGCATGAAGTCGAGCAGCGCCGCGCTCGGGTCGGAGATCAGCTCGCCGAACGGCACGGCAGCGGCCTTCAGCAGCTCGGGCAGGTCGAGCGCCAGATGGTTCTCGGCCAGGATGCGGATCACGCCAAGCGCGTGGCGGCGCAGCGCGAACGGGTCCTTGTCGCCGGTCGGCAGCTGGCCGATGCCAAAGAGGCCGACCAGGGTTTCGAGCTTGTCGGCCAGCGCCAGCACGGTGCCGGTGTGGTTGCGCGGCAGCGCATCGCCCGCGAAGCGCGGCTTGTAATGGTCCTCGATCGCGATCGCGACGCCATCGCGCAAGCCCTCGTGGCGCGCGTAGTAGCCGCCCATGATGCCCTGCAGCTCGGGGAACTCGCCCACCATGTCGGTCAGCAAGTCAGTCTTGGCCAGGCGCGCGGCCTGCTGGACCTTGGAGTCGAGCACGTCGAAGTGGTCCTTGGCATCGACCGTGTAAGGCACGGTCGCCAGGCGCAGCTGGTTGACGATGGCGTGCGCGATTTGCCGGACGCGCTCGCTGCGCTCGCCCTGGGTGCCGAGCTTGTTGTGATAGACGACCTTGGCCAGGCCGGCGACACGGCTGTCCAGCGTCTTCCTGCGGTCCTGGTCGAAGAAGAACTTGGCGTCGGCCAGGCGCGGGCGCACCACGCGCTCGTTGCCGCCGATCACGGCGCTGGCGTCATCCGGGCTGATGTTGCTGACGAGCAGGAACTTGTTGGTCAGCTTGCCGTGGGTATCGACGAGCGGAAAGTACTTCTGGTTCGCCTTCATGGTCAGGATCAGGCATTCCTGCGGCACTTCGAGGAAGGCTGCGTCGAAGCCGCAGGTCAGCACGTTCGGGCGCTCGACCAGGCCGGTCACTTCGTCGAGCAGGGCCTCGTCCATCAGCACCTCGTAGCCGGGGCCGAGGCGTTCGGCCGCCTGCGCCAGCTGCTGGACGATCGCGAAACGGCGGTCGCCGAAGCTCGCCAGCACCGCGCCGTCGTCGCGCAGGGTCTGGGCGTAACTGTCGGCATCAGGAATCACGACCGGCGACTGGGCGGCCTCGAAGCGGTGGCCCTGGGTCGTGTGGCCCGCGCTCAGGCCGAGCGCCTTGACCGGCACCACGGTCGCGCCATGCAGCGCGACCAGGCCGTGCGCGGGGCGCACGAAGTTGACGCTGGTCCAGCCCGGCAGCTCGCAGTCGGTTTCGAGCTGGTAGCTCATGACCTTGGGGATCGGCAGCAGGCGGATCGCCTCGTCGAGCGCCTTCTGCAGGCCGACATCGAGCGTCGCGCCCGTGACCAGGCTGTCGTAATACAGCGCCTCGGCCTTGCCCTCGCCCTGGCGCTTGAGCGCCGCGACGGCGGCGGCCGGGTCCGACACATCGGCGCCGAGCGCGGCCAGCTTCTTGAGCAGCGCTGGCGTCGCACCGCCGGCGGCGTCGAGGCCGACCGAGGCCGGCATCAGCTTGAGCTGGACCGCCTTGTCCTCGGCCTTGAGCCAGACATGGCTGACGTGCGCGGCCAGGCGGCGCGGCGAGGCGAACGGCGTCACGACCGAATCGGCCCCGGCCAGGCCCTGGGCCTTGAGCTGTTCGAACAGCTGGCCGGCAAAGGCCTCGCCGAGCTTCTTGAGCGCCTTGGGCGGCAGTTCCTCGACAAAGAGTTCCACCAGCAGGTTTTTCGTCGTCATCTCAGTGTCCCTTCAGGCGGTTTTCTTGTCCATCTGCGCCACCCACTCGCGCGGCGCCATCGGGAAGCCGAGGCGCTCGCGGCTCTCGTAGTAGCTCTGCGCCACGGCGCGCGCGAGGTTGCGGATGCGGCCGATGTAGGCCGCGCGCTCGGTGACCGAGATCGCGCCGCGCGCGTCGAGCAGGTTGAAGCTGTGGGCGCACTTGAGCACCTGCTCGTAGGCCGGCAGCGCGAGCTGCTGCTCCATCAGGTACTTGGCCTGCTTCTCGTGCGCGCCGAAGGCGGTGAACAGGAAGTCGGCATCGGAATGCTCGAAGTTGTAGGTCGATTGCTCGACTTCGTTCTGGTGGTAGACGTCACCGTACTTGAGCGTGTCGGTCCACTGCAGGTCATAGACGTTCTCGACCCCCTGCAGGTACATGGCCAGGCGCTCCAGGCCGTAGGTGATCTCGCCGGTCGCGGGCTTGCAGTCGATGCCGCCAACCTGCTGGAAGTAGGTGAACTGCGTGACTTCCATGCCGTTGAGCCAGACCTCCCAGCCCAGGCCCCAGGCGCCCAGCGTCGGGTTCTCCCAGTCGTCCTCGACGAAGCGGATGTCGTTCTTCCTGAGATCGAAGCCCAGCGCCTCCAGCGAGCCGAGATACAGCTCCAGGATGTTGGCCGGCGCGGGTTTCAGCACCACCTGGTACTGGTAGTAGTGCTGCAGGCGGTTCGGGTTCTCGCCGTAGCGGCCGTCCTTGGGGCGGCGACTGGGCTGGACGTAGGCCGCCTTCCAGGGCTCGGGGCCGATCGCGCGCAGGAAGGTCGCGGTGTGGCTGGTGCCGGCACCGACTTCCATGTCGTAGGGCTGCAGCAGCGCGCAGCCCTGGGCGTCCCAGTAGGCCTGCAGTTTCAGGATGATTTGTTGAAAGGTCAGCATGACTCGTGCCTCGGGCGGACTTCCGCCGGAAATTCGGGCCGCGCCCCCGAAGGGGAATGCAGCCAACCCTTCATTCTACGGGCGGCGCGCGGCACTGGTACGCCGCCACAGCGCCAGCAAAACGGCGACGCCGAGCAACGCCAGCGGCCACAGCCCGAAGCGGCCGGCCCAGCGCGCGTAAGGGGTCAGGCCGTCACGGCCCTCGACCTCGACGTCGAGCGTGCCGCGCGTCAGGCGCGGCAGCTCGGCGCTGATCCGGCCCCGGTGGTCGATCGCCATCGTCGCGCCGGTGTTGGTCGCGCGCAGCATCGGGCGCTGCAGCTCCAGCGCGCGCATGCGCGCGATCTGGCGGTGCTGGGCGATCGCCAGCGTGTCGCCGAACCAGCCAATGTTGCTCAGGTTGACCAATACAGTCGGGGCCTGCGCCGGATCGGCGAAACCGCGCGCCAGCTCCTCGCCAAACAGATCCTCGTAGCAGATATCGGGTCCGATGCGCTGTCCGGCCCAGCGCAGCGGCGGCTGCACCAGCGCGCCCCGGCTGAAGTCGCCGAGCGGAATCTGCATCAGGTCGGTGAACCAGCGGAACAGCGGCGGAATGAACTCGCCGAACGGCACCAGATGCTGCTTGTCATAGCGGTGCATCGCCGCGCCGCCCGGCATCCAACTCGTGACCGAATTGGTGTAGCCCTGCTCCAGGCTGCCGAGCGGCTGACCCAGCATCAGCGCCGAGCGCCCCCGCGCCACGGCATGCATCAGGCCGTTCCAGTAAGCCGGATCGATGTCCCGGGGCAGGAGCGGAATTGCGGTTTCGGGCGCGATCACCAGGCCGGCGCGGTCACGCGCCAGCGCCGCGCGCGCCTGCTCGCCATACCAGGCCAGCGCGACGGCCACGCCGCTGCCGGGCTGGAACTTCTCGTCTTGCGGGATATTGCCCTGCAGCAGCGTGACCGGCAGCCGGCCGGTTGCCACCGTCCAGTCGGGCGTCACGCCGGCCCAGTAGCGGCCGATGCCAGGCCAGAACAGCGCCGGCAGCAGCACCAGCACACCCGCCACGGCCCGCCAGTCCGGGAATATGCCGGTGGCAGCCACGCGCGGACTGGAAATCGCCAGCAGGGTCTCCGCCAGCGGCACCGCCAGTGCCGCCCCGACCGCGCCCAGGCCATAGACGCCGATCCAGGGCGCCAGCGGCGCCAGCCCGTCAATCAGCGCGTAGCCGCCGGCACCCCACGGAAAACCCGTCAGCAGCGTGCCGCGTGCCAGCTCGGCCAGGGTCCAGAGCGCCGCGAACACCGCCAGCCGGACACCCAGGGCAGCGTCGCGCCAGCGCCAGGCCAGCATCGCCGCCAGGGCATAGAACAGCGCCAGGAGAGCCGCCAGCGCCAGCACGCCGAGCACCGCCAGTGGCGCCGACAGGCCGCCATAGGTGTGCATCGAGACATAGAGCCACCAGAAAGTGCCCGCCAGCCAGGCCGTGGCCCAGACCCAGCCGCGCGCCAGCGCCGCGCGCGCGTCCGGCGCCCGCCACAGCGACCCCACCAGGGCGGCCAGCGACAGCAGCTGCAGCCCGGCGAGCGGCTCGCCATGCGGCCAGCCCCAGTCAAAAGGCCAAGCCAACGATCCGGCCTGCGCCAGCCCCGCGAGCAGCAGGCCACACCAGCCCGGCAGCGACCGCATCAGTCCAGCCCCGGGGCCGTCACGGCTGCTCGGGCAGGCGCGAGACCTTGAACCACTTGACCACCCCGCCCTTGCCGTGCTGGACCATGAAGTCCAGCCCCTGCAGCGCGTGGCGCTCGCCACGGCGCGGCACGCGGCCAATCTCGTGCGAGACCAGCCCGCCTATGGTGTCGAAACCCGCGTCGGGCAGCGCGATGCCGAAGGACTCGGCCACGCGCTCGACCGGCGTGTCGCCGCTGACGCGCCAGGTGCCGTCGGCCAGCGCGAAGATGTCGCCGCTGTCCTCATCGACGTCGAACTCGTCTTCGATCTCGCCGACGATCTGCTCCAGCACGTCCTCGATCGTGATCAGGCCCGCGACGCGACCGAACTCGTCGATCACGATCGCGAGGTGGCTGCGGTTGCCACGGAACTCGCGCAGCAGGTCGTTGAGTCCCTTGCTCTCGGGCACGAAGGTGGCCGGACGCAGCAGGGAACGCAGCTTGAGCCCGGGCGAACGCTGCAGCTTGAGCAGGTCCTTGGCCAGCAGGATGCCGATGATGTTCTCGCGCTCGCCCTCATAGACCGGAAAGCGCGAATGCGCGGTCTCGATCACCTGATGCAGCAGTTCGTCGTAGGGGGCCTGGATGTCGAGCACGTCAATGCGCGGCGCCGCCACCATCACGTCGCCGGCGCTCATGTCGGCGATGCGTATCACCCCTTCGAGCATCACGCGCGATTCGGCGTCGATGATCTCGTTGTCCTCGGCCTCGGCCAGGGTCTCGATCAGCTCGTCCTTGGAATCGGGCCCGGGGTGGATGAATTCCGCGAGCTTTTGCAGGAAACCGCGCTTGTCTTCGTGCCGCACGCTCCGGTGCGGCGCCGGACTGGGATGGGGGTCTGCCACTGTCGTGCCAGGGTAGTTGCGAAGCGACTAGGATACCCCAAGACCATGACGGGGCCGCGACAGCGGCGCCAGGAGGTTCAGGCCCGGCGCTTGGCCTCGCGCACGCCTTCGCGGATCTCGTGCACCAGATTCAGCATCTGACCGACCTGCCTGACCGCCGACTTGACGTGGTAGTCGGTGCGCGCGACCCGCTCGGCCACCAGCTCGCCGAGCAGCGAGCCGAAGTCGGCTGGCGGCAGCTGCAGCGTGGCCTCGCTCTCCGAGCCCTCGCGCTTGACCTCGGCGCCGGCCTTGCGCGCGATCCGGATCATGGCCGCGTTCTCGCTCAGCGCGTAGACGATCAGCCGCGACACGCCCTGGTTGCGCGCGTGCACGACCGCGCGCTCGAACAGCTGCAGGCCATGACCACAGCCGCGCCGGCTCGGGCTGACACTGACGCCGAACTCGGCCAGGTGCTGCCGTCCCGGAGTGAACAGATAGCCGAGGTGCGCGACCGCGACCAGCTCCAGCTCGTCGTCGAAGATGCCGAACAGCTCGTCGCGCCCGAAGTCGAGCCGTGCGACATAGCGCTGGATCTGCTCGTCGCTGGCCTGGTAGCCGAAGCGCAGGTAGCGGTCGCGCTCGTCGAGCGCGAGCAGGTGGCGCTCGACCGCCGCGCGCTGCTCCTCGGCCAGGATCAGGATCCGGGCCTTGACGGGAACTCTGGGCGACTTGACGGACGACACGGGGGAGCAGGCAACTTTGGACATGGCCCCGACTATAAGGGTTTTCCCTTACTTGACCAAATCCCGCCCGCTTGCCCCCTGGACGCGCCCGGCTATTGGCCGGGCCGCGCCGGGCCTCAGAGACCGAGCATCAGCTGCAGGTTCTGCACCGCCGCACCGCTGGCGCCCTTGCCGAGGTTGTCGAGCCGCGCGACCAGCACCGCATGGCGGTGCGCGTCGCTGCCGAACACGCGCAGCTCCAGGTGGTTGGTGCCGGCCAGCGCCACGGCGTCGAGCTTGCCGTCCTCGGTCGCCGGCAGCACGTTGACCCAGTGGCTGCCTTCGTAGTGGCGCTCCAGCGCCGCGTGCAGGTCGGCCAGCGTCACGTGGCCCGGCAGGTCGTCGAGGTGCAGCGGCAGCTGGACCAGCATGCCCTGCGCGAAGTTGCCCACCGCCGGCACAAACAGCGGGCGGCGCGTCAGGCCGGTGCAGGCCATGATCTCGGGGATGTGCTTGTGGCCCAGGCCGAGCGCGTAGAGTTCGAACGGCGCGGCGCTGCCGGCCTCGTAGGCCTCGATCATGGTGCGGCCGCCGCCGGTGTAGCCGCTCACGCTCGGCAGGCAGACCGGATGCTCGGCCGGCAGCAGGCCGGCATCGATCAGCGGACGCAGCAGCGCGATCGCGCCGGTCGCGTAGCAGCCCGGATTGGCGACCCGATCGGCGGCCCTGACCGCCTCGGCCTGGCCCGCGCACAGCTCGGGAAAGCCATAGACCCAGCCCGGCGCCACGCGGTGCGCGGTCGAGGCGTCGATGATGCGCGGCGCGCGGCCGCCCTCGGCCTTGATCGAATCGATCATCGCGACCGACTCGCGCGCGGCGTCGTCGTGCAGGCACAGGATCACGAGGTCGGCGCGCGCCATCAGCTCGCGCTTGGCCGCCGGGTCCTTGCGGCGCTCGGGGGCGATGCTGAGGAGGGCGACCTGCGGCATCTGCGCCAGCCGCTCGCGGATCTGCAAGCCCGTGGTGCCGGCTTCGCCGTCAATGAAAACCTGATGCATGGGAAATCTCCGTGGGTATTGCCAGGACGGCGACAGCGCCGTGTCACACCACAACGCCTGGTTTGTCCTGCATTGCAACATGATACATTTCGGAGCTGTTCCCCCCTGCGCCCGGAGGGCTGGTGCCGCCGATGTCGGTTTGGTGTCAGGCTAGCCCTTGACACTCCGGACGTTTTGTCGATCGACTCCACTGAGAGCTATTCATGAAAATTCACGAGTATCAAGGCAAGGAAATCCTGCGCCAGTTCGGCGTGCCGGTTCCGCGCGGCATCGCCGCATTCACCGTGCAGGAAGCCGTTGAAGCGGCACAGAAGCTGGGCGGCCCGGTCTGGGTGGTCAAGGCCCAGATCCACGCCGGCGGTCGCGGCAAGGGCGGCGGTGTCAAGGTGGCCAAGTCGATCGAGGACGTCGAGCGCCTGGCCGGCGAGATCCTGGGCATGCAGCTCAAGACCCACCAGACCGGCCCCGAAGGCCAGAAGGTGCGTCGCCTGTACATCGAGGACGGCGCCGACATCAAGAAGGAATACTACGTCTCGATCGTGACCGACCGCGCGAGCCAGAAGATCGCCGTGATCGCCTCCAGCGAAGGCGGCATGGACATCGAGGAAGTCGCCCACAGCACCCCCGAGAAGATCGTCACCGAGCTGGTCGATCCGCTGACCGGCCTGGGCCAGGAACAGGCGCTCAAGATCGCCAACGCCGTCGGCCTGACCGACGGCTCGGCCGACCAGGCCGCCGACGTGCTCCAGAAGCTCTACAAGTGCTACATGGACACCGACGCCTCGCTGGTCGAGATCAACCCGCTGAACTGTGACAGCAAGGGCAACATCATGGCCCTGGACTCGAAGTTCAACTTCGACGCCAACGCGCTGTTCCGCCACCCCGAGATCGTCGCGATGCGCGACCTCGACGAAGAAGACCCGGCCGAAGTCGAGGCTTCCAAGTTCGACCTGGCCTACATCAGCCTGGACGGCAACATCGGCTGCCTGGTCAACGGCGCCGGCCTGGCCATGGCCACCATGGACACCATCAAGCTGTTCGGCGGCGAGCCGGCCAACTTCCTGGACGTCGGCGGCGGCGCGACCCCCGAGAAGGTCACCGAAGCGTTCAAGATCATGCTCAAGAACCCCAAGGTCAAGGGCATCCTGGTCAACATCTTCGGTGGCATCATGAAGTGCGACACCATCGCCACCGGCGTCATCACCGCCTGCAAGGCCGTGAACCTGAGCGTG
>Ga0228698_1000863_pt1 | contig 17851 bp, 16 predicted proteins | sample McNCre117_Aug_MG_FD_178015 | JGI IMG/M metagenome (GOLD analysis project Ga0228698, IMG submission 178015) | Freshwater microbial communities from McNutts Creek, Athens, Georgia, United States - 1-17_Aug_MG | ecosystem: Environmental > Aquatic > Freshwater > Creek | place: USA: Georgia...
GAGCCACCCCCAGCACCACCGAGATGAGCAAAATCAGCTCGCGCGACGCAAACTGCCCCAGGGTGGCGCTCAAGAGCGTGAGCGCCACGCCCGCCTGCAACGCCATGCAGGCGGCAAAAATGCGGCCCCGGTGCAGGCGGTCGGCCACATGCCCGGCGGGCAGCGTCATCACCAAGGCGGGCACAAATTGGAACAAGCCCACCAGCCCGAGGTCCCACGCGCTGGAGGTGAGGTCGTACATATGCCAAGCGACCGCCACCATGAGCATCTGGTTGCCCATGATGCCGGCCATGCGGGCGAACCAGTAGCGGATGAAAGGTTGGTGCTTGAACAGCGCCGAGAGTGGAGGGTGGTTTGCGTCGGTGGTCATGGTGCGGCGGTGTGACGCCTGAGCACTGCGCCAAAGAGGTGTTTGGCGGAAGCTGTGAGAAATTTACTCACAGCCCAACTTTACTATATAAATCAATGACTTAGGTGTGGTCAAAGGTTTAATTTTGGCACACTTTGGTGGCTTACTGCAACCTAACCTTCCTTGCCATCCATGAAGGAGTCGAAGGCTTGCAACTCTTCGTTGGTGGGCGGTTCGCCATCAAGGTCCAAGTGCCGCAGTTCCTCTGCTACATCTCGTCGGTTTAGGTATCCAATGATGTACTTTCCATTCTCAAGCTCATAGTCCAACGCTCCGCAGTACTTATTGATGCGTCCGTACCCCGGAAAATACGCTGCAGCCCTCTGTTGACCGCTGACCTCGTGTTTGGCAAGCGAGACGCGTAAAAACTCAAGTCGCTTGAAGGGAATGTGAAGGGCTCGGCTTTGCCTCTCAATCACATTTAATAGGGCTGGATTGGCCAAGACAGTCTCAATACCTTCGATTCGACCATGTCGTCCGGGATGTGGTCGGCCGTCATCTTCGGCCTTCAATTCGGCAAGCCTCTGTTCCAGTTTGCCAGTCTGGGCAAGTTTAGTAACGCCGTTGGCACGTTGACGCCAGGTGCGAACAAGCTCATACGCGGCGAATAGCCACATCTGGGACTGGGCGCCTAAAAAATGCGCTTCTGCGGGTGTTCGGTCGGTCTCAAAGTACTCACGCAGAACTTGATATTCAAGGTCTGTCAGAAAGCTATCCACCAAGTCAAGATTGGTGAGCTGTTGCCCCATAAACATGTCAGTGCTCATGAAATGAAGCCGTCGTAAAGAGGCGGACAAGCCCATGTCAGGGATGGCCTCCTGAGGTTGATACTTCGGACCGGCCTCTTCATCGGCATTGGAATCCATGTTGATATCTCCCCTTTAAGTGACTTTGGCCAACGGACTGCCTTTTACTCGGAGCGCCTATCAGCAATTGAATTCTATGGTCGGGGCTTCATAGGGGCCACTGCACGCCATTTGGCGTGCAAAGTGGGGCAAGGGCGTTCAGCCCGCAGCCCATCGCGTCCCAAGGCCCCAGCCTCGGGAAACCAGCGCGGTGCGGGGGAGCCGATGGCGAAAAGCGGGTGAGACGACCGTAGGGCGGCGCCACTGCCCGCGCCACCCCGCCCACGGGGTGGTCGTCAGCGGGGGCATAGCCCCGCCTCCCCGACTGCAAGGGCAGCGGGGCAAGGGGAGTCAGCGCGGTACGCATAGCCGTCCAGGCTGTCCCAAAGCGTCCACACCTAGGGTGGTGCATGACATGGCACCCGAATACCCGCCAAAGGCGCGGGAAGCGGGGGGCTTGTGATGCGAGCGGCGGGGCTGTCTCCCCTTGCCCCGCTGCGCAGCAGCAGCGGGGAGGCGCTGAACCCATACACGGACTCACGCCCTAGCGTGAGAGGTTGCGGCGCGGCGTCCAGCCGGGGAAAGCAGCCGGTCGTGTCGGGCGCAACGCGCCTGCAGTGGGTGTTGGGTGTCGTGCGTGTTGCTACACGATGAGTGCACAAGGGTGTGCACGTTCCATCGCACTGAAAGCACACAAATGACACAACCTATCGCTAATGAATGCCAAGTTTTATACGGATCAGCGCTACGCGCTGACCCGCAACCGTCTTCTAGAACCTGCACGCTGCAAGCCGAACAGCTGGGCAATCTAGATGCCATAGAACCCTCTACAGAAGACAAGCGCCTGACCGGGGAGCGGAATACCATGGTTGTTCTGAACTGGCTCTGGCGTTTTGGTTGGCTCAGTTCACGCATGATTGCGGCACTGGTCTGGCCAACTGCTTCACAGTCTTGGCCCATGGCCCGCCGGACGTTGAAGAGGATGCTTGCGGATAAGCTGGTACTGGTGCGCGCCTTGCCACAAGGGGGCGACGTGTACCTGTTGTCTGTAAAAGGAGCGCGGCTCCTGCAGGACGCTACGGGCGTCAAAGCCAAAGGCGGGCAGAGTCTGGCGACGGGCAACGCGATTCACCGTGCGTGCGGGAATTGGCACCTGATTGGCCAAGTGCAGGCGGGTATGGGCATTTGGACGGAGCATGAGATTGCCTCAGGTCTTGCACCAGTTCATACCGTCAACGGCAAATTGTTTGACGGCTTGGTCGTCAGCGACGACGGCTTGATAACCGCTTGTGAAGTCGAAAATGCGTGGAAGAACCGCAGCCGTAGGCAGGCGGTCGTAGAGGTCGCCACGCGGCACCTAGGGCGCGACAAGATGACTCGCGTAGGGGTGGACTCGGTAGGGCAAGAGCTATACCTTGCAAGGCTGTCTGTGGTCTGCACATCGGTAGATGCATTGCGGAGCATGGCCGCGAGCTTTCAAGAAGCTCATCGAATGCAAACGGCGACAGAGATGTGTCTGGCCGCCGTCGATGTCTCTGTGCTGCCGGTCTCGCCAAGCCTTGTGCCTGGCGAGTCGGCTACGGGCAACTTGTGGTGGGACGTTATACAGCCACACTCACTGGGCTAGGTGCTCAGTATTCAACGTCAAAGCCAATACTCGGTACTGGCAGTTGAAAGTAATGAAACGCGGCATCAGGTACAAAGCGGGGAAATCCGTTCATACAGTCCACAGCGTCCATTTCGCAGTCCTTGTGGGTGTACTCATCGCCCATATAGGTGAATGTGTCGCTGAGAGGCAGGGAAATCTGGTCTGCAGCGGAGAACTTCCTTTTAGCGCCTGCTTTTGTCTGTTCGTGGGCAATCTGCTCTGCAGACTTTCGCGCCTTGTAGGTCTTGGTGTCTTCCCGTTCAGTGGGAGCTACAAAGCGGGCCTCGGCATTGGTGCCGTCTGGACGGTGAATGAAGCCGCCATCAAAGGTGGGCGTCGTCAGTTGGTAGCTGTTGGGCTGGTTAAAGCCACTCTGCTTCTGTCCGGGCTTGACATAGCCTAGCTGGACCAGTCCGGGGCCGCAGCGGTCGGACTTCTTCGTGTGGTTTTCGTTATTGATGAGCGTAGACACATAGCGGGCATTGGGCTCCATTGCCCCCGTCTCCTTGTTCTTGCAATACCAACCGGCAAGAGCCGCAATGCGGTCTTGGGTTGGCTCTGCCTTTCCTTGGCGGTTCGCATGCATGGTCAGGATGCTCAAGACAAGACGCTGTGGGTATGACAGCGCGGGGTCAATGATGGAAATGGCGGACACCATCGCGAACGGCGGCAGGCCGGGGACGGGGTGGATGTACGGTGGTGCGCCTTTGGCGGGCTTGGTGATAGACAATGAATTTCTCCCAGATAAGTTCGGCATCGGGTGACGTCCGATTTCTGGTGTAGCCAGCGTGTTTAAACGCGGCCAAGAAAAAAGCCACGGGGGAGCGCCGTGGCTTTTAGGACTGCTGCAGTGCCTAGACCCGTCACAGGTACGTAGGCAGTACCTATAGCGAGCGAGTTTTATCCGCGCCAAGCGCTCGGCATTTGCCTTCCATGCCAAAGCCGCGAAGCGGCGCATCGCGTTGCACGGCAACGCACTGTTCGTTTGCCATGCAAACGGAGCCAAGGGCTCTTAAGTCTGTTTTTAGTTAGGTTCTAACTTCTGCAATTCACACTGTTAGTCTCTACTTGGTATAGAAGATCAGGCCCACTGGATATAGAAGCGCCCCTTTCAAAATCTAGAACCTGAGTCTGTGTGTTGAGCGTCAGGACAGCCCCTCTCGGGGCGTCCAACGTGTAGAAACCGCATCAGCGCAGCAGCCTCCGACATGCCGGGAACTCCCAATCGTGCGCTGCATGCGACTGTTGGGCGACTGATTTTAGGCAGGGTATCATTTATGGCTTGTGCCGACGTGTGTGCCATTTCGACTACGCTGCGAAGCCCGTAGCCAAGCGGGACTCCGCACTGGCGTGCATCGGCCTTACTTTTGACGTTAGCCCTCAAGGAGACCTTCGTGAGCGAAGAAAAGCACAGCCTGTTTGGAAAGCTGGGAGTAGCGGACTTCTTCGTCGTCGCACTCGGCGCGTCTGCTTGTTCAAACGTTGCAAGCCTATTTACTCGCGACCCTCAAACTCTCATATACCTCGGCTACTCAGCGATGCTCATAGGAGCGCTACTGTCAAGATATATCGTTGTGATAGTTCTCAGGTATATCGATGAAAATTTTGGCGACAACCCGAAGAAATCCGTACTCGTAAGAGTCGCGTATGCGATTCTGCTGGTCTTGTTTTTCGCAGCTTATTTTGTCGCAAAGTCAGCCCTTCAGGACCATATCGGTCGTCATGCCTGACCAGCGCTTCATCCGTTGGCAAGGACTCACGATTGCTCAGCTGTCAGTCGCAGTTGCGCTCATTTATGGAGTTTCAATTGGCGGACTTGGTTTCGCCTTTTCTTTGCTTCAGAACAAAGAGTTTTCGCCCTCCGGAGTCTTTCGCTGGCTATTCTCTTCGTCCTTGGTCTTGTTTGTTTTAGCTACCTTTTTCAGCTGCTCAGTCGTGATAGCAAGGTTGCTTGATTTTCGGCTTACGGCTCGCAAAGTGCGAAACACTCAGGATGAGTCTTCGAATAGACCATTGACTATTTTTTGGCTCGACTCCGACGCCTACGGGCGCCTGACATGGGGTTTTTTCTGGCTGACTTGCATGCTCTCGGTCATGGGCGCGCTTGCACTCCTTGTGTCTGTCGCTGCAACCTATGCAGACCGTTTGTTTTAGAGGGTTGGAAAGCTGGATACCTCGGTTTTATACGAGATCACGAAATCGCCTTCTGGCGATTTCGTGAACGCTCAAGCTGCTTTCGTCAGCCATTCGCCATAGGCAGGCGGCAACTTGATGTGTGAAAAATCCAGCCTGTTCACGTACAGCATCATCATTTCAGGCGTGTAGCCCTTTCCATACGTTCCTTCGCTGCCTACCTTTGGCAATAGTTCCCTGTCGATGGCACGGGTGGACTTTCGGCCTGTGAACTGCTGCCCCAATCCGGCGGGCCACTGGTTGCCGGGTGTTTGGGCATTGCGAATGCGGTCCTCCAGCTGGTGCCTAAAGCCATGATTGCCAAGGCCTTCGCCCACGTCGTCCTTGACAAACCGCAGGTAGGCTTGCTCGTACGCGCGGCCGAGAATGGGTGTCTTACCCCCGCGCTCTGGGATGCATGAAGGGAAGAGTAAGGCGTTGACGCCGTTGGCACTGCGGCGCTGCTGCAGGAAGTCCAGGAACCCCAGCGCGATGAGGTGCGGATGCAACGGCACGATGCGTGCTGTGGATGCGTTTTTGAGGGTGCGGGTAAGACCCGCCGCCAGCAACTCGGGTTGACCACCCTTTATCCCCTCTTGGATGGTCATGCAGTGCAGGTCGCCTTCGGTGGTGAAGTCAGAGGCGACTAGCTGCATAACTTCGTGAATCCGGTTGCCGTGGTAAAGGCAAATGAGGGGCGTCCAATAGCGCGCGCCCAGGTCGGTCGACATCTTGCCCTTCCAACGGGTCGACCGTGGTTTGTACCATTCGGACTCGAAGACATTGTTTATCTCAGCATCGCTGTATGGGCGGCGCGGTTTCAGCCGTTCTTGCTCGTCTGCGTCCGGTATCTTGTGCATCACGGTCACGCTGTCCACCGGATTGGTGCCACGTCGTCGGCCCATGGTGATGGCCAGGGAAAAGACGGCCTTGATGGTCCGGCGCACAACTCCATGGGTGTACCGCATTGACCAGAGCGTGTCTGGGTCTTGCAGACCGTGCTTTAGGAAGTTAAAGATGTCTTCGGACTGAACGTCTTCGATGGGTATGTCCCCGAGGTAGTTCACAAACCGCACCCAGAGGCCCACCGATGTGGTTACGCTCTTGCCCGCTCTCGAGGCTTGCAGGTGTTCCTTGTAAACCTCTGTCATCGCGCTCATCTCGGAGCCGATGGCTGCAGGCTGCGGGGGTGTCGCTACCGCGTCGCCACGGTTACGACTCTGGACCCATTTAACGCCCTCTAGCTCGACCCTCGCGAAGTCTTGCACTAGGCCCGTATACAGGGGGTCTGAACGGCTGACTGAGACGTCAATCTGGCTGCACCATTGGTCGAGGACTTCAAGTGCGCGCTCCCATTCCGGCGACAGCTTGGCCCGTGCGATGACTGACCGCATCGTCCGGTCCGTTGAGTCCCAAAGGCCCTGCAAGCCCGCCAATACCGTGTCGTCATAGCCTGCGCCTTCGTACCGGCCAAGGTCGTCCATATGCATCCAGTGGTACAGGCGCTGCGCGCATATGTCCTTAACCACTCGGCTAGTCAAGGCCTTAGCCGCAGGCCGAGCCGGGTTGGTGGTGGCAAGGAGGTGCTCCCATTCCGCGAGCTTCTCCGCAATGAGACGCGCCCCAATGGGCTTTGCCTTGCGAAGGTCAGCGGTGCCAGTGGATTTGCGGTACTTGTCTTTGCCAACTACGTGGTGCAACGCCTTCGGCGGTGTCAGGCAAACGTAGTAGTTCCGTGTGGTCGCGTTTGCGGGGATGTAGAAGTATTGAGGCAAGTCTGATTTGGTCCGTGTGGCACACATAATTGGCACACCTGCTGTTTTTAAGTCCTTGAATTTAAAGGACTTTAATACAAATCAATGACTTACGAAGAATTGGCGGAAGCTGTGAGATTCGAACTCACGGAGGGGATAAACCCTCGCCGGTTTTCAAGACCGGTGCCTTAAACCGCTCGGCCAAGCTTCCAGAGCTGCGTATTCTAGCCGGCCTTGAGCATGCCTTTGGTTTCGATGAAGTGGATCACCTCTTGCAGGCCGCTCAGGTCTTTGAGGTTGGTCATGGCAAAGGGCTTCATGCCCTTGGGCGTGTTGCGCATGCGCTCGGTGTCCGCGCGCATCACTTCCAAATTGGCGCCTACGTGGGGAGCCAGGTCGGTTTTGTTGATGACGAACAAATCGCTCTTGGTGATGCCGGGGCCGCCTTTGCGGGGGATTTTTTCACCGGCGGCCACGTCGATCACGTAGATGGTCAGGTCACTCAGCTCGGGGCTGAAGGTGGCGGCCAGGTTGTCGCCACCGCTCTCCACAAACACGATGTCGGCGTTGGGAAAATTCACCAGCATGCGGTCAATGGCTTCCAAGTTGATGGAGCAGTCTTCGCGGATGGCAGTGTGCGGGCAGCCGCCGGTTTCCACGCCCATGATGCGCTCGGCAGGCAGGGCGCCGCTGACGGTGAGCAGGCGCTGGTCTTCCTTGGTGTAGATGTCGTTGGTGATGGCGACCAGGTCGTACTGGTCGCGCATGGCCTTGCACAACATTTCCAGCAGGGTGGTTTTGCCGGAGCCGACGGGGCCGCCTATGCCCACGCGCAGCGGGGGCAGGGTCTTGGTGCGGTTGGCGATGTGGTGAAGTGCGGACATGGTGTTTACTATCAAAAAGTGAGCTGCTTGTGCAATATCCACAGGCGCTAGGAGCGGAAAAGCCTTGAGTACTGCACCTCATGCTGGCTGCTCAGAATGGCCAGCATGGGGCTGAAGGCTTGGCGGGTGCTGTCGCTTACGCTCAGGGCGTAATCGACGGCGGAGGGAATCTCGGCGGTCAGCGCGGACAGGATGCGCTGCCCCGCACTTTGGCCCAGCGGCACGGCCTTGATGGCGGCCTGCATCATGTTCTCGGCCCAGCCGAAGGCAAAGGCCAGCAGGCACTCGCGCACCGGAGCCCCTGTGCTGCTTGCTGCCAGCGCAAATGCGATCGGGTAGGTCGGCTCCTGCGCGGCGAGCAGGGCGATTTGCGCGGGCGTGGCCGTGGTGTGGTTCTTCAGCCATTCCAGCAGGCTCTTGCCCATCTGTTCAGTCTGTGCGCGCAGCTCGGCGCTTTCGCGAGTCTGCAGCACCCAGGCATTGAGTTCGGCGATGCGGGGCTGGTCGTCTGCGCGCCAGGCGGCAATGGCCTGGGCCACCGCCGGCAGCTCGGAGCGGGCCAGCGTCATGTGCAGTTGGTCGACCAGCCAGACAGATGCTTCACTTTCTGTAGCGGCTCGCGCAGACTCCACGGCCGCTTCCAGGCATTCTGAGTAGGAAAAGCCGCCAATCGGCAAGGCCGGGGAGGCCAGCCACATGAGCTGCATCAGGCTGCTGTCGAGCATGGCTGAATGGGTTTACTGGTCGCCGTGATGGTGGTCATGACCATGGTCGTGACCGTGCTTGCAGTCCGGGCCATGTACATGCGGTTTGGCTTGCACCGCCACCGGGATGCCACGCAAAGTAGCCGCCGGCTTGGGCGCATGGTCATGACTGTGGCCGGCGTGGGAATGCCCGTGGTCATGGCCATGATCGTGATCATGCTCATGGTGATGGCCGCCGTGGTGTCCACCGGTGGCGTAGGCGCCGTTTTCGGGCTCAAACGCCTCAATCACCGCCTTCACGATCAGGTGCATGGCGCGCAGCATGTCGGCCAATACGTGGTCAGGCTCAATCTTCAGGTGGTCGGGCTGCAACTCGATGGGCACATGGCGGTTGCCGAGGTGGTAGGCCGCGCGGATCAGGTCGAACGGCGTGCCATGGTTGCTGCAGTGGGTGATCTTCAGCACCGCTTGCGGCGCGGCTTGGGCGACGATGAGAGAGCCGTCTTCGGCCACCAGCACATCGCCACCGCGCACCACGGTGCCACGGGGCAGAAACACGCCGATCTGGCGGCCTTGGCTGTCGGTGGTGTCAAAACGGCTTTTCTGGCGCACGTCCCAGTCCAGCTCGACGGTGGCAGCGCGCTTGACGAGGACCGGTGCCAGGCCTTGGCCTTGGGGGATGCATTTGGAGACTTGGAGCATAGACATTTAGGTGTTCTGTTGGATGGCCGCATTGTGGCGCAGGGGCACCTACGCCCCTCAGGTGAGGGCCTTGGTCATGAACCGGCTCCAGGGGGCCAGCTGGTAGTCGGCAAACGGGCCGCACTCCACAAAACCCTCGCTTTCATACAGTCGGTGGGCCGGGAAGAATGGGGCGTTGGTGCCGGTTTCCAGGCTGATGTGCTGCACGCCTTTGGCACGCGCCTCAGCCTCCATATGCCGCAGCAGGGTGCGTGCCACGCCTTTGCATTCATGGCCCGCGGCGGTGCGCATGGACTTGAGCTCTGCGTGGGTGGCGCTGTGCGTTTTGAGCGCGCCGCAGCCCATCAGCGCATCACCGTCCCACGCCGTCCAGAAGGTGATGGTTGGGTGGCGCAAGGCATCCAGATCGAGGGCGTGCACGCTCTCGGGTGGCGAGTGCTGGTACATGGCATCCAGGTGCACTTGCAGCAGGGCGGCAATGGCCGCCCCTTGCAGGTCATCGATGCGAATCTCCATGGCGTGCGTGATGCGGCTTTAAAACAAAAAGTAGCGCTGCGCCATGGGCAGCTTCACTGCCGGCTCACACGTCAACAGCTGGCCGTCGGCGCGCACGCTGTAGGTTTGCGCGTCGATTTCCATGGTGGGCAGGTAGCTGTTGTGGACCATGTGCTGCTTGCGAATGCCGCGGATGTTTTTGACTGCTGCCACATTCTTGTTCAAGCCAAAGCGCTCCTTGATGCCGGCGTTCAAACCTGCCTGCGACACAAAGGTCAGCGAACCGCGGTGCAGCGCGCCACCAAAGCTGCCGAACATGGGCCGGTAGTGCACCGGCTGCGGTGTGGGGATGGACGCGTTCGGGTCGCCCATGGCGGCGTGGGCGATAAAGCCGCCCTTCAAAATCAGCGCGGGTTTGACGCCGAAGAAGGCGGGCTTGTAGATCACCAGGTCGGCCCACTTGCCGACTTCGATGCTGCCGACTTCATGGCTGATGCCGTGGGCGATGGCGGGGTTGATGGTGTACTTGGCCACATACCGTTTGATGCGGAAGTTGTCGTTGCGGCTGCTGTCTTCGGGCACCCCGCTGCCGGTCGGCTGCGGGTTTGCAAGCCATCCACGCTGTGCCTTCATCTTGTCGGCGGTCTGCCAAGTGCGGATGATGACTTCACCCACGCGGCCCATGGCCTGGCTGTCGCTGCTCATCATGGAAATGGCGCCCATGTCGTGCAGGATGTCTTCCGCCGCAATGGTTTCCTTGCGGATGCGGCTCTCGGCAAAGGCCAGGTCTTCGGCAATCCCCGCGTCCAAGTGGTGGCAGACCATCAGCATGTCCACATGCTCGTCCAGCGTGTTGACGGTGTACGGCATCGTCGGGTTGGTGGAGCTGGGCAAAAAGTTCGCCTGCCCTACAACCTTCAAGATGTCCGGCGCATGACCGCCGCCCGCACCTTCGGTGTGGAAGGCGCACAGGCCGCGACCCTTGGTGGCGTCGATGGTGTTTTCCACAAAGCCGGACTCATTGAGTGTGTCGGAGTGGATGGCGACTTGTGTGTCGGTCTCGTCGGCCACGTCCAGGCAGTTGCTGATGGCTGCGGGCGTGGTGCCCCAGTCTTCGTGCAGCTTGAGGCCGATCACGCCGGCGTTGATCTGCTCGTGCAGCGCAGCAGGCAGCGAGGCATTGCCCTTGCCCAAAAAGCCCAGGTTCATGGGGAAGGCGTCAGCCGCTTGCAGCATGCGTTCGATGTTCCAGGGGCCTGGGGTGCAGGTCGTGGCAAAAGTGCCGGTGGCCGGCCCGGTGCCGCCACCCAGCATGGTGGTCACGCCGCTGGAGAGTGCCTCTTCAATCTGCTGCGGGCAGATGAAGTGGATGTGGCTGTCGATGCCGCCTGCGGTGACGATGTTGCCCTCGCAGCTGATGATTTCCGTGCCCGGCCCGATGATGATGTCCACGCCCGGCTGCGTGTCGGGGTTGCCGGCTTTGCCGATGGCCACAATGCGCCCGCCCTTGAGGCCAATGTCGGCCTTGACGATGCCCCAGTGGTCCAGGATGAGGGCGTTGGTGAGCACGCAATCCACAGCACCTTCAGCGCGGGTGCGCTGGCTTTGTGCCATGCCATCGCGAATGGTTTTGCCACCACCGAACTTCACCTCTTCGCCGTAACTGCCCGCAGCCAGGGTGTAGTCTTTTTCGACCTCAATGATCAGGCCGGTATCTGCCAGGCGCACACGGTCGCCAGTGGTGGGGCCGAAGATTTCCGCGTAGGCGCGGCGTCCAATCGTTGCCATATCAGTTCACCCCCAGGCTGCGGTGCTGCGCACTCTCCGCCACCCCCCTTGCCGGGGGCGATGCCAGTGGCCCAGCGAAGCCGGCTCCACGGCATCCCTGGTTTTGGTGGGTTTGCAAATGTGTGTGCATCATTTAAAGCTTTCCTTGTACGAGGCCGCGAAAGCCGTAAATCACCCGGTCACCGGCGATGTCCACCAGTTCCACGGTGCGTTGCTGGCCGGGCTCGAAGCGCACGGCCGAGCCGGAGGCGATGTTCAGGCGCATGCCCTGCGTCAGCGCACGGTCAAAGCCGAGTGCGCCATTGGTTTCGGCAAAGTGGTAGTGCGAGCCGACCTGGATGGGCCGGTCCGACTGGTTCTGCACCACCACCGTCACGGTGCGGCGGCCCGTGTTGAGCAAGTGCTCGCCGTCGTCAAGAATGAGTTCGCCGGGGATCATGGGGCCGTCCTTTATGCCAATTGCATCAACAGGGCCACGCCAGAAGCAGCCACTGCCGCGCCGGTGGCGCGGGTTGCCCACACGGGGGAAGCGCGCAGGGCCCAGCCCAGTGCTACGCCGGTCAGGTGCAGCGCGATGGTGGTGGCAAACATGCCGGCCACGGCCGCAACCGCGTCACCCGTAGCTGCCAACTCCGCACCGTGGGCCAGTCCGTGGAACACGGCAAAGCCACCCACCAACACCATGGACGCAGCGGCGTTCATGCCTTGGCGTGTGAGCACCAGTAGACCCAGCGCCAGCACGGAGGCGGCCACCATGGGCTCCACCGCCGCACCGCCCAGCCCTTGCAGGCCCAGCAATGCGCCCAGCACCAGCATGTTGGCAAAGGCGAGCGGTCCCCACAGCAGGGCAGGCCCGGCACGGCGGGCAGACACTGCGCTCCAGACACCCACCGCCAACATGGCCAGCAAGTGGTCCATGCCACCGAGCGGGTGCAGCAGGCCGGCCATAAAGCTGCCATGGCTGTGCAAATCAGTGCCAATATGGGCGCTAGCGCCCGTGGATAGTGCGCCAGCAGCTATGAAAAGAAGAGCGGATTTCAGGGTTTTGGACATGGCGTTCTCCGGAAAGGGGTGTTCAGACGATGGGCTGATGGACAGTCACCAGTTTTGTGCCGTCAGGGAAGGTGGCTTCGACTTGGATGTCCGGAATCATTTCGGCGATGCCGTCCATCACGTCATCGCGGGTCAGCACGGTGCGGCCTTCGCTCATGAGCTGGGCCACGGTTTTTCCGTCTCGCGCGCCCTCCATCACGGCGCAGCTGATCAGGGCCACGGCCTCCGGGTAATTGAGCTTGAGGCCACGGGCTTTGCGGCGCTCTGCCAGCAATCCGGCAGTGAACAGCATGAGCTTGTCTTTTTCGCGAGGGGTGAGTTCCATATGCTTCTATTCCAGGGGCAGGCCGGGGGCGTTGCAAGACTCTAAGCAAAGCCCGTGCCCTGTTGTGGTGCCATACGCCAAAGGGCGCAGGCTGGTGGCATGGAATCTGCACCCGCTAGGCCCGTGTCTACCGATTTCCTGCCCCCTCCGCCCCCGGTTGCCCCTGCGCAGCGGGTGGTGAAAATCCGCCGTGACTACAACAACTGGGTCGCCAGCGAGACCATGGAGGATTACGCCCTGCGCTTTACGCCCCAGCGCTTTCGCAAGTGGTCGTCGTTCCGGGTGGCAAACACAGCGTTCGGTGCGGCGTCTTTTTTGATTCTGGAGGCTGTGGGCGCCACGCTGCTGGTGCAGTACGGCTTTGTGAACGCCTTCTGGGCCATTCTGATCACCGGGCTGGTGATTTTTCTGGCAGGGCTGCCCATCAGCGTCTACGCCGCCCGCTACGGGGTGGATATGGATTTGCTCACCCGCGGGGCGGGCTTCGGCTACATCGGCTCCACCATCACCTCGCTGATCTACGCCTCGTTCACCTTTATCTTCTTTGCGCTGGAGGCGGCCGTCATGGCCTACGCCCTAGAGCTGGCGCTGGATATCCCGCCGACCTGGGGCTATCTAATTTGTGCGGTGGTCGTCATTCCCTTGGTGACCCACGGCGTGTCCACAATCAGTCGCTTGCAAATTTGGACGCAGCCGCTCTGGCTGGTGATGCTGGTGGTGCCCTTTGGCTTTGTTTTGGTGCGCGATCCGCAGGCATTTGCCGGCATCACGCACTATGCTGGGGAGCAAGGGGCGTCCGGGGTCTTCAATCTGCACTTGTTTGGTGCTGCGTTGACGGTGGGTATCGCCCTGATCACCCAAATGGGCGAGCAGGCCGACTACCTGCGTTTCATGCCCCAGCGTACTGCGGCTAACCGCTTGCGCTGGTGGGCCGGGGTGCTGGTGGGGGGGCCGGGCTGGGTGTTCCTGGGCGTGGTCAAGATGCTGGGGGGCGCCTACCTCGCGTATCTGGCGATCCAGCACAGCGTGCCCACCGACCGCGCGGTGGACCCGAACCAGATGTACCTGGCGGCGTATGAGTACGTGTTCCCCACACTGGGTTGGGCGGTGGCCGCAACCGCGTTGTTTGTGGTGGTGTCGCAGCTCAAGATCAATGTGACCAATGCCTATGCGGGCTCGCTGGCATGGAGCAATTTTTTTTCGCGCCTCACGCACAGCCACCCCGGCCGGGTGGTGTGGGTGCTGTTCAACAGCGTGATCGCTTTCATGCTGATGGAGATGAATGTGTTCCAGGCGCTGGGCGATGTGCTAAGCCTGTATTCCAACATCGCCATCGCCTGGGTCATGGCGGTGGTGGCCGATCTGGTGATCAACAAGCCGCTGGGCTTGTCGCCCAAGGGCATCGAGTTCAAGCGCGCGCATTTGTACGACATCAACCCCGTGGGCGTGGGGGCCATGGCCATGGCCTCGGTCTTGTCGGTGGCCGCGTACCTGGGTTTTTTTGGCGACATGGCCAAGGCGTTTTCTGCAGTTATTGCGCTTGTGACAGCACTACTCACTTCTCCGCTCATTGCGTGGGTAACGAAGGGCCGTTACTACATTGCGCGTGAGAGCGCCGGTGGTTTGGGGGGCTATGCGTTTTGCGCAGGTCAAGGAGGAGCCCGCGCAGCGGGCGGGGGACACGGAGCAAAACGCATAGCCCCCCAGACTTCAGCGTTTGACGTGACACCCAAAGTGCAGCGCTGCGTCATCTGCGAGCGAGACTACGAGGGCCCGGACATGGCGCACTGCCCGGCCTACCAGGGCGCTATTTGTTCGCTGTGCTGCACGCTGGATGCCCGCTGTGGCGATATGTGCAAGCCGCATGCGAACCTGGCCACCCAGTGGTCCGGCGCCTTGCGCTGGTTGTTGCCCAAAAAAGTGTGGCCGTTTCTGGATACGGGGCTGGGCCACTTTCTGCTGCTGATGCTGGTCATCCTGCCGCTGCTGGCCACCGTATTCGCCATGTTTTACACGCAGGAGCTGGGCACCTTGGCGGCGTTGACAGAGCAGCGCTCTGCGGTGGAGGTCGCGCTGCGCTCGGGCTTTAGCAAAACGTTTGCGGCGCTGCTGCTCATGTCCGGCATCGTGGCCTGGTGGCTGGTGCTGGCGCACAAGAGCCGGCAGGTGGCGCAGGAGGAGTCCAACCGCCAGAGCCATTTGCTGCTCCGCGAAATCGAGTCCCACCGCCAGACGGACGCGGCCTTGCAAGAAGCCAAGCGCGTGGCCGAGCAGGCGCGGCAAGCCGCCGAGGCGGCCAACCAGGCCAAGAGCCGCTACATCAGCGCCATCAGCCATGAGCTGCGCACGCCGCTCAACAGCATTCTGGGCTATGCCCAGCTCATGGGGGAGGACGCAGCCATTCCGCCCCACCGCAAGCAGGCGGTGAGCGTGATCAAGCGGGGCGGAGAGCATTTGCTGTCGCTGATTGAGGGCACGCTGGACATGGCCCACATCGAGAGCGGCAAGCTCACGCTCAATGTGAAGCCCATGCAGTTCGCCAATGGCATGGCCGAGCTGGCCGGCATGTTTGAGCTGCAGGCCGCCGCCAAGGGGCTGCAGTTCCAGTTTGAAGTGCAGGGCCATGTGCCGGAGTGGGTGCGGGCCGATGAAAAGCGCCTGCGTCAGATTTGTATCAACCTGCTGGGCAACGCCATCAAATTCACGGCGGCCGGTAGCGTGCGCTTGGTGCTGCGCTATGCGCGGGAGATGGCGCATATCGAGATCCACGACACCGGCCCCGGCATGTCGGCGCAGGAGCTGGACCGGATTTTTGAGCCCTTCACCCGCGGGTCCATTGCGGCGTCGGGGGCTGCAGTGGCCTCCGGTGGCTCAGGGCTGGGCCTGACGATTGCCAAGATGCTCACCGACCTCATGGGCGGCGAGTTGTCGGCCACCAGTGTGCTGGGGCAGGGCTCGGTGTTCAAGGTGCGCTTGTTTTTGCCGGACCTGCACATGCCGCCTGCAGACACGCGGCACATGCCGGGCCACAGCAAGCCCCGGCTGGCTTATGCCGGTGCGCGCCGCAAGGTGCTGGTGGTGGACAACGAGGAGGCCGACCGCGAGCTGCTGGTAAACCTGCTGGCGCCCTTGGGTTTTGAGGTGCGCACGGCGGCCAGCGGCCACGATGGCTTGGACCTGCTGGCCGCCGGTTTGCGGCCCGATGTGGTGCTGCTCGACCTGGCCATGCCCGGCATCGACGGTTGGGAAACGCTGCGCCGTATCCGCAGCAACGTCGCCTTGGGAGGGCGCCAGCCGCATGTGGCCATCGTGTCGGCCAATGCCTTTGACCGGGGGCTGGACAACGGGCTGGGCTTGCCGCCGGAAGACTTCATCGTCAAGCCTGTGCGCCACAGCGAGTTGCTGGACTGGCTGGAGCGCCGCCTGGAGCTGGTATGGGTGGACAAAACCGAGACTGCGCCGCCGGTGGTACCAGCGCCCCTTGCCGCTGCGCCTGCGGCAGCAGGGGCATTGCCCGCCAGTGCCTGCCGTGCCTTGCTGGAGGTGGCCCGCCTGGGCTACTACCGGGGGGTGCTGAACCAGTTGCAGAGCCTGCAGGTGGAGCACCCCGAGTGCGCGGCCTTCATTGCGCAGCAAGAGACGCTGGCCCGCCAGTACCAGTTTGAAACCATGGCCGAACAACTGCAGAAAGTGCTCGATGCAAGCCCCGCTGATGAACCCCGTTGACCTGAGTGATGCCGCCCGTCTGGACGGCACGCTGGACCGCGCCAATAGTGACGTGGTGCTCATCGTGGACGATGTGCCTGACAACCTGTCGGTGCTCCATGACGCACTGGATGAGTCCGGCTACACCGTGCTGATCGCCACCTCGGGCGAAGCCGCGTTGATGCGCGCCATGCAGGCCTTGCCCGATGTGATTTTGCTGGACGCGATGATGCCCGGCATGGATGGTTTTGAAGTCGCGCGCCGCCTCAAGGCCGCACCGCAAACCACGCACATTCCCATCATTTTCATGACGGGGCTGACGGAGACCGAATACCTAGTGGCGGCACTGGAGAGCGGTGGGGTGGACTATGTGACCAAGCCCATCAAGCCCAAGGAAGTGCTTGCCCGCATGGGGGTGCACCTGGCCGGCGCACGCGAGCGGCGCCAGACCCGCAATGCGCTGGATGCCTTCGGCTACGCGACCATCACCGTGCGGGCGCTTGACGGCTGCCTGATGTGGCAAACCCCGCTCGCGCGGGACCTGCTGGAACGTTACTGCGGTACCCAGGCGCCCACCACGCCGCCCGAGGTGCTGGGCTGGTTGCAGGCCTGCCTGCAGACCGTGGCTCGGGGCGATGAGCCCGCCAAACTGAGCCTGGAGCGCGGCCCCAAGCGCCTCACCTTTCGCCTGCACCAGCAGATCGGCGATAGCGATGCCGGTGGCGACTGGTTGATCGTGATGCGCGAGGTGTCCGACACCGCGGTCATCGAGGCTATGAGCCTGTCCTTCAAGCTCACCGCCAAAGAGGCTGAGGTGCTGTACTGGGTGGTCAAGGGCAAGACCAACAAAGACATCGGTGACATTCTGGGCAGCAGCCCCATGACCGTGAAGAAGCACCTGGAGCGCGTGTTTGTGAAGCTGGGCGTGGAGACGCGCACGGCCGCAGCCGGCATGGCCATGAGCCGCATCCGGCAGCTGCACCCTCAGTTTGAAGGGTAGGGCGTTAAAAAACTCAGTGCGTGTTGAACTTGTCGACCACCCCCACCAGATTGTTGGTCTCCACATACAGCCTTTGGGTGGCGGCCTGCCCGTCATGGGCCAACTGTCCGTTGGCCTGTGCCATGCGCTCCAGGTGACGCAGTGAGTCATCCACCTGCATCACGTTCTGGCTTTGCAGGGAGGTGGACTGGCTGATGTGCGCAATGGTGCTGGTAACCTCATGCACCCCCTTGACGATGTCCTGCATGGTGGCCCCGGCCGATTGCACCAGCTCGGAGCCCTGGGCCACTTGTGCCACGCTGTGGTTGATCAAATCCTTGATCTCCAGCGCGGCGGTGGCCGAGCGCTGGGCCAGGCTACGCACTTC
>Ga0228698_1000864_pt1 | contig 17818 bp, 17 predicted proteins | sample McNCre117_Aug_MG_FD_178015 | JGI IMG/M metagenome (GOLD analysis project Ga0228698, IMG submission 178015) | Freshwater microbial communities from McNutts Creek, Athens, Georgia, United States - 1-17_Aug_MG | ecosystem: Environmental > Aquatic > Freshwater > Creek | place: USA: Georgia...
CAACAGGGCTACCAAAAAGCATTTGAAGTCTATAAAGAATCCGGCAATGACCCCATTGCAGGCGACAAGGCTGCACGCGGAAAAGACCGCAATGCGGCCACCACGCTCAACGAGCTACGCGAACACCTCGCCAAATCGGAAACGACGGTAGCGGAGGTGGCCTCTGCGGGCGCTGGTATCGCAACCAAATGGGCCATCGGCGTCATGCTCCTCATAACCGCCGGGGCGATGCTGGGCAGCATTTGGCTGAGCCGGCAAATTGTGGAGTCTCTGCAGCAAGCCGTGGCGATGGCAGACAAGGTGGCACATGGCGACCTGAGCACCAAAATATCCGCCCAGGGCAACGATGAAATCGCTGATTTGCAGCGCTCACTAGCCACCATGCAGGACAACCTGATGGGGCTGGTGTCGCGTGTGCGCTCGGGCTCCGAAACGGTGGCCAATGCCAGCTCGGAAATTGCCCATGGCAACAATGACTTGTCCATGCGCACCGAGCAGCAAGCCAGTGCCCTGCAAGAAACAGCATCCAGCATGGCGGAACTGGGCTCTACGGTCAGCCACAGCGCCGACAACGCGCGCCAAGCCAGTCAGTTGGCCAACAATGCATCTGCGGTAGCCATGCGGGGCGGCGAAGTGGTGGGACAGGTGGTGGAAACCATGCGGGGCATCAATGACAGTTCCCGCAAGATTTCGGACATCATCAGCGTCATCGACGGCATCGCCTTCCAGACCAACATCCTGGCGCTCAATGCCGCAGTGGAAGCTGCCCGTGCGGGCGAGCAAGGGCGCGGTTTTGCCGTGGTGGCGTCCGAAGTGCGCGCCCTGGCGGGTCGGTCGGCCGAAGCCGCCAAGGAAATCAAATCCCTGATTGGCACCAGCGTCGAACGGGTCGAACACGGCACCACCTTGGTGGACCAGGCCGGCGCCACCATGTCCGAAGTGGTAACCGCGATCCGGCGGGTCTCGAACATCGTGGGTGAAATCAGCTCGGCCAGCACCGAACAGACTTCCGGCGTCAACCAGGTCGGAGAAGCTGTGCGCCAGATCGATCAGGCAACCCAGCAAAATGCGGCGCTTGTGGAAGAGATGGCCGCTGCAGCCAGCGGCCTGAAGAGCCAAGCGGCCGAATTGGTCAGCGCCGTGTCGGTTTTCAAATTGCACCCTGGGGACGAGGCCGCGACCCCGCACGCGTTCCTGTCAGCGCCGGCGCCGCGCTCGGTGGCGCCTCCCAAACCCGCAGCCCGCCTCAGTGCCAGCACACCCAAGCCACCTGTACCCAAGCCAGCGCCCAAACCGATGGCAAAACCGGCGGCCAAACCCAAGCTGTCAGCCCCCGCGCCGGCACCCGCCAAAAGTGCGGGCGGCGATGACGATTGGGAAACTTTTTAAGGTACGCGCCGGCGCATCCATCCGGCCGCATCAGGCGGCCAGTTCTTTGCGCATCGCGTCGATGACCGCCTTGTAGTCGGGTTTGCCGAAAATCGCGCTGCCGGCCACAAATGTGTCGGCACCCGCATCGGCCACCCGGCGGATGTTGTCGGTCTTGATGCCGCCGTCCACTTCCAGCCGAATGTCTTTGCCACAGGCGGTAATGCGTTTGCGCACGTCTTCAATCTTGCGCAGGGCCGAGTCGATAAAGCTCTGGCCGCCAAAGCCGGGGTTGACGCTCATGATCAGCACCACATCAATGTCGTCAATCACCCAGTCCAGCACGTCCAGCGGCTCGGCCGGGTTGAACACCAGCCCGGCCTTGACGCCTTTGCTCTTGATCGCCTGAATGCTACGGTGCACGTGGCCACTGGCATCCGGGTGGAAGGTGATGATGTCAGCACCGGCTTCGGCAAAGCTGGCGGCCAGCGCGTCCACCGGTGAAATCATCAGGTGGACATCGATCGGCACGGCCACACCACCGGCGGTCTTTGCGTGGGGCTTCAAAGCGCTGCAGATCATGGGGCCGAACGTGAGGTTGGGGACGTAATGGTTGTCCATCACGTCAAAGTGAATCCAGTCGGAACCGGCGGCAATGACGTTTTTCACTTCGTCGCCCAGGCGGGCAAAGTCGGCAGAGAGAATGGAGGGGGCGATGCGGTAGGTCATGGCAGGATTGGCGGTGGGATATTGAAAACAGGGGTATCGGGAAAGGCGGTTAACTTCCGCTATTTTCGCAGTTAGCATTCGGGCATGCCCAAGTACGAATTTCAGGTCGAAGTTGCGCCCCAATACCTCGCCGACCAATCCAACCCGGACGAAGCCATGTTCGTCTTCGCCTACACCATCACCATTACCAATACCGGCGAGGTCACGGCGCAATTGATTTCGCGCACCTGGAATGTCAACGATGCCAATGGCCACACAGAAAAAGTCAGAGGCCTGGGCGTCATAGGACAACAGCCTTTGCTCAAACCCGGCCAGTCGTTCGAATACACCTCTGGCACCCGCCTGCACACGCCCACCGGAACCATGCACGGCAGCTTTTTCTGCGTGGCAGAAGACGGCGAAAAGTTTGACACCCCGGTTCCCATGTTTGTGCTCGACGCCCTGAGCGGCGACGACAGCCTGGGCCACAAGCGCACCTTGCACTAGGGCAGTTGCCCGCACCGCGGCAATTGCCATGGGTGAATTCGACCTCATCAAACGTTTTTTCACGCACCCGACGCCCAAGGCGGTGTTGGGCGTGGGCGATGACTGCGCGCTTTTGCAGCCGCGCCCCGGCATGCACTTGGCCATTTCTTCCGACATGCTGGTCAGCGATCGCCACTTCTTTGCCGATGTGAACCCGCGGACGCTGGGCCACAAGGCGCTGGCGGTCAACCTGAGTGATCTCGCTGCTTGCGGCGCCACGCCGGTGGCCTTCACGCTGGCGTTGTCGCTGCCCGAGGCTGACCCGGCATGGCTGGGGCCGTTTGCCGAAGGCATGCTGGCACTGGCGAATGCCCATGGCTGCGAATTGATAGGCGGCGATACCACCAAAGGCCCGCTCAATATTTGCATCACCGTGTTTGGCGAAGTGCCACAAGGCCAAGCTTTGCTGCGCAGCGGCGCCAAAGCGGGCGACGACATTTATGTGAGCGGCACACTCGGCGATGCCAATGTGGCCTTGGCGCATTTGCTGCGGCAGCGCAGGGAGGCACCGGACTCCACACAGGCGTTCATTGCACTGTCCCCCGCAGACCTGTCCTCCGCCATGGCACGCCTGGAACAACCCACGCCGCGCGTGGCGCTGGGCATTGCCCTGCGGGGTATTGCCACCGCGGCGGCCGACATCAGTGACGGCTTGCTGGGCGACTTGGGACACATTCTGGAGCGCTCGGGCATAGGTGCCACGCTGGACACGGCCAGCGCATTCACGCTGATGGCGGCCCACCGCACCTCAACGCAATCGGCCCAGCTGCTGGCCAGTGAAGCCATGCGCCCGGTGGTTCTGCGCCATGTGCTCAGCGGGGGGGACGATTACGAACTGGTCTTTACCGCACCCGCATCACGGGCGGCCGAGGTGCAGGCAGCCGCAAAAGCCGCCCATACCTCCATAACCCGCATCGGACAAATCGACGCACGCAGCGGCTTGCGATTGACCGACGGCAATGGCCGCCCGGTGGACAACAACTTTCAGTCATTTGATCACTTCGCCTGAAACGACTGCGCTGCGCAGCCTCATGGGTTTAGCTGGCTTTGAATGCCGGGTGGCGCAGCCAAGCGCAAATAGTCAGCCAGTGACTGGCCCGGTTGGTCGACAAAGTTGCCCGCCGCACCAGCAACCAGATCAGGCTTTTCCATCCGATCCAGCCGGAAACTGCGGAAGTCTTCCCGCGCGTGGCACCAGGCGGCCAACGTCCACACACTGCCCCAATAAAAGCAGCCCAGCGGACGCACCGTGCGCCGGGTCGCCTGCCCGGACACGTCGGTGTAATCAAACTGAACCTTGCGCTTTGCTTGCGCCGCTTCTCGCAGCAGTTGCAGCGTGGCCTGCACGGCGGGCTCCAAACCGATAGGCGGGGCATACACCGCCATGCTTTGCGCCGCAGCACGGGCCGACGCCGGCAGCACCGCCAGAATTTTCCCAAGCGCGACTTGTGAGGCCTGCGCCAGCGCGGGGTCCTGCCACACCTGCGCCATGCGCACCGAGGCCACCAGCGCCCGTGCCTCATCGTGCGTGAACATCAACGGCGGCAACTCAAAGCCCTGCCCCAGCCGGTAGCCCACACCGGCCTCGCCTTCCAGCGGCACGCCCTGGTGCTGCAGGTCGGCAATATCGCGGTACACGGTGCGCTCCGACACTTCCAGACGTTGCGCCAGAAAGGCCGCGGTCGTCAGTCGGCGACCGCGTATGAGTTGGACAATCTGAAACAGGCGGTCGGCGCGGCGCATGGTGGTGAATAAGCAGACGGAGTTTGCGCAGCATGATACGGGCGCGGTGCGCAGTTTCTAGCGCGTATCCGACAAGTCCAATGCATGCAGATCGGCCTGCATGGCGCGGGCGATCAGACCCATGTCGTGATCGCTGACCTTGAACAGGCCGAAGCGGAACTGGTAGCCCCAGCGGCGGCGGTCCTCGACAAACTCCAAGTCGTCGAGCAAGGGCAGGATCGGTGCCTCCTGCGCCGCCACATATTGCACATCACGCCGGAACGGCACAAACCCACCGCCCATGTCAAACGCATAGGGCACGCCGGGCTGCACCACGCCAATCGACACAAAGCTCTGCAATTTGTCTTTGCCACCCATGGTGCTGGCCGGCGCGTAATAGGTCACGCGGTCCCCCGGCGCCACCCGCTTCAAGGGCGCGCACTTGCCATGGCACACCTGCATAAACCCCAGCGGCTGCGCGGCCCGCCCGCGCCGCGCGTGCTCGGCGCTGGCAACGGCAATCCAGTTGTTGCGCACGGCCAGTTCAGGCCAGAGCATGCAGGCCCACCCGGTTGCCATCGAGGCCATGGATATGGGAAAAGAAACCCCTGCCGGGCGGCAAGGCCTGCCGTGGCAATGCCACGCACCCGCCCTGCGACGGCCCCATGGCCTCGCGGCGCATGGCGAGGCCCAACACTGATTCGTAAAAGGCCTGCGCCTGGCCGAGTTGGGTGGTGGGAATTTCAAACCAGCTAATGACATTCTTCATGCTGTGCTCCTTGCGAAAGTAAATGAAGCCGTGATGCTGCGCCGGGACTCCTGACAACGTGGTGTCAGGAGAGCTCTGCCGCAAGGCTTCGGGTGTCTTGGATAATCCCCGCATGCAAGACCCACAGCGCTTTGACACCATTGACGTCACCGCCACCGAAGTGCCGGACCAAGCCGCCGCACCCGTTTTTGAAAGCACCGGCACGCCCATCACCCGGCCCACCTTTGTATTTATGCGGGGGCACCCGGCGCACTGGATTGCGCTGGGCTTTGGCTCTGGCCTCTCACGCGTTGCCCCGGGTACCGCCGGCACGCTGTGGGCCTGGGTGGCGTTTTTGGTGCTGTCGCACTGGCTGGGTGATGCGGGCTGGGCCTGGGTGATTGGCCTCTCGTTGCCGGTGGGCTGGTGGGCCTGCACGGTTACTGCACGCAATATGCGCGTGCTGGATCCCGGCAGCGTGGTGTGGGACGAAGTGGCCGCCTTCTGGCTGGTGCTGTGGCTGGTCATGCCGGCTGGCTTGTGGGCGCAGCTTGTGGCGTTCGGATTGTTTCGCTTTTTTGATGCCGTCAAGCCTGGTCCGGTGGGCTGGGCCGACGCCTTGTTTCACCACGTGAACCCCGCCACCGACCGCCACGCCTGGACCAAGGCTGGCCTTGGCATCATGCTGGACGACCTGGTTGCTGCGGCCTGTACGCTGCTGGTCATTGCGCTGTGGAAGCCCATCTGATGGGCAACGCATTGCTTGCCGACACATGCCGTGAACTCGCTGCCCTGCTGTTGCAGCGCCGTCTCAAACTGGCAACGGCCGAGAGTTGCACAGGCGGAATGATTGCCGCGGCTTGCACCGACTTGGCCGGCTCCAGCGAATGGTTTGAACGCGGTCTGGTCACCTACTCCAATGAAGCAAAATGCGAGATGCTGGGTGTGGACGCCACACGCATCGCCACCCACGGTGCCGTGAGCGAGCCAGTGGCCCGTGCCATGGCTGCTGGTGCTTTGCAACGCTCCAATGCGCAGGTGTCGGTGGCGGTTACCGGCATCGCCGGCCCGGGCGGCGGCAGCGATGCCAAGCCGGTAGGAACCGTGTGGTTTGCCTGGGGCTTGCCGGGCGGCGTGACCTCTGAAGTAAAACGCTTTGACGGCGACCGCGCCGCCGTGCGCAATGCCACCGTGCAGCACGCATTGACGCGTTTGAACGCACTACTAAAAGGATAAGAAATGGGCGTTGATTTCTGGACCGGCATGGCTACCGGCCTGGCCTTGATTGTGGCCATCGGTTCGCAAAATGCCTTCGTGCTGCGCAGTGGCCTCAAGCGCCAGCATGTGTTGCCCATCGTTGCTTTTTGCGCTGCGTCGGATGCGTTGCTGATTGGGGCGGGTGTGGGCGGTGCCGGTGCGTTATTGCGCGGCAATGACTGGCTGATGCAACTCACCCGCTACGGTGGCGCATTGTTTCTGGCCAGCTACGGTTGTATGGCGGCGCGCCGCGCCTGGCAAGGCGGGCACCTGCAGGTGCAAGGCGATGCCATCCCCAGCCTGGCCGCGGCGCTGGCTGCCTGCTTTGCCTTTACTTTTCTCAACCCCCATGTGTACCTCGACACCATGGTGCTGCTTGGCGCCGTGGCCAACCAGCGCGGTGATGAAGGTCGCTGGTGGTTTGCTGCGGGTGCTGCAAGCGGTAGCGTGTTGTGGTTCAGCGCACTGGGGTTTGGCGCGCGCCTGCTGATTCCGCTGTTTGAGAAAGACCGTGCGTGGCGTGTACTCGACAGTGCCATTGCGCTGGTGATGCTGGCCTTGGCTATCAGTCTGGTTGGGGGGTAGCCCCACCAGGCACACACACATTAAGTTCCGCCCAGTGAAACCCGAGGCTGTGCGGCGGTCTCTTCGGGGTCTAATTTGAAGACCGAAACCACATTCACCAGTTCCTGGGCCTGCGATTCCAGGCTGGCGGCGGCCGCAGCCATTTCTTCCACCAACGCAGCGTTTTGCTGGGTCGTCTGATCCATTTGTGCCACAGCGTCGCCAATCTGCGCGATACCTGCACCGTGCTCTCGACTGGCCACGCGGATATCCCCCATGACTTCGGTCACTTTTTTAATGGAATTCACTACGCGGTTCATGGTCTCGCCGGCATGCTCGACCAAGCTGCTGCCTTGTTCGACGCGCTCCACACTGGCTTGGATCAGTGATTTGATTTCCTTCGCAGCCGCTGCCGAACGCCCAGCCAGCGCGCGCACTTCGGATGCGACCACCGCAAAGCCCCGGCCTTGCGGCCCCGCGCGGGCGGCCTCAACCGCGGCATTCAAGGCCAATATGTTGGTCTGGAATGCGATCCCTTCGATCACATTGATGATGTCGGCGATCTGGTGGCTGGACGCATTGATGCCCTTCATGGTCTCGACAACCTGCTGCAACACGTTGCCGCCCTCGATTGCCACACCGGATGCACTGTCTGCCAGCAGACCGGCCTGGTTTGCGTAGTCGGTGTTGTGCCGCGACGACGCGCCCAATTGCTCCATGGATGCGACCGTTTCTTCCAATGCACTGGCCTGCTCCTCGGTGCGCCCGGACAAGTCGCTGTTGCCTTGCGCGATTTCGCGGCTCGAACCCGACACGCCCTGCGCACTCTGACGCACTGAGGCAACCAGAGTCCGCAGGTTGACCTGCATACGCGCCAGGCGCGCCTGCAGGCTCTCCAGGTCGCCCGGTTTCACCGCAATCGACTGCGACAGATCACCCGCGGACACCGCCTCCATTTGCCCCGCCAACACACCAGGCTCACCACCCAGCGTGCCGGTGATGCTGGCAGCAATCGACAGGCCGACAAGGAGCAGCACCGCTACGCCCGCAACAATGAAACCGATAGACAGCTTGCGTGTCTGCTGCGTAACGGCTTGCCCCTCCACATTGTTATCTTTGCCCAATGCGATTTGTAAGTCATAGAGGGCGCTCAGGATGTCATCGGGCTCCTGAAACGCGGCAACGGAGGTTGCGTCAAACTCCTGCAATGCTTCGGAGTTTTTGTCGGCATAGCCCAATGCCATGATCTTTTTGGCGCTGGAGATGTATGTAGGCCAAGTCTTGTCGAAGCGGGCCAACAACTCGGATTCTTTTGGCGTGAGTTCCGTCTGGCGGTACTTGTTGAGCAATGCGCCCATCTTCGCTTCGTTTGCAGCCATGCCCTTGGCAATTTTGTCCATCTCGTCTTTTCGGGATTCGATGACATAGGTCAGCAAGGCCCGGTTGTGATAGATGGCCTGCATATTGGCGTTGCCAATGTCGCCCACAGGCACCAGATTGTTTGCATACATGTTGCTCAGGCGGTCGTTCAATCGGGCAGTTGCAGTCAGGCCTACGGCACCCATAGCCAGACACATCAACGCGCCTAAAAAGGCCAGAAATCCGAGGCGTGCACGCACCGAGAAGCTTTGCAAAAACACCATGATGGCCCTTGATTGGTTGCAAGCCAGGTTTATGTTGGCGCGGGTCGCGGGCGCGCTGGCTGCAGTAAAGGACGACGGATTAAGTGTACACAGCAAGCAGAAGTGCAGCAGAACTTAATTTCTAAAAATAAGAAAATTGAAGCCAAAAACTCTACTTTTTTGCAAGCAAAGTAGCCAATTCAGCAGACGAACGAACACCCAGCTTGGCAAATACCCGGGCCCGATAGACCTCCACCGTGCGCATGGAGACGTTCATCTCGTCAGCAATCACTTTGTTGAGCTTGCCGGCCGCCACACGGTGCATCACATCCTGTTCACGTTGCGTCAGGCCGGCCAGCATTTCCCCGCGCGAATCCCCTTCGGCGCGACGTTGTTGTTGTTCGGCATCCGCCGCCAGCGCATCGCACACGCGGTCTACCAAAGCAACATCGCCAAAAGGCTTTTCCACAAAATCAAACGCACCCTTTTTCAAGGCACTCACGGCCATTCGGATGTCGCCATGGCCCGTCAAAAAAATCACCGGTGTATGAACGCCACGCGCCACCAGCTCGTCATGCACCTGCAGACCCGAAAGCGGCTCCATGCGCACATCCAGCAAAATGCAACCCCGCAGCGCCGGGCCGGTATCGAGGCGCTCCAGCAAAGCGGGGCCACTGTCAAAGCTGCACACCGGCAAGCCATGGGAAGTCAACAAAAACGTCAGCGCCGCGCGCACCGTGGCGTCATCGTCCACCAGATACACAGTGGCTTGTTCAGCACCTTTTGGCATGGTCCTTACCCCTCATTCAAGCTCCAGATTGGCACGCGCATCCTCATCCGCCACGACGCCTTCAGCGTCATCATTGCGCGTCTGCAAAAGCGCATCAAAAACCGGCAAAGTAAACGAGAAGCGCGCCCCGCCCAGGTTCGCCGCACCCGCGTCCATGCCACCGTGGTGCACTTCGACGATGGAGCGGCATATGGCCAGGCCCATGCCCATACCGTCTGACTTGGTCGAAAAGAAGGGTGCGCTCAAATGTTCCACGCTCTGCCCATGCAGGCCGGGGCCGCTGTCTTCCACATCCATGCGCACGAAACGGTCGCCGCTGCGCTGCGCAGTGATTCGAATCACGTTGCCCGGCGCGCCCGGCGGCACCGGCGCCATCGCATCGCAGGCATTGCGGATCAGGTTGATCAGCACCTGCTCCATCAGGATGGGGTCGGCAAACACCAACGGCAATCCCGGTGCCAGCACCCACTGCAACTGCACTTTGGCTGCCAACACATCCCGGTGCAGCAGCTCGGCCGCCCGGTGCGCCACCGCGCCAATGTCACAGGCTTCGCGCTGCGGCGCACGGCGGGTCAAAAATTCACGAATGCGACGCACGATGCGCCCGGCCTCGGCAGCCTGCTCACCTTGCTGAGTGAGCGCATGCAAGACCGCCTGATTGTCATACCCGGCATCGGTGAGCATGCGTTGCAGCCCGGCGTTGTAACCCATGATGACCGTCAGGGGCTGATTGAGCTGGTGCGCCAGCGCCGACGCCACTTCGCCCAGCGTGGTCAGCCGGGCCTGGTGCGCCATGGCCTCGGCCTGGTGCCGCTCGCGTTCTTCGAGTTTCTTGCGCGCAGTGATGTCGATGATGGAACCCATCCAGCCGGTCTGTTGGCCGGCGGCGTCGATCAGTGGCGACTCAAACACCATCACATTCAACCGCCGGCCATCCTGATGGCACCACAAGGCCTCATAGCCTTCGCGCGGCGCGCGGCCTTCGAGGTTGCGTTTGTTGCGCAGCATCACTTCGTCCAATGCATCCGGGGGCCAATACGGCATCGGCGGACTCAGTCCAATGAGCTTTTCCGCCGGCAGGCCCACCATGTTGCAAAAGGTCCGGTTCACATAAAGGATGCGGCCCTCTGCATCGCGCGCGCGCAAACCCACCAGGGCCGAATCTTCCATGGCCTGACGCCACGCAGCCTCCGTGCGCCAGGCGCTCTCGGCCTGCGAAATGCGCTTGACCTGGCGGCGCAGCAACACGGTGGCCACCAGCATCAGCGTCAGAAATCCGCTCACCAACACGATCGGCAGGGTGCGCCACAAGGGCTGCGTCAATTCGCGTGCCGTCAACTCCAGATAGGCTTCCGGCATGTGCCCGCCCATGGGCACCATGTAGCGGTCCCGCAGCGACGACTCGGCCAACAGCGGCACCTCATCGACGGAGGCAATCACCTGCTGGTAGCCATCCACCAGTTGCACGTCGTATTTGCGCGTGAGCCACCACGGCAGGCCACGGCGCAACAGCAACACCGGCGAGTAACGAACGATCAGCTTTTCACCGCTCATCTCCAACTGCAGGTGCGCCGACACTCCGTTGCCGTCGAGCATATCTTTGCTGCCTTGCCCGGAAGACTGCTCCTGGCTTTGCACATGGGCCACGATGCGGTTGTTGGCATCCAGCCAGGTGACGCTGAGCCACAAACGCCTTAATCCCTGCACCACCACGGCCTGATCCGCCAAGGCAGCCGAGGTCCTGCGGGAGTGGGACAACTGGTGACCCAGTTCGCGCAGATAACCCATCTCAAGCTCCAGGCGGCTTTGCAATTGGGACTCGCTGTTCAGGGCGTCGGCAATCAACGTGTCGCGCCGGTCCTGTTGTTCATTCAACTCGGCGCGGTAGGCCCAAGAAAGCACCGCCACAACAAACACGGCCGATGCCAGCAACGGCAATGCCCATAGCGCACGGCGCAGTTGCGCCAGGACTCTGGTGCCGATAGACGCTGAAGCAGTGGCTGGCGTATGCATCGCGGCAGTCTAGCGCCGGCGTTCGGTGGATACCCCGATGCGGCCACCAAAAACAAGGGTTTACCCGCAAGAAATGCGATTAATTGCCCGTAGAAATGTGGAAAACCACAATAGATTTCAGCCCCCCACAAGGGGACACTAGGCTCTGCATAACCACAACATATTGGAGCCATTTCCATGACAACATTTGCCCGCCGCACCCTGCTACAAGCCGCCCTGGTGGCCGCCGCGCTGACTTCCCCTCTTGCACAGGCGCAGTCGCCCATCGTGATCAAGTTCAGCCATGTGGTGGCTGCTGATACGCCCAAGGGCAAAGCCTCCGAATTTTTTGCCAAGCGGGCTGGCGAACTCACCAAGGGCAAGGTCAAAGTCGAGGTGTACCCCAACAGCCAGCTCTACAAAGACAAGGAAGAAATGGAAGCACTGCAACTCGGTGCCGTGCAGATGCTGGCGCCCTCGCTGGCCAAATTCGGACCGTTGGGCGTGAAGGAATTTGAAGTGTTCGACTTCCCTTTCATCTTTGATGACCGGGATGATTTGCACAAAATCACACAGGGCCACGTCGGTGCCTCGCTGTTGGCCAAACTGGACACCAAGGGCGTCAAAGGCCTGGCCTTCTGGGACAACGGATTCAAATCGTTCTCGGCCAACACGCCGCTCAAAACCGCCGCCGACTTCAAAGGAAAAAAGTTCCGCATCCAGTCCTCCAAGGTGCTGGAAGAGCAAATCCGCTCCATGGGTGGCATTCCCCAGGTGATGGCTTTCTCCGAGGTGTACCAGGCACTGCAAACCGGCGTGGTGGACGGCACCGAAAACCCGATTTCCAACTTCTACAGCCAGAAGATGCATGAAGTGCAAAAGCACCTGTCCATCTCCAACCACGGATACCTGGGCTACGCCGTGATTGCCAACAAGAAGTTCTGGGACGGCCTGCCCGCTGACGTGCGTGGACCGCTGGAGCAGGCCATGAAAGAAGCCACCAACTACGCCAACAAGATTGCCCAGGAAGAAAACGACCAGGCCCTTGAAGGCGTGAAGAAGGCTGGCAAGACCACCGTCTATGTGATGACCCCGGACGAGCGCCTGGCAATGAAGAAGGCGATGGCGCCGGTGCACACCAAGATGGCCGACCGCGTGGGCAAAGAGTTGCTGGAAACCATCTACAAGGAAACCGGCTTTGACCCGGCCAAGCTCTAAGCCACTGACAGCAAACCGGACTTCTGTATGAAATACCTCGATCACCTGGAGGAATGGATCATCACCTTCCTCATGGGCGGCGCAACGCTCATTATTTTTCTGGCTGTGCTGCACCGCTATCTGGCGGGCGCTCCGATTCCTTACCTGCAGGACTGGATGCTCACGCTGAACTTCAGCTGGGCCCAGGAGCTGTGCATCATCATGTTCGTGTGGATGGCCAAGTTCGGCGCGGCTTATGGCGTGCGTACCGGTATCCACGTGGGTGTGGACGTGGTGGTGAACCGCCTGGATGAAAAAATCCGCTCCAAGCTGGTGCTGTTCGCACTCTTGGCCGGCGCGCTTTTTACTGGCTGTATCGGCTACCTCGGCGGGCATTTCGTCTGGGAAAACGGCGCACACCACGCATTCCTGCAAACCTTTGGCATGGATGTGGGCGATGTGCCCGAAGGCCCCACGACACCGGACCTCGAGTGGCCTACCTGGATGGTGTACTGCGCCATTCCCTTTGGTTCCTCGCTGATGTCGTTTCGCTTCATGCAAGTGGCATGGGCCTTTGTGAAGACCGGTGAATTGCCCGTGCATGACCACGCCCATGTGGAGGGTGTGGAAGACGCAGCCCCATTGGTCGGCGAAACCATGACCAGCGGCGAGGACCTGGCCCATGCCCCGCGAACCCCGTCTGTCAACCACAAAAAAGACGGGAGCACCTGACCATGAACGCGACCATATTGTTCGGGCTGTTGATAGCCCTGATGCTGACCGGCATGCCGATTTCGATCTCGCTCGGCCTGACGGTTTTGACCTTTATTCTGACCATGACACAAGTGCCGCTGGAAGCCGTGGCGCTCAAGCTGTTTACCGGCATCGAGAAGTGGGAAATCATGGCGATTCCCTTCTTTATTCTGGCCGGCAATTTCCTGACCCATGGCGGGGTGGCGCGGCGGATGATCAACTTCGCAACGTCACTGGTCGGTCACTGGCATGGTGGCCTGGCACTGGCATCGATTCTGGCCTGCGCCATGTTTGCTTTAGTGTGCGGCTCCAGCGTGGCAACGGTAGTGGCCATTGGCTCCATCGTGCTGCCGGCCATGGTGGCGCACGGCTACCCGATGGCCTTCGGCGCGGGCGTGATCATTACCGCCGGTTCGCTTGGCATTCTGATGCTGCCCTCCATTCCAAAGGTGATTTACGCCATCTCCACCAACACGTCGATTGGCGCGTTGTTTGTGGCTGGTCTGCTACCGGGAACCTTGCTGACCCTCATGCTTGGCGGGGTGACCTGGTACATCGCCAAAAAGAACAACTACCCGCGCATGGACAAGGCCAGCTGGATGCAGCGCGTGCGCTACTTCCGTGACAGCGTGTGGGGCTTGATGCTGGTGGTCATCATCGTGGGCGGCATTTACTCCGGCATCTTCACGGCGACGGAAGCAGCCGCCATGGCTGCGGTGTACTCGTTCTTTGTCTCCGTCTTTGTGTACAAGGACATGGGCATGAAGGACGTACCCAAGGTGCTGCGCGACTCGGCCAACATGTCGGCCATGCTGCTCTACATCATTACCAACGCAGTGCTGTTCTCGTTTGTACTGGCCAATGAAAATCTGCCGCACAAACTAGCCGACTGGATGCTCAGCATGAACCTGGGCGAGAACGGTTTCCTGTTCGTGGTGAACCTGGTGCTGCTGGCCGCCGGCAACTTCATGGAACCCTCTTCCATCATCCTGATCATGGCGCCCATCTTCTTCCCGGCGGCCATGCAGCTGGGCATCAACCCGGTGCACTTCGGCATCCTGATTGACGTGAACATGGAAGTGGGCCTGTGCCATCCGCCTGTGGGGCTGAACCTGTACGTCGCCAGCGGCATATCGCGGCTGGGCATTACCGAACTCACCAAGGCCGTGTTGCCGTGGCTGGGAACCATGGTGGTGTTTCTGGTCATCGTGACCTACTGGCCTTGGCTCACGCTGGTGTTGCCCCGCATGATGGGCATGCTGTGAGCCCGCGCATCGCGTGATCGGCAGCCTGCTCTTTGCCGCCGCGTTTTGCGTGGTGGCAGTGATGGTGTACATGGCACGGTACAGCAGCCGGGTACGCGTCGAGCGCACCCGGCTGATCGATGCACCACTGGCCGAAGTGGCGGCGCAGGTGTTCGACCTGCGCCGTTGGGCCGCGTGGAATCCCTGGTTGCCGCCGAATGCCACGCAAACCCTTTCTGCCAGCACCGATGTCAAAGGCAGCAGTTGGGCCTGGGACAGCGCACAGGGTGGAAAAGGGCTTGTAGAACACCTGAAGCTGCAAGGCCAAAGCCAGCTTGTGCAGCGGCTTCGCCTGCACCATCCGTTCGCCGTGACCGGTCAATGTACGTGGCAATTCGCTGAACGCGATGGCAAAACCGAAGTCCGCTGGAGTCTGCGCGCACGGGTCGGCTTTTCGGCGCGCGCTTTCGCCCGTACCGTGCAGGAGTCGCTGGCGCTGGACGTGCGTTATGGGCTGGACCGACTGGCACAGTGCGTCGAGCCCGCGGACGCACCACACTACGTGATTGAGCACCTGGGCGTGCGCGAAATAGCGCACTGCCGCTATGTCTCGCAAACCTACGAAGGCCCGATCAAAGAGCTGCCCGCCGCCTTGAATAGCAGCGCGAAACACCTGCGCCAGCAGTTGGCACAACAGCATGTCGCCGAAGCTGGCGCGGCCATGGCCGTGTATGTAAAAACCAATATCAAACTGCACACCACGGTCTGCCACTTCGGCATTCCGGTGGGAGACGCCGATGCCGGCAATTTGCCTCTGCGCGCGCTTGCAGCCCACTGCGCTTACGTGGTGCAGTTGAAGGGCGACCGCAGCGCCCTCGACGTGGCGTGGTACCTCGCCATGCAGCGCATGGTGGCCGAAAATATCAAGCCCGACCAGCGCGCCGCGCCGGCAGAACATTACCTTGTTACGCAAGCCGGTGCGGAACTGACCGAATTGCATATACCGGTACTGCGTTAGCCACGCTGCATGCGCCATTGCGACACACGCCCGTTCACCGATTCACCAGGAGATTTTTTATGCCCCGCTCTCACCGCCGCCTTTGGCTCCATGCCGCCGTTCTCATAGCCTGCGCCTGCAGCAGCGCGGCCGTCTGGGCGCAAGCGCCCATCCTGATCAAGTTCAGCCATGTTGTGTCTCCTGATACGCCCAAGGGCAAGGGCGCTCAGCGGTTCAAGGAGCTGGCGGAACAACGCACCAATGGCCGCGTCAAAGTAGAGGTGTTTCCCAACAGCCAGCTCTACAAGGACAAGGAGGAAATGGAAGCACTGCAGATGGGCTCGGTCCAGATGCTTGCGCCGTCACTGGCCAAGTTCGGCCCCTTGGGCGTGAAAGAGTTTGAGGTCTTTGACCTGCCCTTTTTGTTCAAGGACGACGCCTCGTTCCGCGGCATAACCGATGGCCCGCTGGGCGCTGAACTCTTCAAAAAACTCGAGCCCAAGGGCGTGAAAGGGCTGGCCTACTGGGACAATGGGTTCCACATCATGAGCGCCAACAAGCCGTTGAAAAACGTGGCCGACTTCAAGGGCCTGAAGATGCGCATTCAAAGCTCCAAAGTGCTGGACGCCCAGATGCGCGCCTTGGGCGCTATTCCACAGGTAATGGCCTTCTCCGAGTTGTATCAGGCCCTGCAAAGCGGCGTGGTGGACGGCACCGAAGGTGTGCCTTCCAACTTTTACACCCAGAAAATTTACGAAGTGCAAAAGCACATGACCCTGTCCAACCATGGTCACCTGGCCTATGCCGTGATTGCCAACAAGGCGTTCTGGGACGGCTTGCCCCCGGAGATCCGCACCGCGCTGACGGGGGCCATCCGCGACGCCACGACCTACGCCAACGCCATCGCAGCGACAGAAAACGCGCAGGCACTGGACAAAATCAAAGCCAGTGGCAAGAGCACCGTCTACAGCCCCAGCGCCGCGGAAATGGCCGAATGGAAGAAAGCGTTGGCACCCGTGCACAAGGAAATGGAAAACCGCGTAGGCAAGGCCACCATCGAGGCAGCCTACAAAGCGGCCGGCTTTGTTCCGGCCAGGTAAGAGGGCGCTTACCGGGCCTTGTCGCGGTGGCTGCGGGCCATATGGTGGCTTTTTTTGACCATGTACATCTTGGCGTCCACTACCGCAATCACTTCGTCCGCCGATTGCTCAGGCTCCACACTGGCCCAGCCAACACTGGCGGAAACGGTTAACCCCCCTCCGGGGATGCCACCCAAAATGCTGCTGAGTTGCTGCGCAGACTCGGCCAGCGCCTGGGGTGTTTGGCCCGGGCAAACCACTGCGAACTCGTCGCCGCCCAGACGCCCGCACATCCAGCCTGGTTTGCAAAACCCGCGAATACGCCGGGCCACTTCACGCAGCGTGGCATCACCGGCTGCGTGACCATAGTTGTCATTGACCGCCTTGAATTCATTGAGGTCCAGCAACATGACGCCCAATGGCACATCGGAGGTGCGCCGCCGCTCCAGCGCCGCGTCCAGTTCACGGTACAACCCACCTCGGTTCAGCAATCCGGTGAGCGCATCGGTGACCGAGGCGGACTCCGCGGTCAGGCGCGCGCGGTGCATGCCGTAAAGGATGAACAGAAAATTGATGAGGGAGAGAAAGAAGGCAATGCTCTGCGCGATGCGCAAACGCGATACCGAGGCAATCGATTCGCGCTCCAATTCCGTGGTCAGGCGGTTCATGAAATCCAGCACCTCGCCATTGCGGTCATTCATGAAATGCGAAAACCGCACCAAGTCGGTTGGGCTGGTGGGCGCTTGCGGCCAGGTCTGCAACACACCGCGCACTTCCCCTAAAAGTAGTGCCGCCTTGCCCTGCACGCTATCGAGCTGGACCGGACGGCCATCCCCGCCCACGGTTTCGCCCCCTTCGGCAAACGCCGACAGCGTGCGATTGAAAACCTTGTAAGCCTGTCCCAACTCGGCCGTGGATTCCGCGCGTTGGGTTTCGCTGCGCTCCGCGTTCACCGCCAGCAACGCGGCTTTGGTGATGCGCTGCGACAACATCCGTTGACGCCCGGCCAGGTTGATCGCCACTGCATCTTTTTCAACCTGGCGCGCGATCGTGTAACTGAACGCAAGCGTTCCGAGATCGAGCACCACAAAGGTCGCGACTGCCAGGATGAGACGGCTTTTCATATTGGTTGCCGCCTAGGTTACCTCAGTTTCGTCGGCACCCTCTCATTTATGGTTCCAAATCGTACAAAGCGCGTGCCGCTGCGAGGTCGAGCGCCGTGTGGGGCTCC
>Ga0228698_1000865_pt1 | contig 17812 bp, 18 predicted proteins | sample McNCre117_Aug_MG_FD_178015 | JGI IMG/M metagenome (GOLD analysis project Ga0228698, IMG submission 178015) | Freshwater microbial communities from McNutts Creek, Athens, Georgia, United States - 1-17_Aug_MG | ecosystem: Environmental > Aquatic > Freshwater > Creek | place: USA: Georgia...
GGGCGCTGCGCCAGCGCCCGTCTGAGAGATCAGCTTCATGAGTTCCTGCTGCGGGCCGGTCATGCCGATGCCGAGGCGCTGCATCTCGTTCATCGCCTGCAGGTACTGCTGCGGGTTCTGCAGCAGGCGCTGCGTCTCTTCCTGCAGCAGCCGGTCGCCGCGTTTCGCCACGAGATCGCGGAGCGCTCCGTACATCCCGCCGGTGGCGTGGTCCATGACGCGGCTCACGGGGCCTTCCGCCATCTGCGCAAGGTTTGATGCCGTGTCGGACCCGCCACCGGCGGTCGCGGTGTTGCGGACGCGCTGCGTGATCTGCTGCTGCTGGAGCGCGTCGAGGGTCTTCTGCAGCCTGCCGCGGGAACCCGGCATCAGCGTGTCGCCGAAGTTGTCTTCGCCGTAGCGCTTCATTGCCTGCGAGAGCCGGGCCCCGGTCACCTGGGGGACGCCGGCGCCGTTCGCGGTCGACGAGACGCCCTCGGGCGACAGGAACGTGTTGCGGATCCCCTCGCTCGCGCGCGCCGCCTTCACGGGCATGCTCTGCGCCGCGTAGTCGGTGTTGACCTTGTCCCAGGCGTTGCCGGTGCTCTTGTTCAGGACGTCGTCCATTGCGTTCTTGAGCGACATGAAGAGCGGGTCCTGGCGGATCGCGCGGTCGGAGAGCGTGCCGGGTGCGACCGGTCCGTTCATCGACTGCCCCATCAGCTTGCGGAGCTGCGCGAGGTGCTGGGGCCCGTACGCGGGCGAGTCCATCACGGTCTTGATCTGTTCGAGCGCGGGCCGCATCGTGGTCAGGCCCTCGGGGCTCTGCGCAGCCTGATCGACCAGCTGCCGGAACGCATCCGACTCAGCTTTAAAGACCTCCGGCTTGACCGCGTTCATCGCGTTCGCAGTGTTGGCGCTCCAATTCGAGGAGCGCACGGCCCTGAGGGCCCCGAGATCGTCGGCGTTGCTGGTGGCGCGGTCGACCTGATCCCACACCGCCGCGGAACGGTCGGCGTCGTTCTGCGCCCACGCCGCCGGCTGCTTGGCGCGCGAGCTACGCTCCGCGACCGCCAGCTCGGGGCTCTGCGCCGCCGCCGCAGTCGTCAGCGGGATCTCGGAGGGGGCTGCGCCGCGGAGAGCGTTCTCCGCTCCCGGCGCGGCCTCGCTGAGGCCCTTGGCGGCCCGCTGGGCAGCGCCGCCGCGCGTGAGGTACGAGCCGGCCTTCCGCAGGACCGAGAACCCTGCGGGGGCTAGCGCGCCGCCCGCCGCGCCCATCGCGGCGTTCTCTCCCCTCGATTCCGTCGACAGGACCGGCTGGGCCGCGCCGGCGGCACCGCCCATCGCGGCGGCGTCGATCGTGGCGGAAGCCAGCGAGCCCGCGCGCGGAAGCAACCGGCCCACCATCGGGAGCGCACGCAGCGCGCCCGTAGCGGCCCCAGCGGGGATCGCCAGGGTGGGCAGGATCTCGCCCGCGGTCTGCATCAGGCCGCCGCCGGTGGTCGTGTTTGCGAGCGCCTGATCGCGGAGCCGCTTCTCTTGGATCGCCTCGTCCTCGGCGTTGCCGCCGGTCACGAGATCGCCCAGGTTCTTGCCGCTCCGGCCGCTCAGGGCCCGCACGAGCTGCTTCCCGCCCTGGTAGAGCGTGTCCATGCCGGCGCCGACGTTCTCCGCGGCGCGCTGCGCCCACGGACGATCGGCCTCGGCCTGCTGGAAGCGCTGCGCCTCTTCCTGCTGGTAGGCCTTGGTCTGCGCGTCCCGGGCCTGGAGCCGCTGCGCGTGCAGCGCCTGGGCGTTGCGGATGATGTCCGCGTCGCTCGCGTTGTCCGGGCCCTCGACCGTGATCTGGCCGCCGTCGGGCGTCTTGACCGTGTACTGGGCCATTACCGCACCACCGACCAGCCCTGATCCGGGCCCTTCGCGGGCGCGCTCCCGCCATGCGTCTCGGCGCCGTAGCGCGACTCCCAGTCACCCAGGCCGCTACTCTCGTACTGCCGGCGGAGCCCGCCGAGCTGCGCGTTCGCCATGTCCTTGTAGCGGTTGATCACGCTCCGGAGCTGGGCGGGCGAGTTCGCAGACTTCAGCGAGGCCGCCATCGCTTCGCGGTCCCCGAGCGCGCCGGAGCTGCCCAGGATCGCCTTCGTAAGCTCGTCGGCGACGATGTTCTTCACGCCGTTGAAGTCCGTCGGCGCGGTGCCGCCGGTCCACTGCGAGATCTTGTTCTTCGCGGCGTTGAAGAGCTGGACGTTGCCGTTGCCGAGCGCGTCGATCGTGTCGTTGAGGGTTTGGAGGTGATCCTGCAGGACGCCGAACGAGCGCACGCTGTTACCCTGAGGCCCGGTCGAGAACGACAGCTCGGTCTTCTTGCGTGCGTCATAGGCGGGTTGCGACCACGACGGGTTCAGCGCGAGCGCGCGCGACATGATCGCGGTCGAGCGCGGGCTCCGGTCATTGAAGCCGGGCCGCTGGAAGTTCGCGACCGCTTGCGCAACGGCCTCGTCCTGCGGCGAGAGCGCGGCGGGCTGACCGTCCGGACCGATGCCGTAGATGCCGGCGACCTGCTTGCGCGTCGCCATCTGGTCGTCCGCGATCGAGCGGCGCAGCGACATCTGCTCCTCGGCGAGCTGGGCGTGCAGGAGCTGGGCCTGCTGCTGCGCGAAGGCGCGGGTCTGCGCGTCGCTGGCGCGCTGCGCGAGCGTCTCGTACTTCGTCGCGGTGTCGGTCAGCAGCTTGATGCGGTTCTCGTGCGCGTAGCTCGGGTCCTGGATGAAGTCGCCTTGCGGCGTGACCATGCCCGCCTTACCGGCCTGGATCGGCTGCTGCGCGGCCATCGCTTGCTGCAGCATCGCGCCCTCGACCGGCTTGTACTGGTCGCCGGCGCGGGCAGCGGCGAGCGCCATCACGAGCGCGTTCCCGCCCTGCTCGCTGCGCTGCTTGGCGTACTGCTGATAACCTGAGACATCGGGCTTCTCGTTCATCAGGCTCGTGGCCTGTTGCTGGAATTCATCGGCTTTGTTCTGGAAGCCGGTGATCATGTCGTTCGAGGGCGCGCCCATCGGAGGCTGCAGGGGCGCCATCGTCGGTTGCAGGCCGCGCAGCGCCGCGCTCTTGCGCAGCGGTGCCGGTACGGGGCTCAGGAGCCCGTAGTCCTCGTCGAGACCGAACATTAGTACTCCGAGCCGTAGCCGGCGGGATCAACCGCGCCAGCGTTGGCCGGCGGGGCACCATTGACCGCGGGATACTGCGCGCCGGGCTTCTGGCGCTGCGCGAGCATCTGCTTGAAGGCTTGGTTGCGTTGATCGATCAGCTGCTGGCGCTGCTGATCGGCGTTCCGCTGCATCATGCCGCCTCCGATCGAGCCGGCGAGGGCAGGCAGCCACGCGTTGCGCGGCATGCGCGACGCGACCCGGCCCTGCTCCGGCATCACCGGTTGGCCGGCCTGCCGCAGCGCCTGGGCGCGCGCGTCCATGCGGGCGATCTGCTGGTCCTGCGGCTGTAGATCGCCCATCGTGATCAGGTACTGGAGGATGCTGTCGTCCATGTCACACCTTCGAGTAGTCGACGGCGGTGATCCCGCCCACGTTCACGCGCGCATCGACGGGCGCCTCTTGCGCGAGCACGCCGTACTGCAGCTTTCCGTGCATCTTGTAGAGGTAGGTCGGGGTGCCGCGCTTGGTCGCGCCGACGCGCTTGATGCCGCGCTTCAGCGAGCGGTCCGAGAAGTAGAGCGCCGCGAGCGAACCGATGCCCTGCATCGCGTTCTGCTGCTGAGCGTTCTGCGAGTTGACGCCGGCGTTGTACTGATCGATCCCGGCTTGGTAGCCCATGCCGGTCGCGCCCAGCATGTTCGGGGCCGTGCCGGCGCCCGCGCTCTGGAACTGCGGGAAGTTGGGGTTGCCGACCTGCTGGCCTGAGAGCAGCGCGTTCATCTCGTTCAGGGGCTGGTTGCGCTGCGCGGTCGCTTCAGCGATCTGCTGCTGGCGGGTCTGATCGGTGAACTGGCCGCCCTGCATCGCTTGCTGCCACGCCTGGGCCTGCGCGGCGTTGCCGAACTGGCCGGCCTGGGCCTGCTGCGCGAACTGCTGCTGCTGGCCCTGGAGGGCAGCCTGCTGGCTGGAGACGTCCATCCCCTGCAGCGCCTGGGCCTGCTGGGTGTTCATCATCGTCGCGTTGTTCGCGGCGGTCTGGTAGGCGTCGTTGCGCGAGCGCGAGAGCTGGTCCTGGGCTTGGTTCCAGGCCTCGCTGCCGCGCGTGATTCCCTTCGCGAGGAGGCCGCTGTCGGTCAGCTCCTGCTGCTGGTTGAACTGCGGATCGAGGCGCGAGGTCGCCTGCTTGTAGAGCGCGTCGCCGGCCTGACCCGTGTAGGCGCTCGAACCGCCCACGCCGGGGCTGAAGTTGGACGTGGTCGGGTTGATGCCTTTGGTCAGATCGCCGGCCTGCGGGGTGCCGGCCAAGGGCGTGAAGCCGCCCCAATTCATCGGCTGACCGTACGAGCCCTTGACGTTGTTCAGCATCGACTGGGCCTGCTGGCTCAGACCGGTCTGCACACCCATCTGCGAGTCGAGCGCGGCCTGCTGCTGCGGCGACAGCGACACGTTCTGGTTCCACGTCGTCATGTGCTGCCCGGTGCTCGGGTCGACGGCGGTCCCCGTGGTCCAGGACTGAGTCCCCCACGGCGTGCTGACGTTGGGCCGGTTGGCCCACGTCTGTTGATTCGTCAGTTGGGTCTGCGCGCCCGCCTGCTGCTGGGCGATCCCTGCGTAATCAGGAACCGGCGGCGGCGGAGGACTGGACTTCCCACCCATATCGTTCTCCAAGGAAGCGGCACTGCTCGCGCCGCATCATCAAAACATGGAGGCAACCGGAAGGGTGTCCATCGGGGATGGTGGCACACAACTCGAAGCCGAGCTTGAGGTCGAAACGCAACGCGTCGAGGTTGTCACCGGCGACCTTTCCGATGGCGACCTTCGCGCCGACCACGTTGAAGATGTAGTCGAACGCGGCGCGGAGCAGCTTGCGGTTGAGCCACCGCTTGCTGCGGGCTGCTACGTGCATCTCCATCGACGCACCGTTGTACCCATCGAACCCGACAACGCCGAGCAGCACGCCGTTGTCGTCAACCATGCCGATGCAGCGGAGGTTCGCCGTCGGCACCAACTCGATCTCTCGGCACAACCACGACGCGAGAGCGTCCTGCGGTCCGTTGATGATCTTCAAATGAAGACGTCGGGCAGGATGTTCGCCGAGATCGTCGCGGTCACCGCTTGGCCCGCCGAGCCGCCGATTGCTGTCACGATCCGCCACGTGCGCGGCATGAAGTCGTTCGCGCTCAGGTTCGCGGTCACCGGCAGCCCGACGCCGATGCGCAGCACCGTGGTGCCGGTCGCGTTAAGCGCCGTGCTTGCCAGGATCGTGTAGTACTTCCCGCTGACCGGGTCCTTGCCTTGGACCGTCACCGTCAGCGTGGGCGCGGTGCCGGCGAGCGTGGTGATGTCGATCACCAGCTGCATCGCCTTGATCGCGTCCATCGAGATGTCCGCGCCGTTGGCGCCGGCCGAGGCCGCGGTCAACGTCGCGAGGGTCATGGTGCTTGGTTGCATCGTCGTCCCCTTACATGAGAGCCGACGAAGAGCCGGCCTTGTACAGAATGTGAGCCGCGCTCCACGCGGTCCCGGGCAGGCCGCGCATCACCACACGCAGCGAGCCGTAGTAACCGACACCGGTGAGGCCGATCCAGGCCTCGAAGGTGGCGTTGCCGCCGGACCATCTCGACTGGTCCCAGCGAGCGACATCAAAGAGCGAGCCCGAGGGCGTGGCGAAGCTCGGCGAGCCCGGCACGGCCTGGATGTTGAACTGTGTGTTCATCTGCACCGAGACGCTGGGCTGCGACGGCGCGATGAAGATCATGCGGGCGGCGTCGAAGGTCTTCAGCAGCCCCGGCGAGTTGAACGGGTTGAAGGCGGGCTGCACATCGGCCTGGATCGTGGCGCCGAGCGTGCCGTCCAGGAGCTGCCCGTCGCTCGTGGTGCTGTCCTCGAACCCGATCGCGACGACGCCGTCGTGCCGGCCGAAGTAGAACGTGCGATCGATCACGTCGGCGCTGCGGACATCAACGCCATCGAACGTCGACCACGCGCTCGTGGTCAGTGACATCACCCACTGCGTGTTGGTGCTGTTCACGGTCGTCGGTTGCGTCACCAGCAACGCATCGGCCTTGGGCAGGACATAGACGCCCCAGCCCTGCTGCGCCATCTGGCCGTTCACCGCCGGCACGAGCGCGTTGTTGATCTTCACCGAGTACGCGGTCGAGGGCGACTCGGGATCGAACTGGCCCGAGATCACTTGCGAGAGCGGCAGCACGCCGCGCGCAGTCACGAGCATGACGTCAGAGCCGCGCTTGCAGAAGAAGTCGGGCCCGATCGGGGGCGCTCCGACGTCCCAGTTGCCGACGAGGCCCCAGGTCGTCGAGCTGGCCGGGTCGCTGCCGGAGTAGACGATCACGTTGCCCTGGCTGCCGAACGCGACGAAGAAATCATCGACGGTCTGACCGGCGTCGCGGGTCCAGTTGGTGCAGGCCTGCAGGTACCCACCCCTCGACAGCAGCGGCCCGAGCGGAAACTCGGTCAGCGGGCCGCTGATGTTGCCGAGGCCCAGGTACCAGACGCTGGAGTTACCGGCGAACGTGAACCAGAGCCGGTTCTTCGACGACGTCACGCTCGTGATGTTGTCGATGTTGCTCGGGCCGCTGGTGAGCGCGCGCTTGATCCAGCCGCCGGTCGAATCGTACGTGTAGAAGCCGCCGCCGTTGTTCGCCGCGCACAGGAAGGTCTTGTTCGCGGTGTTCGAGTGATGCACGTGCGACCAGATCCCGTCGGTCGCGGTCGTGGTCGCTGCGACGGTCGGGGCGTTGCCGCCTGCGGTCACGTCGTAGATCTTGGAGCCGACCATCGCGAAGACTTTGTTGTCGATCGTCGAGGCCCCGAGGTAACCGACGACGCTCGCGACCTCGGTGTTGGCGCCGTCGATCACGTTCGTCGCCCACTGTTTCCAGCCACCGCGGATCTGCACGCCATTCGTGCGCATGAGCACGTTGGTCGCGATGATCGCGTCCGTCGGCGGCATCGTGATGATGCTGTCCTTGAAGTTCAGCCCGCCGATCGGTGCCATCACCGGTTCGAGCGAGGTCTCCTGCGGCTGCGAGACGTTCCGCGGAGACTCCTTCGAGTAGACGCGCTGGCGCCGGGATACCGGGCCCTGGCGCTGCGGACTCTTCGCCATCAGGGCGTGCCGCCGTAGCCCGTGATGGGCAGGTTCGCGGCGTCGATGAGGTGGATCCCGTTGTACGGGCCCGTGCCGCCGACCATCGAGACGATCTCAGCGGTCTGCTGCCGGTTGTAGCGTTGATCGTAGGCACGCGCGAACGCCGCCATCGCGGTCGTCGTGTCGAAGCCTTTGATCTCCTTCCACTTCGCGGTGGCGTACAGCTCGACCAGATACGAGTCGAACTGGATGATGTCACCGTTCTTGTTGGCGAAGTTCTTCAGCGACGTCGGGTCGTCCTGGTCGACGACGAAGCCGCACGAGAGGTACTCGAACCGGAACGTGTGCGCGTTGCTCGGGGGGAACAGCACCTCGAACTTGCCGGCGCGGTAGCGCCACATCACCTGGATCGTGATGCCGACCGCGATGGTTTGCAGCGCCTGCCACGTCTGCGGGTTGATCGTGTTGTAGGCGGGCCAGAGCGCGGTCGCGTCGTTCTGCGTGCGCTGGATGAACGAGAAGAAGTCGTCAGGGAGCGCGAACTGCTTCGTGACCTGCCCGGGGAAATCCTGCACGACAGAGATCGTCGCGGGCTGGATGAAGTCCGGCCACTGCCACTCGCCGATCATGTCGTTCATGGCGTCGTTGACCGCCTTGACGAACTGCAACACCGCCGGGTCCGTGGACCCGACGGCGTCGGTGATGCTGGAGGCGAACCCGACCCGCTGCGCCACCGCTGACACGATGTCGAGCAACGTCTTCTTGAAGATGATCTGGTTCGCCACCGTCTCCCCTTACTTCTTCTTCGGCAGTTGCGGGTGCGCGGCACCTTCGGTTTCGGACGAGGCCTTCACATCGGCCTTGACCTGGGCAGCGACGGACGCATTGGCCTCCGCGAGATCACGTTCGAGCTTCTGGATCCGCTCCAGCAGGCTCTCGCTCGACAGCGACTTGTTGAGCCACGCCTTGGCCTTCTCGACGTACGAGCGCCATCCCGCACCGAGCTTCTGCAGAGTCGTCTCGCTGAGACCGGCGAGCTGCTCCACGGTCACGACGTGGAAGAACTTCAGCTCCTCGATCTTCGCCGGGTCGAGAAAGCCGACCTCGGTGAGCGGCGTGCCGACGTTCTGCGCGATGCCCTTCTTGAAGCGCTCGAACTGCACCGAGAACCGCTGCAGGTCTTCGGACGTCGCCGGCCGCACGACCTGATTGAGCTTGTCGCCCGGAATCAGCACGCGGAGGTAGGCGACCTCTTGGAAGATCGGGCGCTGCTGCAGCACCGACTCCAGCTCGTCGCGCTTCGGCTTCAGAAAGAACTCGACGTACAGACGCTTGTCGTCTGCGAAGCGCTCCAGGTTCTCGCGGTTCGCTTCCTCGTACGAGCCCTGATCGAGCGCGGAGAAGTCGGTCGGCGAGCTGGTCAGCTCTTCGAGCGACTCCTTGGTGTAGATACCCATTCGTTACCCCTTGGTTGGTGCTGCGGTGGAAGCGGAGGGAGCGGACGATGCGCCGCCCCTCTCCGTTGAAGCGGGTGTTACGTGATCGCGCCCTGGGCGAACGGCTCCTCGATCACGGCGAGGCAGAAGTTGCCGGTCGGCACGCCATTCGCGGACGCGGTGCGCGCGCCAACGACCTGCTTGCCCGCTGCCGCGGTCGTGGTCAACTGACCCGAGCCCGCGAGGTACAGCTGCGCGCCGGCGCCGGAGATCGTGCCGTTGGTGGCGACGACGCCCACACCGGAGATCTGGTACCAGCCGAACTGGTTGGCGACGTTCGCCGACATCGACACGGCCACGGGCTGCGCGAGGTTGGCGGTGGCGGGCGCGAGCGCCGTGAGCCACGTCGAGTGGGCAGCGACGCCGGTACCCGTGCTCGCTTCACCGTAGGTGACGACCGAGCCCGCGACCGTCGAGGCGACGCCCTGCAGGTAGATGAAGTCGGCGGCGCCGTACACCGGGTCGACCGCGCGGACGCGGAACCCGAGCGTGTGCTGTTGCACCGTGCTCGTGGCCTCGATGGGCTGGATGCCGATCGGACCGTTTTGAACTGCGTAGGTCATGTGCTCTCCGAAAGGGTTGGTCCTGGCTGGTGAAAAGAGGCGGGCGATGATCTGCCCGCCAACCCACCCACCACGGGGGATTACGAGACGTAGGTGCCGTTGTCCAGGATTCGCGCTTGGTAGCGCGCGCCGTTGCAGGCGAGGTTGCCGGCCCAGGCCAGGATCTGCACTTCGGCGTCCTGGTTGACGGCGTAGCGCTTGTTCGGGTTCAGCGGCACCATGTTCCGCGCCGAGTGCGGGCGCAGGAAGATCCACTTGGTGTTCAGCATCCACGCCGTCTTCGAGGGCGCGAAGCCGCCGATACCGCCGTCCAGGACCACGTCAGCGTCCATGAACTTGATGGTCGGGAAGCCGAACGAGCCCACCTTCGGATCGGTGAAGCGCTGGAGCGCCTGCAGCTCGCGGACGTACGTGTTCCACATCAGGTTGTCCATCGGGATCAGGTCAGGACGCTCCTGGCCCTTGACGATGGACGACCACGCATGGTTCAGCGTGTCCTGCAGCTTGACGGTCGCCGTCGACGTGTTCACGTCCTTGGTCGTCGAGCGCCAGAACGTGAAGTTCGCGCGGTCGATGCCGCCGTAGACGCCGGTCGTCGGATCGATCGGAACCGCGGCGTTCAGGCCGGTCAGCTCCTTGCCGCCCGTGCCGGTACCGTCGGCGTAGATGCCGGCGGCGAGGCGGTTCTGCATGGTGGCTTCGGCGACGCCGATGCGGCCTTCCAGGAGGTCGATGAAGGCCTCGGGGCCCGCGTTCTGGAGCTGCTCCAGGCCGGAGACCACGACCGGGCAGGCGAGCTGCTTGATCGTGAATTCCGCAGCGCTGATGACGTCCTGCGCCGAGATCGGCAGGAGGTCGTAGCCGCTGTACCAGCCGGCGTTGCCGTTCTCGGCAAAGGACAGCTCTTGGACGATGACGTTGCCGCCACCGAAGGGCTTGACGTTGCCGCGCTCGTTCAACTTGGCGAGCAGGGCGGCAGACTTGGACACGTTGTCCGCGATTTTCTTCGACCGGTTCTGGATGGTCGTCGCGATGATGTCCGTGTAGTTCGCGTTTGCGAAGGACATGGCTTCCCTTTAAAGGTCAGGATGTTGGGGACTGCGAGCGGCCCGAGGTTCACTTCCATCGAGAGCGTTCCGACTGTGTCGGTGAACACCCCAGGTAAGTCGCGCATGGGTGTGCGCGGCGGACTTGCTCTACGATGGCCCGTCGGGTTCGCAGTCCCCCGTCCTGCCTGGGGGAAAGGTCTAGCGGAAATGCGGTATTGCGGGTCAGGGTAAACTTTCCCGTGGGATGGAGTTCACCCTTCAACCCCCATCATAGCACGAATCGTGCCACGATGTCAAGCCCCTCAGTGCTGGTGCTGGGCGATCGCCGCCGCGATCGCGCCGCGGAGGCTGTCGTCCTGGGGCGCCACCACCCCGGAGCCGCCGGCGCCCGGGTTGCTGCGGACGCCGACGCTTGCGCCGCGGGCGCGCTGCGCGGCCTCGTGCTGCTGCCGGGCGATGCTGGCGGCCTGCCGTTGCTGGCTGACCTTGGCGATCTCCGGGTGCAGCTGGCACGCGGCCTGATAGGCCTGGGCGAAGGACATGTCCTGCCCGCGCTTTCCGGCGGCCTCGATCAGATCGGCCATGATGTCGCGCACGTACGGGAAGAACTCGTTCTGCGCGTCGTTCGCGAACGTCTCCATCTCGTTCACGGTCTCGTGCTGGAGCCGCTCCATGCTCTGCTGGCGGGCCTGCTCGAATTGGCTGACGAACTGCTGCATCGGCGCCATGCGCTGCTGCACGAGCCGGTCGATCAGGGCAGGGTCGACGCCGTTGGCCCCGCCTTGCGGTTGCTGCTGGGGCTGGCCCGCTAGGGCGCTGTCGAGCATCTGGATGTCGATGGCGTGCTGCTTCACGAGGTGCGCGATGAAGTTCGCCTTGTCGCCGGCGGTGCCGGAGCGCAGCAGCGCGGCGGCCTGCAGCATCCCGTGCATGAACTCGAACGGGTTCGCGCCGGTCGACTGGATCATCGGCAGGAACGGGTTGACGACGTTGGTCATCATCTCGGTAAACTGGCGCGCGCCGGCGCTGTTCTGCAGGACCGTGTTGACCTGCTGCTCACGCCGCAGGATCGCTTCCTGGATCGGACGCGGCGTGCTCGCCCAGTGCTCGCGCTCGGTCGCGCTGAGGGCCTGGGGCGCGCGCAGCGCGCTCGCGTTCTTGTCCTGCTGAGCCTTGTCGGCGGCGGCCTTGTCGGCTGCTACCTTCGCGGCGGGGTCCAGCTTGATGTTGGCGTCAGGCTTCGGCGCAGGCGTCGGCTTCGGCTGCGGATCGGTCTCCGAGCGCGCGAAGCGACCGAGCGCGTCACGGACACGTCCGTCGCCGCTGGGGTGCTGCTCGCCCGGGGTGCCAAGCTCCGGTACCGACGTGGTCGAGCTGGACGTATCCCCGGAAGGGGTTTGTTGGCTGGTATCCCCAGAAGGGGTGCTGACGGGCGTGGTGGGTTCGTTGGACGTGGCATCGCCGCTGGTGTTCATGGCGGACATGATGTCGTCGCGGAGGGTGTCAGGCACTGGGTGACTCCTTTAAAGGTGGGTCGGTGGGTTAGTCGGCGCCCGGAACCGCGGGCCGCGGGGTCCCGCCGACAAAGCCCGGCGTTACCATGTGGGAGCTGCCGCGGAGCGCGGAGGCCTTCGCCGCCGAGCGCCGCTTCACGTCATACGCGATCGCAACCGCCTGCTTCTGCGGCTTGCCTGCGTTCACTTCGGCCGCGATGTTCTGGCTGAAGGCTTCTTTGCTGGGGGACTTATTGAGAGGCATCGTTCGCTCCGTAGGCGGCGGCCGTTGCGGCGCTAGCGCCAAGCCCGAGCTTGGCCGCAAGCTCCGGGTCAATGAATCCGGCGTGTGCCTTGCCGGTGATTACGAGATCGCGCGCGGTCTCGGGCGAGACACCCAGGCGCTTCGCGGTCTCGCCGATCTGTTGCGCGAGCAGCTCCAGCTTCGGCGCGCCGATCGGCGACGTCACGCCGGTGGCGTTCGAGCCCGCGCCCCACACGACCGCCTGGGCAGGCACCGATTCGAGCCCGCTCTTCGCTGCGACCTCGCTCTTCCACCAGGGCGCGAGCGACACCATCTCGGGGACGGTCGCGCTCGCGTTGCGGACCTGCGAGGTCTGCGCGCCGCGCGTCTCCGGCAGCCCGACGAGGCGTGACCAGTGCGCGTCACCGACCGGCCACTGCGTCTGGAAGCCGGTCTCCGGGACGCCGCTGGCGGCGATGTAGCTCGGCACCTTCGCGCTCTTCATGTCGACGTTGCCGCTCTCCAGGTACTTCGCCATCGGCTGTGCCTGAGCGGTGCTGTGATACGGGTGACCGATCACCGCCGCCAGCTCCTTCGGGTAGCCGCGGCCGCGCTCGTTCTCGGCCATGCCGCCGTACTTGACGAACTTGTCGAACTGGCCCTTGTCCGCCATCATGCGGGCCGCGGTGCCGCGGTTCAGCTCGGTCAGCACCTCGCTGCCGGGCGACGACATCCCGGTCAGCGTGTTGAAGCGGTTGTACTCCTCGACGGCGCGCTCGGGCCCGTAGAGCCGCTCGAAGTGCTGGTAGAGCGGGTCCATCGTGTACCAGGACGCCATGCCCTGGAACAGCTCGGGCCGGTTCCGGGCCTCGCCGATGATGTCCTGGAGCCGCTGCGCGTTCTCGGGCGTCATCAGCTCGCGCGCGGCCGCGGAGCCCTTCGCGCCGGGAGGGGCAGTGAACGGGCGCTCGACGATGTTGCCCTGGCGCGTGCCCTGCTGCGCGATGTCGAAGAGATCCCGGCGGTCGACGCCGAAGAGCTGCTTCATCAGCGGGTCCTCTGGCGCGACCTTCGCGTTGGCGACCAGCGAGCGCGGGTCGTCGTAGATCCGCGGGAACGGCGCGTCCTCGACCGAGCCGCGCAGCGCCTTCGCCCGTGCCTGCGACGAGTCGGTGGCGCTGTCAGCGAGCCCCTTGGCGCCGCGCACGGCCGCGCCGACAGGTCCGAGCTTGGACTGTAGCACGGCCTGGGTGAGGTTGCTGACCGTGTCGGCCACGCCGGGCAGGCCTTGCTCGGCGAAGCTCTTCTCTCCGGTCAGGTACGGTGTGGCGCGCGCCGCGTTGGCGGCGAGCCCGATCGGGCCGGGCGCGTACTGGAGCGGCTGCGTCACCGCATCGATGGCGCCGCGGCTGCCACTGTGCTCGCGCAGCGTGCTCTGAGCTTCGCGCGTCGGACCAGGGCGCAACGCATTGGCCTTGAGCGCTGCCTGCACGGCGGCGTCTCGGTCCTCCTCGAAGAGCTTATCCCAGGCGTTCGACAAGAAATCCATCAGACCACCGGGTAGGGCGTGCCGCTGCCGTCACCGGCCTGCTGGTTGGTGCCGCCGGGCCCGAAGTTGACCTGGGCGCCGCCATTAAGCTGCTGCGAGCGCTGCGGCTTGCGGAGCGCGGCGGCACGCATCTGCGACACGACGTTGCCGGCGGGATCCGCGGCGCCCGGCGTGCTCTGGAGCTGCTGGAGCTGCGGCGGGGGCGCGTTCGGGGCGGGCTGGCCCGGGCCACCCATGATGTGGACCAGGGCAGCGCCGGGGTCCTGCAGCCAGCCGCTGGTGTGCTGCTGCACGTAGCGCGAGAGCGGGTCCCGGAACACGGTCTGGTTCAGGCGCGCGCCCAGGGTGTTGTGGCCGTTGTCGCCGGCGTTGCCGGTGCCGAACCCGTAGATGTGGCTCGTGTCGTTGCCGGTGATGCCGAAGCCCGCGTGCTCACCCGCGAACGGGTTCCACGTCGAGGGGCCCTGGAACGGATTGAATGACATGGGGTCTTCCTTTAAAGGCTACCGCCTGCCGCGGCGGACCTGCTCGGTGACGCGCTTCGCCGCCTCGATCACGTCCTGGCGGCGCTGCCTGTGGTCGCCACCGGTGATCGAGGCCTGCTGGCGCTCCTTCGCTTGCTGCTGCCACTGGCCCTTGAAGTCGTCCATCGTGGTCAGGCCGTTCGCGCGCATGTACTCGCGATGCTTGGTGCGCGTGCTGATGTCGGTGCCGTCGGTCGCGCGCATCCCGTCGTAGTGCCGGTCGCCCCACAGCACGCCGTCGGCGAGCTGCGAGCGGACCTGCAGCGGGTTCTCGGGGATCTCGTCGACCCCTTTCTCGTACATCTTGCCGTTGACAAAAACGAATGTCCTACGCGACACGACGGTTCCCCTGGAGAAGGTACAGCACGATCCGCGCGAGATCGATCAGCGCGGCGTTGGGGTCAACGACCTTGATCGGGCAGAGCGGGTGATGATGCTGCAGCTCCATGTCGATGATCTTGACGAGGTCCCGCGCGTAGGTCGTCTTCGCGTCGTTCGGCGCGGGCTGGAACAGTGGGTGGGTGTGAGAGGCGCTCATTTGCCGTAGGCCTGCTCGTCGATCGCTTGATCGAGCTGGCGCTTCCGCCCGCTCATCTTGTCGGCGGCCTGCTCCGCGGCGCCATTGCCGACGTCGCTGGGGACCGGGCGCCCGAACATGCCGCGCAGCGCCTGGACCTTCGTGTAGGCCTTCTGCAGCGTCTTCATCGGGTTGCTGAAGAGGTTCCGATCTTCCTGCTGATCGGTGTCCTTCGGTTGCTGATTGACGTCGCTCACTGCGGTGCTCCTGGGTTCCCGTTGGCGGGGTTGAGGGGTTGAACCTGCGCCGCGATGTTCGCGGCCTCTGCTTCCTTGTTCGTCTTGTGCGCCTGCGCGAGCGTGGCGACGGTCTGTGCGTGCTTCAGGCCGGCGTCGGCGTGCGCACGAGTCGCCTCGGCGTTGGACTTCAGGACGTCGTGCTGCAGCGGCGCGGCGGTGGGCGTCTCGGCGCCCTGCCCGCCCTGCGAGATCTGCTGCACGATCGCCTGGGTCTGCGCCTTCTTCAGGCCGGCGGCAGCCATCTTGTCCTGCGCCTCGGCCTGCTCCTTGGTCTGCTGCGCGCTCGGCTGCTGCGGCTGCGCGGCCTGCTCCTGGAGCTTGTTGAGGGCCTGATCCATGATCCCTTCGACTTCCTTCGAGACCTTGAAGCCGCCCATGGCCCACTTGAAGAGCTGGAACAGGAACGGCGCCATCGTCGGGTTGCTGGTCGCGAGCGGCACCATCTGCTGCATGAACTGACCGACCGCTTCGAGGAACTGCGTGCGGGCGTCACGCTCCTTCGCCCAGTCGAGCGCCGCGATCGTCTCGGGGTCGACGGTGATCCGCCACCGCATCTTGTCCCAGTCCTTCAGCAGCGCAACGGCCTGCTGCGCGTACTGCGCGTCCGGCGTCGCCTGGATGTTGGACTCCTCGATCAGCGTCTCGGGCGAGTAGTGCCGCGACATCACCTCGGCCTTGATGCGCATCGTCGCCGCGATCCATGCCGCGATCTCGGCCTGCTTCGTCTGGATGCGCGACGCGCCGAACTGCGCCTTCATCTCCTGCGCGCCGAGCGTCTCGTTCGGGTTGCTGGCGCCGCGCATGATGTCGCTGATGCCGAGCACCTCGTAGACGTGCTGCTGCGCCGCCGCCAGCTCCTGGCGCAGCAACGCGATCACGTTCCCGACCTCTTCGATCGGCAGGAACGAGATCTGGCCCTGGACGCCGCCGCGCTCCGCGAACGCAGCCCAGTTGTCGACGCCGATCAGCGTCAGCTCGCCGGCCTTGTAGATGTTCTTGATCTCGGCGCTGTTCTTGTCGTACAGGCCCGCGACCTTGCAGGCCTTCGTGAGCCACGCGATCCGGTTCTGCAGCTCGTTGATCTGCTTGAACAGATCCTTCGCCATCGCGTAGTCTGCCTTCGGCATGAAACGCGTCGTGGTCGTGTTCGCCGCGAGCGGGCAGGGGCACGGGAAGAAGTTCTCCAGCTGGAGCGGGTCCTCCTTGAAGTCCGCGACCTTCGCCATGCCGTAGCTGAACCAGTAGACGCGCTTGGTGAGCTTGCACCAGATCTCGAAGATCTCGGCCTTCTCCCAGGCCTGCTGCTGCACGCTGATGTCGCCCGCGAACTCGTCGCGCTGGCCGTTCTGCTTCTTGAAGTTCAGCAGCGCCGCCATGTCCTTGCCGAAGCGCTTCTCGGCGTCGCCCTTCGTCATGTAGACGCGCTTCGCGACCCAGCCGCACTCCTCCCAGGTCCGGCACGGCTGCCAGAAGAAGTCGCGCCAGTAGCAGTAATCGACCGGCGTGTCCTCGCCGATCTTCACGTCGAAGGTGCCGCCCGCGTCGATCTGCTTGCCGGTGAGCGGGTCGTTGGTCGGCTCGATCGTGTTCTGCCCGATCTGCGCGTCGTAGCGCACGAAGAGCTGACCCAGGCCGATGATCAGCCAGTCCTCGATCCCGTTCTTCGCGCTCGCGTTGAACGGTGAGCCATCCAGCTCGATGCCGCTGTTCAGGATGCGCTCCAGCATGTTGCCGGCGACGCGCGCGACGTCATCGTCCTGGTCGCGGAACAGCCGCGACACGTCCACCTTCGGGACGCGCGCATAGAGCGAGGCCTTGAGCACGTCCACCGTCGACCAGAACAGGTTGATGTGGTTCTGCAGCTCTTCCTGCACGCCGCGCTTGTCGAGGTACATGCGGAGCACGTCCGCGCTCTTCGCGTGGAAGTCCTTCAGCTCGCTGCGCGACGCAGCCAGCTCCTTCTCCCAGTACTGGTACATGCCTTCCGGCGTGTTCGGGAACGGCGCGTACGGGTTCTCCTCGGTCTCCTGGCCGCGCTGGTTCGCGTCGGCCTTCGCCGGGGTGCTGTCGGGCGTGGAGGTTGAGCCTCCGCCACCACCGATGGTCGGGATCATCTGTTCTCCATCTCCCACAGATCGTCGAGGGAGAATGCGTGGTCAACTGACTGCGGTTTCTTCGGCGGTGGCGGCGCCTCGGGCTCAGGTAGTGCCTGCGGGTTCATCACGATCGCGCCGTAGCTGAAGCCGTCGCCCGGGTGCGAGGCCCAGTTGTGCTCGGGCTCACGCGAGAACTGCCGGGTCTCTTCGTTGTACTTGAACTGCCACGCGCGCAGGCCCTTCAGGCCAAGCTCGCACGCGCTCCTGCTGAACATCGTGCGGCGCGCGACCTTGCGGGCAGCGCTGATGCGATCCGCCACCGAGAGCGACGGCACGATCGCGACGTCGTAGTGCGCCGCCTTGAAGCGCTCCATCGCGCTCGTCTTCGTCGCGAAGGTCTTCGCGCGGGCGTCGTGCGGCATCCACAGCTTCGTGATCTTGCCGCCCTCGCTCGCCGGCCTCCAGTCGCTCTTGCTGAAGGCCTCGATCCAGTCCTCTGCGTCGCGCCCGCTCGCCTCGTCATAGCCGCAGCACAGGTACCAGCCGCCCGGCAGACGCTGCCACAACCAGAACGACGTGGTGTCGTGGAACCCGATGTCGCAGCTCAGCTCCAGGCCGGCGCCGTCGGGGTCGTAGGTCCAGTCGTCGATGCGGCCGTCGCGCTCGGCCTGCTCGATGTACTTGCCGAGGATCGCGCCGACGTTCGCAGCGCTGAAGTCGCAGTAGTACTCCTGCCGCGCCAG
>Ga0228698_1000866_pt1 | contig 17687 bp, 14 predicted proteins | sample McNCre117_Aug_MG_FD_178015 | JGI IMG/M metagenome (GOLD analysis project Ga0228698, IMG submission 178015) | Freshwater microbial communities from McNutts Creek, Athens, Georgia, United States - 1-17_Aug_MG | ecosystem: Environmental > Aquatic > Freshwater > Creek | place: USA: Georgia...
GTGTGCGGGCGTGTGCGTGTGCGTGTGCGTGCGGATCCGTGCGCCTGCGCGTTCGCCTGCGCGGGCGACCACGTGCGCGCGCCCCCGCGCTCAGAAGCTCGCGCGCGCCAGCACCTGCAGCTCGCCGGCCAGCAGGCGTTCGCGGGCAGCGCGGCGGCGGATCTTTCCGCTGGTGGTCATGGGCAGTTGGCCGCGCTGCAGGAACACCACCTCGGCCAGGTCCAGTTCATGGCGCTGGGCCACGCGGCGGCGGATCACCGCGGCCACGGCGGCGGCGTCGAAGCCGGCCACCTCCCGGCGGTGCACCTCGGCCATCACCAGCAAGGTCTCGCGCTGGCCTTGCTCCAGCGGTACGGCGGCCACCGCGTGCACGCGCAGCGCCGGGTCGCAAAGCTCCACGGTCTGCTCGATGTCCTGCGGGTAGTGGTTCTTGCCGGCCACGATGATCACGTCCTTCAGGCGGCCGGTCACGTAGAGCTCGCCGTGCTCGTCGAACGCGCCCAGGTCGCCGGTGCGCATGAAGGGCCCGTCCTCGCCGGCCAGGCGCGCGCCGAAGCTCTCCAGCGTGTCCTGCGGGCGGCCCCAGTAGCCGGCGGCTGGCCCGGTGCCACCCACCCAGATCTCGCCCACGTGCCCCTGGGGCAGCGCGCGGCCGGTCTCGGGGTCGACGATGCGCACCGCGGTCTGCAGCAGCACGCGGCCGCTGCCCACCAGGGGCAGCGGGGCGGGGCCGGTGGTGGCCTGGGCGGCGGCCTCCACACCGGCGCTCACACCGGCCTGCTGATCCAACCCAGCGGCGGGGGCCGGCGCAGCATCGCCCACCGGCTGCAACCGGTTCGCCTTCAGCGCCTGCGCACACATCGGCCGCACCTCGGCGGGCGTGCCGCGCTTCTTGATGCTCACGGCCAGTGTGGCCTCGGCCAGGCCGTAAGCCGGGCACATGGCCGTGGCCGGCAGGCCCAGCGGGGCCAGGTGGCGCGTGAAGCGTTCCACGGTGGCCGCGCGGATGGGCTCGGCGGCGTTGAAGGCCACGTCCCAGCAGGACAGGTCCACGCCGGCCAGGGCCTGCGGGTCCACGCCGTCCACGCACAGGTCGTAGACGAAGTTGGGGGCCCCGGCAAAGCTGATGCGGTGGTCCGAGATCGCGCGCAGCCAGCGCTCGGGGTGCATCACCACGGCCGCCGGCGTGGTCAGCAGCAACGGGATGCCGGTGTAGAGCGCCTGCAGCGCGCCCACGATCAGGCCCATGTCGTGGTACAGCGGCAGCCAGGACAAGGCCCGGTCGCGGCCGTCGAGCCCGCAGCCGGCCTCGTTGTACGCGCCCTGGTACATGAGGTGGGCGTGGTGGACCATCACGCCGCGCGGCGTGCCGGTGGAGCCCGAGGTGTACTGCAGGTAGCAGAGCGAATCGGTGTGCGGCCAGTGCGCCTGCCAGGCCGCGGCCTCGCGGTCGGGCACCTGGTCCACCAGCAGCCACTGCAGATCGGGGAAATCCTGGCGCGCCATGCCCAGGCGGGTATTGCGGGCCACCACCGCGTCCGTGCTCAGGATGAAGCGCGCGCTGCAGTCGGCGGCGATGGTCGCGTAGCGCTCCAGGTGGTTGCGTTGCGTGGGGGCGTACAGCGGCACGGCGATCACGCCGGCGTAGGCGCAGCCCAGGAACGCGATCAGGTAGTCGGGGTCGTTGTCGCAGGCGATCAGCGCGCGCTCGCCCTGGGCGCCCAGGCTCTGCAGGCGCGCGGCCACCGCGCGGCAGCGGCGGTCCAGCTGCGACCAGGTCAGCTGGCGGCGCAGCTCGCGCAGCGCGTGCAGCTCGCCCAGCGCGGGCTCGTCCGGGCGGTCGTGGGCCAGCTGGGTCAGGCGTTCGACGTAGCTGCCGCCGCGGACGGCCAGGGCCTCCGGGGTGGGGGCGACAGCGGGGCCGGGTGCGGGGGCGTGAACGGGATCGTGCAGGTCAGTGGTGGTCATGGCGTGCTCGCAAGGCAGGTGAGCGCAAAGGGCCTGGGCCCCGATGCATTCACTGTAGAAGTGGCCCCCCACCCTTGCCCATTCCCCAAAGGTCGGTACCGACCTTGGTCGGTAGTGCCCGCCGCGGCCCGCCCCGTGTTGATAATCGGGCCCGCGAGCCGCGGCCTTTCCTCCGACGGGCCGCTCCCTTCCCGCCCCCTTTCCAGCCACCGCCCCAGGACCCCGTGGACCGCCCCACCCATCAACTGGATCAGGCCCTGAGCCTGTACGACGGCCATCTGCTCGTGGCCCTGGGCAACTGGGCCGGCTCGGTCTGCGGCCTGCTCATCCTGGTCAACGCCTCGGTGTTGCCGGGCTGGTACGTGCTGCTGTGGTTCGGCGCGTTCAGCCTGCACACGGGGTTGTCACTGGCCTACCGCCTGCGCGTGCGCCGCGAGGACCTGGCGCGGCCGCGCGTGCTGCAGCGCTGGTTGCGCGCGTCGGTGATCACGCTGGGCAGCCTGGGCTTCCTGTGGGCGGCCATGTTCGTGCCGGTGATGCTCAGCCGCGAATCCGACTACCAGTTCGCGGTGCTGGCCGGTGGCGCCATGCTGGGCGCGGGCGCCATGGCCAGCATCGGAGCCCACCTGCCCACCTACCGGGCCTTCTTCCTGCTGATGTTCCCGCCGGTGGTGCTGGTGCTGTTCATGCAGACCGCCTGGCTGAGCCTGGGCATGGGCGGGGCGGCCCTGCTGTTCCTGTTCTTCATGCTGTGGTCGGGCCACAAGTTCAACGCCGACTACCTGGAGTCGCTGCGCCTGCGCGACGAGAACCTGGCCCTGGTGGGCGAGCTGCGCGTGCAGAAGGATGCCGCCGAGCAGGCCGCGCAGGCCAAGTCCCGCTTCCTGGCCGCGGCCAGCCACGACCTGCGCCAGCCCATGTACGCGCTCAACCTGTACCACGGGGCCATGGCCAACGTGGGCCTGCCTGCCGAGGCCGCGTCCATGCTGGCGCATGCGCAGCAGTGCGCGTCGGCCATGGACGGCATGTTCGCGGTGCTGCTGGACATGTCACGCTTGGACGCGGGCGTGGTGCAACCGGCCGAGCGCGCGTTCGCGGTGGCCGACATGCTCGAGCGCCTGCGCATCGAGTTCACGCCCCCGGCCCAGGACCGCGGCCTGACGCTGCGCGTGCGCCCGTCCCAGGCCCTGATCCGCACCGACCCGGCCCTGGCCGAGCGCATGCTGCGCAACCTGCTGACCAACGCGCTGCGCTACACGCCCGAAGGCTGTGTGCTGCTGGGCTGCCGCACCCGCGGGGACCGCGTCGAGGTGGTGGTGGCAGATACGGGGGTGGGTATCCCGGCCGATCAGCAATCCGCGATCTTCGAAGAGTACGTGCAGCTGGGCAACCCCGAGCGCGACCGCACCAAGGGCCTGGGCCTGGGCCTGGCCATCGTGCAGCGCTTGAGCCGCCTGCTGGGCGCGCCGGTGGCCGTGCGCTCGGTGCCCGGGCGCGGCGCGCTGTTCTCGGTGTCCTTTGCCCGCGCCGATGCGGTGGAGCCGGTCGAGCCCGTCGATGCCGGGGCCCCGGGTGATTTGCGCGGCCGCTGGGTGGTGGTGGTGGACGACGAGGGCGACATCCGCGAGGCCGCGCGCCACCTGCTGGGCCAGTGGGGCTGCGAGGTCACGGTGGCCGCCGGCGGCGACGAGGCCGTGGCCCGCCTGGCCATGAGCCCGCGCGTGCCCGACCTGATCCTGTGCGACTACCGGCTGCGTGACAACGAATGCGGGCTGGACGCGATCGAGAAGCTGCGCGGCGAGTTCTGCGAGGACATCCCGGCCCTGCTGGTGACCGGGGACACGGCCCCCGACCGCATCGTCGAGATCAAGGCCAGCGGCATTCCCATGCTGCACAAGCCCGTGCGGCCCGAGGCGCTGCGCCAGGCGCTGTGGCAGTTGTTGCCGGCGGCCCCGGATCAGCCCGATCAGCCCGATCAGCCCGCCGTGTCCAACCCCGCCTGACGCGCGGCCAGCACCGCCTGCGTGCGCGTGCTCACGCCCAGGCCGCGCAGCACGGCGGTCATGTGCATCTTCACGGTGGCGTCCGACAGGTCGAGCTTGCGCCCGATCTCCTTGTTCGACAGGCCTTCGCACAGCAGGGCCAGGATCTCGCGCTGGCGCTCGGTCAGGCGCTGGGCCGGGTGCTCGGCGGCGGCGCTGCCCACCAGTTGGCGCAGCGTCAGGCCGAAGGCCTCGGTGGACGCGGTCTTGACCAGGTAGGCATCGGCGCCGGCGGCCAGCGCGGCCTGCACCACCTCGGGCTCTTCACTGCCCGAGACCACCAGGATCGGCAGGCCGGGCCGCACCTGGCGCACGGCCTCGACCGCCGAGCGGCCCTTGAGCGTGCCGGGCAGGCCCAGGTCCATCACCACCAGATCGACCACCGTGGGGCCCTGCAGCACCTGCAGGCCTTGTTCGGCATCGGTGGCCAGGCTCGTTTCGGCGGCCAGGGTGCTGCGGATCAGCTGCACCATGGCCTGGCGGAACAAGGGGTGGTCTTCGATGACGAGCACGTGGGGCATGCGCAGGCTGCTGGTAGGGGACAGCCCGTCAGTGTAGTCAGCCCCTGGGCCGCGCAGCGGCTGCCCGCGCTGCCGGATGCACCCCCCGATGGGGGGCCGGATGCACCGGCGCGGACATGGAGACCGGACTCAGTGGTCGCGCGCCATGGTCAGGAAGATCACCGGCAGGATGATCGGCGCCAGCGGCGCGTAGTACACCAGCTGCACGCCGTCGGCGGCGATGCGCAGCGGCGTGGCGGCCTTGTCGGCGGCCTGCTCGACCAGATTCTGGTCCGTGGTCACCTCGATGGTGTGGCTGCGGCTGAGCTTGTCCTTGGCCAGGCCCACGCGGTAGGTCCAGCCGGTGTAGCGGTGGCCGCGCAGCGTGGCCGTGGCCTCCCACTGGCCATCCGGGCGCCGCACCAGGCCGATCTGTTCGGCCGCCTGCTGGGCCGCGGCCGGCGCGTTGGCCGGCACCTGCAGGCCCACCGTGCCCGTGATACCCCCCTGGGCATCCACGTGGAAGGTGGAGAACACCACGGTGAGCTGATCGTGCCCGGGCGAGCGCACGGCCCGCACCACCAGTTCGGGCGCGTCGAACACGTAATGGTGATCGCTGCCGATGGCCACCAGGTGCTGCTCGTCCTGCGAGAACAGCACCGAGGAGATGGTCTCGGTGTAGGCGTGGCGGGCCGGGCGCGTGGCCGCGGTGGCCCCGGCCGCACCCGTCGCACTGGTGCCGGCGCCTCCCGCGCCTGCGGGCGTGGCACAGCCTTGGAGCCCGCCGCCCAAGGCCAGGCAGAGCGCCGTGGCCAGCAGGGGCAAGGCATGGGGGCGGCGGGTCGGGCGGTGCATGTGGGCTCCTCGGTGAAGGCAGCTGATTATCGAATCGGCAGCATCCACGGCAGCACCGGCCCGGTGCGATTGGAGAGCTTCGCCGAATCCCGCCGAATCCCGCCGCATCCCGCCGCATCCAGCCGCATGGCGGTCTCAGTCCTCGGTCGGCTTGGGCTCGTTCGAGATGATCGGGTCCAGCGACGAGGTGCTGCCCGTGACCCGGTGCACCGCGGTGATCGTGTACTTGTACGGGAACTTCTCGGTGCCCGTGGGCGCCGGGATGAACGTGTCCTGGATGTCGATCCAGCCGCCGGCCAGGCTGTAGCCCTTGATCACGAAGGTGGCGCCGGGCAGGCCGTCCGGCAGCGCGTTCGGCAGCTTGTAGGCCAGGTCGGTCAGCTGCAGGCGCACCGTCACCGCCTGATGCACCACCACGTTCTCGTATTCCGGCGGGATGCTGATCTTGCCGTCGGCGCCAACGCTGACCGGAACGACGATGTTGGGGGTATCCAGGTTCATGCTCATCTCCGTGGGGGTTTGGAATCGTTGAGAGGGGGCTGGCTCAACTCCTGAGCCAGCCGGTTCACGTCGGGGTGCTTGAACGACGTGTGGCGCACGGCCTCCAGCAGGGCGCTGGCGACCTCCTTGTGGCCCAGCCGCGCATGCAGCCGGCCCAGCAGGATCTTGTCGATGTCCTCGAAGGGCACGGTGCCCAGGTCGGCCATCAGGCTCAGCGCCTGCGACCAGGTGGCCTCGGCGGCGGCCGTGTCCCGGTGCGCGGCCTGCAGGTCGCCCAGGTTCAGCAGCAGGTTGGTCCGCGAGAAGCGCTGATCGGCCAGGTTGTCGGCATGGGCCGGGATCGGGGCCCAGCCCTGGGCACGGGCCTGCAGTGCTGCACGCAGATCGCCGGCGCCGGGGTCGAGCCGGGCCTGCAACGCCAGCAGGCGGTTGCCCGCCAGTTCGCCGCGGACGCTGTGCGCCACCTGGCTGCCGCTGGCTTCGCGCAGCAGCGCCGCGGCGGCCTGCCAGTGGGCCTGTGCCTCGTCCCGGTGGCCGTCTTCCAGCAGCGCGCCGGTCAGCGTCAGTTCGCAGTTGACCAGCCAGGCCTTCCAGCTCATGTTCGCCGGGTCCAGCGTGACCAGGGCCTTGAGCCGGTCCACGGCCTGGCCGGCCGAGGCCGTGGCCGCGGCCGTGTCGCCCAGGGCCAGCTGCAGGGTGCTGATGGTCTGCAGCGCGATGGCGCGGTTGCTTTCGGCCGGCCGGTTGCTCTGCATGTCCGGCAGGCGGTCCAGTGCGGCCAGCTTGCGCTGCTGCGCGGCCAGTGCCTGCGGGTAGTTGTTCATGGCCTGGTAGGCCGATGCGATCCAGCCTTCGAACGTGGCCATCTGGTCCATCAGCTCGGGCCGCCGGGCGGCCAGCGGCGCGAAGCGCGTGGCCGCCCGCTCGAACGAGGCCAGGGCCTGCACCGCCTGGCTGGCCTCGAGTTCGTCCACGCCCACGGCCACTTCGGCAAAGGCCTCCTCGGCGATCCAGTCGTCGTGGTCCGGCTCGAGCTCGGTCAGCCGGCGTGTCAACGCCAGGTACTGCTCGAACGCGGCCCGCGACTCGGCCTTCAGGGCCAACGCCCGGGCCGCATGCCCCACCCAGTACACGCTCTGCGAGTGGTTGAAGATGCGCTGCGTGTCCTTGGGCGCGGCCTCCATCAGGCGTTGCGTGCTGAGCGCCGCGTCCTTGAACACGGCCAGGGATTCGGCGTACTGCCCGCGGCGTTCGCGGATCTCGCCGATCAGGTGCTGCGCGCGCGCGCGCTGCGCCAGGCTTTGCGCGTCGTCGAGCCCGTGCGAGGGCGCCTTGTCGTAGTAGCGCAGCACCTCGCTGCCCACGCCGTCCAGCACTTCGAGCCGGCCCACAGGCTCCAGGCGCTTGCGCAGATCGCCCAGCATGAACTCCACCAGCGATTCGGCGCGCAGCCGCTGCTGCTGGCGTTCGTGCGCCTGCCACAGGGCCAGCGCGGTGGCCCCCGACAGCGTCAGCACGAAGCCCACGGCCATGGCCACACCCGCGCGGTGCCGGCGCACGAACTTGCGCACCAGGGCCAGCGGCGCCTCGTTGCGGGCCAGGATCGGCTCGTGAGCCAGGTGCCGGCGCAGGTCGGCCGCGAACTCGCTGGCGTTGGCGTAGCGCTCGCCCGGGGCCTTGCGCAAGGCCTTGCCCACGATGGTGTCGATGTCGCCGCGCAGCCCGCGCGCGCGCTTGAGCGCGACCTGCAGATCGCTGCGCTGCGCGCCGGGCTCGCGGGCCGCGGCCTGGGCCCGCTCGATGGCCGCATCCGACAGGCGCCGCGACTGCCCCTCGACCACGGCCCGCATGGTGCCGATGTGGGACGCGTCGGGGTGGTCGGCCCGCCGCAACGGGTTGGTCGGGTGGCCGCCGCCCAGCAACTGGAACAGCAGCACGCCCAGCGCGTACACGTCGGTGGGCGTGCCCATTTCGCCGCCCAGCACTTGTTCCGGGGCGGCATAGGCCGGCGTGAAGGCCTGGGGCGCACCGATGGTGGGCTCGGCCGCGGTGCTGCCGCCCGAATCCACCGGGGCCAGCAGGGTGGCCACGCCGAAGTCGAGCAGCTTGACCTCGCCGGCGGCCGTCACCAGGATGTTGCCCGGCTTGATGTCGCGGTGCAGGATCAGGCGCGTGTGCGCATGGGCCACGGCGGCCAGCACGTCCAGGAACAGCTTCAGCCGCGCGGGCACGTCCAGGTCATGGGCGTCGCAGTAGCGGTCGATGGGCTGGCCGTCGATGTATTCGAGCAGCAGGTAGGGCTGCCGCTCGTCGACCAGGCCGGCGTCGATCAGGCGCGCGATGTTGGGGTGGGACAGCCGCGCCAGGATGCGGCCTTCGCGGGCGAAGCGGTCCAGCCCGCTGCGCGTCATCAGGCCCAGGTTCAGGAACTTGACCGCCGCATGGCCTTCGAAGCGCCCGTCGGTGCGATGGGCGCGCCAGACGCTGCCCATGCCGCCCTGGCCGATCTCGTGGTCCAGCTGCCAGGGCCCGATCATCTGGCCCGGGTGGCCGGTGCCCGGCAGCGGCGGGGTGCCCTGCATGAAGCCGGACGCATCCAGTTCGGGCAGGGTGGCCATCAGGCGTTCGAGCTCGTCGGCCAGGCCGGCGTCGTCCGCGCGCAGGCGGGCCAGGTGCTCGCCGCGCTGGGCCGGCTCCAGGTCGAGCAGGTCGTCCAGCAGCGGGCTCAGGCGCAGCCACAGCTTCTTGTCGATCGGGGCCGCGGCCCCGCCGCCCGCGTCCGCGCGCGGAGCTGCCGGCACGGGCTCAGACATGGCAACGCGCGGCCGCCGACGACGGGCGCCGGGGCGGCTGCGGGCTCATGGGGGTGTCAGGGTGGCCGCACGTCGTCGGCTCGGCCCTGGCGGGGCGGATCATCGGCAAGCTCCCTCACTGGTGGGCAGCAATATAGCGGCTGGCCGGGCACCTCGGGGGGGTATCCGGGGCCCCCTGCAGGGGGGCAGGCGTGGCGGCCTCGGGCGACTCAAGTGCCTCAGGTGCCCCGCAGGCTGGCCGCCAGGTACAGCCGGGCCTTGTGCCAGTCGCGTTGCACCGTGCGCTCGGTGATCTCCAGGCATTCGGCGATCTCGCGTTCGCTGAGGCCGCCGAAGTAGCGCATCTCCACCACCCGGGCCAGGCGTTCGTCGACCTCGGCCAACTCCTCCAGGGCCTCGTGCACCTTCAGCACCTCGTCGGCTTCGGCGACCACGGACTCGCTGATGAAGGTGTCCAGGGTCACGTGCTCGTCCGCTCCCCCGCGCTTGACGGCCATGCGCGCGCGCGCGGCGTCGATGGCCAGCGCCCGCATCACGCGGGCCGCATACCCCAGGAAGTATCGGCGGTCGGGGAAGTCGAGCTGGCCGGCTTCGCGGAAGCGCATCCAGGCCTCGTTGACCAGGGCCGTGGTGTCGAGCAGGGTCATGTCGCCGCTGCGGCGCATGCGGCTGCGGGCCAGCCGGTGAAGCTCGCCATAAAGGGTTTCGATGACCTGATCAAGGGCACCGGGCTGGCCGTCGGCGGCCGCGTGCAGCAACTGGGTGATGTCGCCCATGGGTCCCACGGGAGTCGGCAGGGAACGCGAACTCTAAACGAAGACGACCCGGGCGGCGGGGCCGACCGGGTCGAGGAAGGGGCCGACCGCTTCCGCGGAGGGCCCTTGGGGCAGGGCGCTGGCGCGGGGCCAGGCCGCGATCAAGCCGTGATCAGGCCGCCGGAGCCGGGCTGCGGATCAGGTGATCGAAGGCCGACAGCGCGGCCTTGGCGCCTTCACCGGTGGCGATGATGATCTGCTTGTACGGCACCGTGGTGACATCGCCCGCGCCGAAGATGCCCGGCACGCTGGTGTGGCACTTGGCGTCGACCACGATCTCGCCGAAGCGGCTCAGCTCCACCGTGCCCTTGAGGAAGTCGGTGTTGGGCACCAGGCCGATCTGCACGAACACGCCGGCCAGGGCCACGTGGTGCTCGGTGCCGGTGGCGCGGTCCTTGAACTTCAGGCCGTCCACCTTCTGGCCGTCGCCGGTGATCTCCGTGGTCTGCGCATTGGTGTGGATGACCACGTTGGGCAGGCTCTTGAGCTTGTTCACCAGCACGGCGTCGGCCTTGAGCTGGTCGGCGAACTCGATCAGGGTCACGTGCTGGACCACGCCGGCCAGGTCGATCGCGGCCTCGACACCCGAGTTGCCGCCGCCGATCACGGCCACCTTCTTGCCCTTGAACAGCGGGCCGTCACAGTGCGGGCAGTAGGCCACGCCCTTGGTGCGGTACTCCTGCTCGCCGGGCACGTTGACGTTGCGCCAGCGCGCGCCGGTGGCCACGATCACCGCGCGGGCCTGCAGCTCGGCACCGTTTTCCAGGCGCACCGTGGCCAGGCCGCCCACGGTGGCCGCGGGCACCACGGCCGCCACGCGCTGGCCGTTCATCATGTCGACCTCGTAGGCGCGCACGTGCTGCTCCAGCGCGGCCGCGAACTTCGGCCCCTCGGTTTCCAGCACCGAGATGAAGTTCTCGATGCCCAGCGTGTCCAGGGTCTGGCCGCCGAAGCGCTCGGCGATCAGGCCGGTGCGGATGCCCTTGCGGGCCGCGTACACGGCCGCGGCCGCGCCGGCGGGGCCGCCGCCGATGATCAGCACCTCGAACGGCGCCTTGCCCGAGAGCTTGGCCGCGTCACGGGCGGCCGAGCCGGTGTCGATCTTCTTGAGGATCTCGCCGATCTCCATGCGGCCCGAGGCGAAGGGCTGGCCGTTGAGCCACACCGAAGGCACGGCCATGATCTGGCGTTCCTCGACCTCGCCCTGGAACAGGCCACCATCCACCGCCACGTGGCGGATGCGCGGGTTCAGCACGGCCATCAGGTTGAGCGCCTGCACCACGTCCGGGCAGTTGTGGCAGGTCAGGCTCATGTAGGTCTCGAAGACGAAGTCGCCGTCGAGTTGGCGGATCTGCTCGATGGTGTCGGCGTCCAGCTTGGGCGGGTGGCCGCCGGCCTGCAGCAGGGCCAGCACCAGGGAGGTGAACTCGTGGCCCATGGGGATGGCGGCAAAGCGCACGCCCATGTCCACACCCACGCGGCTGATCGAGAACGAGGGGCGGCGGGCGTCGCTGCCGTCGAAGCGGGCGCTGATCTTGGGCGACAGCGCGGCGATCTCCTCGATCAGCGTGCGCATCTCGGCCGACGCGGGGCGGTCGTCCAGCGAGGCGACCAGTTCGATCGGCTGGGTCACGCGCTCGAGGTAGGCCTTGAGCTGGGCTTGGAGGTTGGCATCCAACATGGCGGGGTCCTTCTCGTGAGACGTTGCGGTGGCGGTACGGGCGTGGGTATCCAGGCCCTGTCGGAGACCCCCGGGGTTTCGGCCGTTGGCGCCGAAGCCGGAGGGGTCATCGACAGGACGCGGGTGAGGCGTCATGTGGGGGGCGGGCCGGCAGGACGCCGGCCCGGGGCCGGGGCCCGCGAACGGGGCACCGGCGGGGTCAGGCGACCCGGATCAGATCTTGCCGACCAGGTCCAGCGACGGGGTCAGGGTGGCGGCGCCTTCGTTCCACTTGGCCGGGCACACCTGGCCGGGGTTCTTGGCCACGTACTGGGCGGCCTTGAGCTTGCGCAGGGTTTCCTTGACGTCGCGGGCGATGGCGTTGTCGTGGATTTCCAGCGTCTTGATCACGCCTTCCGGGTTGATGATGAAGGTGCCGCGCAGGGCCAGGCCTTCTTCATCGATGTGCACGCCGAAGGCCTTGGTCAGTTGGTGGGTGGGGTCACCGACCAGGGCGAACTTGGCCTTGCCGACGGCCGGCGAGGTTTCGTGCCACACCTTGTGGGCGAAGTGGGTGTCGGTGGTGACGATGTACACCTCGGTGTCCAGCTTCTGGAACTCGGCGTAGTTGTCGGCCGCGTCTTCGACTTCGGTCGGGCAGTTGAAGGTGAAGGCCGCCGGCATGAAGATCAGGGTGGACCACTTGCCCTTCAGGGTTTCGTCGGTGACCTCGATGAACTGGCCGTTCTTGAACGCTTGGGCCTTGAACGGCTGGACTTGCGTGTTGATCAGGGACATGGTGTCTTCCTTGCAGATGGGTTGAGGGCAACGTCGATTCTGGGTCACGGCTGCTTGGCCGGGCGGCCGGGGCCGGAGGCCGGATGGTCCGCCGGGCGGGTGACAGCAACGCGACGGAATGAATCATAGGCGCGGCGCGGCATTGTGTGGATTGATTGATGGCATGGGCGATATAGCCTGGGCCTATCGGGGCCCCGGAGCCGCGCCGGAGCCCTGCTGCAGCCCCGCTGCAGCCCCGCTGCAACCCCGCTGCAACCCCGCCGGCCCCGGGTCGGGGCTGCCCGAGGCGCGTGTCAGGCGCGTGACGCCGAAGCCCCGAACTGCGCGATTTCGCCCCCCTTTCTTGGGGATTGGGCGGGCGGCGAACGCCGGCACAATGCATTCATTCGAACACGCAATCGACCGCAACAATGGGCGGATCCGGGAACCCGTGACCCGGTGTTTGAATACCCCCGATCCGGAGGCACCCTGAAGGGCGCCGAAGAGGAGGGACCGAAGCCCACCACCGTTTGCGGTCGTGGGCTTTTGTTTTTCCGGCGTGCGGTGTGGATTGTCTTGGGGGGCTTGCGGTGTCGAGGGGCCCCATTGCTCTGCATGTCGCGGGGGCGGCCTCGCCGGCGGGGAGTGTCTGGCGCGGCCGGGCCGGCGCCCCATGCTCCGCATGGGGTTCGGTGCGATGCTCACGGCGGGGGGCGCGGGTTGAACTTGCCCTGCACACCTGCGGTTCGCTGGGCTTCTCCCCGCCTCTACGGCCGCTCCAGACACTCCCCACCACCGAGGCCTCCGGTTGGCGGATCGGCACGCGGGCCGCTGCCACCCGCCCACCGACAAGTCGTGCAACAAGTTGGACCGGACGCACCGCGCCGTTCAACAGGGGCGGTCCAGGTGATCGTGGGCGAGGACGGGACCTGCGTGCCGCTTGCCGTGGCCACTCCCTTGGCCACGATGCTGCCCCGCCTGCAGTTGAGCGGCGCCGTGCGTCCGGTCAACGTGATCAAGTGGCCGACGCGGAGCCGGCTTTGCCGGGCCGGCGCCAGACACGCTCCGCCGGCGAGGCCGTCCCCGCTGCCAATGCAGAAACAACACCCCAGCCGTCCCCGCAATTCCGCGATGAACCTCAAAAACGCCCGATTTCCGTCCCCGGCGCTCCCCTCCGTGCCCGGTTTTTTGGCAAACCCCCCACATTTGTGGCCTAATCGCGGGTTCCGCCTTTTTCAATGCGTCGAGCCCAGCCGGCCGCCCCAGTGCAGCCGGCCCCTACAGAGGCCTCGGCGGCTTATCTCAGTACAGGAGCGCCACCATGGGCAACAAGATCATCACCGAAGCCGACCGCAAGGCCACGCCGCGTCCGGAAGCCCCGAAGGGCGTGACCTTCACCACCGGCAAGGGTCAGAAGATCAGCCTCGAGCGTGGTTCGCACACCCGCAGCAAGAAGAACCCGGGCAAGCGCCCCAGCAAGGGCGGCTGATCGCCAGGGCGGCTTCGTGCCGCCCCTGCAGCGCCCGGTGCCCCGTGCACCGGCCTGCCCCTGACCGCGGGCTTGTGCCCCCGCCCCGCTGTGCCCCGGCACGGCCGGGCCCGGGCACAAGCCCGCGGTGTTCTTCCTGACGGGGCTTTCGCGGCCCCGCCCCGCCGCGCGGCGCACGACAGTGCCCCGCGCGCTGCCGCATGGTGCATCCATGCCAAGATCGCACCGGTCACCCTGACCGCCCGCGCCCGCCGCCCCCACGCCCCACGAGGCCCCCATGCTGAGGATCACCGAGCTCCGCCTGCCGCTGAACCACGCCGAAGGCGAACTGCGCCCGGCCGTGCTCGCCCGCCTGGGCCTGCGCGAGGATCAGCTCAGCGGCATGACCGTCTTCCGCCGCGCGTACGACGCGCGCAAGAAGACGGCCATCGTGCTGATCTACACCATCGACTGCGAACTCGCCGGCGGCGCCGCGGCCGAGGCCGAGGTGCTGGCCCGCTTCCAGGGCGACCCGCATGTGCGCCCCTCGCCCGACACCTCGTACAAGTTCGTCGGCCACGCGCCGGCCGGCCTGTTCGAGCCGGCGGCCGAGGGGCAGGCCCAGGTGCAGGGCCAGTCCGGCGCCCACCGCCCGGTGGTGATCGGCTTCGGCCCCTGCGGCATCTTCGCGGCCCTGGTGCTGGCCCAGATGGGCCTGCGCCCCATCGTGCTCGAACGCGGCAAGCAGGTGCGCGAGCGCACCCAGGACACCTGGGGCTTGTGGCGCAAGAGCCAGCTCAACCCCGAGTCCAACGTGCAGTTCGGCGAAGGCGGGGCCGGCACGTTCTCCGACGGCAAGCTCTGGAGCCAGATCTCGGACCCGCGCCACCTCACGCGCAAGGTGCTCACCGAGTTCGTCAAGGCCGGCGCCCCCGAAGAGATCCTGTTCGTCAGCAAGCCCCACATCGGCACGTTCCGCCTGGTCAGCATGGTCGAGAAGATGCGGGCCGACATCGAGGCCTTGGGCGGCGAAATCCGCTTCCGCGCCCGCGTCAGCGACCTGCTGATCGAAGGTGGCCAGGTGCGCGGCGTCACGCTGGAAGGCGGCGAGCACATCCGCACCGACCACGTGGTGCTGTCGGTGGGTCACAGTGCCCGCGACACCTTCACGATGCTGCACGAGCGCGGCGTGCAGATGGAAGCCAAGCCCTTCTCGGTGGGCTTCCGCATCGAGCACCCGCAGAGCGTGATCGACCGCGCCCGCTTCGGCCCCAACGCCGGCAACGCCATCCTGGGCGCGGCCGACTACAAGCTGGTGCACCACGCGGGCAACGGCCGCTCGGTCTACAGCTTCTGCATGTGCCCGGGCGGCACCGTGGTGGCCGCCACCAGCGAGCCCGAGCGCGTGGTCACCAACGGCATGAGCCAATACTCGCGCAATGAGCGCAATGCCAACGCCGGCATCGTCGTGGGCATCTCGCCCGACGACTACCGGCAGGACCGCGACGTGGCCCCGGGCACGCCGGTCTCGCCGCTGGACGGCATGGCCTTCCAGCGCATCTGGGAATCGCGGGCCTACGAACTGGGCGGCGGCGACTACATGGCCCCGGGGCAGTTGGTGGGCGATTTCGTCGCCGGCCGCCACGGCAAGGCCATCCGCCGCGAGTTCGGCAGCGTGCAGCCCTCGTACAAGCCCGGCGTCACGCTGACCGACCTCAACGAGCCCGGCCGCGGCAGCCTGCCCTCGCCCGTGCTGGAAGCCATCCGCGAAGCCCTGCCGGCCTTCGAGCGCCAGATCAAGGGCTTCTCGATGCCCGACGCGGTGCTGACCGGCGTCGAGACCCGCACCTCGTCGCCGCTGCGCATCCCGCGCGGCAAGGATTACCAGAGCCTCAACGTGCGCGGCCTGTTCCCGGCCGGTGAAGGCGCGGGCTATGCCGGCGGCATCATGAGCGCCGGCGTGGACGGCATCGAGGTGGCCGAGGCCCTGGGGCGCAGCCTGCTGGGGCTCTGAGGCGCGCAGTTCGTCGTCGGTGGGGGGCGCTGCGGCGGCCGTGGTTGCCGTGAACCCGTGTGCAGCGGCCTCCCGCCGGCTTGCCCACCGCCGTCACACAGGCTGACAACACCCTGCCAACAGGCTTGTGCACACACTTGCCCTCAGCCTTGTCCACAGCTTCCGCCCCCGGTTTATCCACAGGCCTTTCCGTGGCCCAGCCCCCCGGTTTCACCTCTGACACGCCCCTGTTGACCCGCGCCCGCCGGGCGGCTTGCTCGCGCTGCGCCCGCCCGCTGCCCACCTGCCTGTGCCCCCTGGTGCCGGGCGTGCTGCTGGACAACGCCACGCCGGTGCTGGTGCTGCAGCACCCGCGGGAGGCCCGCGAAGCCAAGGGCTCGGCGGCCTTGCTGGCCCTGGGCCTGGCGCGCTGCCGGGTGCAGGTGGGCGATCGTTTCGAGCCCGACGCGCTGGCCGCCTGGCTGCACCCCCCGGGCCGGCAGAGCGTGCTGCTGTACCCGGCCACGGGCCTGGAGCCGCACGCCCCGGCGCCCTGGCCGGCCGGCACCGGCACCGGCACCGGCACCTGCGCCTGCGCCGGCGTGCGCCTGCAACTCGTGGTCATCGACACCACCTGGCGCAAGAGCCTGCGCGTGCTGCTGGAGCACCCGGCCTTGCAGGCCTTGCCACGCCTGCCGCTGGGCGACGAGGCGGCGCCCTTGTCGCCGTCGCTGTACGGCGCGCTGCGCGCCACCCCGCGCCCCGGCCAGCTCAGCACGCTGGAGGCCACGGTGCAGGCCCTGGCCCGGCTCGACGGCCCGTCCCCGGGCCATCAGGCCTTGCGTGATGCCTTCGCGGCCTTCGTTCAGCGGGAGCTGGCCCGGGGCCCGCGCGTGGCACGCGGCGGGCCGGGGTCGCCGGGGCGAGAATCGGACGCATGACGCCCACCCCGCTCACCCCGCCTACGGCATCCTCTGACGCCCCCCTGCCCGCGAACCCGCTGGGCGCCCCGCCCCTCCCGGCCTTCACCCCCGCCGAATCCGCCCTGGTCGACGGGCTCGTCGCCGCGCTGCTGGCCGCCCGCCGCAGCGGTGTGCCGTTGCCCGCCACGCCCGCCTGGTGCAACGGTGTGAACAGCGTCGAACTGGCCGCGGCCGTGCAAGCCGGCGTGGGCCAGGCCCTGGGCGCCTGGGCGCCGGGCCAGGTGCCCGGGGTGTGGAAAAGCGGCGCGGGCTCGCGCGATCGCCCGCTGAGCCACGCCCCCTGCCTGCCCGAAGGCGTGGTGCAGTTGGCCGCCGGTGAAGAAGCCGACCTTCGCGGCCGTGCCTGGCAAGCGCCGGGCCTGGAGGCCGAGGTGGCGCTGAAGCTGGGCCAGGCGGTCACGCCGGCCATGGCCCGGGCGCTGACGCCGGAGTCGGCCGCGGCCCTGGTCTCGCACCGTGCGGTGGCCGTCGAGGTCGTGGCCTCGCGCTGGGCCCCGCAACCCGAGCCCACGGCCCTGCTGAAGACGGCCGACTTCCAGGTCCATGGCGGCCTGGTGATCGGGCCCTGGCAGGCCGTGCCCGCGTCCGAACGCACCACGCCGCGCGACTGGTCGGCCCAGGCCTGCCGGCTGGCGTTGATCGACACCGCCAGCGGCCGCGTGATCGAACAGCTGGACCGCACCGGCACCCACCCGCTGGGCACGCCCGAGTGGCTGCTGCCCATCTGGCTGGCCCACCTGACGCGCCATGGCGCCACCGTGCCCGCCGGCACCGTGGTCACCACCGGCACCTGGACCGGGATGACGCCGCTGCAACCGGGCCAGCAGGCCCGCGTGGCGTTCGAGGGCCTGGGCGAGGTCCGGTTGCGTTACTGATCCGCGGTTGGCGCGACCTTGATTCGTCGCTGATCCGCGGGGATGGGCGCGGATGCCATGCGAATGGGGCCTTGAAGCCACAGGGACCGCGGCGTTTACCGCCGGCGCTTGCCCGTGCAATCCCGGTTCTCGACCTGGTTGCCATGAGCGGCCGGGTCCAGCCGGGACAAGGCCGTGGGCATCTGCTCGGTGCATTGCCCGTCCTTCCACACGCGCCGGCCGCCGTCGGCCATCACCTCCGGGGCCGGGTTGGCGCCCCCACCCAGGGCCTGGTCGATCGCGTCATTGCCCCGGGCCACGCCCTGTGGGCGCGGGGCGCTGGTGCCGGGGCCGTCCAGGGCGGCCGGGCGACGGGCTTGCAATGCCCGCAAGTCCTGGGCGCCCAGGCGCAGTTGAAGTGGGGCTGGCGGGGGCGCCGCGGCCGGTGCCGAGGCCGC
>Ga0228698_1000867_pt1 | contig 17650 bp, 13 predicted proteins | sample McNCre117_Aug_MG_FD_178015 | JGI IMG/M metagenome (GOLD analysis project Ga0228698, IMG submission 178015) | Freshwater microbial communities from McNutts Creek, Athens, Georgia, United States - 1-17_Aug_MG | ecosystem: Environmental > Aquatic > Freshwater > Creek | place: USA: Georgia...
CAGACCTCGCTGATCATCACCGGCAACGGCGACGTGCTCGAACCCGAGCACGGCATCGTGGCCATCGGATCCGGCGGCGCCTACGCGCAGGCCGCCGCGCGCGCCCTGGTGGCCCACACCGACATGGCCCCGGCCGACATGGTCAAGCGCTCGCTCGAGATCGCCGGCGACGTCTGCATCTACACCAACCAGAACCACCTGATCGAGACCCTGGGCTGAGGCCCGCGCGTCGATCCCCCTGCACGAGAAGAGCCCCCCATGTCCCTGTCGATGACCCCGCGCGAGATCGTCTCCGAACTCGACCGCCACATCGTCGGCCAGCAAGGCGCCAAGCGCGCCGTGGCCATCGCGCTGCGCAACCGCTGGCGCCGCCAGCAGGTCGATGACAAGCTGCGCCCCGAAATCACGCCCAAGAACATCCTGATGATCGGCCCCACCGGCGTGGGCAAGACCGAGATCGCCCGGCGCCTGGCGCGCCTGGCCGGCGCCCCGTTCATCAAGGTCGAGGCCACCAAGTTCACCGAAGTGGGCTACGTGGGCAAGGACGTGGACACCATCATCCGCGACCTGGTCGAAGTGGCCGTGAAGACCGAACGCGAAGCCGCCATCCAGCGCGGCCGCGCCCAGGCCGAGGACGCCGCCGAGGACCGCATCCTGGACATCCTGGTGCCGCCCCCGCGCAGCGCCTCGTCCGGCGCGGGCGCCGGCTTCATGGGCTTCGGCGCCCCCGCGGCCGAGCCCGCGCCGCCGCCGGCCGACAACGCCGCGCGCCAGATCATGCGCAAGCGCCTGCGCGAAGGCGCGCTGGACGACAAGGAGATCGAGGTCGACCTGCGCGAGGCCCGCCCCGGCAGCGTGGACATCATGAGCCCGCCGGGCATGGAAGAGATGGCCCAGCAGCTGCAGGGCCTGTTCGCCCAGGTGGGCCAGGGCAAGACGCAGACGCGCAAGCTGCGCATCGCCGAGGCCCTGCGCCTGCTCACCGACGAAGAGGCGGCGCGCCGCGTCAACGAGGACGAGATCCGCAGCGCCGCGGTGCGCTCGGCCGAACAGAACGGCATCGTGTTCATCGACGAGATCGACAAGGTGGCCGCACGTGCCGAAGGCTCGGGCGGCGAGGTCTCGCGCCAAGGCGTGCAGCGCGACCTGCTGCCCCTGGTCGAAGGCACCACGGTCAGCACCAAGTACGGCATGGTGCGCACCGACCACATGCTGTTCATCGCCTCGGGCGCGTTCCACCTGGCCCGCCCCAGCGACCTGATCCCCGAACTGCAGGGCCGGCTGCCCATCCGCGTGGAACTGCAGGCGCTGTCGGTGGAGGATTTCGAGGCCATCCTGGGCAGCACGCACGCCAACCTGATGCGCCAGTACGAGGCCCTGATGGCCACCGAAGGCCTGACGCTGGCGTTCACCCCCGAAGCGCGTCGTCGCATTGCCGAGATCGCGTTCGAGGTCAACGAGCGCACCGAGAACATCGGCGCGCGCCGGCTCTCGACCGTGATGGAGAAGCTGCTCGAGGAGATCAGCTTCGACGCGCCGCAACTGAGCGGGCAGACGCAGACCATCGATGCCGACCTGGTCAGTGCCCGCCTGGGCGCGCTGGCCGGCAACGAAGACCTGTCGCGCTTCATCCTGTGAGCCCCGGGCCGGGCGGCTTGACTCGCATCAAGCCGGCCCGGCCCCGCCCCGCTTAGGCTTGGACGCACGATGGCCCACCTCGCCCACGAAACGCTCAGCTTCATCCGCCGCCACCCGCGCTGGGGCCTGACCCAGGTGCCGCGGGTCGAGTTGCGGGCCGCGCGCCTGGAGCGGGTGTGGCGCTGGCCGGTGATGCTGGTGCTGCTGGCCACGATCCCGGCCTTCTACGCCGAGCTGCTGCAGGTGGCCCCGCCCCTGATCGCGCCGGCCGCCTACCTGGCCGGGGCCCTGGTGCTGGCTGCGGCCCTGGCCCATGTGGCCTCGCGCCGCAGCCAGCCGGTGCTGCACCTGCTGACCAACCCGGCCGATCTGCTGCTGGTGCCGGGCCTGGCCCTGGCGGCCATCCTGCCCTCCAGCGGCAGCTCCAACCTGGCCCTGGCGCTGCGCCTGGGCGTGGCCTTCCTGACCTTGGTGCGCATGGTCTGGTCCATGCAGCACCTGCTCACCCGCGGCAGCATCGCGTACCTGCTGCTGGTGGCCCTGATCGTGCTGGGCTTCTGCGGCCTGGGCTTCTGGTGGCTGGAACCCTCGGTGCACAGCCTGCCCGATGGGCTGTGGCTGGCCTTCACCACCGCGGCCACCGTGGGCTTCGGCGACGTGGTGCCGACCACGGCCGCATCCAAGATCTTCTCGGTCTTCGTGGTGCTGCTGGGCTACGGCGTGCTGTCCCTGGTGACCGCGGCCATCGCCACCAACTGGGTCGAGACCGAGGAACGGCGCATCGAGCGCGAGATCCTGCACGACATGCGCCACGAGATCGCCGGCCTGCGCCACGAGATCGCCCAGCTGCGCCTGGCCGTGGCCCCGGGGCAGGTGCCCGCCCCGCACCAGCCGATGCCGCTGCCGCCCGGGCCGGACGAGTCACCTTCGCCGCCACCGTCGCCTTCGCCGCGCGCGCGCGGCTGAGCCGCCGGCCTCAGGCCAGCCGTTCGCTCTGCAGCTTCAGCAGGCCTTCGAAGATCAGGGTGTCGATGACCTCGTGCGGCAATTCGAGCGTGGGCCCCAGCTTCACGGCCGCCCCACCGGTCATCAGCAGCAGGGGCTCGGCCCCGCCGCAATGTTCGCGCAGGCGACGGAACTGCCGCTCCACCGCGCCGGCGATCGCGTAGACCCCGCCCGACATCAGCGCGTCGGATGTGTTGGTGGGGAAGGGCACGGTGTCGCCGGTGGGCACCTTGAGCCCGGCCGTGCCGTTTTCCAGGGCCCGCAACATCAGGCCGAAGCCCGGCAGGATGAGCCCACCCAGGAAGCGGCCACTCACATCAATGGCATCAATGGTGACCGCCGTGCCCACCATCACCACCAGCACCGGGCGCGGCGCCCCCTGGGCCAGCATGCGCTCGCGCGCGCCGACCAGGGCCACCCAGCGGTCCGAGCCCAGGCGGTGCGGGTGCTCGTAGCCGTTGACCACGCCACAGCCTTCGGCCGCGGACACCACCCAGCGGGGCTCGATGTCCCACAGTTCGAGTTGTTCCTCGACCCGGCGGCGCACGGCCTCGCCGGCCACCACGCAACCCAGCATGTGGCTGGGCGCCGGCAGGCCGGCCCAGTGCTGGTCGGCCAGTTCGTCGATGGTTTCGAGAAAGACGGCCCCGGAATGCAGCGGCGCCAACCCGGGCCGGGCCTGGGCATACAGCGCCCACTTGAGGCGCGTGTTGCCGATGTCGATGGCAAGAAAGGTCACGAGGCGGGAGATTAGCAGCCCCCGCGCCCGCCCGGGCGACGCCCGGGGGCGGGGGAATGCCCGGATTGTCGCCCTGATCGTCGGGGGCGACGCCGGGCCCAGGTCAAGCGGGCACGGGGTGGCCGCTCAGCCCCCGGCGTCCAGCCCCAGGTAGCGCGCATGGTGGGCCAGGTGATCGCCGATCATGCTGGCGATGAAGAAGTAGCCATGGTCGTAGCCCGGGTGCCGCCGCAGGCGCAGCGGCTGCCCGGCGGCGGCGCAGGCCACCTCCAGCGCCTCGGGCTTGAGTTGCTCGTGCAGGAACTTGTCGGACAGGCCCTGGTCGACCAGCAGCGGGGCGCAGCGCGCGCCGCCCTCGATCAACGCACAGGCATCGTGGGCCGCCCAGGCCTGGCGGTCCGGCCCCAGGTAGCCGCTGAAGGCCTTCTCGCCCCAGGGGCAGCGCGTGGGCGCGGCGATCGGCGCCAGGGCCGACACGCTGGCGTAGCGGCCCGCGTGGCGCAGCGCCAGCGTCAGCGCGCCGTGCCCGCCCATCGAATGCCCGGCCAGGCCCACCCGGTGCTCATCGCCGCTGAAGCGCGCCGTCACCAGGTCCCGCAGTTCCTGCGTGACCCAGGTCTCCATGCCGAAGCGACCGGCCCAGGGCGCCTCGGTGGCGTCCAGCCAGAAGCCCGCACCATGACCGAAATCCCAGGCCGCGTCCGCGCCCTCGATGCCGGTGGCGCGCGGGCTGGTGTCGGGCGTGACCAGGATCAGGCCCAGGCGCGCGGCGATCTGCTGGGCGCCGGCCTTGATCGCGAAGGTCTCTTCGTTGCAGGTCAGCCCGGCCAGGAAGAACAGCACCGGCCGGGTCGCGTTGCGCGACAAGGCCTGCGGCGGGCGAAAGACGCCGAAGCGCATGGGGCCGCCGCACGCGGCGGACGGGTGCTCGTAGAAGCCCTGGACCCCGCCGAAGCAGCCGTGCTCGGACAGCGTGGTGTAGTTCATCGCCGCCCTGCGCTCAGTAGACGATCACCGAGCGGATCGATTCGCCCCGCTTCATCAGGTCGAAGCCCTCGTTGATCTGCTCGAGCTTGAGCTTGTGCGTGATCAGCTCGTCGATGCGGATCTTGCCTTCCATGTACCAGTCCACGATCTTGGGCACGTCGGTGCGGCCGCGCGCGCCGCCGAAGGCCGAGCCCTTCCACTCGCGCCCGGTGACCAGCTGGAACGGCCGCGTGGCGATCTCCTGGCCGGCCGCGGCCACGCCGATGATGAAGCTCTGGCCCCAGCCCTTGTGGCCGCATTCCAGCGCCTGGCGCATCGTGGTGGTGTTGCCGATGCACTCGAAGCTGTAGTCGGCGCCCCCGTCGGTCAGCTGCACGATGGCGTCGACCACGTTGTCGACCTCCTTCGGGTTGATGAAGTGGGTCATGCCGAACTGCCGGCCGATGGCCTCGCGGGCGGGGTTGAGGTCCACGCCGATGATCTTGTCGGCCCCGACCATGCGCGCGGCCTGGATCACGTTCAGGCCGATGCCGCCCAGGCCGAACACCACCACGTTGGCCCCGGCCTCGACCTTGGCGCTGAACACCACGGCGCCCACGCCGGTGGTCACGCCGCAGCCGATGTAGCAGGCCATGTCGAAGGGCGCGTCCTGGCGGATCTTGGCCAGCGCGATCTCGGGCACCACGATGTAGTTGCTGAAGGTGCTGGTGCCCATGTAGTGCAGCAGCGGGCGGCCGTCGAGCGAGAAGCGGCTGCTGCCGTCGGGCATCAGGCCGCGGCCCTGGGTGCCGCGGATCTTCTGGCACAGGTTGGTCTTGCGCGACAGGCAGAACTTGCACTGCCGGCATTCGGGCGTGTAGAGCGGGATCACGTGGTCGTCGCGGCGCAGGGAGCTCACGCCCGGGCCCACGTCCACCACCACGCCGGCGCCTTCGTGGCCCAGGATCGCGGGGAACAGGCCTTCGGGGTCGGCGCCCGACAGCGTGTACCAATCGGTGTGGCAAATGCCGGTGGCCTTGACTTCGACCAGCACCTCGCCTTCGCGCGGGCCTTCCAGGTCGACGGTTTCAATGGTCAGGGGCTGGCCTGCTTGCCAGGCGACGGCGGCACGGGTCTTCATGGGGGTTCCTTCCTGAGGCTGGACATGCCGGGGCTCCTGCCCGGCTTCGGCACCGACTGTATGCGAGGCCCCGGCCCCCGGTGTGACGCAGGGGGATGCCTCCGCGTTTTCCCTGCCCGGCGGGGCGTGCAGGCCGGTTTGACGTTTACGTAAACGTCAATTGCCACCATACTCGCGGGCAGAGACAAGCCCGGCCCGCTGCCCTCACGCGGCGGCGCCCTGCCCGACAAGACCTGCCCGATCAGACCCGCCCCCAGAGGCCCCTGCCATGACCGACCTCTCTGCCGACTCCCGTGCCCTGGCCGCCGTGCGGCCCGCCCACAAGGTGCGCTTCGTCACCGCCGCCAGCCTGTTCGACGGGCACGACGCGGCCATCAACATCATGCGGCGCATCCTGCAGGGCATGGGGGCCGAGGTCATCCACCTGGGCCACAACCGCTCGGTCGACGAGGTCGTCACCGCCGCCCTGCAGGAGGACGTGCAGGGCATCGCCGTCAGCAGCTACCAGGGCGGCCACAACGAGTATTTCGGCTACATGGTCGACCTGCTGCGCGAGCGTGGCGGCGCCCACATCCAGGTGTTCGGCGGCGGCGGCGGCGTGATCGTGCCGGCCGAGATCCGCGCCCTGGCCGAGCGCGGCGTGCGCATCTACAGCCCCGAGGACGGCCAGCGCCTGGGCCTGCAGGGCATGATCGGCGAGATGATCCAGCGCTGCGACCACGACCTGTCGCCGCACGCCCCCACCGACCTGGCCGAGATCCGCGGCGGCACGCCCACCGCCTGGCGCCGCCTGGCCCAGCTGATGACCGCGCTCGAGAACCACCAGTGGCCCGCGGCCCGGGTGGCCGCGCTGCACGCCGAAGCCGCCGCCGTGCGCGTGCCCGTGCTGGGCATCACCGGCACCGGCGGGGCCGGCAAGTCCAGCCTCACCGACGAGCTGATCCGCCGCCTGCGCCTGGACCAGGACGACGCGCTGCGCATCGCCGTCATCAGCATCGACCCCTCGCGCCGCAAGAGCGGCGGCGCCCTGCTGGGCGACCGCATCCGCATGAACGCCATCGCCCCCTGGGCCGGCCCCGGCGGCGAGCCGCGCCCGCGCGTGTTCATGCGCAGCCTGGCCACGCGCGACACCGGCAGCGAGCTCAGCGCCGCCCTGCCCGACGTGCTGGCCGCGGCCAAGCTCGCGGGCTTCGACCTGATCATCGTCGAGACCTCGGGCATCGGCCAGGGCGACGCGGCCATCGTGCCCCTGGTCGACATCCCCATGTACGTGATGACGCCCGAGTTCGGCGCGGCCAGCCAGCTCGAGAAGATCGACATGCTCGACTTCGCCGAGTTCGTGGCCATCAACAAGTTCGACCGCAAGGGCGCGGCCGACGCGCTGCGCGACGTGGCCAAGCAGGTGCAGCGCAACCGCGAGGCCTGGGGCATGCGGCCCGAGGATCTGCCGGTGTTCGGCACCATGGCCAGCCGCTTCAACGACGACGGCGTCACGGCCCTGTACCAGGCGCTCAAACCCCGCCTGGCGGCCGCCGGCCTGCCCCTGCCGGCCGGCGACGGCCGGCTGCCGATGGTGCGCACCCGCCACAGCACGCACCAGACCCCCATCGTGCCGGCGGGCCGCACCCGCTACTTGGCCGACATCGCCGACACCGTGCGCGGCTACAAGCGCGGCGTGCAGGCGCAGGCCACGCTGGCGCGCGAGATCCAGCAGCTGCGCGCCAGCGCGGCCATGCTGCAGGCGGCCGACCCGGCCAAGGGCAATGCCCGGGACGCCCTGATCGACCTGGCCGCCCAGCGCCAGGCCCGCCTGCAGCCCCAGGCCGCCGAGCTGCTGGCCGGCTGGCCGGCCCTGCAGCAGGCCTATGCGGCCGACGAGCTGGTCACCCAGGTGCGCGGCCGCGAGCTGCGCAGCAGCCTGGTCCACACCACGCTCTCGGGCAGCAAGATCCGCAAGGTGGCCCTGCCGCGCTTCGAGTGCGAAGGCGAGCGCCTGCGCTGGCTGATGCTGGACAACGTGCCGGGCAGCTTCCCGTACACCGCCGGCGTGTTCCCGTTCAAGCGCGAGGGCGAAGACCCCACGCGCATGTTCGCGGGCGAGGGCGACGCGTTCCGCACCAACCGCCGCTTCAAGCTGGTCAGCGAGGGCCTGCCGGCCAAGCGCCTGTCCACCGCGTTCGACTCGGTCACGCTGTACGGCGCCGACCCGGCCGCGCGGCCCGACATCTACGGCAAGGTCGGCAATTCCGGCGTGTCCATCGCCACGCTGGACGACATGAAGGTGCTTTATTCGGGCTTCGACCTCTGCGCGCCCAGCACCTCGGTGAGCATGACCATCAACGGCCCGGCGCCCACGATCCTGGCCATGTTCATGAACACGGCCATCGACCAGCGCCTGGACGCGTTCACTGCCGAACACGGCCGCGCGCCCACGGCCGCCGAAGCCGCCGAACTGCGCGCCTGGGTGCTGGCCAACGTGCGCGGCACGGTGCAGGCCGACATCCTGAAAGAAGACCAGGGCCAGAACACCTGCATCTTCTCGACCGAGTTCAGCCTCAAGGTGATGGGCGACGTGGCCGCGTACTTCGTGGCCCACGACGTGCGCAACTTCTACTCGGTGTCGATCAGCGGCTACCACATCGCCGAGGCCGGGGCCAACCCGATCTCGCAGCTGGCCTTCACGCTCAGCAACGGCTTCACCTTCGTCGAAGCCTACCTGGCGCGCGGCATGCAAATCGACGACTTCGCGCCCAACCTGAGCTTCTTCTTCAGCAACGGCATGGACCCCGAGTACACGGTGCTGGGCCGCGTGGCCCGCCGCATCTGGGCCGTGGCCCTGCGCGACCGGTATGGCGCCAACGAGCGCAGCCAGAAGCTCAAGTACCACATCCAGACCAGCGGCCGCAGCCTGCACGCGCAGGAGATCCAGTTCAACGACATCCGCACCACGCTGCAGGCGCTGATCGCGGTCTACGACAACTGCAACTCGCTGCACACCAACGCATTCGACGAGGCCATCACCACGCCCACCGAAGATTCGGTGCGCCGGGCCATGGCCATCCAGCTGATCATCAACCGCGAGTGGGGCCTGGCCAAGAACGAGAACCCCAACCAGGGCGCGTTCATCATCGAGGAGCTCACCGAGCTGGTCGAGGAGGCGGTGCTGGCCGAGTTCGAGAAGATCGCCGAGCGCGGCGGCGTGCTGGGCGCCATGGAAACCGGCTACCAGCGCGGCAAGATCCAGGAAGAGAGCATGCACTACGAGATGCTCAAGCACACCGGCGAGTACCCCATCATCGGCGTCAACACCTTCCGCAACCCGCACGGCGAGCCGGTGCCCGAGCACATCGAGCTGGCCCGCTCCACCGAGGACGAGAAGCAGTCCCAGCTGACGCGCCTGGCCGACTTCCAGGCGCGCCATGCCGGCGAGGCCCCGGCCCTGCTGGCGCGGCTGCAGCAGGCCGTGATCGCCAACGACAACGTGTTCGAGGTGCTGATGGACGCGGTGCGCTGCTGCTCGCTGGGCCAGATCACCACGGCGCTGTTCGAGGTGGGTGGGCAGTACCGGCGCAGCATGTGAGCGTCGCCGCCGGTGGGCGCCCGGCGCGTCGCCGGGGCCGGGCCTCGCTCGGGGGCGCTCCCGGGGCGCCCGCGGCGTTCTTGATAAGCTCTCGCCCATGAACCTCCTGCTCGCCGAAGACGACGCGATCCTGGCCGACGCCCTGCTGGCCCAGCTGCAACACGCCGGCTTCACCGTCGAGCACGCCCCCAACGGCGCCGTGGCCGAGTACCTGCTGCTCAAGCAGGCCTGGGACCTCTGCATCCTCGACCTGGGCCTGCCCATGGTCGACGGGCTGACCGTGCTGCAGCGCGTGCGCGTGAAGAAGCCGGCCCTGCCGGTGCTGGTGCTCACCGCCCAGGACGACCTGCAGAGCCGCGTGGCCGGCCTCAATGCCGGGGCCGACGACTACCTCACCAAGCCCTTCGACTTCCCCGAGCTCGAAGCCCGCCTGCGCGCGCTGCTGCGCCGCAGCCAGTCGGGCGGCGGCGCCGCGGCCGGCGGGGGCGCCGGCAACGGCCAACCCGATTCGGTGAGCATGGGGGCCCTGGTGTTCGAGCGCGGCGCCCGCCGCGCCAGCATCGACGGCAACCCGCTGGAGCTGAGCCCGCGCGAATGGATGCTGCTGGACCTGCTGCTGAGTCAGCGCGAGAAGGTGGTGACCAAGGAAGACGTGGCCAGCGCCTGGAGCGGCGAGCGCGCCGAGGCCGGCGGCAACAACGCCATCGAGGTCTACATCCACCGCCTGCGCCGCAAGCTTGAAGGCTCGGGCCTGAGCATCCGCACCGTGCGCGGCCTGGGCTACCTGCTCGAAGTGGCACGGGCCCCCGCCTGAGCCCGGCCCGCCCCCGTGTTCCCCTTGCAGAACCGCCGCCCCGCCGCGCCGCCCCCGGGCCAGTCCGGCAGCTTCGGCCGCGGCACCGGGCCCTTCGGACGCGCCGTGCTGCAGGCCGCCGCCTGGCTGGGCGCGGGCCGCTCGTTGCACCGCCAGCTGCTGCTGTGGCTGCTGCTGCCGCAGCTGGTGCTGTGGATCGCCGGCGCCTTCGTCACCTACAACGTGGCCGCGCGCTACGCCAACCGCGCCATCGACGCCAGCCTGTCCCAGGCCACGCGGGCGCTGGCCCGCCAGGTCAAACCGGTGGGCAACGGCCTGTTCATCGACTTCCCCCGCGCCGCCCAGGACATCATCGAGGCCGACCCCGACGACCGCGTCTACTACATGGTCTCGACGCCCCCGGGCCGCTTCATCCTGGGCAGCCGCCACCTGCCACCGCCCGTGGTCCAGGGCCCGCCGCGCCTGGGCGAGCCCTACTTCTACGACAGCGTGGTCGACGGCCTGCCCATCCGCCAGGCCGGCATGTTCCTGGCCTACGGCGACGGCAACGAGCGCCAGCTGATGCTGGTGCAGATCGCCCGCAGCCGCACCAGCCGCGACGAGCTCGCCCGTGCGATCCTGGTCGACACGGTGCTGCCGCTGTCGGGCCTGATCCTGGCCATGACCATGATCGTGTGGGCCGGCATCCGCGCGGGCCTGGCCCCGCTGGCGCGCCTGCGCGCGATGGTCGAGGACCGTGCGCCCAACGACCTGGCCCCGCTGCGCCTGGACGCCGCGCCGCCCGAGCTGCGCAGCCTGGTCAAGGCGCTCAACGAGCTGCTCAGCGCGGTGCACGAGAGCGTGGCCGCGCAGCGGCGCTTCGTCAACGACGCGGCGCACCAGCTGCGCACGCCGCTGGCCGGGCTCAAGAGCCAGACCGAGATCGCGCTGGACGAGAACCACGACCCGGCCCTGCGCAGCCGGCTCGAACGCGTGCACCAGAGCGCGGTGCGCAGCGCCCACCTGGTCAACCAGCTGCTGAGCCTGGCCCGGGCCGAGCCCGAGTCCCAGCAGAGCCAGCTGGCCGCGCTGGCCCAGCGCATCGACCTGCGCGAGATGGCCCGCGAGGTCACGGCCGAATGGGTGCCGCGCGCGCTGCAGGCCCAGGTCGACCTGGGCCTGGACGAGGCCCACGCCGGCGGCGAACCCGTGCTGGTCAAGGGCCACGGCCTGCTGCTGCGTGAGGCGCTGCAGAACCTGATCGACAACGCGATCCGCTACGCCGGCCCGGGCTGCGAGGTCACGGTGGACGTGGACGCGCGCGGCCCGATGGCCGTGATCGCGGTCAGCGACACCGGCCCGGGCATCCCGCCCGAGATGCAGAAGGTGGTGTTCGAGCGCTTCGTGCGCGCCACCCACGAAGGCACGGGCTGCGGCCTGGGCCTGGCCATCGTGCGCAGCATCGCCGAGCGTCATGGCGGCACGGTCACGCTGGGCAACCTGAGCCCGCGCGGGCTGCGGGTGCAGATGCAGTTGCCGCTGTCGGCCTGAGGGCCGAGGGCCGAGGCCCGGGCCGCCCCGCCACGGCTCGGCCCGCCCGTTCAGACTTCATTCAGATTTCATGCAGTTCCCCCGGGCGATTCCGCAGGGGAAGGCCGCGCCTGCGGCATGCACATCCGCACACGATTGTCACGAGTCGCTGCGGCCGGCGTTGCTTTTTTGTTCAACGCTCGGGGCAAACCCTCATTAATCTCATCTTAATGACTCGTTAATCTTGCGTCCGTTGACTCACCCCTTGTTCATCCCGCATCAAGCGGTGTCATGAACCGGTCAGCACCTACGACCCCACACACACCTCAAGGTCATCTGGAGACACGAATGCAAAAGAACCGTCAGCCCGCTTCCGCGCTGCGTCTGATCGCCACCGCCGCCATCCTCGCCGCCGCCGGCAGCGCCCAGGCCGTCGAATGGTCCGGCTACTTCCGTGGCGGCCCCGCCGCCACCAACATCAGCGGCGAATCGCGCCAGTGCTACGGCCTCAACGGCGCCGGCCTGAAGTACCGCCTGGGCAACGAGTGCGACTTCTACGGCGAATTCACGCTGACCCAGCCGATCAAGGCGGACGGCGTCGAAATCAGCGCCAACCTGATGACGAACTTCTACAGCCCGAACTCCGAGACCAGCGGTGCCTCCACGGGCATCGAGCAGGCCTACGCCGAGCTGAAGGGCCTGGACTTCGCGCCGAAGGCCACGTTCTGGATGGGCAAGCGCCGCGACCGTAACGACGTGCACATCGTCGACACCTTCTTCGTGAACATGTCCGGCGTCGGCGCCGGCGTGACCAACGTCGACATGGGCAACGGCGCCAAGTTCGGCCTGTCGGCCTACAAGACGGACAACGGTGGCACCGCCAACGGTGGCGCCCGCATCCACGCCGACTTCTACGACATCGGCGTGAACCCCGGCGGCAAGCTGCGCGTGATCGGTACCGTCTCCAAGGGCGACTCCGCCGGCGGCGTCAAGGGCACCTCGGGCACCGGCCTGTCGCTGGAGCACACGCAGGACAACTTCCTGGGCTGGGGTGGTTCCAACCACATCTGGGCCCAGATGTCGCAAGGCTCGACCCCGCTGAACCAAGGCTTCGGCACCCTGACCGCCCCGTCGTCGACCAAGGGCACGCGCCTGGTCGAAAGCTTCACGTTCCAGCAAGGCCCGCTGGGTGGCCAGACCATCGCCCTGTGGGAGCAGGACAAGACCGCCGCCGGCAAGCTGACCGCCACCACCCTCGGCGGCCGCATCTCGTATGCGATGACCAAGAACCTGAAGTGGCTGACGGAAGTGGGCGTGTCCAGCCGCAAGCCCGACGGTGGCGAAACCCAGAACCTGACCAAGGTCACCCTGGGCCCGGCCCTGACGACCGGTGCGGACTTCTGGAAGCGCCCGGAGCTGCGTTTCTACGTGACCCAGGCCTCGTTCAACAAGGCCGCCGCCGCCGACACCAGCAACGGCCTGCCGGCCGGCAAGACCTCGGCCACGTCGTACGGCGCCCAGATCGAAATCTGGTTCTGAGCCACGGCCTGACCTGACCCCGGCCCCGCCTCGTGCGGGGCCTTTTTCAAGCCCGCAGTCGCTGATGACGTCAACGGGGCCACGAGCGGCCCCACCCAGGAGACACTGAATGAACAAGACCCTTCGCGCCCACCTGCCCCGCCTGAGCGCGGTCGCCCTCGCCGCCATGCTCGGCGCCGCCCACGCCGGCGAAGTCGAAGTGCTGCACTGGTGGACCTCGGGCGGTGAAGCCAAGGCCGCTTCCGCCCTGAAGGCCACCCTGCAAGGCAAGGGCCACACCTGGAAGGACTTCGCCGTGGCCGGCGGTGGTGGCGATTCCGCCATGACCGTGCTGAAGTCGCGCGTGGTCTCGGGCAACGCCCCGGCCGCCGCCCAGATCAAGGGCCCGTCGCTGCAGGAATGGGCCGCCGAAGGCGTGCTGGCCAACATCGACGACGTCGCCAAGGCCGAGAAGTGGGACGAACTGCTGCCCAAGGTCGTGGCCGACGGCATGAAGTACAAGGGCCACTACATCGCCGCGCCGGTCAACGTGCACCGCGTGAACTGGCTGTGGGCCAACCCCGAAGTGTTCAAGAAGGCCGGCGCCAAGGTGCCGACCAACTGGGACGAATTCTTCGTCGCCGCCGAAGCCCTGAAGAAGGCCGGCGTGATCCCGGTCGCCCACGGTGGCCAGAACTGGCAGGACTTCACCACGTTCGAAAGCGTGGCCCTGGGCGTGGGCGGTGCCGACTTCTACAAGAAGGCCCTGATCCAGCTCGACGGCGCCACCATCTCGGGCGCGACCATGACCAAGGTGCTGGACACCTTCAAGAAGGTCAAGGGCTACACCGACAAGAACGCCCCGGGCCGTGACTGGAACCTGGCCACCGCCATGGTGATCAAGGGCGAAGCCGGCATGCAGCTGATGGGTGACTGGGCCAAGGGCGAGTTCCTGGCCGCCGGCAAGGTGCCGGGCAAGGACTTCGTCTGCGCCGCCGCCCCGGGTTCGTCCAAGTCCTTCACCTACAACGTCGACTCGTTCGCGATGTTCAAGCTGAAGAACGACGCGAACACCAAGGCCCAGCACGACCTGGCCGCGGCCATCATGTCGACCGAGTTCCAGGAAGTGTTCAACCTGAACAAGGGCTCCATCCCGGTCCGTCTGGGCATGAAGCTGGACAAGTTCGATGACTGCGCCAAGGCCTCGGCCAAGGACTTCGTCGACACCGCCAAGTCCGGCTCGCTGGTGCCGTCGATCGCTCACGGCATGGCCGTGGCCCCCGCCACCGAAGGCGCCATCAAGGACGTCGTCAGCCAGTTCTGGAACGACGACAAGATGAGCACCAAGGACGCGCAGGCCAAGCTGGCAGCCGCGGCCAAGACGAAGTAATTCACCAGCCTCCGCAATTTCTTTTTTTCGGGAGCTTTGGCGCCGTGCGTGGCAACGCGCACGGCGCATTTTTGGGTAGAGGCCTGCCCTCGGCTCGACCCCGACCGAGCCCGCCCGACACCCTGCGCCCCATCAAGGGCCCCGGCCCGCGCCCTCATCACGGGCCCCGGCGGCCACGGAGAGATACCCGACGAGGTATCCCCACCCCCTCGCACCGTTCCCTGTTCCCTCGGCTCTCAGGAAGGCGACACCCCATGTCCGCTCCACCCGCCCTGCGTACCCACTGGCTGCCCAAGCTCGTGGTCGCCCCCAGCTTCATCGTCTCGTTCCTGTTCATCTACGGCCTGATCGCCTGGAACGGCGTGCTGTCGTTCTCGGCCTCGCGCCTGCTGCCCAACTACGAGTGGGTGGGCTTCGAGCAATACGCCAAGCTGTTCGACAACGACCGCTTCAACGTCGCGCTGACCAACCTGGCCATCTTCGGCCTGCTGTTCATCGGCGGGGCCATGGTCGTGGGCCTGATCCTGGCCATCCTGCTGGACCAGAAGATCCGCGCCGAAGGCGTGCTGCGCACCATCTACCTGTACCCGATGGCGATCTCGTTCATCGTCACCGGCACGGCCTGGAAGTGGATGCTCAACCCGGGCCTGGGCCTGGAGCACCTGATGCAGCAGTGGGGGTTCACGAACTTCCACTTCGACTGGCTGGTCAACCCCGAGCGCGCCATCTACTGTGTGGCCATCGCCGGCGTGTGGCAGTCCTCGGGCTTCGTGATGGCCCTGTTCCTGGCCGGCCTGCGCGGCATCGACGACTCCATCATCAAGGCCGCCCAGGTCGACGGTGCGAGCCTGCCGCGCATCTACTGGCGCATCGTGGTGCCCACCCTGCGCCCGGTGTTCTTCAGCACCCTGATGGTGGTGAGCCACCTGGCCATCAAGAGCTTCGACCTGGTCATGGCCCTGACCGCCGGCGGCCCCGGCTACGCCACCGACCTGCCCGCGACCTTCATGTACGCGATGGCCTTCTCGCGCGGCCAGATCGGCCTGGGTGCGGCCAGCGCCACCGTGATGCTGGCCACCGTCGCGGCCATCGTCGTGCCCTACCTCTACTCCGAGCTGCGCACGCGCAAGTGAGCGCGCCGCACCCGGACCGCCCCGCTTCCACCGAGACCCTCCCATGAGCTCGATGAACTCCTCCCCCCTCTCGCCCGGTCGGCTGACCGTGCACCGCGTGCTGCTGTGGGGCGCACTGCTGGTGTTCGCCGCCTGGTTCCTGTCGCCCCTGTACGTGATGCTGGTGACGTCCCTCAAGGACATGAACCAGGTGCGTGACGGCAGCCTGCTGTCCCTGCCCACGGCGCCCACGTTCGACTCCTGGTCCAAGGCCTGGAGCAGCGCCTGCACCGGCATCGAATGCGGTGGCCTCAAGCCCTACTTCATGAACAGCGTGATGATGGTGGTGCCGGCCGTGCTGTGCTCCACCGCCATCGGCTCGATCAACGGCTACGTGCTGTCCAAGTGGCGCTTCCGCGGCAGCGAGTTCATGTTCGCGCTGCTGCTGTTCGGGGTGTTCATGCCCATGCAGGTGGTGCTGCTGCCGATGTCCCAGATCCTGGGCACCCTGGGCCTGGCCAGCTCGATCTGGGGCCTGATCCTGGTCCACGTGATCGCGGGCATCCCCTCGACCACGCTGTTCTTCCGCAACTACTACGTGGGCCTGCCGGACGAACTGGTGCGTGCCGCCCAGCTCGACGGGGCCTCGTTCTGGCAGATCTTCTGGCGCATCGTGCTGCCGCTGTCCACGCCCATCATGGTCGTGACCCTGATCTGGCAGTTCACCAACATCTGGAACGACTTCCTTTATGGGGTGGTGTTCTCGGGGGCCGATTCCAAGCCGATCACGGTCGGCCTGAACAACCTGGCCAACACCTCGAGCACCGTCAAGGAATACAACGTGGACATGGCCGCGGCCCTGATCGCTGCCGCCCCCACGCTGTTCGTCTACGTGATTGCAGGCAAGTATTTCGTGCGCGGTCTGACGGCCGGCGCGGTGAAAGGATAAGAAGATGGGCGCCCTCAACATTGCCAACGTTCGCAAGGCCTACGGCCCGGTCGAGATCCTCAAGGGGATCGACATCGAGATCGATGCCGGCGAGTTCCTGATCCTGGTGGGCCCCTCGGGCTGCGGCAAGTCGACCCTGCTGAGCATGATCGCGGGCCTGGACGTGCCCACCTCGGGCAGCATCCACATCGGCGAGCGTGACGTCACCTACCTGCCGCCCAAGGACCGCGACATCGCCATGGTGTTCCAGAGCTACGCGCTCTACCCGAACATGAACGTGGCACAGAACATCGCCTTCGGCCTGGAAATGCGCAAGGTGCCCAAGGCCGAGCGCGACGCCGCGGTGCAGCGCGTGGCCAAGATGCTGCAGATCGAACGCCTGCTGGACCGCAAGCCGGGCCAGCTGTCGGGCGGTCAGCGTCAACGCGTGGCCATGGGCCGGGCGCTGGCGCGCGACCCCAAGCTGTTCCTGTTCGACGAGCCGCTGTCCAACCTGGACGCGAAGCTGCGCGTGGAGATGCGCGCCGAGATCAAGCTGCTGCACCAGCGCACCAAGGTGACGACGGTGTACGTGACGCACGACCAGGTCGAGGCGATGACGCTGGGTGACCGGATCGCGGTGATGAAGGAAGGCGTGGTGCAGCAGTTCGCGACGCCGGACGACATCTACGCACGGCCGGCGACGAAGTTCGTGGCCGAATTCATCGGCTCGCCGGCGATGAACATGCTGACGGTGCAACGCCATGGCAGCGCCGTGTCGGTGCGCGGCATCGACCTGCCGGTGACGGATGAGCAGCAGGTGGCGCTGGCGCGCGCGACGTGCGCGGAAGTGATCTACGGGCTGCGCCCGGAAGCGCTGAGCTTCGCCGACAGCGGCCTGCCGGGCTCGCTGAAGATGATCGAGCCGACCGGGCCGGAAACGTACGCGACGGTGGAAACCGGCGTGGGCGATCTGACGGTGCGGGTGCCGGGGTACCTGCGCAGCCATGTGGGCGATGCGGTGCACCTGCAATGGAAGCCCTCGGATTCGCATCTGTTCGATGCGACGACGGAAATGCGCCTGGCTTGATCGCGTGTTGATCAGATCCTGAGCATTGAAAGAGGCCCCGAGGGGCCTCTTTCGTTTGGCGCTCGTTTCATGGCGGGGTCGAGCGGGTTGGAGACGCTTGCTGCGGGGGCGGCCTCGCCGTATGCAGGGTTCAACAAGCTTGGACCGTCCGCACCGTGCCGCTCAACGGTTTGCCATTTCGATCTCGATCGGGAAGCGGACGCTGGCGGCCAGGAAGCAG
>Ga0228698_1000869_pt1 | contig 17640 bp, 8 predicted proteins | sample McNCre117_Aug_MG_FD_178015 | JGI IMG/M metagenome (GOLD analysis project Ga0228698, IMG submission 178015) | Freshwater microbial communities from McNutts Creek, Athens, Georgia, United States - 1-17_Aug_MG | ecosystem: Environmental > Aquatic > Freshwater > Creek | place: USA: Georgia...
ACCCTCGACCCGCGTCCCGTATCCCCCGCTGTCGCCCACCCCACCCCCCGCCCATAATCCGCGCATCGCCACCCCCGGCATGTGCGGCCCGACCACGATTCGCGGTGCGCCCCCGGGCCGGCCTGACCCGGAGGAGACCCCGATGACCCAGAACCCCTTGACGGCGGCACCCCCGCTGACCCGCGAGGCCGCGCTGCGCCTGGACGCGGCCGACCCATTGGCGCCCCTGCGCCGGCAGTTCACCCTGCCCGAGGGCCTGATCTACCTGGACGGCAATTCGCTGGGCGTGCTGCCCCGGGCCACGCCCGCGCGCGTGGCCGCCGTGGTCGAGCAGGAGTGGGGCCAGGGCCTGATCCGCAGCTGGAACGACGCGGGCTGGATCCACCTGCCGCAGCGCCTGGGCGACCGCATCGCCACCCTGGTCGGCGCCGGCCCGGGCGAGCTGGTGGTGGCCGATTCCACCTCGGTCAACCTGTTCAAGGTGCTCAGCGCGGCCTCGCGCATCGTGCAGGCGGATGCGCCCGCGCGCCGCGTGATCGTCAGCGAGCGCGAGAACTTCCCCACCGACCTCTACATCGCCGAAGGCCTCTGCCGCAGCCTGGGCTGGCAACTCGAGCTGCTGGACGCGGCGGCCATCCCGGCCCGCCTGGCCGGGGCGGCGGGGGCCGACGTGGCCCTGCTGATGCTCACCCACGTCAACTACCGCACCGGGGCCATGCACGACATGGCCGCGGTCAGCGCCGCGGCCCATGCGGCCGGCGCCCTGGTGGTGTGGGACCTGGCGCACAGCGCCGGTGCGGTGCCGGTGGCCCTGAACGCCGACGGCGCGGACTTCGCCATCGGCTGCGGCTACAAGTACCTCAACGGCGGCCCCGGGGCCCCGGCCTTCGTGTGGGCCCACCCGCGCCACGCCGGGCGCTTCTGGCAGCCGCTGTCGGGCTGGATGGGCCATGCGGCGCCGTTCCGCTTCGACCCGGGTTACGCGCCCGCGCCGGGCATCGGCCGCTTCCTGTGCGGCACGCCGCCGGTGCTGTCCATGGCCGCGCTGGACTGCGGCCTGGCCACGCTGGAGGCTGCCGCCCCGCTGGGCGGCATGGCCGCGCTGCGGCAGAAGTCGGTGGCCCTGACCGAGGCCTTCATCGCCCTGGTCGACGCCCGCGCCGCCGCGCTGGGCGTGCAGGTGCACAGCCCGCGCGAGGCGGCCGCCCGCGGCAGCCAGGTGAGCCTGTCGCTGCGCCGCGCCGATGCTGACGGCGACCCCGGCTACGCCACCGTGCAGGCCCTGATCGCGCGCGGCGTGGTCGGCGATTTCCGTGCCGGCGCGCCCGAAGACGGCCTGCCCGACATCCTGCGCTTCGGCTTCACCCCGCTCTACGTGGGCTTTGCCGACGTGGTCGATGCGGTCGAGCACCTGGTGCAGGTGATCGAGCGCGGCGAGTACCGCGAAGCCCGCTTCAACCGCCGCGCCGCGGTGACCTGATCAGGAGCCCGCATGAGCTGCCCTTTCCATCCTGAAGATACCCCACCGGGTACCCAACCCGGTACCCCAGCCGAGCCCCCTCGCGGCGAGCGCATCGTCAGCGAGGAGTCCGCTCAGCTGGATTTCTCGTCGGACATGAGCTACGGCGACTACCTGGGCCTGGACCAGATCCTCAACGCCCAGCACCCGCGCTCGCCCGCCCATGACGAGATGCTGTTCATCATCCAGCACCAGACCAGCGAGCTGTGGATGAAGCTGATGCTGCACGAGCTGCGCGCGGCCGTGGCCGCGCTGGCCGGGGACGACCTCAACGGCGCGTTCAAGATGATGGCCCGCGTGAGCCGCATCATGGAGCAGCTGGTCCATGCCTGGGACGTGCTGGCCACCATGACCCCGCCCGAGTACTCGGCCGTGCGCCCCTGGCTGGGCCGCAGCAGCGGCTTCCAGAGCCACCAGTACCGCTGCATCGAGTTCATGATGGGCAACAAGAACGCGGCGATGCTGCAGCCGCACGCCCATCGCCCCGAGCGCTTGGCCGAGGTCGAGGCCGCGTGGCGCGCGCCCTCGCTGTACGACGAGAGCCTGCGCCTGCTGGCCCGCCGCGGCCTGCCCGTGCCCGCCAGCCACCTGGAGCGCGACTGGCGCCAGCCCTACGTGGAAGACGAGGGCGTCAAGGCCGCCTGGCTGGCCGTCTACCGCGACCCCCAGGCCCATTGGGCGCTGTACCAGCTGGGCGAAGAACTCACCGACCTGGAAGACGCGTTCCGCCTCTGGCGCTTCCGCCACCTGACCACGGTGCAACGCGTGATCGGCTTCAAGCGCGGCACCGGCGGCACCGGCGGCGTCAGCTACCTGCGCAAGATGCTGGACACGGTGCTGTTCCCCGAGGTGTGGGCGCTGCGCACCGAGCTGTAGGCGGGTCTTCAGCCCAGGCCGTTGAGCTTCACGGCCTTCTTCAGGGCCTCGAAGCAATCCCCGTCGATGGCCGTGCCCACCATCCGGCCCATGATCTCCAGCGATTCGGCCACCGGGATCGCCCCGCGGTAGGGGCGGTCCGCCGTGATCGCGTCGAAGATGTCGGCGATGGTGATGATGCGCGTCTCCAGCCGGATGTGCCGCGCATCCAGCCCCTTCGGATACCCCCCGCCGTCCAGCCGCTCGTGGTGCGCCCCGGCGATCTGCGCCAGCACCTTGAACGCCTGGATCCGGCCCAGGATCGCCTCGGTGTAGCCCGCGTGCCGCTGCACCATCTGCCACTCTTCGGTGTCGAGCTTGCCCGGCTTGTCCAGCACCGCGTTGGACACCCCCAGCTTGCCCACGTCGTGCAGCAGCGCCCCGCGCTTGAGCCAGCGCCGGTGCCCGGCGTCCAGCCCCATGGCCTCGGCGATCTGGTCGGTGTACAGCGCCACCCGGCCGCTGTGCCCGCTGGTGTACGGGCTCTTCGCGTCCACCACCTGCCCGAAGGCCTCGGCGATGTCGTCCAGGTAGTCCTCGTCCAGGCCCTGGGCCTGCCGCGCCGGCTCCATGTCGAACAGTTCCTCCTCCAGGTCGCTGGCCGCCAGCCGGCGCCAGAAGCCCACGTCGCGCGCCAGCAGCACGAACAGGTCGGCCAGGGCCGGGTCGAACCAGGTGCCCCGGCGGCGTTGCACCTCGGCGATGGCCGCCTCGGGCCCGGCCGCCGTTGCGAACACGTCCACCACCTGGGCCAGCAGGGCCACGCGCGCATACAGCGGGATGGCCTCGCCGGCCAGGCCGTAAGGCTTGCCTTGCCCGTTCCAGTGCTCGTCCAGCGCCTGGATGCCCTCGGCCACGGCTTCTGAAAAGCGCAGCTGCCGCGCGATCGCGGCGCCCCGGGTGCAGCGCGTTTCCATCAGCTCGCGCGCGATCCGGCCGCCGTTGCGGAAGATGTTGAGCGTGGCCCGGAAGCGCTCGGCCAGCCCGGCCTTGAGCCCCGTGTGCCCGATCACGAAGTTGAGCACCTGGGGCAGGCTGTCGCCCACCTGCTTGTAGTCGTGCTTGAAGTGCAGGTCGTCCGTCAGGTACAGCTCGCAGATGCGTGCCGCGTTGCTGCTGCAGCCCAGGTCCTTGAGCAGCACCGCGTAGTACAGGTCCCGCATCTGCAGCTGGGGCAGGCCCAGCGCGCGGCCCAGTTGCTGGCCGATCCAGCAGGCCCGCACGCAGTGGCCGGCCGGCTGGCCCTCCGTGATGTCCAGCGCGTGGCTCAGCGCGCCCAGCAGCTCGGACAGGCGCAGGCCCGGTGCGCTGGCCGGCCCCGGTTCGCGCCCGGGCGGCGCCCAGGCGGCGGGGATGTCCGGCCGGCGCGCGGCAGCGGGAGCCCGGACCGGGGCGGGGGAGGTCAGCGTGAGGGATTCCATGGGATCCATGTCGGCATCTCCTGGGCAGGGCTTGAGCCCGCGCATCACCCGCGTACGCGCCCGCGCAGGCCCCCGGATGCGTGCGCGCCGGCACGGAGCGCGATTTCCGTGACGGATGCCGCTAAAGCCGGCCCCGCAGGCGCCGATATCCCTCAACGAAGCGGGTGTTCCGGGCCCGCCAGCGGGGGCCCTCACCCGTGCCCGCACCGTCCGGTTCCGTCGTCCCCCGCTCTGCCGCCCGCCCCTGCCCCCTGCCGATGCCGCCCCTGCCACGCTTGCCCTCGTTCCTCATGGTCGCCCGCCTGCCCCTGGCTGCCCGCCTGTGGCTGGCTTTCGGCCTGGTGCTGGGCCTGCTGGGCGGCGTGGTGGCCGTGGCCCTGGTGCAGGTGCAGCGCCTGGGGGAGTCCAGCCGCGCGCTGGCCGGTGACGCGCTGCACCAGGTGCAGCTGGCCCGGCAGGCCGAGGACGCCACCCACCAGGGTGCCCAGGCCCTGCTGACCTTGTTCCTGGCGCCGGGCGCCGACGAGCGCGTGGCGCTCAATGCCACGGTCAACGCGGCCGACAAGGCGCAGCGCTTCGCGCTGAGCGCCCTGCTGGAAGACGCGCGCAACGACGAGGACCGTGGCCGCATGCGCGTCATCGCCCACGAGCGCGAGCGTTACGAGCAGATCTATGCCCGCCTGAGCCGGGCCGAACACCTGACGGACCAGCAGGTGCACGAGCAGCTTTCGCGCGAGCTGCTGCCCGCGCTGCAGGCCGTGCTGGACGCGCTGGACCTGCTGGTGGACGAGAAGAACGGCGAGGCCGCCGGCACGCTCAACCTGATCGTGGCCCAGCAGGAAGCCGCCCGCGAACGCATCCTGATGCTGGCCGCCGCGGCCGTGCTGGTGGCCCTGGTGGCCGTGGTGCGCATCACCCGCTCGATCACCCGGCCGCTGGCCGAGACCGTGGCCCTGGCCAACGAGATCGCCGCCGACCGCCTGGACACGCCCATGCCCCGGACCCGGCTGGACGAGGTGGGCCGCCTGATCGCCGCCCTGGGCGCGATGCGCGAGAGCCTGGCGCGCCGGCGCGAGCGCATCGTCGACCTGGCCTACCGCGACACCCTGACCGGCCTGGCCAACCGCACGCTGTTCCAGGACCGCCTGGCCCAGGCCGTGGGCATCTCCGGGCGCACGGGCCAGATCCTGTCGGTGCTGATGATCGACCTGGACCGGTTCAAGCAGGTCAACGACATGCTGGGCCACCCGGTGGGCGACGCGCTGCTGGTGCAGGTGGCCCGCCGGTTGAGCCACGAGCTGCGTCGCACCACCGACACCGTGGCCCGCATCGGCGGCGACGAGTTCGCGGTGCTGTTGCCCGCGCTGGGCCGCGAAGGGGCCACGCGGCTGGCGCGGCAGCTGCAGGAAGCGCTGGAGCAGCCGGTGACCGTGGAAGGGCAGACGGTGGACGTGCGCGGCAGCATCGGCATCGCCACCTTCCCCGAGGACGGGCTGAGCCCGGCCGACCTGATGGCCCATGCGGACGCGGCCATGTACGTGGCCAAGAGCACGAACAGCGGGTACGCGGCCTTCGACACGCGCATGGTGCAGCCGGTGGAGCACGGGCTGTCCCTGCTCAGCGACCTGCAACGCGCCATGCATGAGGACGAGTTCTTCCTGCAGTTCCAGCCCAAGGTGGCCCTGGGGGACCGCCGCTGCCATTCGGCCGAGGTCCTGATCCGCTGGAACCACCCGGAGCGCGGCCTGGTGCCGCCGGACCAGTTCATCCCGTTTGCCGAGCAGACCGGCGGCATCAAGGCCATCACGCGCTGGGTGCTGACCCGTTCGCTGGCCCAGTTGGCGCAGTGGCGCGCCCAGGGCCTGCGGCTGTCGCTCAACGTCAACATCTCCACCCGCGACCTGGTGCAGAACGAGTTCCCGGCCCAGGTCGAGCAGATGCTGCAGGCCGCCGGCGTGGCCCCGGCCCAGCTGTGCCTGGAGGTCACCGAAGGCTCGATCATGGCCGACCCGCACCAGGCGCTGCGCGTGCTGCGCCAGCTGCACGAGATGGGCGTGAAGCTGTCCATCGATGACTTCGGCACCGGGTATTCATCCCTGGCCTACCTGAAGCGCCTGCCGGTGCAGGAACTCAAGATCGACCGCGCGTTCGTGCGCCACCTGGACCACGACCCGGCCGACCAGGACATCGTGCGCTTCTCGATCGAACTGGCCCACCGCCTGGGCAAGGTCGTGGTGGCCGAGGGCGTGGAAACCGAAGCGGTGGCCCGCCTGCTGGGCGACATGGGCTGCGATGCCGGCCAGGGCTGGCTGTTCGGCCGCCCGATGAACGCGCCGGACTTTGCCGATTGGGTGCGTGCCCGGCAGGCGGAGTCCAGCGTGGCCGTCCCTGCGGCGTAGCCAGCGCCACCCGCGCCGCCGCCACCTCACCCCAAGCGGAACACGCTCACCGCCTGATCCAGCCGCTCCCCTTGCCCCTGCAGCGTCGCGGCCGCCGCGGCGCTCTGCTCGACCAGGGCCGCGTTCTGGTGCGTGCCGTCATTGATGCGCGCCACGGCCGCGTCCAGCCGCGCGATGTCCTCAGACTGCGCCAGCGTGGACTGGCACAGCGCGTCGATCAGGCGCGCCACCTGGTCGGATTGGCCCACCACCTGGTTGATGGCCTCGCCGGCCTCGCCCACCAGGCGTTCGCCTTCATGGATCACGGCCATCGAGCCGTCGATCAAGGCCTTGATCTCGCGCGCCGATTGCGCCGAGCGCTGGGCCAGTTGCCGCACCTCGCCCGCCACCACGGCGAAGCCGCGCCCTTGTTCGCCCGCCCGCGCGGCCTCCACCGCCGCATTGAGCGCCAGCAGGTTGGTCTGGAAGGCCAGGCCGTCGATCACGCCCACGATCTCGGTGATGCGGCGCGAGGACGTGCTGATGCGGCTCATGGTGTCGATCACCTGATGCGTGACCTGCCCGCTCTGGCGCGCCGTGGCCGCGGCCGTGCCGGCCACCGTGGCCGCCTCGCGGGCCGTGCCGGCGCTGTGGCCCAGGTGCTCGGACAGCATCGAGATGGCCTGGGCCGTCTGCATCAGCTCGTTGGCCTGCGTTTCGGTGCGTTCGGACAGGTGCAGGCTGCCGCTGGCGATTTCGGCGGAGGCGTGGCCCACCTCGTGCACGCCTTCGCGCACATGCTCGACCAGGCGACGCAGGCCGCTCTGCATGTCACCCAGGGCCTGCAGCAACTGGCCGATCTCGTCGCGGCCGTCGGCCGGCAGCGGGCGGCTGAGGTCGCCGGCCGCCACCGCGCGGGCCCCCTCGGCCGCGCGCGTGAGGCTGTGGCTGATGCGGCGCGACAAGCGCCAGGCCACCAGCAGGCCGCCCAGGTTGGCCGCCAGCAAGGCCAGCACCAGCACGCTGCCCAGGGCGGTGGACGCGCGTTCGGCCGAGGCCACGCGTTCATCGGCCTGGCTGGCCATGCCGGCGCTCACGCGGCCGATGTCGGCCGACAGGCGATCGAACAGCTGGCCGTAGGCGCCGCCCATGGCCTTGAGCCCGAACTCGCCGGTCAGCAGCATGGCCTTGTCGTTGCCCTGCAGGTACTCGGCCCAATGGGTCTGCACCGGTTGGAGCACGCCGGCTTCGATGGGGGCGCTGGCCAAGGCGGCCAACGGGGCCTGGGCGCGCTGGATGGCCCGTTTGACATCCGCCTCGGCCGCCTGGCGGTCGGCCTCTTCCTCGGCCAGCATGCGGCGGTACTGGGCGATGCGAAGGTCGTGCAGCGCCCCGTCCAGTGTGGCGGCTTCGCGCTGCAGCGGCAGCGCGCCATGGGCCAGCGCCTGGGTGTGCTGCTGGCTGCGTTGCAGGCCGAACAGGGCCAGCGCGGCGCCGGCATCGGCCAGCAGCATCACCAGGGCAAAGCCCAGCAGCAAGGTGCGGCGGATGGACGAGGTGGGGGCGTGGGGCATGGGCGGCAGAGGCGAAGAGGCGAAGGGGCGAAGGGGCGAAGGGGCGAAGGGGCGAAGAGGCGAAGAGGCGAAGGGGCGAAGGGGCGGCAGAAGAACCGCCAGGGCTTCGATGGTGCCTGCGGACCCGCGGACCCCAATGCGTGAAAAAGGCCACGCCTGGGGCCCAGTTCGCCGGCGATAACGTGTCCGCGCGACCCTCGCCGCCCGGTCGCCGGCGCGGCCTCGATCCGGCCTCAATCCGGCCGCAATACCTTGGCCACCGGTGCCGCGCGCAGCCGCCACGCATCGGGCATGCCCGAGCCCAACAGGGGCCGCAGGTACATCCGGAACGCGTCCGTGATGTCGGTGCCCGATTCGGCGATGAACGCGTCGTCCATGGTGCGGGTCTTGCCGGCCACGGCCTCCAGCGGCAGCAGTTCGTAGTCCACCGAGTAGAAGCCGGTGCGGCGGATGGCCACCGAGCCGTCGCGGTCGCCCCACATCGCGTACTGCACGGCCTTCTCGCCCACCTCGCGGGCCTCCCGCTGGTCCACGTCGCTGACGCAGCCCACGAAGCTGCGCTGCACGTAGCCGAAGGTGTCGCCGCGCACGCGCTTGATGGCCAGGCGCGACTTGATCTCGTCGCACAGCAGGTCGGCCAGCGCGCCGCTGCCCGACAGCTGCAGGTTGCCGTGCGCATCGTGCTCCAGCGACTTGGCCAGGCGCGCCGCGATGGGCTGGCCCGACGCGTCGTGGATGCCTTCGCTGACCGCCACCACGCAGCGCCCGTGCTGCCGGTACATGGCCTGCACGTCGGCCAGGAAGCGGTCGGTGTCGAACACGCGCTCGGGCAGGTAGATCAGGTGCGGGCCGTCGTCGGGGAACTTCTTGCCCAGGGCCGAGGCCGCGGTCAGGAAGCCCGCATGCCGGCCCATCACCACGGCCAGGTACACGCCCGGCAGGGCCGCGTTGTCCAGGTTGGCGCCCGCAAAGGCCTGGGCCACGAAGCGCGCGGCCGACGGGAAGCCGGGCGTGTGGTCGTTGCCCACCAGGTCGTTGTCGATGGTCTTGGGGATGTGGATGCAGCGCAGCGGGTAGCCGGCCTCGCGGGCCTGCTCGCTGACGATGCGCACGGTGTCGGACGAGTCGTTGCCGCCGATGTAGAAGAAGTGCTCGATGCGGTGGGCCTGCAGCACCTCGAAGATGCGGTGGCAGTAGGCGCGGTCGGGCTTGTCGCGGGTGGAACCCAGGGCCGAGGCCGGCGTGGCGGCCACCATTTCCAGGTGGTGCGTGGTTTCCTGGGACAGGTCGATGAAATCCTCGTCGACGATGCCGCGCACGCCGTGGCGCGCGCCGTAGACGCGGCTGACGCCGGCAAAGCGCCGCGCCTCGAGCACCGCGCCCACCAGGGACTGGTTGATCACGGCCGTGGGGCCGCCACCTTGGGCGATCAGGATCCGTCCGGAAGCCATGCCGATGCCTTTCCCGTCGCGGTGGCGACGTGGGGGTTGAGGGTCGAAGTGGAGCGTTCGTTCTCGGGCCCGCCGATCTTAGGCCGCCGCGGCCGCCGCGGCCAACCGCCGGTGCACGTCGTGCGTGACGAACGCATCACCGGGCACGTCGCCCACCGGCCGGTCCAGCACGCCGGGCAGGCCCAGCGTGTGGCGCAGATCGCCCAGGCCGCTGGCCCAGTGGTCGTGCATGGTGCGGGCGCCGAACTCGGCGTCCTTGAGCAGGCCGTCCCAGGCCTTGTCCTGGTAGATCAGGTGGACCACGTTGACCAGGCGGCCGCAGGCCTCCTGCTCAGCGGCGCGGCACCAGGGGTCGTGGCGCCGTTGCTCGGCCGGGACCTTGGCCAGCAGCTCGCGCAGCAGGCGCCGCTGGCGCTGCTCGCGGGCCAGCGCGTCGGTGACCATGCGGGTGCGGCTGCTGTACTGGATGTCCTTGACCCGCTCCTGCACGTCGATCACGTTGTCCGGCACCGCGCCCTGGGCGCTCCACAGGTCGACCTGGAAGGCCAGGGTGTCGCGCCGCGGCTGGTCGGCCAGCACCTGGGCCAGCGGGGTGTTGCTGACCAGGCCGCCGTCCCAGTAATGGCGCACGCCGGCCGGCTGCCCCGGCGGGTTGGGGATGGCCACGGCCGGGAAGCCCGGCGGCAGCGCGCCCGAGGCCATGATGTGCTCGGGCCCGATGCGGCCGGCCCAGGGCCCCTGGCGGCTGTCGAAGACCTCGAAGTTGCCGCTGGCCACGTCCACGGCCGCGACGCTCAGGCGCATGGGCCCGTGGTTGAGCCGGTCGAAATCCACCAGGCGCTCCAGCGTGGCCTTCAGCGGCGCCGTGTCGTAGAAGCTGGCCTGATCGGGCGCCAGCGGCCAGCCCAGCCAGGGCGCGGGCCCGCGCGGCGTGAAGAAGCCCTGCTGGCCTTCGACCAGGGCCCGCGCGGCCTGCCACTGGTTCCACCACACGCGGGCCGGGCCTTCGCGCGGGGCCAGCGCGCTGGCCCAGTCGTTGGGCAGGGCCAGGCCGCTGGCCGGCGTGGCCACGGTGTTCCAGAAGTCATTGAGCGCGCCCACGCGCGCGGCCGGCGCGTTGCCCGCGATCAGGGCCGCGTTGATCGCCCCGATCGAGATGCCCGCCACCCAGTCCGGCGTGATGCCGGCCTCGTCCAGCCCCTCCATCACCCCGGCCTGGTAGGCCCCCAGGGCGCCGCCGCCTTGCAGGACGAGGGCGATGGTGCTGAAAGGCGGGCGGGGGCGGGTCATGGCGCGGTCCTGAGGGTGGGGGTGAGGGCGGAGCGTGTGGCGTCCAGCTTACGCCCGCCGCGTGACGGCGGGCATCCCGTGGCTGAAAGTGTTGGTGAACGTAATGAAACTACGTTCCTGAAGTGCCGTTTGGGTGATGCCGTGAAATCGATACCCTCCCAGGGTGTCGTCGATGTAGTTCCTTCAGACTACCTGCAGTCAGGCTGAGATTGCTGCGGTGACCGACGGGTGAACCCGCATGGATGATGTGTTGACGAGGTATTAAAACTACGGCTTGTCGACGCGGTGATGCAGTTCCTGCCGCTCGGTCATCCCCAGCAGATCGACCCTGACCCAGGAGCCCGGCCCGCACCGCCCGACGGTGGCCTCTTGCCCTTCATCACAACAAACAAGCCGCGCCCACCGGGCCGGCCCACCCCGGAAGAGACGAACCACCATGCTGACCTCCCCCCTGAAGGCCGTGCTGCGCACCACGGCCCTGACCGCCGCCCTGGCCGCCGCCTTCGCCACCCCCGCCTGGGCCCTCAACAGCAACGCCACCTCGGTGCAGATGTTCCAGTGGTCCTGGGCCGACATCGCCACCGAGTGCACGCAGTGGCTGGGCCCGCAGGGCTTCGGCGGCGTGCAGATCTCGCCGCCGCACGCGTCCAAGACGGCCACGGCCTGGTGGGGCGTCTACCAGCCGGTCAACTACCTCAACCTGACCAGCCGCTTTGGCAACGAGACGCAGCTGAAGTCCATGATCGACACCTGCCACGCCGCGGGCGTGCGCGTGTACGCCGACGTGGTGGTCAACCACCTGGCCGCCGACAGCAGCGCCACCAACGGCGTGGCCACCGACGGCTCGGCCTGGAACTCCGGCACCCTGGCCTACCCCGCGTTCAGCGCGGCCGACTTCCACGCCAACTGCACCATCGCCGACGCCGACTACAACAGCGCCTCCGGCCGCAGCAACGTGCAGAACTGCCGCCTGGTGGGCCTGCCCGACCTGAACACCGAAAGCACCTATGTGCGCGGGCAGCTGGTCAACTACCTCAACAAGCTGCTGACCCTGGGCGTGGACGGCTTCCGCTTCGACGCGGCCAAGCACATCGCCCCGGCCTCGCTCAACGCCATCATGGCCTCGGCCAAGGCCGCGCACGCCACCACCAATGCCGGCGAAGCCATCTGGGTGGCGCAGGAAATCATCCCCGACAGCGAGGTGGTGATCAGCGACTACCTGTCCACCGGCCCGGTCAACGAGTTCAAGTACACCTACCTGATGCGGGACGCGTTCCGCAACGCCAACGGCAGCACCCCGTCCAGCATCCCCACGGCCATGGGCACCTGGAACAACTGGGGCGGCACCTGGGGCTTCCAGCAGCCCACCAATGCCACGGTGTTCGTCAACAACTGGGACAGCGACCGCGACGGCAGCTCGCTGACGGCCAGCAATTACACCGGCAGCTACACCAACGACACCCAGGGCTCGCACCGCTACGACCTGGCCAACATCTTCATGCTGGCCCAGGGCTACGGCCATGCGCAGCTGATGTCGGGCTACCGCTTCACCAACAAGGACGCCGACCGCCCCACGGCCAGCCCGTACAGCGGCGGCGTGGCCCAGATCAACGTCAACTGGGACTTCGTGCACCGCTGGAGCGACATCTCCAACATGGTCAAGTTCCGCAGCGCCGCCGCGGGCCAAGCGCTGGGCAATTGGGTCACCGGCAGCAGCAACCAGGTCGCGTTCAGCCGCGGCAACGTGGGCTTCGTCGCGCTCAACAACAGCACCAGCGCGTGGACCCGCACGTTCGCCACCGGCCTGCCCGCGGGCACCTACTGCAACGTGGTGCACGGCCTGAAGAACGCCGCCGGCACCGCCTGCACCAGCGACTCGGTGACGGTGGACGCCAGCGGCAACGCCAGCATCACCGTGCCCGCCGACGGTGGGTCGACCGTGCCGGCCGTGGCCATTTACACGGGCCAGAAGGTGACGACCACGCCCACCACCTGCGCCGTGACCTTCACCATTGCCAATGCGGCCACCGTGAGCGGCCAGAGCCTTTATGTGGTGGGCAACCAGACCGCCATCGGCAACTGGACCCCGGCCTCGGGCTTCCTGCTGACCATCCAGGGCTCGGGCGCCAACGTGCCCTGGACCGGGACGGTGGCGCTGCCGGCGTCCACGGCCATCCAGTACAAGTACGCGAAGTGGAACGGCAGCACCGCCGTGTGGGAAAGCAACCAGACCACCACCAGCGGCAACCGCGAGTTCACCAGCTGCGCGGCGGGGGCGTCGGTGGCGCGCAATGACGGGAATTTCAAGCCTTGATGGATTGATGGCTTGATGGGGCGGGCCGGGGCTCTGGTCCCGGCCGGCCTCTGATCAGGAACGGATCGACGTTGGCCTGCCCGCGACGTCGACGCCACACGGTGCAGCGGGCAGTTGGCGCCCCACGATCACGGTTGGTGATCGTGGGGTTTTTTGTGGGGAGTTTCCGAGCGCAGGCGATGAGTTAAGGCTAGCCGTCGCGATCAACTTCGAATGCATCTTCACGATGCGCGCAGTACGCTGAATTCCCTGAACAGCCGGGCAGGCAATGGCGATGTCAGGCGCCAAACGATGTTCATGGGGCGGCTTCCGCTCGCAGATTCCAGCGTCACAGGACCACATGCGCGGTAGGCTTCTCCCTTGCGCGAGCGCACGAACAACTGGAATTGCCAGCCGTTGGTATGGCTGTCCAGGTAGCGTCGCCCGCTGGGGGTATCAGTACTGGCCGTGTTCTGCGTCTGCCAGTGGAAGCGGTCCGTGCTGATCGCGTAGTCGTGATAGGAGATTCTGTCGTGGTACCCCTCGCTCTTGTCGAGTGTCACGAACAACACCTCAAGGCGGCGATCATGAAGCGGAAGGACGCCTGCTTGAAAAGGCGCCCGGCGGGTGGCCGTCAACCAACCTACAGCAGTCAAGACCTCGCGCACTCCATAAGCCGCGTGCAGGCACAGAGGGCTGTCCTCCAATCCCGGAATGGGAGTGTGCACAAGACCACTGCGGGACTCCAACAACTCTGACAGATCCAGGAGCTCCCGGCGGACAGTCGGGCTCTGAGCGAGTCGGGCCACCCATTCCTGCGGTCCGCCCATTTGCTCATGACGACCATCGACCTGGTAGACCAGCATTTGCGCACACATCAACTCTTGCCTGGATGCCAGGGTATGGAGACTCTCTCCATCGCCCAATCGGCGCATCATGCGCAGGCGGGGCTCGTCTTCAACATGCAGCAGTTCGGCGAATCGTCGGCTGAAATAGGCCTCTTCGGGGCCGATTTCGGCGGCGATGAGCCCAGCATCGCGTTGAAGAGCCGTCCATCCGCTGCGTCCCGCACCGGTGCCCAGCCGATAGACATCCTCGAGCTCGAGTGCCTGGTCGTGAAGAAAATCGGCCAAGCGGATCGATGTTCGTCCCTTGACCGCCGCGTAGCTTTGCAATTCGACTTTCAGCCGGCGCCAGTTTTGCGTGCTCAATGCCTTCAGGCCTTGCAGCACTTGCTCGCGCGTCTGCTTCTGCAGGTGAATGTGGCACCCCGGCGGTAGGTTGCCGAAGCCCTGTTCCAAGCTGTCCATGAGCTCACGACGCGATTGCCCAGAAATCCCCGTCAGCAGCCGGTCAAATCGGAAATCGGCCCGGTGCTGCCCGACGAAGTCCAGGACCAGGCAACTTTCCTTTCCTGGCGATAAGCGGAGGCCTCGACCGATTTGCTGTTGGAACAGTACGGGGCTTTGGGTGGGCCGCAGCAAGAGCAACGTGTCTACCATGGGCAAGTCCACCCCCTCGTTGTAGAGATCCACTGTCACCAATGCGCACAGCTCGCCCGAGATCAATCGATGGGGCGCCCGATTGCGCTCTTCGCTGGGGGTGCTGCTGACGATGCAGGCGGCCGGAAGGCCGGCGCGGTTCAGCCAAGCGGTCATGAATTCGGCGTGCGCGATGGAGACGCAGAAGACCAAGGCACGTGACTGTCGTGCATCTGTGGCCAAGCGCCGCCATTCGTTGATGGCCAATCGGGCACGCACATCATTGCCCGTTACCAGCACGTCGAGTGCATCCCGTTCGCCCGCGCGATCCCAGGGTACCTCCGAAAAATCGGTGCTGTCATCGCATGCGTAGTACTCGAAGGGAGCCAACAATTGCAGATCGAGTGCGGTCCACAAACGCAGCTCGACTGCGGGGCCGCCATCAGGCCGCATGTTGAAATGGTGCGTGATGGGCCGGCCATCGCTGCGTTCCGGTGTGGCGGTGAGACCGAGAAGGATCCTGGGCTGAATGGCCTGGGCGAGCGCTTCGAAGCGGTCAGCCGCCAATCTGTGGCACTCGTCGATCACGACGGTGTGCCAGTGGTCGGGGCCGAATCGCTCGATCAAGGACTTGCTGGCGAAGCTGTCGATCGTGGCGAAGAGATGATCGTGGCGGGAGGGCGCATGCTCGCCTGTGAGCAGTTCGCCGAATTCGGGATCCCGCAGCACTTCGCGAAAGGTGCGCAGGGCTTGCGTGAGGATCTGGCTGCGATGCGCCACAAAGAGAAGTCTGGGGCGCCCGCGCTCAAGTCGGCAGGTGGTCTTGTAATCGAATGCGGCCACCATGGTCTTGCCAGTGCCCGTGGCGGCGACAACCAAATTCCGGTACCTGCCATGCGCCCGCTCCGCCAGCAACTGCTCCAACATCTCTTGCTGATAGCTCTTTGGCTGTAGGTCAAAGAAGCTGAGGTTGATTGTTGGCTCGCCGCCGAAGGATTCACGACCCAGGGCGTCAGCGAGCGCTCGCCGATGCTCGGGCTGGTCCGGGTCGTAGTGCTGAAACTCGTTGTCGGACCACAAGGTCTCGAAATGGGCCTCAGCACGTGCGAACAGGATGGCTTGTGTTCGTTCGGTGAGCTTGACGGTCCATTCCAATCCGCCGGTCAGCGCGGCGCCGGACAGATTGGCGCTGCCGATGTAGGCTGATCCAAAACCAGTCTGACGGTGAAACATCCAGGCTTTGGCATGCAAGCGAGTTCGGCGGCCGTCTAGAGACACGCGCACCTCGCAGTTCGGTAATCTGGCCAGTTCGTCCAATGCCCGGGCCTCCGTGGCGCCGGTGTAGGTGGTGGTCAGGATTCGAAGGCGCGTGCCCTGGCCGGCCCGAGCGCCCGTGGCCGTGATCTGTTGGAGCACGTCCTGGATCTTCCGGACACCGGAGACCGTGATGAAGCTGACCAGGATGTCCACCCTGTCGGCCGAGGACAACTCTCGGCGAATTTCCTGCAGCAGAGAGGGCGAGCCTTTTGCCGCCGTGAAGAGCCACGGCATTGCAAGGCCGGTCTCGGGAGCAGTTGGGAACTGGCGATCACGCCGCACCGCCTTCAGTGTTCGCAGGGGCGCAGAGATTAGATCGATGACCTCCGCGCTCTCGGCCGGCAGTGATGCCGTCGTGATGTACGTCCGCAGAAAAACCAGAAGGCCGTTGACCAGGTCGAACTGGCGCTGGCACTTTTCACTGTCGTTTCCGGTGACATCCTCGAGAAGGGCGGACAACTGGCGACTCAGCGCATCCACCAGAACTTCGGTTGACTTGCCTTTGAGCGCAAGAACCTGTGAAAGCTCAGGTGGGAGTTGCGACGCCATACGGTCAGTCACCAACAGATCGTAAAGGCCTTCGGGCAGGGACATGAGGCAGGAGCCGCAGCGTTGCTTGGACAGCCTGCCAGGTTAAACCGTAAACCCTTCCATTCCCGGGCTGAGACTTCGATCAACGACAACGATGATCGATGCGTGCTCTTCCCGCAGGCTGCCCTTACCCCACCCTCACCCGCCCCACCCGATCCCTCGCCTTCGCCTCATACATCGCCTCATCCGCCCGCTGCAACACGGCCTGCATGTCGCTGTCCTCCGGCCCGATCACGGTCAGGCCCAGGCTGGCGGTGCAGCGGTAGTCCACGGGTTGCGCCGCGCCGGGCGGGTGCAGCGTGTGCGGCGGGTCCAGCGCGCGGCGCAGGTTCTCCACCACGCGGCCGGCGTTGAGCCTGGCTTGCTCCAGGTCGGGTGACAGGCTCATCAGCAGCACCACGAACTCGTCGCCGCCCAGGCGGGCCACCACGTCGGTGGCGCGCAGCGTGTGGCGCAGGCGTTGGGCCACGGACACCAGCATCTGGTCGCCGGCGGCGTGGCCCAGGGTGTCGTTGAGGGGCTTGAACGCGTCCAGGTCCAGGAACAGCAGCGCGCCGTGCTGCCCGCTCTGGCGGCCGTCGATCAGGGCTTGTTGCAGGCGTTCCTCGAACAGGCGGCGGTTGGCCAGGCCGGTCAACGTGTCCTGGAAGGCCATCTGGCGCACCTGCTCTTCCAAGGCCTTGCGCGCGGTGATGTCGGCGATGTGGGTGAGGGTGGCGGGGCGGCCTTCCCAGTCGACGACCGAGCCGCTCATCTCCAGCCAGCGCACGCCGCGTTCCTGGGTGTGCAGGCGGAACTCGTAGCGCGAGGGCACGGTTTCGCCGGCCAGGCGGCGGCGGTGGTTCTCGATCAGGGTGGGGCGGTCCTCGGGGTGGATCACGTCCAGGAAGGGGCGGCCCAGCAGCTGCTCGGCGGGGATGCCCAGGAAGGTCTGCAGGTTGCGGTTGAGGAAGCGGAACACCTGGTCCTGGACCACGGCGATGCCTTCACTGGCGGTCTCGATCAGGGCCAGCAGGCTGCGCTCGGCGCGCTGCATGCGCTCTTCCAGTGCCACCTGCGCGGTGATGTCACGCACGCGGCCGCGCGCGCCCTGGCACCGGCCCTGCTCGTCGGCCCAGCGCACCAGGCTCAGCTCCAGCCAGCGCGGTGAGGCGCCGCCTGGCAGCGCCACGCGGGTCAGGCTCGTGCCTTGAGCCAGGGCCTGGTCGAGGGCGGTGGCGGCGTCGTGGCCGATGACATCGCACAGAGGGCGCACCGCGGCGGGCGGCCTGCCGGGGGCGGGCTGCCCGCAACACACGGCCAGCGACGTGCTGGCCCACACCACCCGGCCGTCCGCGTCCTGCTGCCAGTGGCCTTCCAGCGTGGGCGCCAGCAGGCCCGGGTCGGCCAGGGGCTGGCCGGCCGGGGCGG
>Ga0228698_1000870_pt1 | contig 17640 bp, 12 predicted proteins | sample McNCre117_Aug_MG_FD_178015 | JGI IMG/M metagenome (GOLD analysis project Ga0228698, IMG submission 178015) | Freshwater microbial communities from McNutts Creek, Athens, Georgia, United States - 1-17_Aug_MG | ecosystem: Environmental > Aquatic > Freshwater > Creek | place: USA: Georgia...
AAGTCCATGCGCACAAAGGTGGGCAGCAGAAAGCGGTCGTGCAGCTCGGTGCCCCAGCGGCTGAGCTGCCCGCGCCAGGGTTGCTCCCAAAACTTGGCCACCAGCGCACGCAATAGCAGTTGCTGGGCCACGCTCATGCGGGCATGGGGTGGCATTTCGAACGCGCGCAGCTCCAGCAGGCCCAGGCGGCCGGTGGATGAATCGGGCGAAAACAGCTTGTCGATGCAGAACTCGCTGCGGTGGGTGTTGCCGGTCACGTCCACCAGAATGTTGCGTAGCGTGCGGTCCACCAGCCAGGGTGGCAAGTACTGTGAGCCCCCACGCTCACTGCGTTCGCTGCCCCCCGATGGGGCGCTCGCGCCTTGGGACGGCCCGGCGGCGCTCAGGTGGCTCTGCAGGTCAATGCCGCGCATGCGGTCGATCTGATTGAGGGCAATTTCCAGCTCGTAGAGTTGGTCGTTGCGGGCTTCGTCCACCCGGGGGGCTTGGCTGGTGGGGCCGATGAACAGGCCGCTGAACAGGTAGCTCAAGGACGGGTGGTTGTGCCAGTAGGCCACCAGGCTACCCAGCAGCTCGGGCTTGCGCAGGAAGGGGCTGTCGGCCGGAGTGGCACCGCCCATCACAAAGTGGTTGCCCCCGCCGGTGCCGGTGTGGCGGCCGTCGGTCATGAACTTTTCGGCGCACAAACGGGTTTGGTGCGCGGCTTCGTACAGGAACTCGGTGTGCTCGACCAGCTCTGCCCAGTTGTGGGCGGGGTGGATGTTGACTTCGATCACGCCAGGGTCGGGCGTGACTTGCAGCATCTTCAGGCGCGGGTCGCGTGGGGGTGGGTAGCCTTCCAGCACCACTTTCATACCCAAGGTTTCTGCCGTGGATTCGATGGCAGCCAGCAGGTTGAGGTAGTCCTCCAGGCGGGCCAGGGGAGGCATGAACACATACAGGTGGCTGTTCTTGCCACCGTGCTTGGCCTCCGATTGGGGGCCATTGGCACGGTGTGGGTCGCGGGCTTCCACACACAGGGCCGTGCGGGTGAGCCAGGCGGCCGATTCGCCGCGTTGCGGGTAGCGGCCGTTTGTGGTCAGGCCGGGAACGGCCTGGTCGCCAGAGGCCGTGGCACCGCTGCCCACGGCGGGTGGGGCTTGAGACGGGTCGGCAGGCACGTAAGCCTGGCCTTGCAGGGCCACCACGCCACCTTCGGCAAAGCCACCGCCGGGGGTGTGGGCGTTGCAAGTGGTGTTCAGCCCGGCATATTGCGCCTTGATGGTTGCGCCGCTCGGCAGGGCATCGCGCGGGGCGCTGGGGTCTTGCTCGATGTGGTGAGGGAAGTCGGCCGCCGACACCCAGGGCAACGAATCGAGCGGCAGGCGGTAGCCCATGGGCGAATCGCCGGGGACCAGGTACATGCGCTCGTCGCGGAAGAACCAGGGGCCGGTGGTCCAGGTGGTTCCACTCAGGCCGGGCGTGACCGGGGTGTTGCCGTGATGGGCTTGGAGGGGCAGCACATAGCCCACCACCGCCTCCAGCCCCTGGCTGAACACCCGGCGCAGGCGCACGCGCTCCATTTCGTCGGCCAGTTTGGATTGGAATGGGTCTACGTTGACCGGCAGCTTGCGCTCGCGCCACAAGTAGTACCAGGTGTCCTCGTAGCCGGGGGTGATGTAGCTGGCAGAAAGCCCCAGTTTGTGCGCCAGGGTCTGGGTGAAGCGGCTGGCGTCGGCAGCGGTGTAGTGGGCGGGGTCGCGTTCGTCGGCAAACAGGGCGGGGTTGTGCCAGGTGGGGTGGCCGTCGGCCCGCCAAAAGACCGACAGTGCCCAGCGCGGCAACTGCTCGCCGGGGTACCACTTGCCCTGGCCCAGGTGCAAAAAGCCGCCGTCGCCATATTCGGCGCGCAGGCGGTGCACCAGTTCGGTGGCGTAGCCGCGCTTGGTGGGGCCCAGGGCGTCGGTGTTCCACTCGGCGGCGTCGCGGTCGGACGTGGCCACATAGGTGGGTTCGCCACCCATGGTCAGGCGCACGTCGCCGTCGTTCAGCCGCTGGTCTACGGCTTCGCCCAAGGTGGTGATGGCTTGCCACTGCGCATCGGTGTAGGGCGCGGTGACGCGGGGCGACTCGTACACCCGTGTGACCTGCATGTGGTGCGCAAAGCTCACCTCGCATTCGTCCAGCCCGCCTTCAATGGGCGCGGCGCTGGAGGGTTGTGGTGTGCAGGCCAGCGGAATGTGGCCCTCGCCAGCCAGCAGGCCGCTGGTGGGGTCCAGGCCAATCCAGCCCGCGCCGGGCAGGTACACCTCGCACCAGGCGTGCAGGTCGGTGAAGTCGGCCTCGGGGCCGCTGGGACCGTCGATGGATTTGACGTCGGGCGTGAGCTGAATGAGGTAGCCCGAGACGAAGCGGGCTGCCAGGCCCATGTGGCGCAGCAGCTGCACCAGCAGCCAGCCTGTGTCGCGACATGACCCGGTGCGCAGGGTCAGCGTTTCTTCGGGCGTTTGCACGCCGGGTTCCATGCGGATGGTGTAGCCAATGTCGGACTGCAGCCGCTGGTTCACGTCCACCAAAAAGTCGATGGTGCGGCGCTCTTCGCGGGAAATGCCTGCCAGGTACGTCCGAATCTGGGGCGTGAGTGGCTCCGTGACCAGGTAAGGGGCCAGTTCCTTGGCCTGGTCTGCCGTGTAGGCAAAGGGGAAGGTTTCGGCGTGCGGTTCCAGGAAAAAATCGAACGGGTTGTGCACCGCCATTTCCACCACCAGGTCCACCGTCACCTTGAACTGCCGGGTGGTTTTGGGGAATACCAGCCGGGCCTGGTAGTTGGCAAACGGGTCTTGCTGCCAGTTGATGAAGTGTTCGCCCGGCTCAATGCGTTGGCTGTACGACAGCACCTTGGTGCGGCTGTGCGGGGCGGGGCGCAGGCGCACCACCTGGGGGCCAAGTTGAATGTCCCGGTCGTAGGAATAATGGGTGACGTGGTTCAGGGCGACGTGGATGGCCATGCCAGGGACTTTCTACAGAGAGGGAGACAGTGGTGGTGCCGATTTTGATGATGAGTGGCCTAGCAAAAGCTGCGCCATGACAAGAAACTGCCATTGCGCAGCCGGTGAGCGGGTGTGGGCCTGGGCATGGCCTGCGGTGCTGGCCGGGTGGGTGCTGGGCACCGTGTGGGTGGTGGAGCAAGTGCAGCTGTGGTCAGCAGATTTTTATAAATTTTTTTGGCTTTTACCGCTTTCAATCATTGGATTGTTTGCTATTGGTATTTTTGCCAATTGGTGGGCCAAGATGGGTGTTCTCTTGGCCTCCAAGCCGTGGAGTGCCTGGCTGATTGGGGTGACTGTGGCCCTGCTTTCGGGCTGTTTGGCCGTGGGTTGGGCTGGCGAGCGTGCGCTGGCACGGCAGGCCCAGTGGCTGCCACCGGCTTGGGAGGGGCACACGCTGATGCTGCAGGCTCAGGTGGCCGGGCTGCCGGTGCGCACCCCTTTGGGCTGGCGGGTGCGGTTGGCGGTGGAGCATGCGTCTGTACCGCCAGCCACTGCAAAGGCGGGGCCAGAACGCTTGCCAGAAGGTGCCTCGCCCCCGTTGGCCCCAAATTCAGCCCCAAAACTGGCCCATGTGCTGGTGCACTGGATGGCCCACCCCGGCCAACCCGCACCGCGCGCGGGAGAAACCTGGGAGCTGGCCGCTCGCCTCAAGCGCCCGCACGGCCTCGCCAACCCCAACGGGTTCGATGCCGAGCTGTGGATGTGGGAGCAGCAACTGTCCGCCACCGGGTCGGTTCGGTTCAGCCGCCAGGAGCCTTGGCCCCGAAGGTTGCAGCCTGCCGGCTGGGGCCTGGATGCCGCCCGTGAATGGACGCGCGACCGCCTGGAGCGCAGCCTGGCCGAATGGACCCCGCCTTCGCAGGCTGCGGCAGGCCTGGCAGAAGCGGGAGCGGAGGACGGCGCTTCCCCGCCTGCCGTGGACCTGCCGTTGCGCAGTCGCGTGGTGGCGGTGCTGACCGCTCTGGTGGTGGGCGATCAGTCGGGCATTGCTGCGGCTGAGTGGGAGGTGTTTCGCGTCACCGGGGTGGGGCATTTGGTCAGTGTGTCTGGTCTGCACATCACGCTGTGGGCCTGGCTCATGACTGGGCTGGTGGCTCGGTTGTGGCGCTGGTTGCCCACGTTGGCACCAACTTGGGGCGTGCGGGTGTTGTGGTGGTGCCCGGCTCCGGTCGCTGCGCGCTGGGGCGGGTTGGCGTTGGCGGTCGCGTATGCGGCTTTTTCGGGTTGGGGGGTGCCTGCGCAACGAACGGTATGGATGCTGGCGGTGTGGACGCTGTTACGGCACAGCGGAAGGCAATGGCCGGGTTGGCTAGTGTGGTTGACGGCGCTGGCTGTGGTGCTGGGAGGGGACCCTTGGGCTTGGCGGCAAGCCGGTTTTTGGTTGAGCTTTGTGGCGGTGGGGGTTTTGATGTCCATGGAGCCGCCGGATCGCGTTCATGCCCCACACCTGGGCGGGCGGGTGGCCCGCTGGTGCTCACGCCTGGATGTCGTCTGGCGCAACCTGTCCACCCAATGGCGTTTGAGCCTGGCGCTGGCCCCGCTCACGTTGCTGTGGTTCGGGCAGTTTTCGGTGGTGGGTTTGCTGGCCAATCTGGTGGCCATTCCGGCCGTCACCTTGGTCATCACGCCACTGGCCTTGGCTGGGGTGGTGTGGCCTGCCATGTGGACGGTTGCGGCTCACGCCGTACATGTGGGCATGCAGGGATTGGCGTGGCTGGCCACTTGGCCCTGGGGCAGCGTTCAGTTGCCGGTTGCCCCTTGGTGGCTGGGTGCGTGGGCGGTATGCGGGGCCTGGGTCGCAGTCAGTCGCTGGCCACCGGGTTTGCGGCTGCTGGGCGTGTTGGCGGTGATGCCGGTGCTGTTCTGGCAACCCATGCGCCCCCTCCATGGCGAATTTGAACTGCTGGCCGCCGATGTGGGGCAGGGCAGTGCGGTGTTGGTGCGCACCGCCACCGGCAGCGTCCTGGTGGATGCCGGGCCGCGCTGGGGGCCCGCCAGCGATGCCGGGCAGCGCGTGCTGGTGCCCCTGTTGCAGTCCCTGGGTGATGTGCCGCACGCCATGGTGCTGACGCACATCGACTCCGACCATGTGGGCGGTGCCAGCGCCCTCCTCAAAACCTGGCCCAGCACCACGGTGTGGGCCAGCTTTGGCCCTGCCGAAGTGCCCGCTACCAGCCACACCGGCCCCCGTGTGCAGCCCCAGCCCGTCACCACTTGGCGGGCGTGTGAGGCGGGTGCAGGCTGGGAGCAAGATGGCGTGCAGTTCCGCTTCCTGCACCCCACGCCCGACCTGGCTTTGCCCGCCAAAGACACCAACAACCGCTCCTGTGTGCTGCGCATACAAGGCAGGCAATCGGCGGCGCTGCTGCTGGGTGACTTGGATGCGCGGTTTGAAGCTGCGCTGGCCAGCCGCTCTAGCCCGCAAGACCTGCGTGCCGACTGGCTGCTGGCTCCCCATCACGGCAGCCGCCATTCATCCAGCGCCGGGCTGTTGCAGGCGGTGCAGCCCCGGTGGGTGGTGGTGCAGTCGGGTTACCGCAACCGCTATGGCCACCCCGCTCCCGAGGTGCTGGGGCGCTACCAGGCCCAAGGTCTGCCGTGGCGCAGCTCCCCCGATTGCGGTGCCGTCTTCTGGCAAAGCCACCAGCCTGAACGACTGCGCTGCTGGCGGGATGAACAGCCGCACCACTGGCAGCCCATGAGCCTGCTGCGGGTGCGCCAGCAGGCGGCTGCGCAAGGCCATACCGACCCCCATCAGGAGGTGGATTGACGCATCCGGTGCGCGCCAACCCATTGCACGGTGGGGGCTGGCATACCTTGTGCGTGTGAAGGGGGAAACCCAGACTGTCTCTGGCCAAAAGGAATTTTGAATGCCCTCCATCAACTTCATCGGCGGCGAAAAAGGCGGCGTTGGCAAATCGGTGGTGGCCCGATTGCTGGCCCAGTACTTCATTGACCACGGGCGCACCTTCACCGGTTTCGACACCGACCGCTCCCACACTTCCTTCACCCGCTTTTATGCCGATTACGCCGCCCCGGTGGTGGTGGACACCTACGAGGGCCTGGACCTGATTGCACAGGCCTTCGAAAACGCCAGTGCCGAGGAGCCTGCTCCCAGCGTCATCGTGGACCTGGCCGCACAGACTGCGGCACCCCTGGCCCGCTGGGTGAAAGACTCCGACTTGGTTGCGCTGATGCACGACATGGGCGTAGCGGTGAACTTCTGGCACGTGGCCGACCCCGGCAAAGACTCGGTGGACCTGCTGGAAAGCCTGCTGGACACCTATGGTGACCAGCCCCACTACATCGTCGTCAAGAACCTGGGGCGCGGCAGCGACTTCTCGCAACTGGAGGAGTCCCTCGCGCTGCAAACGGTGCTCAACTTGGGCGGGCACGTCATCAGCCTGCCCCAGTTGCACGAAGCCAGCATGCGCAAAATCGACCGCCGCAACGCCAGCTTCTGGTCGGCCATTCACACCAAAGACGGGGTTGATGCCTTGGGCATGCTGGAACGCCAGCGCGTGAAAACCTGGCTGAAGAACAGCTACGCCGCGCTGGACTCGCTGCCGCTATGACCCTCGTCAACCCCACATGGCCCGCTCCTTGCTAAGCTGGTTCCGTCGTTAAAACAGGGTTTCTTTTATGCGCTTGCAACAGTTCGACGAAATGCACGCCTCGCCCGAAGCCGTTCGGGCCCACTACACCCGCTACGCCCAATGGCTGGCGCAGCAACCCGAGGCCGTCATGCGGGCCCGGCGCGAAGAGGCGGAAATGATCTTCCGCCGCGTGGGCATCACCTTCGCGGTGTACGGTGCCAAAGACGAAGACGGTGCGGGCACCGAGCGCCTCATTCCCTTTGACCTGATCCCCCGCATCATTCCGGCCGACGAATGGAAAAGCATGGAAGCCGGGCTGGAGCAGCGCGTCACCGCGCTCAACCGCTTCATCCACGACGTGTACCACGGGCAAGAAATCATCAAGGCCGGAGTCATTCCAGCGGACCAAATCCTGAACAACGCCCAGTTCCGCCCTGAAATGATGGGCGTGGACGTGCCCGGTGGCATCTACAGCCACATCAGCGGCATCGACATCGTGCGCGCCCCCGATGCCCAAGGCAAAGGCGAGTATTACGTGCTGGAAGACAACCTGCGCGTGCCCAGCGGCGTGAGCTACATGCTGGAAGACCGCAAGATGATGATGCGGCTCTTCCCCGAGCTGTTTGCCCAGAACCGCGTGGCCCCGGTGGCCCATTACCCCGACCTGCTGCTGGAAACGCTGCGCGCCGTCAGCCCCGCGCACACCGCCCAGCCCACTGTGGTGGTGCTGACGCCCGGCATGTACAACAGCGCCTACTTCGAGCACGCCTTCCTGGCCCAGCAAATGGGCGTGGAGCTGGTGGAAGGGCAGGACCTGTTCGTGAAGGACCACTTCGTTTACATGCGCACCACGCGCGGCCCCAAGCGAGTGGATGTGATCTACCGCCGGGTGGACGACGACTTTTTGGACCCGCTGGCCTTCCGCCCCACCTCCACCCTGGGCTGCGCGGGCCTGCTGGATGTGTACCGCAAGGGCAACGTGACGCTGTGCAACGCCATTGGCACCGGGGTGGCAGACGACAAGTCCATTTACCCCTATGTGCCGAAAATGATCGAGTTCTACCTGGGCGAAAAACCCATTCTGAACAACGTGCCCACCTTCATGGGCCGCAACCCTGACGAGCTGAAGTACATCCTCGCCAACCTCAAAGACCTGGTGGTGAAGGAGGTACACGGCGCGGGCGGCTACGGCATGCTGGTGGGGCCCGCCTCCACCAAAGCCGAAATTGAAGACTTCCGCAAGGCCGTGGTGGCCAACCCCAGCGGCTACATCGCGCAGCCCACGCTCAGTTTGTCCACCTGCCCCACCTATGTGGAAAAAGGCATTGCGCCGCGCCACATCGACCTGCGGCCCTTCGTGCTCAGCGGCAAAAAGGTGCAGATGGTGCCGGGTGGCCTGACCCGCGTGGCCTTGAAGGAGGGCTCGCTGGTGGTGAATTCGTCGCAAGGCGGTGGCACCAAAGACACCTGGATTCTGGAAGCCTGAATTCCTGAAAACATAGCTACAAACCCAGATACAGAAAGCGCCAGATGCTCTCCAGAACCGCAGACCATCTCTTTTGGATGTCCCGCTACACCGAACGGGCCGAGAACACCGCCCGCATGCTGGACGTGAACTACCAGACCAGCCTGCTGCCCCAGTCCGCCGAAGTGGCCCAGGTGGGCTGGGAAGGCTTGCTGACCATCAGCGAGCTGATGCCCCATTTCAAAGCCAAATACGACCAGATCACGCCCGAAAACGTGATGGACTTCATGGTGCGCGACGAGGCCAACCCCTCCAGCATCGTGAGCTGCCTGCATGCCGCGCGCGAAAACGCCCGTGCGGTGCGTGGCACCCTCACCACCGAAGTGTGGGAAACACTCAACAGCACTTGGCTCAAGCTGGCGGGGTACCTGAAAACCAAGGACTTCGAGCGCGATCCGGCCGCGTTTTTCGAATGGGTGAAGCACCGCTCGCACCTGTCACGCGGGGTGGCCATTGGCACCATGCTGGTGGACGAAGCCTTCCATTTCTACCGCATGGGCACCTTTCTGGAGCGCGCCGACAACACCGCCCGCTTGCTGGATGTGAAGTTCCACGCGGTGGAAAGCGACTTCTATGGCGCTGCCAGCGTGGCGGACCAAGAGTACGACTTCTACCATTGGAGCGCGATTCTGCGCAGCGTGAGTGCGTTCGAGATCTACCGCAAGGTGTACCGCGACGTCATCAAGCCCGAACAGGTGGCCGAGCTGCTCATTCTGCGTCCCGACATGCCTCGCAGCCTGGCGGCCAGCATGAACGAGCTGGTGGCCAACCTGGCCATGGTGTCCAACGACCAGTCGGACGAAACCGAACGCCAGTGCGGCAAGTTGCGAGCCGAGCTGCAATACGGCCGGATCGACGAAATCCTGTCCACCGGCCTGCACGCCTACCTGACGCAGTTTCTGGATCGGGTCAACAACCTGGGCTGGCGCATCAGCCAGGATTTTCTGGTGCCTTCGGGGCAATGAGGAGGGGCGGGGACCTCGCCCACAATCCCCCCCCCGCGACCACTTCAGTGCGCTGGTTGTGCCACCAGCTTCACGCCCAGCGCGGCGCACACCCGGGCGATGGTGTCAAAACGGGGTTGCGCGTTGGGGCGCAGGGCTTTGTACAAGGCCTCGCGGGTCAGGCCGCTGGCTTTGGCCACTTCTGTCATGCCCTTTGCGCGGGCAATCACACCCAGGGCATGGTTCAACTCGGCGGGGTCGTTTTCCTCCAGCACGAGGGACAGATAGATCGCAACGTCTTCATCTGTCCTGAGTTCTTCGGCCATGTCGAACGGGGTTGTGATGGGTTTCATGCTTCACTCCTTGAACAAACGAGCCGCATCCAATGCGGCGGAAATGTCGGCCTGCTGGGTGCTTTTGTCGCCACCGCCCAGCATCACCACCAGCACATCGCCCTGTTGCACGTAGTACATGCGCCAGCCGGGGCCGAAGAACTCGCGCATTTCCCATACGCCTTCACCCACCGGGGCAATGTCACCCAGCAAGCCACGGGCGGCTTTGTCCAGCCGCCTGGTCAGACGAATCCGCGTCGTTCTGTCCTTGAGACCGTCTAACCATGTATCAAACGCCTTGGTAGTTTCGATTTGGTACATGATGAATCGTAATCACTTGTTCACAATTTGACAATGTGGGGCATGTCGTGATGCCCCACTCATTCTTGTTGCCCCCGCTGTCGGCGGGACGGTGCACCTTAATGGCTCACTGGCTTGGCGCCCATGCGGGTGGCAACGGCCTCGCCGAGTTCGATGACGGCCATGGCGTAGTAGCTGCTCCAGTTGTAGCGGGTGACGGTGTAGAAGTTGTCGGTGCCGGCCACATAGCTGGTGGGCTGCCCACCTTGGGCGGGGTCGCCGTTGTGGAGTTCAATCAACGCCCATGGGCCGGGGTGCTGGCGGGCGGTTTCGCTCAGCACAGCGCCTTTTGCTTCAAACGAGGCGGTGCTGAAGCTGGGCAGGATATCGGGGGCGAGCAGGGCGTCCAGGTCTTGCTTGCTGGCGTCCAAGCCCACCGCCACATGGGTAACGAGGCCCGGTTTCCAGCCAAAGGCCTTGAAGTAGTAGGCGACCGAGCCGATGGCATCGGCGGCGCTGCCGAAAAGGTCGATTTTTCCGTCGCCATCGAAGTCCACCGCCCATTTGGCCCAACTGCTGGGCATGAACTGTGGCATGCCCATGGCTCCGGCGTAGCTGCTGCGGTAGCTGAGCGGGTCGGTGCCGTTGCGGCTGGCCAGGCTTAAAAACTGTTCCAGCTCGCCCAGAAAAAATTCCTGTCGTGCGGCTGCTCTTGGATGGGCGGACGGGAAATCGAATGCCAGAGTGGCCAGCGCGTCCAGCGTGCGGAAGTTGCCCATTTGCTGGCCGTACAGCGTTTCCACGCCAATCACCCCCACGATCAGGCTGGCTGGTACGCCGGTTTCTGCTTCGGCTTTTTCCAGCCAGCGGCGTTGTTCCGTCCAGAAGGCCTGACCGGCTTTCAGGCGGATGGGTTCGATGAACCGGGCCCGGTAGGCCATCCAGTTTTTGGCTGCCGCCTTGGTCGGCGGCAACACCAACTTTTGAACCTGAGGCAGCTTGTGCGCCAGTTGCAACCAGTCGAGCACCTGAATGGGGTCCAGGTCACGGCGCGCAGCCACATCGGCGGCGAAAGCTGCCACACGGGCATCGCCTTTGTAGGTGATGCCCTTTGCCGGCGGGTTGTGCGCTGCTGTGGTGGCCGCTTTGGGCTTTGATTTGATCTTTTTATTTAATTCTGCGTAGGATGGCTGTTGTATGTTTGCTATCCATAAAAAAGCAACCAATGCATGCATGGCAAAGGTGTGGGTGGCGGAAAAAAACGGAAATTTCATGGCCGGATTGGAGGCGGACGATGCCGATGGACGGGGGCTTGGGTGGGTCAGCGCAGCTGGCGCCACTGCCGCTGGAGTTGACGCAGGCTGCTGGAATGGGCTTCTGGCGGAGCGTAGCGCACCGCTTCAAGGGCCAGTAACCAGTTCACCCAGGCCTGATCCACCGGCGGTGCTTGCTGCTGCAGACTTTGCAGCAGTTGGCGGGGGGTGGCTTGCGGTGGAATGCGGGTGCCTTGGCGTGTGGCGGCTTGGCGGGCCTGTTCCAGCAGGCGCAGCCAGGGGTCGTGCTGGCGCTGGCTCCAGGCCAGCCAGCCCACCAGCCCCAAGGTGCTGCCCCCCAGCAAAGCGGCCAGCACGTAACCCAGTTCCTGCCAGCTGGGGGTTTCAAACCCCAGGTGGCGCAGCAAATCCATCTGCCGGCCCTGGCTGTAGTTCAACACCCACTGGTTCCAGCTGCTGTTCAGGGCTTCCCAGTTGTTGCGCAGTTGCTGGATGAAGGCAGGGCTCACCCGCGACAGTGCGCCTGCCAGGGTGCCCGCCGGTGCGGCTAGCCTGCCAGGGCCCTGTATGCGCGATGGGGCCACATAGGCGGTGGGGTCCACGCGCACCCAGCCCTGGCCTTGCCACCAGACTTCGGCCCAGGCGTGGGCGTCGCTCTGGCGCACGGTCAGCCAGCCGTCCACCGGGTTCACTTCGCCGCCCTGGTAGCCGGTGACGATGCGGGCGGGAATGTCCAAGGCCCGCATCAGCACCACGAAAGACGATGCGATGTGCTCGCAAAACCCCTCTTTGCGGTCGAACCAGAATTCGTCGGCCGTGTGGGTGCCATACACGCCGGGGGCCAGTGTGTAGGTGTAGCCGCCGGTACGCAGTTGGTCGAGGGCGCGTTGCACCAACCGTTGGGGCAGGGTGGCATCGTTCACCTCGCCTTGCAGCCAGCTTCGGGCCAGGGCCAGGGTGCGGGGGTTGAAGCTGGCGGGCAGGTCCACATGCTCTTGCAAGCCCAGCACCGGTTCGGCGGGGCCGTGTGCAAAGCTCAGGTGACTGGTGGCGCGGTAGCGGGTGAGGTCGGTCAGTGGCCGGTCGGTCAGCCATTGCAGATCGGGCGTCATGCGCGCGGTGCGCTCGGTCAGGGTAGGGGCAGTGGGGGTGACCTCCAGCAGCATGAGCCAGGGGCGGTTGGAGGGCTCTGCCGTCACTTCGTAGCGGATGGGGTTGCCGGTGACCGTCAGCTCGGCCTTCAGGGCTCTGGAGGGAGGCCAGAGCGCAGCGCTGGGTTCCCAGTTGCGCCCGTCAAACCGGCTCAGCACCGGGCCACGGAAGTACAGCAGGCTGCTGTCGGGCACCGGGCCGTCGAAACGAACGCGCAGCGCGGTGGTGGTGTCTTGGGCCAGCTCGGCCATGGCCCCTACCTGCATGGTGCCCGACAAGCCGCTGCGCCCGGTTTTCCCATCGGTGGGCAAGCCCCACAGGGGCGACAGGCGTGGGAAAAACAGGAACAAAGCCAGCATGATGGGCGCGCCCATCAGTGCCATGCCACCTGCGGTGCGGGCAGCCTGCCACACGCTGGGGCGCCCGTTGGGCATGTGGGCCAGTACCAGGCTGGTGAGCAGGCCCCAGGTGGCCAGCAGCACGGCAGCGGCCGTCAGCAGGCTTTGGGAATAGAAAAAATGCGTCAGCAGCGTGAACATGCCCAGAAAGAACACCACAAACGCATCGCGGCGGGCGCGCAGCTCCAGGGTTTTGAGGGCCAGCAGCACCACAATGAGTGTGACGCCCGCTTCCTGCCCCAGCAAGGTGCGGTGGGTGGCGAAAGTGGCCCCAGCGGCCACCGCCACCAGGCCGATGCGCCATACCGCCCCTGGCAACGGCCAGCCGCGCCAGGTGCCCAAGGCGCGCCAGGTCAGCACCACCAGCGTGAGCGTCCAGCACCACCAGGGCAGGTGGGCAGCCAGCAGCCCCACCACGCCAGCCATGGTGGCCAGCAGAAACAGGGTGTCTCTGCCTTCGCGGGTGAGGGGGTGGGGCGCGGCCATGGTGGGGTCAGCAAAGTGCCAGGGCTTCCAGGCAGGCCTGGCGGTGCAGGGGGCCTGAGTCGGGTTGCTTTTCCAGGTGAGGCAGGCGCAGGCCGTAGGTCAGGCCCAGCCGGTCAGCCATCAGCACCCAGGCGGTCAGGCGCGAAAGGCGGGCATCGGGGTTGGACAGGTGGGTTTGGTTCCAGTCCAGCCACAAGGTGCTTTGCAGGGGGGTGGGCGCCTGGTCACGGCTGACGAGGTCTCCGGTGCCTCTGGCCATGGCCTGGGCGGAGCGCTTCCACACAATGGCGCGCAGGGGGTCGCCCCGGCGGTAGGCCCGCACGCCGTCTGGTTCGGCATCGGTACCGTGTACTGCGGCATTTTTCTCAGTCCCATGGGGTTCCCCCGCAGGAAGGGCGGGAGTAGGGTGCTCTGGTTTTGGATAAACCCACGCGGTGGTGGCAGGCCGCCACACTGCCCAGGCCCGGAACAGGCCCAGCGGGTAGCGGGTTTCCAGTTGCAGGGCCGGTACATCCACCTTTCCCCGTGTGGGGGGTAGCCATTGCAGCTGCACGGTGGCGCTGCTTTGCGGTGGAACATCCACCCATGCTTCTTCGGCTTGCCCCACCACCCGGCAGGCCAGCGCCGGGCGCAATCGGTTTTGCGACTGGTTCAGCACCAGGCCCAGGTGCAGGGCATGGCCCACATGGGTGGGGCTCGGTGGGGGCAGGTGCAACACCAGGCCGCGCAGGTTGGCGTGGCACACATGCAGGCCTACCGCGGCACTGCCGGCCAGCAGAAACGTCAGCAGGTAGCCCAGGTTGAGCTGGTAGTTGATGCTGCCCACCAGCATGGCCAGCAAGGTGAGCGCCATCATCCAGCCCGGGCGTGTGGGCAGGATGTAGACGTTGCGCTGCGTCAGCCGAAGCTGGTCGGTGCGGGGCTGCCGGTTGGCCAGCCAAAGCTGTACCCGGGTGCGCCAGCTGGGCTTGCCGGTGACGGCTGTCATCTCAAGGGTGTGGCGTTGACAAGGGCCTGCACTTGCTCCTTGGCTCCACGGCCGGAACTGGGCACGGGCACCAGGCGGTGGGCCACGGTTTTGGGCAGCACGTCGGCCACGTCGTCAGGGGCCACGTAGTTTCGTTCCTGCACAAAGGCCTGGGCCTGGGCGGCACGCAACACGGCGAGCGCGGCGCGGGGGCTGAGCCCTTGCAGAAACCAGCGGCCATCGCGGGTGGCGGCCACCAGGTCAAGGACGTAATCCGCCACGGCGTCGGACACATGCACCCGTTGCACTTCCTGTTGCAATTGCCGCAGCTCCAGCGGAGACACCACGGCTGGCAGTTGTTGCAAGAGCTTGCGGCGGTCTTCGCCGAGCATGAGGCTGCGTTCGGCAGCCCGGTCCGGGTAGCCCAGCGACAGCCGCATGTGAAACCGGTCAAGCTGCGACTCGGGCAGGGCGTAGGTGCCCAGTTGATCTTGGGGGTTTTGGGTGGCAATCACAAAAAACGGTGTGGGCAGGGGGCGGGTCTGACCCTCGGCGGACACCTGACGTTCTTCCATCGCTTCCAGCAGGGCGCTTTGGGTGCGGGGGCTGGCGCGGTTGATTTCGTCGGCCAGCAGCACCTGGGCAAACACCGGGCCGGGGTGGAACACAAACCGCTCGGAGCCCCGCTCGTACACCGACACGCCAGTCAGGTCGGAGGGCATGAGGTCTGAGGTGAACTGCACCCGCGAAAACGCCAACCCGAACGAGCGGGCCAGTGCCTGGGCCAGCGTGGTTTTGCCCACGCCGGGCACGTCTTCCAGCAGCAAATGCCCACCGGCCAGCAGGCAAGCCACCGCATCGGAGACCTGCTGGGGTTTGCCCACCATCACCGTGTTAAGCTGATTCAAAAGGCGTTTCAGGCCCGCCGTTGGGGTGGTTGCATCGGCCGCAGGCCGCTGGGTGGGACGATCGCTCATGCCTTGCACCTTACCCGAATTTGCTGGCTGTTTCCCCTCACCCTGCCGGAGACCTCCATGACCCTTGTGCCTCTTCCCATCGCCACTGAACCGACGTTGTTTTCAGAGCCTGACGCCGAATTGCTGCACACCCGCGATGCCCGTGGGGTGCACACCTTCACGCTCAACCGGCCAGGCGGCTTCAATGTATTGAGCGAGGGCATGCTGGCGGCCCTTCTGGCCGCGCTGGCCCGTGTGGCTGCTGATGACGGTGCCCGCGTGGTGGTGTTGGCGGCTGCTGGCAAAGCGTTTTGCGCGGGGCACAACCTGAAGGAAATGTCGGCGTATCCCGATCAAGCCGCCCATCAGGCACTGTTCAACCAATGCACCAAGGTCATGCTGGGCATTCAAAACCTGGGTGTGCCGGTCATGGCCCGGGTGCAAGGGTTGGCCACCGCTGCGGGTTGTCAGTTGGTGGCGCAGTGCGACCTGGCGGTGGCGGTGGACAGTGCCAAGTTCGGCGTCAATGGCATCAGCATTGGGCTGTTCTGCTCTACGCCCAGCGTGCCGTTGTCGCGCAACATTCCGCAAAAGCGGGCCATGGAAATGCTGCTGACTGGCCAGTTCATCAGCGCCCAGCAGGCGCTGGCGGATGGCCTCATCAACCGGGCTGTGCCCGCCGAACAACTGGATGAAGCGGTGGAGGGCTTTGTGCAAGCCATTCTGACCAAGCCCGCCGAAGCCCTGGCCATGGGCAAGCAACTGTTTTACCAACAGCGCGAAGCCGGCATGGCCGCCGCCTACCAGCTGGCTGGTCAAACCATGGCCTGCAACATGATGCTGCCCTGCACCCAGGAAGGGGTGCAGGCCTTTACCGAAAAGCGCACACCCAGCTGGGCAACCCCCCAAGTGGGTTAAGAGCGGCTGGTCCCCAATGCGTTTCACCCTCAGGAGTTGAACCCGAACATGCCCTCTTGGCAAAACTGGATGACTGCGCTGAGCCAGCGCGGTGTGTTGTGGGAAATGGCTGCGCTGGCGTTGTGCCTGTTGCTGGCCTGGGTGGTGGTGTCGGGTTTGCGCCGGGCGTTGGCGGTACAGCCTGAAGACGATTCGGTGCTGCTGGGCCGCAGCGTGGTCGATGGGGTGGCCTTTCCGTTGTTGCTGCTCGCCTTCACCTACACCGCCCGCGCGTTGGTGGCCAAGGTCACACCGCTGGTGCTGTTCAAGCTGGCGGTGCCGGCGGTGCTGTCATTGGCGGCCATTCGGGTGGGCGTCAAGGTGTTGCACCTGGCGTTCAAGGAGGCACCGTGGGTGCGGGTGCTGGAACGCACCATTTCCTGGGTGGCCTGGGGTGCCGCCGTCATGTGGATCAGCGGGTTGCTGCCCATTGTTCTGGAAGAAATGGAGCAAGTCAGCTGGAAGGTGGGTGGTTCCACCCTCAGCCTGCGCAACCTCATTGAAGGCGTGCTGACGGCGGGGGCGGTGCTCATTTTCACGCTGTGGATTTCGGCAGCCATTGAAAGCCGGTTGCTGCGCTCGGCATCGGGCGCGCAGTTGTCGCTGCGCAAGGCCGCGTCCAATGCCACCCGCGCATTGCTCATGACGGTGGGCGTGATGATGGCGCTTTCTGCCGTGGGCATCGACCTGACGGCCCTTTCGGTGCTGGGCGGTGCCATTGGCGTGGGTATTGGACTGGGTTTGCAGAAACTGGCCGCCAACTATGTGAGCGGCTTTGTCATTCTGGCCGAGCGCAGCGTGCGCATTGGCGACATGGTGCGGGTGGACAACTTTGAAGGCCGCGTGACCGACATCACGGCACGCTACACCGTCATCCGCTCGTTGCAGGGCCGGGAGGCCATCGTGCCCAACGAAACCATGATCACCACCCGGGTCGAAAACCTGTCGCTGGCCGATACCAAGGTGTGGCAATCCACGGTGGTGTCGGTGGCCTACGGCAGCAACGTGGAGCAGGTGCGCGGTCTGTTGATGGAAGCTGCACAGGCGCAAGGGCGGGTGCTGACTGAGCCAGCGCCGTCTGTGGCCCTCACGGCGTTTGGCGCCGATGGGCTGGAGTTCACGATTGGCTATTGGATTGCCGACCCTGAAAACGGTCAGATGGGTGTGAAATCAGACATCAACATGGCCATTCTCAAGGCGTTTGAAGAACATCGCATTGAAATTCCCTTCCCTCAGCGGGTGGTGCACCATTTGGCGGCTCCGGCTGATGTGGCCTTTCCCATGACCCCTGTTGTCGCCCAGCCGACGGGCGGTGCTGGCGTCCATCCGCGTTGACGTTCTATAATTCATAAAAAAGCACGACCGTTCGTTTTAATGATTCGTTCATGTTGTCTCCTTCTAAAATGAAGGCGAGCACATCTTTTTTTCGTTCTATTTTTAAAGCAGGAGCATCCAACCCATGAAAGCCTTGGTCGCAGTGAAGCGAGTGGTGGACTACAACGTCAAAGTCCGCGTGAAGAGCGATGGCAGCGGCGTGGACATCGCCAACGTCAAGATGAGCATGAACCCCTTTGACGAAATCGCGGTCGAAGAAGCCGTGCGCCTGAAAGAAAAAGGCGTTGTTTCTGAAGTCATCGCCGTCAGCTGCGGCGTCACCCAATGCCAGGAAACCCTGCGCACCGCCATGGCCATCGGAGCCGACCGCGCCATTTTGGTTGAATCGG
>Ga0228698_1000871_pt1 | contig 17587 bp, 14 predicted proteins | sample McNCre117_Aug_MG_FD_178015 | JGI IMG/M metagenome (GOLD analysis project Ga0228698, IMG submission 178015) | Freshwater microbial communities from McNutts Creek, Athens, Georgia, United States - 1-17_Aug_MG | ecosystem: Environmental > Aquatic > Freshwater > Creek | place: USA: Georgia...
CGCCGCGGCCGACCTGACCGCTGACGGCGATCGACGGGCCGGCCGCGCGCAGGCGGCGGAACTGCGCGGTCACCGCGGCGGCGTCCAGCGCCTCGATCTCGGCGGCGCGCTCGGCCTGGCTGCGCACGCGGCCGCGCACGAAGAGGTCCAGCGCCGCGGTTTCGAGCAGGCGGTCGGGCCGCTCGGCGTCGCGCAGGCGGCGCACCAGCACCTGGCGGCGGGCGCGCTCCAGGTCCTCAGCGCTCACGCCGCGGCACTGCGCCGCCACCAGCGCCAGCGCCTCGGCCAGGCCGTCGTCCAGGTGCTCGGGCGCCATTGAGGCCTCGATGACGAAAAGCCCAGCGACGTCGAAGACGTCGGCCGAGCAGGCGGCGTAGTAGACCAGCGCGCGCTCCTCGCGCAGGCGCGCCATCAGCGGCGAGCTCATGCCCTCGCCCAGCACCGCGGCGGCCAGCGTGGCGCAGCCGTCGTCGTCGGCCAGCGGCGCGATCGGGAAGCCGATCACCGCGTGCGCCTGGCCGGTGACGTCCAGGTGCCGCGAGGCCAGCCCCCCGCCATAAACCGCCGGCTCGACGGTGTTCGGCCCGCCCGGCGGCAGGGCGCCGAAGGCCTGCGCCGCCGCCGCGACCACCGCCGCGGCATCCACCGCCCCGGCCGCCGCGACGATCACGTTGGCGCCGCTGTACAGCCGCTGCACGTGCGCGGCCAGGTCCGCCCGATCAAAGCCCTCGATGTGCCCGCGGGTGCCGATCACCGGCTGCGCGAAGGGGTGCAGCCCCCAGGCGGCGCGGTCGAGCAGCTTGAAGGCGGTGGACAGCGCGTCGTCCTCGTCGTCGGCGAACTCGGAGAGCAGCACCTGCCGCTCGCGCTCCAGCTCGTCGGCCGGGAAGGTGGGGTTCAGCAGCAGGTCGCCGAGCTGGCGCACGAACTCCGGCGCATCGCCCGCCAGCCCGCGCAGGTGGTAGGCGGTGTGGTCCTTGTCGGTGTGGGCGTTGACGTCGGCGCCCAGCCGCTCGGCGTCCAGGTTGATGCGCCGGCCGTCGCGCGTGGTCGTGCCCTTGAACACCATGTGCTCGACGACGTGGCTGATGCCGCTGTGCCGCCGCGCCTCGTGCACGCTGCCGGCGCGCACGAAGACGCTGACGCAGGCGCTGGCCAGGTGCGGCAGATCGAAGACCAGCACGCGCACGCCGTTGGGCAGCGTGTGCAGTTGGGGGTCGAGGGGCGGAATCACGAGGGCAGGCAGGGTCATGCCGGCGAGCATAGCGGCCCGCCCTCGCCCTCGCCCTCGCCCTCGCCCTCGACCTCAGTGTGCGTGCTGGTGCTCGGCCGCGGCTGCGGGCGCCTTGACCGGAGCCGGGGCTGGGGCAGGCACCACCACCGGTTCGACCGGCGGCGGCAGCACGCGCAGCAGCGCCGCGGGCGCCTTCAGGCCGCGGGTGCTGGTGCCGTCGGCCGGGCGCTCAGCCCAGTCGAGCTGGCCCTGCTCGCAGGTCTGCAGCACGCGCACCCAGGCCAGGCCGGGGCGGTCCGGCAGGCGGCCGAAGAAGGCGAACTCGTCGAACTGGCCATCCGGCAGCGCCCGGGCGCGGTCGCGCACCCGCCACTCGATCTCGGCCACGTCCTCGGTCACGGTCTTGCCGTGGCTGGTGTAGGGCCGCTCGAGCGCGACCTTGCGCAGCGAGACGTCCCAGTCCGGCTTGGGCTGGGGCTTGGCGCCCTCGAAGCCGGCCGGCACGAAGACGCGCACCGCCACGGTGGGCGAGCCCTCGCAGCCGTGGCCGATGCGCACGCTGGCCTTGTGGTAGCTGCCGGCCACCGCGCTGGGCTCGACCAGCGCGGCGTGGGCGGCGGCGCTGGAGGTGAAGCCCGCAGCGGCGAGCAGGGCCAGCAGGGGAACGATCCGCCCCAGGGCGGTGGTCACACGAATCCGGGTCATGTCAGGCTCCTTCGCTCAGCGCAGGTCGTAGCGCAGCTCGGCGTGGTAGCTGCGCTGCGGGTAGGGGTGGAAGTTCCAGTAGTGGCAGTTGTTCAGGTTGTCGATGCCGGCGGCCAGGCTCCAGGCGCGGTCGATCTGGTAACGCGTGCGCAGGTCGACGACGAAGAACTTCGTCACGCCCATGTAGGTGTCGCCGTTGACGTCGGCGTTGTTGAGCGTGCGGTACTGGCGGCCGCTGTAGCGCGCGGCCAGCGTGCCCGTCCAGGCGGCGTTGACGCGGTAGGCGGCCACCGCGGTGGCGCGCCAGTGCGGGATGTTGGGCTGCTGCTTGCCGATCGTGTCGCCCGCGGTGGCGACGAAGCCGTCGTTCTCCTTGATCACCGAGTCGGTGTAGGTCAGGCTGCCGTTGAGGTCCAGGCCGCGCAGCAGCACATCGTCGACGCCGACCGCCGTTTCCAGCCCCTGCGTCTCGATGCGCCCGACGTTCTGCACCCGGCTGACCGTCTTGTTGGCGGTGGTGTCGAGGATGCTCTGCGTGAACAGCCCATCGCGCGTGGTCTCGCGGAAGTAGGTCAGGCGCCACTGGCCGGCGTCGAGGCGGCGCTCGTAGCTCAGCTCCGAGGTCCAGGAGCGCTCGGGGCGCAGGTTCGGGTCGTTGATGTACTGCGAGTTGGTCGTGGACGTGGCGCCGTAGAGCTCGGCCACCGTGGGCATGCGCACCGCGCGGCCCAGCGAGGTCTTCACGACCTCGGCATCGCTCAGCTGCCAGGACAGCGCGCCCTTGGGCGAGGCGAAGCTGCCACTGCGCTGGGGCCAGGCGGCGTTGTAGTTGGAGGCCACGATCTGCGTCGTGCCGTCGTGCGCCTGCCAGTGCTCGCCGCGCAGGCCCAGCACCGTCATCCAGCCGGGGGCGAAGCGCCAGGTGTCCTGGGCGTAGAGGCTGTCGAGCTGCGTGTCGCCGCCGACGTTGCTGGCCGTGCTGCCCGCCGCATCGCTGCGCCAATTGCCGGTGAGGTTGGACGTCAGGTAGCGCAGCGCGTAGTGGTCGTATTGGTAGCCGAAGTCCACGACGTGCTCGCCCTTCATCCCGTTCTCACCGCCGGGCCGCCAGGTGCCGCGCAGCGCCAGGTTCTGCCAGCCGGTGCCCGCCCCGTCGGCCAGCGTGCCCGCGCCACCGTCCAGCGCGCTGGGCAGCGTGGCGCTGCTGGCGTTCTGACGCTTCTGGTCGCGCTGGTAGTCGTAGACGCTGGTGGCCACTTCCCAATCGAAGGCGCCCTGGGTGTGGCTCTTGAGCGAGAAGCCGTGCATCAGATGCGTCAGGCGCTCGTCGGTGAGCGCGAAGTCGCTGCCGGTCAGCGCGGCGTACTGCTTGCCGCCGATCACCACGGCGCCGCTGGTCACCGCCTGGCCGGTCGAGGCGTTGGTCAGGTAGGACGTGGGCCGCCCCTCGGAGCGGTTCTCCCACACCCCGAGCAGGTAGGACGCGCGCAGCGTGGGCGACACGTCATAGGCCAGCTTGAGCTTCAGGTGGTCCTGCTTCGTGTGGTACTGGGTGCCGGTGCCGATCACCCAGATCGGATCGCCGCTGGTGTTGCGGTCGGCCACGGCGCCGTTCACCACCGTGCCGGTGGTCGGCGTCGTCCCGCTGCTCTGGGTGCGGGTGGTGAAGGTCAGCGGCTGGCCCTGGCTGTCGGTGTGGTTCAGGTCGATGAACCAGGACCAGTCGCCGGCGCGGTTGCCCAGCGAGGCGCTGGACTGCCAGGCGCGGTAGCTGCTGTCGGTGTTGTAGAGCTTGAAGGGCTGCACGGTGTAGCCCAGCTTGGCGTGCGCCTCGAAGCTCGACGGCATGCGGGTGACGTAGTCCACCACCGCGCCCACCGAGTTGCCCGGGTAGGCGGCCGAGAAGGGGCCGTACATCACGTCGACGCGCTCGATCTCCTCGGGCGTCACCATGCCCCAGCGCGGCGGGAAGCTCAGCCCGCTGACGCTGTTGCCCAGGTAGTTGGACAGCAGGATGCCGTCGGCGTACACCGCCGAGCGCGCCGGGTTGCCCGTGCCCGAGGCGCGGCTGGACAGCATCGCGTGGTTGTAGTCGCCCTCGTAGCGCTTGCGCACCAGCAGGCTGGGGAAGTACTTGAGCGCGTCCTCGCTGTCGGTGGCGTTGATGGTCGCGGCGATGTCGGCGGCCTGGATCGACTGCATCGTCGTCGGGATCTGCGTGGGCAGCGAGGAGGGGCGCGAGGACAGGATCGTGACGACGCCCAGGTCCTTGACCGGGGCGGCTTCCTGGGCCGCGGCGGTGGCGGCAGACAGGGCGGCGAGCAATGCGGCGGCCAGCGCCACGGGGGTGAGTCGGTGGGTGTTCATGAGCGGCAACAAAATCGGAGGGGCCGCAGCGCCCCGGCGTCAGAGAGGACGCAGCTGGGCGCAGGCAGGCCGGGTCGGCAGGCTCGCGCAGAGGCGAGCCGTTGCGGGCAGGCGCAGAGGGACCGCGAACGCAGACCCAGACGCGGTGCGCAGAACACGCGACGCAGGGCCCGGCCACCGCCCCGTCGGAGACGGGTGCGGCGCAGCCTCAACGGCGGTTCAGCGTGGGTTCAGCGTCGAATCAGGCGCGGTCCAGCGGGACCAGCGACCCAGCGGGCGGGCCGCGCGCCGGCAGCGGCGAGCGCGACACCCAGACCAGGTGCGCCGCGACGATCGGCCGCAGCGCGTAGGCCAGGCCCCGATCGGCGGGGACCTGGACGACCGGCTGCGCCGGCAGCGTCAGCATCGGCAGACACAGCGGACAGTCCAGCCCGGTGGCCTTGACCAGCTGGCCGCCTTGGCCGTTGGAGCCGGCCGGCCCAGCCGAGGCCGCGTCATCGACCATCACCACGCCCATGGCAGAGCAGAAGATCTGCAGCTCGCCACCGCCGCGCAGCAGCGGCGACAGCAGCGAGGCCGCCACCACCCAGCCAAAGCACAGCAGCACCCAACGGGTGAGGCGGCGTGACTGGCGCAGGCGTTGCATGGTGTAAAGATTCTAGAAGCCCCCGAGCCGGGCGGATCTATTCCAGATCAAGTTTCAACCTGCGAACGTCACCTTCAGCCGCTGCGGCCGCGGCTGCGCCACCTGGTCCAGTGGCAGCTCGTGGGTCTGCTTCACCGTCGACAGCGCGATGTGCGTCTTCACCTGCGCCACGCCGGGCAGCGTCAGCAGCTGCTTCATCATCAGGTCAGAGAAGGTCGCCAGGTCGGGCGCCACCAGTCGCAGCAGGTAGTCGGCCTCGCCGCTGATCGCGAAGCAGTCCAGCACCTCCGGCATCGCGGCGATCTGGCGCTCGAACTCAGCCGGGCGCGTCTGGTCGTGGCGCTCCAACAGCACGTGGGCGAAGGCGGTGACGCCCAGGCCCAGCGCCGCCGCGTCCAGCAACGCCGCGTAGCCGGTGATCACCCCGGCCGCCTCCAGCCGCTGGATGCGCCGGCTGATCTGCGACGCCGACAGCGCCGCACGCTCGCCCAGCACCGCGTTGGTGGCCTGCCCGTCGCGCTGCAGCGCCGCCAGCAGCGCCAGGTCGTAGCGGTCGATGCTCAGTTCGTTCACAAATCGGCTCCTTGATGCACGGCCTGTGCACCCGGGCCCCATCCTAAGCCCCCGAACGAACACCGTTTGCGGGCCACTCGCACGACAGTGGAGGGCATTCCAGCCACCCCGCTCGCCGCCCGGCACCGCCCGCCATGAACCTCACCGAATCCCTGCTGCACGCGCTGAAGGCCCACGGGGCCCGCCAGATCTTCGGCATCCCGGGCGACTTCGCCCTGCCCTACTTCAAGGTCATCGAGGCCTCGGGCATCCTGCCGCTGTACACCCTCTCGCACGAGCCCGGCGTGGGCTTCGCGGCGGACGCGGCCGCCCGAATCGGCGCGCCCGTCGACCCCACTGGGCACGCCGGCCCGGCCCTAGGCGTGGCGGCGGTGACCTACGGCGCCGGCGCGCTGAACATGATCAACTCGGTGGCCGCCGCCTACGCCGAGAAGTCGCCGCTGGTGGTGATCTCCGGCGGCCCCGGCGAGGGCGAGTCCAACTCCGGCCTGCTGCTGCACCACCAGGCCAAACGGCTGGACTCGCAGTTCCGCATCTTCGAGGAGATCACCTGCGACCGCGCCCGGCTCGACGACCTGACGCGCGCCCCGGCCGACATCGCCCGCGTGCTCGGCCACTGCCTGAAGCACTCCCGCCCGGTCTACCTCGAAATCCCGCGCGACAAGGCCGCCGCGCCCTGTGCGCCGGTGCCCGCCCTGCAGCCCCCCACGGTGGACCCGGACGCGCTGGCCGCCTGCGCCGACGAGGTGCTGCAGCGTCTGCGCCAGGCCACGCGGCCGGTGCTGATGATCGACGTCGAGGTGCGCCGCTACGGCCTGGAGGCCCAGGTCGCCGAGCTGGCCCGCCGCCTCGCCCTGCCGGTGGTGACCTGCTTCATGGGCCGCGGCCTGCTGGCCGACGCCGACGCCCCGCTGGTCGGCACCTACATGGGCGTGGCCGGGCTGCCCGAGGTGACCCAGCTGGTGGAGGACTCCGACGGCCTCTTCCTGCTCGGCGTGATCCTGTCCGACACCAACTTCGCCGTGTCGGAAAAGGCCATCGACCTGCGCCGCAGCATCGTCGCCTGCGACGGCGAGGTGCGCCTGGGCTGGCACGTCTACCCCGAGATCCCGCTGGCCGCGCTGGTCGAGGCCCTGCTGGCGCGCACCGCGCCGCGCGAGCAGCGCTTCCAGGTCACACGCAGCGCCTACCCACGCGGCCTGCAGGCCGACGACGCAGCCATCGCCCCGCAGGACATCGCCACCGCGGTGAACGACCTAATGGACCGGCACGGCCGCCTGCCCATCGCCGCCGACATGGGCGACTGCCTCTTCACCGCGATGGACATCGAGCACACCGCCCTGGTGGCCCCCGGCTACTACGCCACGATGGGCTTCGGCGTGCCCGCCGGTCTCGGCCTGCAGGCCGCCACCGGCCAGCGCCCGCTGATCCTGGTGGGCGACGGCGCCTTCCAGATGACCGGCTGGGAGCTGGGCAACTGCCGCCGCTACGGCTGGGACCCGATCGTCCTGCTCTTCAACAACGCCAGCTGGGAGATGCTGCGCACCTTCCAGCCCGAGTCGCGCTTCAACGACCTGGACGACTGGGGCTTCGCCGCCATGGCCGCCGGCCTGGGCGGTGACGGCCAGCGCGTGCGCACCCGCGCCGAGCTGCAGGCCGCGCTGGAACGCGCCACCGCCACGCGCGGGCGCTTCCAGCTCATCGAGGTCATGATCCCCCGCGGCGTGCTGTCGCAGACGCTGCAGCGGTTTGTGGCGGGGGTGAAGCGCCTGAACGCTGGAGCTGGAGCGGGGAAGGCTTAACCGCACAAGACCCCGCTCATCGGGGCGATCGCGCGGGCCTGGCCGCGCCGGCAGAATGGGGTGAAGAACCGCCAATCGGCCCGCACAGTCAGGGGAAACCGCCGCCGTGGACAAGAAAGCGCTCAGCGAACGCGACATCTGCACCCAGTTCATTACCCCAGCCATCGTGGCCGCGGGCTGGGACCTGCAGCGGCAGGTGCGCGAGGAGGTCACGTTCACCAAGGGCCGCGTCATCGTGCGCGGTCGGCTGCACACCCGCGGCCAGGCCCGGCGGGCCGACTATGTGCTCTACCACCAGACCAACCTGCCCCTGGCGGTGATCGAGGCCAAGGACAACACCCACGGCGCGGGCGAAGGCATGCAGCAGGCGCTCGACTATGCCGAGGCGCTGGACGTGCCCTTCGTCTTCACCAGCAACGGCGATGGCTTCGTCTTCCATGACCGCAGCGGCACGGGGGCGCAGGTGGAAACCTACCTCGGCCTGGACCAGTTCCCCAGCCCGGCCGAGCTCTGGCGGCGCTACTGCCTCTGGGCCGACCTGACCGACGCCGAAGTGCGTGCGCGCGCCCAGGTGCCGTACTACGACGACGGCAGCGGCCGCGCGCCGCGCTACTACCAAGTCAACGCCATCAACCGCACGGTGGAGGCCGTCGCACGCGGGCAGCGGCGCGTGCTGCTGGTCATGGCCACCGGCACGGGCAAGACCTACACCGCGTTCCAGATCATCTGGCGGCTGTGGAAGAGCCGGCAGGCCCGACGCATCCTCTTCCTGGCCGACCGCAACATCCTGGTCGACCAGACCCGCAACAACGACTTCAAGCCCTTCGGCGCGGCCATGACCAAGATCACCGGCCGCAAGATCGACACCAGCTACGAGATCTGCCTCAGCCTCTACCAGGCCGTGACCGGTGCGGAGGAGGAGAAGAACGTCTACAAGCAGTTCTCGCCGGACTTCTTCGACCTCATCGTGGTGGACGAATGCCATCGCGGCAGCGCGGCCGAGGACTCGGCCTGGCGCGACATCCTGGCCTACTTTCGCAGCGCCACCCAGATCGGCCTGACCGCCACGCCCAAAGAGACCAAGGACGTCTCCAGCACCCACTACTTCGGCGAGCCGGTCTACACCTACAGCCTGCGCCAGGGCATCGACGACGGCTTCCTCGCCCCCTACAAGGTGGTGCGCATCGACTTCGACCGCGACCTGCAGGGCTGGCGCCCGCCCAAGGGCATGCTCGACAAGCAGGGCCAGCCGATCGAGGACCGCATCTACAACCTGCGCGACATGGACCGCCAGCTGGTGCTGGAGATGCGCACGCTGGCGGTGGCCGCCAAGATCACTCAGTTCCTGAAGTCGTCGGATCCCTACGCCAAGACCATCGTCTTCTGCGACGACATCGACCACGCCGAGCGCATGCGCCAGGCGCTGGTGAACCTCAACCCCGAGCGGGTGAAGGAGAACCGCAAGTACGTCATGCGCATCACCGGTGACGATGCCGAGGGCAAGGCTGAGCTGGACAACTTCATCAACCCCGAAGTGCGCTGGCCGGTGATTGCCACCACCAGCAAGCTGATGACCACTGGGGTGGATGCGCAGACCTGCAAGCTGATCGTGCTGGACCAGCACATCCAGTCGATGACCGAGTTCAAGCAGATCATCGGCCGCGGCACCCGCATCAACGAGGACTACGGCAAGTTCTGGTTCACCATCATGGACTTCAAGAAGGCCACCGAGCTGTTCGCGGACCCAGCCTTCGATGGCGACCCGGTGCAGATCTACGAGCCCACGGACGAAGAGCCGCCCGCCCCGCCCGATGAGCCGGAGGTGGACCCGCTGGATCCAGATGGCACCACAGTGCCGGGCGGCAGCAGCCCTGGCGAGGGGGCTGACGATGGCACCGACGTTGGCAGCGGCAACCCCGGCGATGGCGAGGGCAGCAAGAAGTACGTCGTCGGCGACAACGTCACCGTCCACATCGTGGCCGAACGGGTGCAGTACTACAGCCCGGACGGCAAGCTCATCACGGAGTCGCTGCACGACTACACGCGCCAGTGCGTGAAAAAGCAGTTCGGCTCGCTGGACGACTTCCTGCGTCGCTGGAACAGCGCCGAGCAGAAGAAGGCCGTCATCGACGAGCTGGCCGCCCAGGGCGTCATCTGGGAGGCGCTGCAAGATGAAGTGACCGCCAAGGGCGGCCCAACGCTCGACCCCTTCGACCTGGTCTGTCACATCGTCTTCGACCGCCCGCCGCTGACGCGGCGCGAGCGCGCCAACCAGGTGCGCAAGCGCGACGTGTTCGCCAAGTACCAAGGCACCGCCCGCCTGGTGCTCGAAGCCCTGCTCGACAAGTACGCCGACACCGGTATCGAGCCCATCGAAGACCGAAAAATCCTCACCCTCGATCCGTTCACGCGGCTCGGCGCACCGGTGGAACTGCTCATGGCTCTGGGCGGTCCGGCCGGCTTCAAGCGTGTGGTGCAGGAGCTTGAAACCCAGCTCTACGCCTGAACGGCATCAAGCCCCTTGACCCTGTTGATGGCCGCCGCCCCGTGGGTGACTGGCCCGAACCAAGCTGTACTTCTGCATGTCCCTCTCCTCCGCCATCAAATCCATCCAAGACACCATGCGCAAGGACGTGGGCGTTGACGGTGACGCCCAGCGCATCGGCCAGCTGGTCTGGATGCTGTTTCTGAAGATCTTCGACGACCGCGAGCAGGAGTGGGAGCTGCTCAGCGACGACTACCGCAGCCCGCTGCCGGAGACCTACCGCTGGCGCAACTGGGCGGCTGACCCGGAAGGCATGACGGGCGAGGAGCTGATGAGCTTCGTCGACAACGAGCTCTTCCCGGCGCTGCAGACCCTGCAGGAGCACAGCCCCACGCCGGTGGCCTACGTCATCCGCAGCGTGTTCGAGGACGCCTACAACTACATGAAGAGCGGGCAGCTGCTGCGCCAGGTGCTCAACAAGATCCAGGCGGCGGTGGACTTCAACAAGGCGCAGGAGCGGCACGCCTTCGGCGACATGTACGAGCAGCTGCTGCGCGACCTGCAGAACGCCGGCAATGCGGGCGAGTTCTACACGCCGCGGCCGGTGACCGAGTTCATGGTGCGGATGGTCGACCCCAAGCTCGACGAGAAGGTGATGGACCCGGCCTGCGGCACCGGCGGCTTTCTGACCTGCACCATCGAGCACAAGCGCAGCCGCTACGTGAAGACGCCCGAGGACGAGCAGGTGCTGCAGGCCAGCCTCTTCGGCGTGGAGAAGAAGCCGCTGCCGCACCTGCTGGCCACCACCAACATGATCCTGCACGGCATCGAGGTGCCCAGCCAGATCCGCCACGACAACACGCTGGCGCGACCGCTGATCAGCTGGGGGCCGAAGGAGCGGGTGGACTGCATCGTCGCCAACCCGCCCTTCGGCGGCATGGAAGAAGATGGCATCGAGACCAACTTTCCCGCAGCCTTCCGCACGCGGGAAACGGCCGACCTGTTCCTGGTGCTGATCATGCATTTGCTGCGCGACGGTGGCCGCGCGGCGGTGGTGCTGCCCGACGGCTTTCTGTTCGGCGAGGGCATCAAGAGCCGCATCAAGGAAAAGTTATTGACCGAGTGTGACCTGCACACCGTGGTGCGCCTGCCCAACGGCGTGTTCAACCCCTACACCGGCATCAAGACCAACCTGCTGTTCTTCACCAAGGGCCGGCCGACGCGCGACGTGTGGTTCTACGAGCACCCCTACCCGGCGGGGGTGAAGAACTACAGCAAGACGCGGCCGATGCGGCTGGAGGAGTTTGCTGCCGAGCAGGCTTGGTGGGGCAGCGAGGCGGATGGCTTCGCCGCGCGCGTCGAGAACGAGCAGGCGTGGAAGGTGAGCGCGGCCGACATCGCTGCGCGCGGCTGGAACCTGGACCTCAAGAACCCCCATCAGGGCGAGGTCGTGAACCATGACCCTGACGTGCTGTTGGCCGAGTACCGCCAGATGCAGGCGGAGATTGCCGGCTTGCAGGCGCAGTTGAAGGCGGCGCTGGCCGGGGCATTGGAGGGCAAGGCATGAGCAGCCGCAAAGCGATCACACAGGCCGGCCCAGACGGCACCGAGGCGCTGTACAGCCAGATCCGCCAGGTACTGGACCAGGCGCGGCAGCAGACCTGGCGCAACGTCAACCAGGTGATGGTGCAGGCCTACTGGCTGGTCGGGCGAGCCATCGTGCAGCATGAGCAGTCGGGCCAGGCACGCGCGGCCTACGGTGCCCGCGTGCTGAAGAGCCTGTCCGAGCGGCTGACCCGCGAGTTCGGCAAGGGCTACGCACCGCAGAGCCTGCGCAACTTCCGCCAGTTCTTTCTAAGCTTTCCGGATGACGGGGAGATTCGCTCCATGCCGTGGAGCGAATTGAGCTGGAGCCACCTGAAAGTCCTGATGCGCGTAGCCGACCCGCAGGCCCGCCGCTGGTACGCCACCGAAGCCACCGGCCAGACCTGGAGCGTGGCCGCCCTCGACCGCCAGATCAGCACCCTGCACTACGAGCGCCTGCTGTCCAGCCAGGACCAGGCTACCGTGCAGGCGGAAGCCGCGGCGCTGATCCAGCGCGACGCTCCGCCCGACCCGCGCGACTTCATCCGTGACCCCTACGTGCTCGACTTCCTGGGCGCCACGCCCGGCGTGGCGCTCTACGAGCAGGACGTGGAGCAGGGCTTGCTGGACAACCTGCAGAAGTTCCTGCTGGAGCTGGGCAAGGGCTTTGCCTTCGTGGCGCGGCAGAAGCACCTGCGCATCGAGGACGAGGACGCCTTCGTGGACCTCGTCTTCTACAACTACATCCTCAAGTGCTTCGTGCTGGTGGAGCTGAAGGTGGGCAAGCTCAGCCACCAGGACGTGGGCCAGCTCGACATGTACGTGCGCGTGTTCGACGAGCGCGAGCGCGGCAGCGGCGACAACCCCACCATCGGCCTGATCCTGTGCAGCGAGCGCAACGCCGCGGTGGCGCGCTACTCGCGCCTGGCCGACGGCGACCAGCTGTTTGCCAGCCGGTACCAGGCGTATCTGCCCACGGAGGCCGAGCTGCAGGCCGAGCTGGCGCGGGAGCGGGCGTTGTTGGGGGATGGGCCGGCGGAGGCGGGCGAGTGACGGCGGCGGTGTTGGAGAACTTGGGGCTGCTGGCGGAGGCGCCGGGGGGCATCGAGCGGCTGCGCGAATTGATCCTGGAGCTGGCCACCAATGGCCGACTGCTCGGGGTCAATGGAGATTGGCGTGCAACCCAGCTGCGCGAGTTGGTGGTGAGCAGCGGCGCAGGCTGGAGCCCCAGCTGCGATGCCCGCCCCAGGAGCGACGACGAGTGGGGTGTGCTGAAAGTCAGCGCCGTCTCTTGGGGCCAATTCCGACCCGACGAGAACAAGGCCTTGCCAGCGCATTTGACGCCTCGGCCAGAGTTGCAGGTTCAGCCGGGCGACTTCCTCGTGTCGCGCGCCAACACGGCGGAACTGGTGGCACGCAGTGTGGTGGTGGAAGGCACCCCGCCGAAGCTGATGCTCAGTGACAAGATCGTGCGCCTGCGGCTGTCCGACGCCTGCGACCCGCGCTTCATCCAGATTGCCAACTCTGCACCTGAGGCCCGCCGTTACTACGCCCGCGTGGCGGGCGGTACCAGCAGTTCGATGAAGAACGTGTCGCGCGAGCAGATCCTGGCATTGCCGGTGCTGCTGCCGCCGCTCGCCGAACAACACCGCATCGTCGCCAAGTTCGATGAACTGATGGCCCTGTGCGACCGGCTGGAAGCGCGGCAGCAGGACGCCGAGGCCGCGCACGCCCGGCTGGTGCAGGCGCTGCTGGACAGCCTCACCCAGGCGCGGGATGCAGAGGAGTTTCAGGCGTGCTGGCAGCGGCTGGCGACTGCATTCGCGGAGACGTTCACTAGCGAGGCGAGCGTCGAAGCGCTCGCACAGGCCGTTCGCACACTGGCATTTCGTGGCGCACTGAGCCGTGATGGCGCAGCTAACTGGAAGCAAGTCCGCGTCAATGACGCCGTGCAGTTCCTGAACGGCTATGCGTTCAAGAGCGAGTGGTTCGTGCCGCACGGGATCAGGCTGGTGCGCAATGTGAACATCGCACATGGTTCGATCGACTGGCGGGATGCCGCGTGCATCCCCGTCGAACGATCTGATGAGTTTGCAGCGTTCTCGCTCAAAGCAGGTGATGTGCTCCTGACACTAGACCGTCCCATCATCTCTACGGGATTGAAGGTGGCCGTTGTGCGCGCTGGTGATCTGCCCTGCCTGCTGCTGCAACGGGTCGCCCGTCTGACGCCGAGGGAACACCTGGTCAGAGCGGCATACCTGCTTCACTGGTTGCGCTCGCCTCTGTTCATCGATGCCATCGATCCTGGACGCAGCAACGGGGTTCCGCACATCTCGACCAAGCAAGTGGGCAGCATGACGATTCCACTGCCGGCACTTGACGAGCAGGATCGCATCGTGGCGAATCTGGACAGCCTCCTCGCCCTCTGCGACCAGCTCAAAGCCCGCATCGCCGCCGCCCGCGCCAAGCACGCGCAGCTGGCCGAGGCGCTGGTTGCACAGGCGGTGGCTGCCTGAGAATGGATGCCATGCAGATCCACGACGAACCCGTCACCGCCGCCGCCGCGCTTACCAAGATGCTCGTCGGCCTGGGCGAGACCCGCCAGCGCGAGTTCAAGCGCGTCAGCGGCAAGATGGTGGGCAAGGCGCTGGAGACGGTCTGCGCGCTGGCCAACACCGACGGGGGCGTGCTGGTGCTGGGTGTGGCAGATTTGAAGGAATTCAAAGGCCAGGGCCGGCTGTTCGGCATAGAAGAGAACGCCGAGGCGGTGGACGAACTGCTGCGCAAGCTGGGCACCGAGTTCCAGCCATCCATCGAGACAATCCAGCTGCGCCGCCTGGCCTGCACGCTGCACAACGGCCCGGCCAAGGACACCGAGGGTCACCTGCTGCTGGTGCAGGTGGGCCGCAGCCGCGCAGTGCACTCCATCGTCAACGGCGGCACCTACACTCGGCTGGATGCCGGCAACCGCCAGATGACGGCAGCGGAAGTGACCGAACTGTCGTACCGGCGCGGCGTGCGCAGCGCGGCCAGCGAGCCGGTACCGGTGTCGCTGGACCGGCTGAAGACGGATGCCTGGCAGCGCTACGTGCAAGCGCGCGGACTCAAGAGCGGCGACATGGCCGACCAGTTGCTGCGCATCGGCCTGGCCGACGAGGTAGGCGGCGCTGTGCAGCCCAAGCGTGCGGCGGTGCTGCTGTTTGCGGATGAGCCGGCAGCCTGCTGGCAGCGCACGACACCCGGGCCGACATCCGCGTGATGGTGTACGACGGCAAGGCGGTGCTGCCCGGCGCCACGCCCAACCTGCGCAAGCAGCCCAAGACCGTGCGGGGCCCGCTGGTGGACCAGATCGATGCCGCCGTGACATTGGTGCTGGACGAACTGGCGCAGGGGCTCATGCTCTCCGGCAGCGGCTTCAAGACCCAGCACGTGTACCCCGAGCGGGTGGTGAAGGAGGCCATCGTCAACGCCGTGGTGCACCGCGACTAACGGCTCAACCGCGACATCTTCATCCGCATCTTCGACGACCGGGTGGAGGTGGAGAGCCCAGGCGTGTTCCCGGGCGGCATCACGCCGGCCACCATCGCCCGGTCCGGCTCACGGGCGCGCAATCCGCTGATCGCCCAGAACCTGCGCGAATTTCCCGTCGCGCCCAACATCGACGCCGGCGAGGGCGTTCGCATGATGTTCGCCGAGATGGCGCAGGCGAAGCTGTACCCGCCGCAGTACCGCCAGAGCACGGACGCCGCCGTGGAAAGCGTGACCGTGACGCTGCTGAACCTGAAACGCCCCAGCGCCTGGGACGAGGTGAGCGACTGGCTCGACCGCCACGGTTCGATCGCCAACGCCGATGTGGTGCGCATCGCCAAGATCGACACGCTCAAGGCGTCCAAGCTGCTGGCGGCATGGCGAGAGCAGGGGCTACTCGTGCCACTGCCGGGGCGCGGCAAGCGCAACATGGCCTATGCAAAGCCAGCACATGGGGTAGACAACGGGTCGTTGTTATCCGCGCTGGAAGAAAACAACGCCAGCGACCCGATTTAATGCTGTTAATTCAAGCACTTACGGTTGCCTTTCTCTACCGCATCCGCAAGTACTGACGGAAAGGCAGCCTTGATGCCAACCGTGTGCGACGGGCGCCCAGGTTGGCCCCAACCTTCCGCCTCGAACAGGCTTGTTTTCCCCGGTCGCGGTAAACAACGGCAGCAGCACCTGAAAGCCCTTTGCGATCAATGACTTAGCGGTTGAGTTGTTTTCCTGAGTTGGTCCATCAGGTCGACGTGCCACATCCCGATGTCGCCCACTCATCTCTGGATTCCGCCATGTTCCGCCTCCACCGCCCCCGTTACCAAAGCGCCCGCGCCATCGCCGCCCGCCTTGGCGTACCGGTCGAGACCTTCCTGCGCCTGTACGAGCAGCCGCACTGGCGCGTGCCGCGCCCGCGGGTGATGCGCGACCGGGCCCGCTGGGACATGGTCGAGATCGAGTACTGGCTCGACACCCTGGCCCAGGTGAGCCCGCCGCCACTCGACGAGTGGCTGGCCGTCAACGGCCATCGGGTGGCGCCCTACACGGTCGGCTGGAGCCTGCTGGAGCTGCTGCGGCCCCGCTGGTGGCATCCGACCTCGCCGAGCGCGCCTGCGGCCGCCTGAGCGGCTTCCAGGCCGCTCGCCAGCCCCTTCACGACCGAGGCGCCCGTCGGTCAGCGCCGACGGGCTGTTCCTCCGGGTGCGGGCATGGCTGCCCGGCAACGCGCCCTTGAGCACCGTCAGTCGGCGCCGTCATCGCGGGCGCTGCCTGCCCGCTTCGCCCCATACGGGCAATACCCCGGCCGCGGCCCGACCTGCGGGTGCTTGCGGCAGGTGCCCGGGCGTTGCTCATAGACGCTGCAGCGGCGCGTGGCCTCGTCCAGGAACTGGCAGTCGCCGTTGGCGCGGCGCGCCATCGTGAAGATGCCGTCCTTCTGGTTGTAGCGCTCGACCTGCATGCTCTTCACCAGCCGGCGGGCGATCAGGCGGGGTTCTTCGTGCTCAGCCTCGAAGGCGTCGACCAGGCCCAGGCGGACGAGGTCGCTCAGGCGGATCTCCACCGGCATCGTGCAGCAGTTGGCCGCGCAGCTGTCGCACAGGCCGGCCCGGTAGCGCGTCCAGGTCTCGGTGCGATCGACATCGACGAGGCGGATCGAGGAGCGCATCGAATGACCCAGGAACGAAGGCACCAAGCAAAACGCCCAGCGGGTGCTGGGCGTTTCTTGAATTTGGTGGCCTGGGGCGGAATCGAACCACCGACACGCGGATTTTCAATGGAAAACCGCCTGTTTGGCAGCCCGCGCCGCTCACGCAGCATCAAGCAAATCAAGCACTTAGCGCGCTGTCACTCGCACTCGAACGCAAGGAACCGCACGCTCGCGCACCCGTTTCCCGTCGTGACTCGTACAAGCTGCAGCACAAATTCGTGCCCGCGCTGCTCATTGTAAGCGCCCCCGGTCGGACCGTGACATGCGGATGCTGGCAGGCGACTGAGCGGCCCTTGCGTGCACGCATGCGCGCAGACGGTCGGGCCGGTCTGACAAGGTCGCCGGGGAACCGAGTCACCGACGTGGACCAGCAGGCGCGACCTGTTCTATGCAGCGGCCCAGCAGCTGGGCCCACCCTTCGGCAGAACCTCGACGCTCGGCACCGGGTGTGCGCCGGTTCTCCCAATACCCGGTCCAGTACACCGCCAGCTCACGCTCGGCCGCTTGGACTGCTGGCTCCGCCAGGAAGCCAACACAGGCCGCGCGCAGACCGGGTACGCCACAGTAGCTGGGCCAAGCCTGCTCGGCGAACGTCTCCATGTCTGGCTGCACGTGTCGATAGCCGGACTCGCCTTTTGGCAGCGCCTTGCCGTCCCCAGGCCAGACGGCCCTTGAAGCCCTCGGGAATAAGTGCCTCAGCCCGGCGGACCGCGGCGTTGACCGTGGCCAGTGCTTGCGGCTCACCGGCGTCCTTCTGCATCCAGGCCAGCGCAAGGCTGGCCTCCAAAAACCCTGGTTGCATGGCCAAGGTGGCTTCCACCCAGGCGCGCGCGCGCCTCTTCTGGGCCTTGGTGAACCCGTCAAAGCCCTGCCAGTGGTCGTCGAGCTGCTCCACCAGCTGGAGACAGGCCGGACTCTCGTCGAAGCAGCCGCGGAGGCCCCGCACGGCATCCGG
>Ga0228698_1000872_pt1 | contig 17545 bp, 18 predicted proteins | sample McNCre117_Aug_MG_FD_178015 | JGI IMG/M metagenome (GOLD analysis project Ga0228698, IMG submission 178015) | Freshwater microbial communities from McNutts Creek, Athens, Georgia, United States - 1-17_Aug_MG | ecosystem: Environmental > Aquatic > Freshwater > Creek | place: USA: Georgia...
GAGCAGAAAGGGGATACAGAGCCGACGCTTTTTGCCTTTCACGATACTCGCGATACGGACGACCTGTTCCACGTGGAACAGACCGGAGAAAGGCGTATCGGTTGGAAGCCAGGCAGCGAACAGGTTTCCTGCTGGATGACCCACACGACGCCTGAGTCAGCGCGGATCGTGCGGGAAAACCTGCATAAGTCGGCCATGTATTCAGGCGAGATCACGGGAGTGGGGCCGCGCTACTGCCCGAGTATCGAAGACAAGTTCGTTCGCTTTGCCGACAAGCCGCGCCACCTGCTTTTCTTGGAGCCCGAGGGCCGCAACACGAACGAATATTATATCAACGGGCTGTCCACGAGCCTGCCTTTCGACGTTCAGCTAGAGTTGGTTCACAGCATCCCAGGCTTGGAACAAGCCCAGCTTCTTCGACCGGCCTATGCAGTCGAATACGACTTCGCTCCGCCAACCCAGATGTTCGCGTCGCTGGAATCTCGCAAAGTGGAGAACCTTTTTTTGGCCGGACAAATCAATGGCACCTCCGGATATGAAGAAGCTGCAGCCCAGGGCCTGGTCGCTGGCGTCAACGCGGCGCTGAAGGTAAGGGGAGCGCCACCTCTGATCATCAAACGCCACGAGGCCTACATTGGCGTACTCATCGACGACCTCGTTACCAAGGGAACGACTGAACCCTATCGCATGTTCACGAGCCGTGCTGAGCACCGCCTCCTATTTAATCATGGGAGCGCAGAGCTAAGACTAATCGAACACGCAAAAGAATATAACATGCTATCTAGCAGTCGTTTAAATCGTATATCAAACAAGCAGGTCCAGGTTTCCCACTGGGAAAATTTTTTCGAAGCCACCAAGACCGCCGGCGGATCGTGGGCGGACATTATTCGTCGCAACAAGGACACAGCCGGCTTGCCACCAGCATTTGCAATGGAGCCGAAAGAGATAAGGGAGGAAGTCCTTTATCGCGTTACCTACCGTGGTTACTTGGACCGCGAACAGCGTCAAATCGAGAAGCTCAAGGCCGTCGAGAAAATCAAGATCCCCTCCTCGCTCGATTATCTGGCGATCCCTGGCTTGCGCCGCGAAAGCGCCCTGAAACTCCAGCAACTCCGTCCGGAAAATCTCGGCCAAGCCAGCCGCATCAGTGGGGTCAACCCCGCCGACATCAGCATCCTGATGGTACTGATTGCCGCCAGCCTCCGCGGGAAGTAGCCATGAGCCCACTTCTGCCGTCACACTGCATGTGAGGTTGCTGTGACAATCTGGTGACGCCGGTTAATTCACTGGAAAGGCCCCTGCCGCCGGCAATACTCCCCGCCAATAATGGAGAAGAAAAAGATACTGGTCGTGGACGATGAGCCCGATGTCACGGATCTGGTGGCCTATCACCTGAAGGCCAAAGGGTTTCACGTGGAAACCGTCAATGATGCCACAGCCAGCATCTCCAAGGCGCGCAGCTATCAGCCCGACCTGCTTATATTAGACATAATGATGCCGCACCTGAGTGGCATCCAGATCTGCCGCATTCTGCGCACCGACAACAAGCTCGCCAAGGTGCCGATCATTTTCCTCACCGCCAAGGCCGAGCCCCATGACCGCATCGAGGGACTTGAGTCCGGGGCCGACGATTACATGGGAAAACCCTTCAGCCCGAAGGAACTCGTCCTGCGCGTGGAATCCATCCTGCGGCGCCTGGCGCAGCCCAAGGAGCCTGTCGCCGCCAAGCTGCACGTGGGCGATATTCTCCTCGACAGCGATACGCATCGCGTGACCGTCCGGGGCGCCTTGCTCGAGCTTACCGCCACTGAATTCAAGCTGCTGCGCCTGATGATGGAGCGCCAGGGTCGCGTGCAGACCCGCGAGCACCTGCTGCTCAATGTCTGGAACTATTCCACCGAGATCGAAACCCGCACCGTCGACACGCACGTCCGCCGCTTGCGCGAAAAACTCGGCCCGGAGGCGGGATGGATTGAAACCATCCGCGGGGTGGGGTATCGGATCGCCGAGAAAAAACTGCCCGCATGACCACCCTGTTGCTCGCTTCCCTCGCCGCTGCGCTGCTGGCGTTGCTGTGGGTGCTGCGAAGACAGAACCGGGCGCTGCAACACCTGCGCGAGGCCGTGCGCCGCGGCCAGCCGCTGCTGCGGGAGGAAGCCTCGGACGGCAGCCTGCCGGCCTGGCCCGCGCTCACCGAAACCGTCAACCAGCTGATCACTGACAACAATGCACTGCGCCAGCAGCGCACCGACCAGCTGGCCCAGCTTGAGGCCACGCTGGGAAATCTCCGCGAGGCGGTGCTCATCGTGGACGAGTCGAACTACATCCATCTGGCCAACCGCGCCCTGCGGGAGATATTTCCGGGCGCCCGCGACCTGGTCAACCTGCGGCTCGAGCTGATCGTGCGCAGCGGACCGTTCCTCGACTATGTGCGCGCCACACGCGCCGGCCAGGAGCTGCCCCGTGAGGAATTCGAGATCATCGACGGCCCCAACCTGCACTGGATTGAGGCCTCGGGCGCGCCCATCCCGTCGCCCGATGGCAAATCCCAGTGGGCGCTGTTCGTGATCCACGATCTGACCAGCCAGCGCAAACTGGAGCGCGTGCGCCGGGACTTCGTGGCCAACGCCTCGCACGAACTGCGCACCCCGCTCAGCATCATCAAGGGCTACATCGAAACCCTGGTCGACGGCCACGAAAGCATGTCGCTCGAGGACCGCGCGAAATTTCTCAAGACCATCCAGCGCCACAGCGACCGCCTGAAGTCGATCATCGACGACCTGCTGGTCCTCTCGCGCTTGGAGTCGGCCACCCCGGGCCTGAAATTCGCCCCGCTGCCGCTGGCTTCGTTCTTTCACGGCCTGGCCGACGAGTATCGCCGGCGGCCGGCCGGCGCCGACCACGAGATCGTCGTCAGCGTGCCGGCGGAAATGCCCCCCTTGGAGGGCGACAGCGAAAAGCTCACCCAGGTTTTCGGCAACCTCATTGAGAACGCGCTCAAGTACACCCCGAAGGGCTCGCGGGTGGAAGTCGGCGCGCTGGCGACGATGGAGGACGAGATCGAGTGCTACGTGCGCGACAACGGGGCCGGCATCCCGCCCGAGGACCTGCCGCACATTTTCGAGCGTTTCTTCCGCGTGGAGAAGGGCCGCTCACGCGAGACCGGCGGCACCGGCCTCGGCCTGAGCATCGTGAAGCATATCGTGCAGCTGCACGGCGGCCGCGTCTGGGCGGAAAACCGCGAGGGCGGGGGACTCGCCATTCTCCTCCGATTGCCCCGCAAACAGAAAACCTGAGGTTCGGGATTGCGCCGCGCGGCGGCTTCGCGCCAATGGGGCGTGTGTCCTACCAACCCGAGTTTCTCGCCCGCATCGCCGCCCGCCGGGCCGCCCTGCGCACCGAACTCGCCGCCCTGCTGCCACCCACGCAGGCGCTGGTCTGGGAGATCGGCTCGGGGCATGGACATTTCCTCGTGCAGTATGCCGGGAGATTCCCGGAAAAATTCTGCGTCGGCGTGGACATCATCCGCGACCGGCTGCATCGCAGCGGCAAGAAACGCGACCGGGCAAAGCTCACGAATTGTCACTTCGTGCAGGCCGAGGCGCGGGAATTCTTTGATGCCTTGCCGCCCGGCGTGACCCTGCGGGAGGTCTGGGTGTTGTTTCCCGATCCCTGGCCCAAGAAGCGCCACCACAAGAACCGGATCCTGCAGGCTGATTTCCTTGAGGCGCTGGCGAGCCGGGCCGGGGAGGGCACCCGGCTTTATTTTCGCACTGATCATGCCGGGTACTTTGGCGCGGTCGCCGCGATGATTCCGGAATTGCAGACCTGGCGGGTGGATATCGCTGCCCCATGGCCCCTCGAGCAGGAAACGGTCTTTCAGGCCCGGGCTCCAGCCTACCAGTCGCTGGTGGCGGTCAGGACATCACATCCAGCCAGACCAAGAGAAACAGCTGCCCCAAGGCCGCCACCCCCAGTAGGCCCCAGGTGACTTGCATGAAGACGTTGTGGGCGAGCTTGCGCTCGCCATTGGGGCGGAGCGACGGCTCGGTCCGGGCAAGCAGGTCGCGGGTGGCGGGATCCATGGTTTACAAATGACCGCAGGGGGTGCCGGGAGGCAAGCCGGCTTCGCCATAAGTTGAGCCCGGTTTGTGTCCCGCCGGGCCTAATTCTGCCAAAGTCTTCGGCTTTTTTGATTTCGGGGGTTGACGCTTTGAAGGGCTAAAACCTACCTATTTGGGCTCCTTCCGACACTCCTATCCGGAAAATTGATGCACACCGTTAAGAAACTCCTTGGTCTGGCTGCCGCTCTGAGCTTTGCGACGGTTTCGTTCGCCGCGGAAGAAGGCGAGGGGGTCGCCCCGGCCGCCGCCAAACTGGCGGATTTTGGCAATGGCTGGGCCATCACCAACAGCATGGCCACCGGTTGGGCCGTCTCGGCCATCATCGTGGCGCTCATCCTCTTCGCCGTGCGCAAGCCGCAGATCATGCCGACCAAGAGTCAGGCCGTGTTCGAGTCGGTGCTGGAGGGGCTCCGCGAGCTGTTCGAGCCCATCATCGGCAAAAAGGCCTTCCCGGCCGCCTTCCCGCTGCTCGTCACCCTCTTTATTTTCATCCTGATCCATAACTGGATGGGGCTGCTGCCGGGTGTCGGCACCCTCGGTTGGGGCCATGACGTTGAGGGCCATTTCCACCTGACCCAACCGTGGATCCGGCCGTTCAACTCCGACTTCAACGGCACCATCGCGCTCGCGCTGGTTTCCTTTGTCGCCTACCTCATCATCATCTTCAAATACGCCGGCCCGAAGCTGATCCTGTGGGATCTGTTCGGCAACAAGGCCGACAAGAAGGAAACGCCCGCCTGGCTCTACCCCTTCCTGTCGCTGGTGTTCCTGGTCGTCGGCTTCATCGAGGTTTTCTCGATCATGATCCGCCCCTTCACGCTTTCCGTCCGTCTCTTTGGCAACGTCTTTGGCGGCGAAAACCTGCTGCACGGCACCGGGTTCTTCTTCGTCTTCTATTTCATGGAGCTGCTCGTCGGCCTCATCCAGGCCGTCGTTTTCACGCTCCTTTCCTCCGTCTACATCGGCCTCATCTGCAACCATGGTGACGACCACGAGCACGCGGAGGGGCACGGCGCCGGGGCGCACCACTGAAAATTTACCGCCGGGAGCGTGCCTCGCGCGCGCACGGCGGCAACCGCAACCACAAATCCATCCACCACATGTATCCCATCCTCGCTGAAATCTCTGGCAACATCGCCAGCGCGTTCGGTCTCCTCGGCGGCGCCCTCGGCGTCGGCCTCATCGGCCAGAAAGCCGCCGAAGCTGTCGGCCGCAATCCCGGCGCTTCCGGCAAGATCCTCGTCCAGGCCATCATCGGTATGGCGCTTGCCGAAGGTCTCGGCATCCTCGCGCTCTTCCTCGCGAAGTAATCCCCCTGTTTGAACCGGCGGCGCGCCGCCTCATCCGCCCCGCGCCGCCAACCCCTTTCCCGCCATGCTGACCCTCCTCCTCGCCGTCACCGAGCCCGCCGCCCATGCCGCGGAAGCCGGCCCCATCGAGGGCCTGAAGCAGACTTTCCTGCATTTCGGCGTCGAGCCGAAGTTCCTTGTGATGCAGATTGTCAGCTTCCTGATCCTGTTCGGCGTCCTCTATTGGTTCGGCATCAAGCCCACCATCGCCACGATGGAGGAGCGCAACAAGAAGATCGGCGACGGCCTCAGGCACGCCGAGGAGATGCAGGCCAAGCTCGCCGCCACCGCCCAGGAGAGCGCCGCCCTCATCAAGGCCGCCCAGCTCGACGCCCAGAAGCTCGTCGACGAGGCCCGCAAGTCCGCGAAGGAGTTTGCCGACAAGCAGAACGCCGAGGCCACCGCCCGCGCCGCCGACACCCTCGCCAAGGCCCAGCAGGCCATCGAGCTCGAGCACAAGAAAATGCTCAACGAGGCCCGCGGCGAAATCGCCCGCCTCGTCGTCAAGACCACCGAGCAGGTCCTCGCCAAGAAGCTCTCCGACGCCGACCGCGCCGCCTACAACGACGCCGCGAGCAAGGAACTCTCCGTCAGCTGATTTAAAAGATGCGCGCCGACAAAAAGACCAAGGCCCTCGCGAAGCAGCTTTTCAAGCTGAGCCTCGTCAACGGTGTCGTTTCACCCGAGCAGGTTGCCGGCGTCCTCGGCTACGTCGAGAAGAACGTCCCGCGCCACGCCCTCGCCCTGCTCCAGCTCTACCAGCGCGCCATCGCCACCGAGCTCGCCAAGTCCAACGCCGTCGTCGAGCACGCCGGCCCGATCGGCGACGGCACCCTGAGGTCGATCGAGGCGGCCATGACCAAAAAATATTCCCGTCCGGTCGCTGCCACCGCGAAGCCCAACCCGAAGCTCCTCGCCGGCCTCCGCGTCCGCATCGGTTCCGACGTCTACGAGTCCACCGTCGCCGGCCAGTTGGCCGCCCTTTCCTCCGCCGTCTAACCCCACGCTTCACTTTAACCACCATCCAGGATGAGCACCGTCATCGCCCAGATCGAACAACAGATTGCCAAGCTCTCGAGCAAGGCCGTCAAGAAAAACACCGGCACCATCCGCTCCGTCGCCGACGGCGTGGCCAAACTCGACGGCCTTTCCGACGTCATGTACAACGAGATGGTCCAGTTCCCGGGCGGCGCCATCGGCATCGCGCTCAATCTCGAGGAGGACGAGGTCGGCTGCGTCGTCCTCGGTGACGTCTCCTCGCTGAAGGAAGGTGACGAGGTCCAGACCACCGGCAAGCTCCTCTCCGTTCCGGTCGGCCGCGCCCTCCTCGGACGCGTCGTCGACGCCCTCGGCCGCCCGGTCGACGGCAAGGGGCCGATTGATTCCAAGGAGTTCTATCCCGTCGAGAAAATCGCCCCGGGCATCATGGTCCGCAAGTCGGTCAACCAGCCCCTCTTCACCGGCATCATGGCCATCGATTCCATGATCCCGATCGGCCGCGGCCAGCGCGAGCTGATCATCGGCGACCGCGGCACCGGCAAGACCACCATCTGCATCGACACGATCATCAACCAGGCGCGCATCAACAAGGTCGGCCTGGCCTCCGGCAACAAGGACTTCCGCCCGGTCTACTCGATCTACGTCGCGGTCGGCCAGAAGCAGTCGAACGTCGTCCGCACCATCTCGGCCCTCGAGGCCGCCGGCGCGCTCGAATACACCGTCATCGTCTCCGCCACCGCCGCCGACAACCCCGCCAACCAGTACCTGGCCCCGTTCTCCGGCGCCGCCATCGGCGAATGGTTCATGGAAAACGGCATGGATGCCCTGATTGTCTATGACGATCTCTCCAAGCACGCCGTGGCCTACCGCCAGATCTCGCTCATCCTGAAGCGCCCCTCCGGCCGCGAGGCGTATCCGGGCGACGTGTTCTACCTTCACTCCCGCCTCCTCGAGCGCGCCGCACGCCTCGACGGCAAGGGTTCGCTCACCGCGCTGCCCGTCATCGAGACCCAGGCCGGCGACGTGTCCGCCTACATCCCGACCAACGTGATCTCGATCACCGACGGCCAGATCTTCCTCGAGACCGACCTCTTCAACCAGGGCATCCGCCCCGCGGTCTCCGTCGGTCTCTCCGTGTCCCGCGTCGGTTCCTCCGCGCAGATCAAGGTCACCAAGCAGGTCGGCGGCAAGCTCAAGGGCGAACTCGCCCAGTTCCGCGAGCTCGCGGCCTTCGCGCAGTTCGGCTCCGATCTCGACGCCAAGACCAAGGCCCAGCTCGAGCGCGGCGCCCGCATCGTCGAGCTCTTCAAGCAGCCGCAGCTGAATCCGCTCTCCATCGAGGTGCAGGCCTCCATCCTCTGGGCCCTCCAGAAGAACTACTTCGACGCCATCGAGGTGAAGAACGTGGTCGCGGCCGCCAGCGCGTGGAAGGACTACCTCACAAGCCGGAAGGACGCCCTCCTCGCCAAGATCCGCAACGAGGCCAAGCTGTCCGACGAGATCGAGGCCGGCCTCAAGGCCGCCGCCGACGAGTGGAAGGCCACCTTTGTTGCCAAGTAATCCTCTCATCCCCGCCCGTCCTTAGCTAATGGCCTCAACCCGCGACATCCGCCGGCGCATCAAGTCGGTCAAGAACACCCGCCAGATCACGAAGGCGATGGAGCTCGTCGCCGCGTCGAAGATGAAGAAGGCGCAGTCGGCCGCCCTGGCGGGCCGGCCCTACGCCCAGCTGATGGCCGACATGCTCGCCGCCCTCGCGCCGCGCGTGAGCGAGACCCAGCACCCGCTGCTCTCCCGCCGGGAAGTCCGGGTCCGCGGCATTCTGGTCGTCACGACCGACAAGGGCCTCTGCGGCCCGCTCAACGCCAACCTCTTCAAGCTCGTCACCGAGATCAAGACGCCGGCCAAGTATGTGGCCATCGGCCGCAAGGGCGCCCAGTTCCTCGCCCGCACCAAGCGCGACGTGCTCGCCGACTTCACCGTTTCCGACCGCGCCCATTTCAACGAGGTCAAGGTCCCCGTGGAGTTCATGGTGAAGCTGTTCCTCGAGGGCACCATCGACACCGTCGAGGTCATCTACCCCCGCTACAAGAACACCCTCGTGCAGGAGGCCGTCGTCCGCCCGGTGCTGCCGCTCAGCAGCGTGAAGGACTTCATCTCGAACCTCCGCGCCGAGAGCGGCACCGGCAAGTTCACCGACGAGCGGGACATGCTGTTCGAGCCCGACGCCGACGCCGTGCTGGCCGCGCTGCTGCCGTTCTACGTCAACCGCTACATCTACCAGCTCGTGCTCTCGGCCAAGGCCTCCGAGCAGAGCGCCCGCATGGTCGCGATGAAGACCGCCAAGGACAACGCCACCAAGCTCCTCGGCGACCTCACGCTGGAATACAACAAGGCCCGCCAGGCGGGCATCACCCAGGAAATCCTCGAGATCGCGGCCGCCGCCTTCAGCGCCGCCTAAATTTTATCAACACCCCCCACCCGTTTAAGTCATGAGCAATACCGGCAAAATCGTCCAAGTCATCGGCGCCGTCGTCGACGTGCAGTTCGCCGAGAACTCCATCCCGCCCATCTACCAGGCGCTGACCGTCAGCTTCAAGGTCGGCGGCAAGCAGGAGCTCCTGACGCTCGAGGTGCAGCAGCACCTCGGCGCCGGCGTGGCCCGCGCCATCGCCATGTCCTCCTCCGAGGGCCTCGTGCGCGGCATGGAGGTCGTCGACACCGGCGCGCCCATCACCGTCCCCGTCGGCGACTGCGTGCTCGGCCGCATCTTCGACGTCACCGGCAATGCCGTGGACGGCAAGGGCCCGGTCAACTTCACCAAGCGTTACCCGATCCACCGCCCGGCCCCCTCGCTCACGGACCAGAACACCAAGGCCGAGATCCTGGAAACCGGCATCAAGGTCATCGACCTGATCTGCCCCTTCATCAAGGGCGGCAAGGCGGGCGCGTTCGGCGGCGCCGGCGTCGGCAAGACCGTCGTCATTCTCGAGCTGATCAACAACATCGCCAAGGCGCACGGCGGCTACTCCGTGTTCGCGGGCGTCGGCGAGCGCTCCCGCGAGGGCAACGACCTTTACCACGAGATGTCCGAGGCCGGGGTCATCAACCAGAAGGACCTCAGCAAGTCCAAGGTCGCGCTGGTCTACGGCCAGATGAACGAGCCCCCGGGCGCCCGCATGCGCGTCGCCCTCTCGGCCCTCGCGATGACCGAGTATTTCCGCGACGAGAAGAACCAGGACGTGCTCCTGTTCGTCGACAACATCTTCCGCTTCTCGCAGGCCGGTTCCGAGGTGTCCGCGCTGCTCGGCCGCTCGCCGTCAGCCGTCGGTTACCAGCCGACCCTCGCCAACGAGATGGGTCTCCTCCAGGAGCGCATCACCTCGACCAAGAAGGGTTCCATCACCTCCGTGCAGGCCGTCTATGTGCCCGCCGACGACTTGACCGATCCCGCGCCGGCCAACACGTTCGCGCACCTTGACTCCACGATCGTGCTCGAGCGCTCCATCGCCGAGCTCGGCATCTATCCCGCGGTCGACCCGCTCGCGTCCGTGTCGAAGGCCCTCCAGCCCGACATCGTCGGCGAGGAGCACTACAAGGTCGCCCGCGAGGTCCAGCGCGTCCTCCAGCGTTACAAGGATCTGCAGGACATCATCGCGATCCTCGGCCTCGACGAGCTCTCCCCCGAGGACAAGCTCACCGTCTACCGCGCCCGCAAGATCCAGCGCCTCCTCTCGCAGCCGTTCGCGGTCGCCGAGGTGTTCACCGGCACGCCGGGCAAGTACGTCCCCGTCAAGGAGACCGTCCGCGGCTTCAAGATGATCCTCGACGGCGAGCTCGACCACGTGGCCGAGGGTGACTTCTACATGAAAGGCGGCATCGACGAGGTCCTCGCCACCAGCGCGAAGAAATAACTTCCATGCCCCTCACGCTCGAAATCGTCACGCCCGAGGCGAAGGTGTATTCCGACACCATCGATTCCGTCGTCGTCCCGACGCTCGAGGGCGAGATCGGCATCCTTCCCGGCCACATCCCGCTGCTCGCCCAGGTCGAGCACGGTGAACTCCGCGTGACGAAGGGCGGCGCCACCCAGTGGCTCGCCGTCGGCGGAGGGTTCGCCCAGATCGACGGCGATCGCGTGCGCGTGCTCGCCGAGCACGCCATCACTGAAGAGAAGATCGATGAGAACGCCGTCGAGGCCGCGATGAAGCGCGCCCAGGACGAACTCAAGGCCGCCAAAGACATGGATCCGCAGCAGGCTGAGCATCTCCAAAGCCTCATCCGGTACGCTGGCGTCCAGCTTTCGGTCAAACGCCGCCAACGCTAAGTACTTAGCCCCGAGTCATCTGCTACAGTGGATTGACCCGGGGCTTTTTTCTGATTCTCTTCTGATACTCAGTCTCAGATTCAATGCCCACCCCTCCTTTCAGTCTTTCACCTTTGTGCCAGCTGCCCGTCGGCACCACCGGGCGGGTGTGCGAGCTGACCGGGGATGAAAGCTTCTGCCAGCGCGTCCGGGAGATGGGCTTCGGCGAAGCCGCCCTCGTCACCAAGATTTCCGGCACCACCACCAGCCTGTGCCTGGTCAACGGCACCCGTATCGCCCTCAATCACCGGGCTGCCATGAGCATTCTCGTCGAGCAGCTTCCGGCCAGCGCCCGTTGAAGCTTCCCGCCCATATCGCCCTGACGGGGCGCAAGCGACCGTCGGTGGCTCCCGACCGGCCGCCGGTCTATGCGATTGTCGGAAACCCGAACTGCGGCAAGACCACGCTCTTCAATGCGCTGACGGGTCTCCGGCAGAAAGTGGGCAACTATCCGGGCGTCACCGTTGAAAAGAAAATCGGCGTGACTTATTCGCAGCACGGCCGGCCGATTGAAATCATCGACCTCCCCGGGGCCTACTCGCTCGCCGCGCGCTCACCGGACGAGGCCGTGCTCCGCGACGTGCTGCTCGGCCGCCGCGCGGACACGCCGCAGCCCGACCGCATCATCTGCGTCGTGGATGCCGCCAACCTCGAGCGCAACCTCTACCTCGTCCACCAGATCCTGGACCTCGGCCGGCCCGTCCTCATCGCGCTCAACATGATGGATATGGCCGTCGCGGCCGGCATGAAGGTGGATGCCACCGAATTGGAGGCCGCCCTCGGCGTGCCGGTCATCGCCTGCGAGGCCGCCCACGGCAAAGGCCTCGTCCAGCTGAAGCTCGCGCTCAGCCGGGTCGAGCTCCCGCTGGCCCGGCACCGCTGGGATGTGCCCGCTCCGATCGCTTCCGCCGTCGCCGAGTTGCAGGCCTCGCTGGTGGGCAGCGACGGCCGCCCGCCGCTCATCGCCCGCGCCGAGGCGCTGCTGCTCCTGACGGATTTTGACACCGTGCGTGTCGCCGGCTCCCGGCCGCTGAGCGCCCGCACCCACGAGACCCTGAACCAGTGGCGTCAGCGCTGGGCGGGGGAGGGGACCGACTGGTCCGCCGTGCTCATCCGCAGCCGCTATGATGCCATCGGCACACTCTGTCGCGATGTGATCCGCCGCCCACGCGAATCAGGCCCTTCGCGGTCCGACCGGATCGATGCCGTGCTCTGCCACTCCGTCTGGGGCTGGGCTGTCTTCGCCCTCATCATGGGCGCGCTCTTTTTCTCCATCTTCTCGCTGGCCGAGACGCCGATGAATTTCATCGACGAGCATGTCGCGGCCCTGGGCGGCTGGGTGAAGGCGCACCTCGCCCCGGGCGACCTGCGCGACCTGCTCTCCGACGGCATTATCAGCGGGGTCGGCGGGGTCGTGGTTTTCCTGCCGCAGATCCTCATCCTGTTCTTCTTTGTCGGCCTGCTGGAAAGCACCGGCTACATGGCGCGCGCCGCGTTCATCATGGACCGCCCGATGAGCCGGGTCGGGCTCAACGGCCGCTCGTTCATCCCGCTGCTCGGCTCCTACGCCTGCGCCATTCCCGGCATCATGGCCACCCGCACCATTGAAAATGCCAAGGACCGGCTCGTCACCATCCTCGTCGCACCGCTGATGAGCTGCTCGGCGCGCCTGCCCGTCTATCTTCTCATGATTGCCACGCTGCTGCCGGGGACGGCGGTGGCGGCCGGGAAAAAGGCCTTCATCATGCTGCTGATGTATGCGCTTGGCACGGCCGGCGCCTTCGGCTTCGCCTGGCTGTTCAAGCGGACGCTTTTCCGCAGCGCGCCCCCGCACATGATCATGGAGCTGCCGCCCTACCAGCCGCCCCGCTTCACGGAGATCCTGCGCCACATGGCCGAGCGCGCCTGGTTGTTCCTCAAGAACGCCGGCACCATCATCCTCGCCATCTCCATCGTGCTCTGGTTCCTCACCAGCTACCCGAAACACCCGTCGCCGGACGCGACGGCCACGGAGCAGATCGCCCACAGCTTCGCCGGGCGGGCGGGCCATCTGCTCGAGCCCGTCATCAAGCCGCTCGGATTCGACTGGCGCATCGGCATCGGCCTGATCACGTCGTTCGCCGCCCGCGAGGTGTTCGTCAGTTCGATGGGCGTCATCTTCGGGGTCGAGGGGACGGATCATGACACCACGCCGCTGCGCGACGCCCTGCGGGCCGCGCACTGGCCGGACGGGGCGCCGCTCTTCACCCCGCTGGTTTGCCTGGTGCTCATGGTTTATTATGTTTTCGCCATGCAGTGCATGAGCACCGTTGCCGTGGTGAAGCGCGAGACCAACTCGTGGCGCTGGCCGCTCTTCCAGATCGCCTACATGACGGGCACCGCCTGGCTCGTGTGCTTTGTCTTCTATCACGCCGGCCGCGCCCTCGGCTACTGACCATGTCCGCCTCCCTCCAGACCGCCATCGCCTTCGTCATCGTCGCCACCGCGGCGACGCTGCTGCTGCGCTCGTGGTTTTCGAAGCGGAAATCCCCCGGGTGTGGCCACGAGAGCTGTTCGGCCGTCAGCCCGGAGATCAAAAAACTCCGCGCGAAACTGAAGGGCTAGCGCCGTTACCCGCCCGCGCCAGGCTTACGCCGCCGCCGGCGACGGCACCAGGCGCCGCCCGATGGGCAGCACGATCAGCGCGGCGATGACGCAGAGCGCCCCGGCGCCGAAGAACGCCAGCGTGTAGCTGCCGGTCACCGTGCGCAGGGCCCCGGCCGCGTAGGCGGCAAACGCCGCGCCGACCTGGTGCGCCGCCGCCACCCAGCCGAAGACGATGCTGGCCTTCTCGCGGCCGAAGACCTCGCCCGTGAGCTTCACGGTCGGCGGCACCGTGGCGATCCAGTCGAGCCCGTAGAAAATGGCGAACACCCCCAACCCGGCCGTCGTCCCCAGCAGCGCCATGGGCAGGAACAGGAGCGAGAGCCCGCGCAGGCTGTAATAGCCGAACAGCAGGTAACGGCAGTTGTAGCGGTCGCTCAGCCAGCCCGACGCCGTCGTGCCGACCAGGTCGAAGAGGCCCATGGCCGCCAGCAGGCTCGCGGCCTTGACCTCGGGAATGCCGCAGTCGAAGGCGGCCGCCACCAGGTGCGTGCCGATGAGCCCGTTGGTGCTGGCGCCGCACACGAAGAACGAGCCGGCCAGCAGCCAGAAATCCGGCACGCGGGTTGCCTCGATCAATGTCGCCACCGCGCGTTTCGCCGGGTTGCCCGTGACGGCCGGTGCGACCGGCTCGACCGCTCCCGTCTCGCCATAGGGCCGCAGGCCGACTTCGCGCGGATTGTCGCGCATCAGCCACCAGATGACCGGGATCGCGAGCAAGGTCGCGCCCGAGACGATCCACGGCGCCACGCGCCAGTTGTCGGTGGACGTCACCGCGCTGGCCAGGGCCGGGAGAAAGATCAGCTGGCCGGTCGCCGTGCTCGCCGTGAGCAGGCCCATCACGAGCCCGCGTTTCTCGGTGAACCAGCGGTTGGCCACGGCTGCGCCCAGCACGGTCGCCGCCATGCCCGAGCCGGCACCGACCACGAAACCCCACAGCACCACGAATTGCCAGTAGCGGGTCGCGGCGGTGGAGAGCCCGTAACCCGCGGCCAGGAGGGCCATCGCCGTCATCATGGTGCGCCGCAGGCCGAAGCGCTGGTAGAGCGCCGCGGCGAACGGGCCGATGAGCCCGTAAAGGAAGATGTTGAGCGAGACGATGGAAGACACCGTCGCCCGGCTCCACTGGAACTCATTGCCAAACGGCAGCAGGATCACGCCCGGCGTCGCCCGCGCGCCGGCGGCGGCGAGGAGGGTGAAGAAGGTCACGCCCGCGGCGATCCACGCGTAGTGGATTTTTGGCGGCGGGACGCTGGCGGCCGGGGGCGGCATGAAGCCCTGCACCATTTGCAGGAATCGCCGCGGGTCAAACGAGGATCGCGCTGTTTGGCCGGGATGGTCGCGGACTGTGCCGCCGCTTTGGGTTTGCCGGCCATCGGCCGGAACCTAGCGTCGGCGCCATGCGTTATCGAAAACTGCTAGGTTGCGCGGCCCTGGTTGGTCTGGCCGCCGGTCTTGGCGCGCAGGAGAAGCCCCAGGTATTCTCGGGCGCGCAGATTATCCCCATCGCCGGCGAGCCCATCGCCCACGGCGTGTTGGTTGTCCAGGGCGGCAGGATCGTTGCCGTCGGCGCGGCCGGCAAGGTCGCCCTCCCCGCCGGGGCCGAGGTCCACGACGTCACCGGCAAGGTCCTCATGCCCGGGCTCGTGGACTCGCACAGCCACATCGGCGGCGGCACCGGCGGCGACGGTTCCGGCCCGATCCAGCCCGACGCCCGCGTCCTCGACTCCATCGACGTGCGCGACGCCTCCATCCAGAAGGCCCAGGCCGGCGGCATCACCACCGCCAACGTCATGCCCGGCTCCGGCCACCTCATCAGCGGCCAGACCCTCTACCTCAAGCTCCGCGACGGCCGCGTCATCGATGATCTCCTGATCAAGCTGCCCGACGGCACCACCGCCGGCGGCCTCAAGATGGCGAACGGCACCAACTCCATGCGCGGCGCCAACGGCTTCCCGGGCACGCGCGCCAAGTCCGCCGCGCTGGTCCGCGAGCAATACATCAAGGCCCAGGAATACCGCGAGAAGATCCGGCGCGCCAACGGCGACGCCGAGAAGATGCCGCCCCGCGACCTCGCCCTCGAGGAACTCGTCGAGGTGCTCGACGGCAAGCGCGTGGTCCAGCACCACACGCACCGCGCCGACGACATCCTCACCGTGCTCCGGATCGCGAAGGAATTCGGCTACAAGGTCGTCCTCCACCACGTGAGCGAGGGGTGGAAGGTTGCCGGCGAGATTGCCGCCGCCGGCGCCCCTTGCTCCGTCATCATGGTCGACTCGCCGGGCGGCAAGCTCGAGACTCGCGACCTGAGCTGGCAGACGCCGGCCATCCTGGAAAAAGCCGGCGTGCTCGTCGGCTTCCACACCGACGACAGCGTCACCGACTCCCGCGTCTTCCTGCGCTCGGCCGCGCTCGGCGTCCGCGCAGGCATGACCCGCAAGGGCGCCCTCGAGGCCGTGACCATCGCGAACGCGAAGATCCTCGGGCTCGAGGCCCGCATCGGCTCGCTCGAGGCCGGCAAGGACGCCGACTTCATCCTGCTCTCCGGCGACCCGCTCAGCGTCTACACCCACATCGAGCAGACCTGGATCGAGGGCCGGAAGGTCTTCGACCTCGCCGACCCGCAGGACCACCTCTACGCCGTCGGCGGCCCGGGCGCCGGCGACCCCCACCGCGCCCACCTCTGCTGTTTCACCGCCGCCGCCGATCTCGGTCTGGCCGCCAACGAGGACGAACAATGAAAAACCTGCCCCGCCTTCTCCTCCCTGCCGTGTTCCTCGCCGCGGCCGGCTCGTTCCGCGCCGAGAACCTCGCCGTCCTCGGCGACACCGTCCACACGATGACCGGCGCACCGCTGAAAAATGGCGTGGTGCTCGTCCATGACGGCAAGATCGAGGCCGTCGGCCCCGCCGACGCCATAAGGATCCCCGACGGCTACCGGGTCCTCAAGGCCGCGGTGGTCACGCCCGGTATCATCGACGCCCACGCGACGGCGGGTCTCTCCGGCGTCCTCAACCAGCCGCACGACCAGGACCAGCTGGAGAAATCCGGCGCGTTCCAGCCGGAGCTGCGGGCCATCGACGCCTACAACGCCAAGGATCCGCTCATCGCGTGGATCCGCTCCTATGGCGTGACCACGATCAACACCGGCCACGCTCCCGGTGCGCTCGCCTCGGGCCAGACGATCATCGTCAAGACCCTCGGCCGCACCGCGGACGAGGATGTCGTCAACCCCGCGGCCATGACCGCGCTCACGCTCGGCAACGGCGGCCTCAGCCGGCCCGACGCCGGCCCGGCCGCCGCCGGGCCCAAGTCCCCCGGCACGCGCGCCAAGGCCGTCGCCATGCTCCGCGCCGAGCTGATCAAGGCGCAGGAATACGCGAAGAAGCGCGAGGCCAAGGACGAGACCAAGCGTCCCGCCCGCGACCTCAAGGCCGAGACGCTCCTCCGCGCCTTCTCCGGCGAACAGCCGCTGCTCATCAACGCGCAGCGGCAGCAGGACATCCTCTCCGCCCTCCGCGTCGCGAAGGAATTCGGCGTCAAGCTCGTGCTCGACGGCTGCGCCGAGGCGCCGGCCGTGCTCGCCGAGATCAAGGCGAGCGGTTTCCCCGTCGTCCTGCACCCCACGATGGCCCGCAGCAACGAGGACGCCGAGGGCCTCAGCATGGAGACCGCCGCCAAGCTCAAGGCCGCGGGCATCCCCTTCGCGCTGCAAAGCGGCTTCGAGGCCTACGTGCCGAAGACCCGCGTCGTGCTCTTCGAGGCCGCGCTCGCCGCGGGCCGCGGTCTCGGCTTCGACGCCGCCCTGGCCAGCGTGACGACCGACGCGGCGAAGATCCTCGGCATCGCCGACCGCACGGGTTCGCTTGAGAAGGGCAAGGACGCCGACCTCGCGCTCTACGACGGCGACCCGTTCGAGTACACCAGTCATTGCACCGGCACGGTGATCAACGGCGTGGTCTTTGCCGACGGCCCGCACTGATTGATGGGCGTCGGTTTCCACACCGCCGCCTGCCGCCGATATGGGAATCGGCGACGGCCTGCAAACCGGCCCGGCCTGAACG
>Ga0228698_1000873_pt1 | contig 17540 bp, 12 predicted proteins | sample McNCre117_Aug_MG_FD_178015 | JGI IMG/M metagenome (GOLD analysis project Ga0228698, IMG submission 178015) | Freshwater microbial communities from McNutts Creek, Athens, Georgia, United States - 1-17_Aug_MG | ecosystem: Environmental > Aquatic > Freshwater > Creek | place: USA: Georgia...
GGGATGGTGTGCTGGGCGTTGCCTGAGGATGCAGCGGGCAGCCAAGCGCTATGTTTTTCATAGCTGCTCGCGCATATTTTTAGGGCGCTAGCTGGCTTTTACGCCATAGCGCCGCGTGATCTTGTCGATGGTGCCATTGGCCAGCAGCGCATCCACCGCCTGGTCGATGGCCTTGTGGTCCTGCTCGGTGGTGGAGGCTTTGGACAGCCCAATGTGGATGCGGTCCCGCGCAGCCTCCAGTGCCATTTTTTGCAAGGGTCCCAACCCCAGCATCTTGGCGGTGTACTGCAGCACATAGGCGTCGTTCAGCACCACATCCCCCCGGTTGGCTGCCAGCATGCGCAAGGCCCGCTCGGGGCCCTCGACCTTGGAGAGTTTTTTGCGCTCCAGCAGCACGGGCTCGGCCTCGGCGTAGGCCGCGCCATAAAAGCCCGACAACGGTGCAACCACATGCAACTGCTGGTCCAACACATCGGCAAACGACTTCACGTTCTCGGCCTGCAGATGTTTTTTCATGCTGAACACTCCCACCACCTCATACCGGTAGGGCTTGGTAAAGCGGGCAAACTCGCGCCGCTCTTCGGTGAAGGAGTAGCCGGTGAACACATCAATCTCGCCGCGCTGAAACATCGCGTGGGTGCGCGCGCCGGGAATATCCGTCAGCACCTCGACCTTGCAGCCCGCCTTGGCTGCCACCGCCAGCAGGATGTCCACATCAATGCCGCGCCCCTCGGCAATCGGCGTTTTGAAGGCATAGGGTTGCCAGTCCGCAATGGCGTAGCGCAGGGTGCGGCTGCACTGGGCATGCGCCGCCGCGGTGGCGCACAGCAACACCCCAAGAAGAGCCAAACGCAGCCGGAGGGTCACACACGAGGTCATACAGCGCTTTCTGAAGAAGGTGTGCCCAGTATTTTTGCAAGGGCAGGCCCCGTCAAGCGGGGAAACTCCGCCCGTCAGCCGTCTGAAGGCTTGCATGCCCTAAGCTAGTCGCATGCACACCCCCACCGCCCCCTCGCCCGATCACTCCTTGGTCAACCTGGCCCTGCAAGGCGGGGGCTCGCACGGGGCCTTTACCTGGGGCGTGCTGGATGCGCTGCTGGAAGACGGCCGGCTGGACTTTGAAGGCATCAGCGGCACCAGCGCGGGCGCCATGAATGCGGTGGCACTGGCCCACGGCTTTGCGCAGGCCGAGGGCAAACCACGCCAGGCGGCCAGAGACAGCGCCCGCCAGTCGCTGGAAGACTTTTGGGAAGGCGTGGTCTCCATGGGCGCGCTGGGCAATACGCTGGCCGGTGCGCACAAGGTGCCGTTTGACCTGCTCTTCGGCGGGCTCTCTGCCCTCACCGGTGCGGCCTCGCCCAGCCAGATCCTCTCAGATGCGGTCACCAGTTTCTGGACGCAAGCCGTCTCGCCCTACCAAAGCAACCCGCTGGACATCAACCCCCTGCGCAGCTTTTTGGAGCGGCAGATGGACTTTGAGCGCCTGGCCGCTTACCAGCCGCTCAAGGTGTTTGTGGTGGCCACCAAAGTGCGCACCGGTAAGGCCGAGATTTTCTCTGGCAAACGGCTCACGGCCGATACGGTGATGGCGTCGGCCTGCCTGCCCACGGTGTTTCAGGCGGTGGAGATCGAAGGCGAGCACTACTGGGATGGCGGCTACGCCGGCAACCCCGCCATCCACCCCCTGATTTACGAATGCCAGTGCCCCGACGTGATGCTGGTGCAGATCAACCCCATCGAGCGCCACCAACTACCCACAACCGCGGCCGGCATTCTGGACCGGCTCAACGAAATCACCTTCAACTCGGCATTGATTGCCGAGATGCGCGCTATCGACTTTGTGAAGCGCTTGCTGGCCGAGGGCAAGCTGGACCCGGCGCGCTACAAAAACGTGCTGATGCACCGGATTGACGGCGGCGGCGCGCTGGAGGCCTACCCCGCCTCTACCAAGTCAGACACCGACGCCAAGCTCATCCACACCCTGCGGGACCTGGGGCGGGCGTCTGCCAAGCAGTGGCTCAAAAAGCACCTGGCCTCGGTGGGGGTGGCGTGCAGCATCAACATCGCGGCCGACTACCTGGACGACCTGCGCGTACCCACCGCACCCTGACGCAAAAAACCCCGCTGCATGGCCGGTACACCGGCCGCACAGCGGGGCTGCAAGCCGCCACCAGCTTGGGCAGCGGCAATCACCATCGTTGGCTTAAGCGAGGTCGAAGCGATCCAGGTTCATCACCTTGGTCCAGGCGGCCACGAAGTCGCGCACAAATGGGGCTTGCGCATCGTCTGCGGCGTACACCTCGGCCAAGGCACGCAGCTGCGAGTTGGAGCCGAACACCAGGTCCACGGTGGTACCAGTCCACTTCAGCGCGCCCGTCTTGCGGTCGCGGCCTTCGAGCACACCCGCTTCTGCTGCCTTGCTCCATTTCGTGCGCATGTCGAGCAGGTTCACAAAGAAATCGTTGCTCAGCGTTTCAGGCCGGGTGGTGAACACGCCGTGCTGCGCTTGGCCCACATTGGCATTCAGGGCACGCAGGCCACCGACCAGCACCGTCATCTCGGGTGCGCTCAGGGTGAGCAACTGGGCCTTGTCGAGCAGCAACTCGGCAGCCACGCCTTCCAGCCCTTGGTGGGTGTAGTTGCGGAAGCCATCGGCCACCGGCTCCAACACTTGGTAGGACTCCACATCGGTTTGCGCTTGCGAGGCATCCATGCGGCCGGGGGCAAAAGGCACGGTCACGGCTTGACCCGCTTTCTGAGCCGCTGCTTCCACCGCCGCATTGCCTGCCAACACAATCAGGTCCGCCAGCGATATCTTCTTGCCACCGCTCTGGGCCGCGTTGAAGGCTTGCTGAATCGCCTCAAGCTTGCCCAACACCTTGGCGAGCTGCGCAGGCTGGTTGGCCGCCCAGTCTTTGGCCGGGGCCAGGCGGATGCGGGCACCGTTGGCGCCGCCGCGCTTGTCGCTGCCGCGAAAGGTGGAGGCAGACGCCCACGCAGTGCTCACCAGCTCAGAGATGCTCAGGCCGGAGGCCAGCACCTGGGCTTTGAGGGCAGCCACATCGGCAGCATCTACCAGCGCATGGTCCACAGCAGGAATCGGGTCTTGCCAGCTCAGTACTTCAGCAGGCACCAGCTTGCCCAGGTAGCGGGCACGGGGGCCCATGTCGCGGTGGGTGAGCTTGAACCAGGCGCGGGCAAACGCATCGGCAAACTCGGCCGGGTTCTGGTGGAAGCGGCGCGAAATCTTCTCGTACGCCGGGTCCATGCGCAATGACATGTCGGCCGTGGTCATCATGGGCGGGTGTTTTTTGGACGGGTCGTGCGCGTCGGGAATCATGTGCTCGGGTTTCACGTTCTGGGCGACCCACTGGTGGGCGCCCGAGGGGCTCTTGGTCAGCGCCCATTCGTAGCCGAGCAGCATGTCGAAATAGCCGTTGTCCCAGGTGGTGGGGTTGGGCTTCCAGGCGCCTTCGATGCCACTGGTGGTGGTGTGCACGCCTTTGCCGCTGCCCAGCTTGTTGATCCAGCCGAAGCCTTGCTCTTCAATGCCTCCGGCTTCGGGCTCGGGGCCCACCAGGGTGGGGTCGCCAGCGCCGTGAGCCTTGCCGAAGGTGTGGCCGCCGGCCACCAGGGCCACGGTTTCCTCGTCGTTCATGGCCATGCGGGCAAAGGTTTCACGCACATCGCGGCCGCTGGCCACGGGGTCGGGCTTGCCGTCCGGCCCTTCGGGGTTCACGTAGATCAGGCCCATTTGCACCGCAGCCAAGGGGCTCTCGAGCTTGCGGTCTCCGCTGTAGCGGCTGTTTTCCTTGTCGCTGGTGGCCAGCCACGCTTTTTCGGCACCCCAGTAAATGTCTTGCTCAGGCTCCCAGATGTCTTCACGGCCACCGGCGAAACCGAAGGTCTTGAAGCCCATGGATTCGAGCGCCACGTTACCGGCAAGAATCATCAAATCCGCCCAGGAGAGCTTGCGGCCGTACTTTTGCTTGACCGGCCAAAGCAGGCGGCGGGCTTTGTCGAGGTTGCCGTTATCGGGCCAGCTGTTGAGCGGTGCAAAGCGTTGGCTGCCGGAGCCGGCACCGCCACGGCCATCGGCCGTGCGGTAGGTGCCGGCAGAGTGCCAGGCCATGCGCACCATCAGGCCGCCGTAGTGGCCCCAGTCGGCGGGCCACCAGTCTTGCGAGTCGGTCATCAAGGCCTTGAGGTCTTGCACCACGGCGTCCAGGTCGAGCGTTTTGAATTCTTCGGCGTAATTGAAGTCCTCGCCCATGGGGTTGGAGGCCGGTGCGTGCTGGTGCAGGATGCCCAGTTTGAGTTGGTTGGGCCACCAGTCGGCGTTCGATGGCGCAGCGGCTTGGGTGTGGGCGCTGGTAGCAGCGTGGGGGAAGGGACATTTGGCAACAGAGGACATGCAACTCTCCTGAGTGGTTGAGAAATCGGTATGGACTGCAGTTTAGTTTTTGACTATTAATCAAGCCAATTCAATTGCACTATATGGGTCATAGTGTTTTTTGTGCTTCCCGCGCTGCATACACTCCCAGCCTAGTTCTCCAACAAAGACCCTTGACTGTGCAAGCCCTGCTCTCCGCCATCGCCACGATGGAAATCCCCTCCGACGCCTGTCGCCTCTTCCACGGACGCGGCGGCCTGTACCCCGGCTGCGAGCAGTGGTCACTGGACTGGTATCCGCCAGTGCTGGTGCTCACCAGCTTCAAGCCGGTGGATGAAGACGACTTGATCACCATCGGCGCCGCAATGTCTGCGCGCTGGAGCACGCTCGCCCCCGGGCAGGCGCTCAACTGGGTCTTCCAGTGCCGTGCCGAGGGGCAGGCCGACACGCGGCTCATGGCGGGCGCGGTGCCTGAGCCCCATGTGGTCACAGAGGCCGGCACCCAGTACAAAGTGCATGTGCTGCGAGGCCAAAACCATGGCCTGTTTCTCGACATGGCCGAAGGCCGCCGCTGGGTGCGCGACTATGTGGCGGCCCACCCCAAGACCTATGCCTTTCGCGTGCTCAACCTGTTTGCTTACACCTGCTCGTTTTCGGTCGTGGCCTTGCGGGCCGGTGCGCGGCATGTGGTGAATGTGGACATGAGCCAGGGCGCGCTCGCCACCGGCCAGCAAAACCACCGGCTCAACGGCATAGCGAGCGGTGTGAGTTTTCTGGGGCACGACATCTTCAAGACCTGGGGCAAGATCACCCGCAGCGGGCCGTATGACCTGGTGGTGCTGGACCCGCCCAGCTACCAAAAAGGCAGCTTTGTCGCTACCAAGGACTACGCCCGCCTGGTGCGCCGCCTGCCCGAGTTGCTTGCGCCCGGCGGCCATGCGCTGGTGTGCCTGAACGCGCCGGAGCTGGACACGGCGTTCCTGAAACAGCACATGCAAGAGCAAGCACCGGCACTGGAGTTCGTGCAGCGTCTGCCCAACCCGGTAGCGTTTGCGGATGCGGAGCCGGAGCGGGCGCTCAAGGTGTTGGTGTACCGGGCAGAGAATGAAGTGCCTGCAAACGCCGCGAACTAGATGCTCTTCTTTTCATAGCAACAAGTGCTGGTAGAACGGGGGCTTTTGCCTTATTTTTCAGCCAGCTTGGCATCAACCGGTGCCAAGTTGTGTGAGGTCAACAAACCCAGCAGTACCAAAGGCACGCCCACTCCAAAAGCGCCCCGAATGCCCCAATGCTCCGCCACAAAGCCCAACACCGGAGGCGCCAGCAAAAAAATCACAAACCCGGTTTGCGCCAACGCGGCCACATTCACAGCTGCGGGGCGGTCCGTGCGCTGAGCAGCAGCAGACATTGCCAACGGGAAAATGGCACTGGAGCCCACGCCTATCAGGGCAAAACCCAGCATGGCCCACGCAGGCTGCGGTGCCCCGGCCACCAGTACCGCACCTGCCAACAGCACACTCAACAATCCACGGGCTACAGGCACTGGCGTCCAACGCTCTACCAGCGCATCCGCCACAAACCGGGTAGCCGCTTGTGCCAAAGCCACGGTGGACACCGCCAAGGCACTCACGCTGGCGTTGCTCTCAAAAATATTGCGCATGTAAATGGCAGACCAATCAATGCCAGCGCCTTCCAACAACAGGGCACCGGCACAACTCGCCACCAACAGCAAAATGCCGGGCGTCGGTCTGGCCCAACGCGGAGCGGCTTGCCCAGCAGCAGCGGCGTTTTGCTCACGGGCAGGCGCTGCCTCAAACCGCCCCAGCAGCAAAAGGGTTGCAACGCTCGCCAAAGGCACCATGCCAAGCAATTGCATTTGTGGAGACCAGTGCCACCAACTGGCGCAAGCGCTCAAGCCCCCTGCGCTGAAAAAGCCGAAACTCCAAAAAGCATGCGAGCGATTCATGATGCGGCGACCCAGGAGGTGCTCTACCCTGTCAGCCTCCAGGTTGACCACGGTTTCTACGCAGCCAATGGCCAAGCCCGCCAGAAACAAAGCAACAAACATCATCCAGGGTGTAGCGGCAAAGCTCGCCAGTGCGTACGCCGCCGAGATGCCGGGCAACACACTGAGCAACGCGCGCCGCAAGCCAACCCGCTCCAGCCAGGGCGCCAGCACTGTGAGCGACACCAGCGTCCCACTGGCCACGCCGATGAGTGCCAGCCCCAATGCGCCCTCCCCCAACTCCAGCTGGCGCTGCAACTCGGGCAAGCGAGGGTAAAAACCGCCCATGCTGAAGGAGTACAGGAAAAAGGCGGCAAACACCTGGTGATGCGCCGGCAACCGCAATCCCAGACTGTGTGCCCAGCGGGACATCATGCCGACCAATCCTCGTCCAACCGGACACGGAGAGTGGACAACACCGTGTCCGCGTCAGTTGCTGCATGCAAGTCGAATGCACCGGCCTCTGCTCTCCAGCCGCCACGCACTTCGTCGCAATAGGCAAAAGCACGCATCGGCAGATGAAATTGCAGGACGCCACGTTCACCCGCTTGCAGGGCCAACTTGCCAAAGGCTTTGAGCTCTCTGGCCGGGCGCATCACACTGCATTCCAGGTCAGACACATAGAGCTGCACCACGGTACTTCCGGTGCGATTGCCCACGTTGTGTACATCCATCTCCAGCACCAAGGGTTGATCGGGCTGCACGCACGATGAAACGCTGCGTAACCCCCCGTATTCAAACCGGGTGTAAGACAGGCCATAGCCGAACGGGAACTGCACTGGAAATTGGTGATGCTGGTAGTGCCGATAGCCGATGAGGATGCCCTCTTCATAGCGCACGTGCCCATCCACACCGGGGTACAGCGCAGCATTGCCATGGGCCACTGTGTCCTGCAAGCGCAGCGGCCAGGTTTGCGGCAGGCGCCCGCCGGGCTCGGCGGCACCCAGCAACACATCGGCAATTGCATTGCCGCACTCTTGCCCCGGGTACCAGGCCTGGAGTACGGCAGGCACCTGTTCCAGCCAAGGCAATGCCAAGGGCGAACCGCTTTGCAACACCACCACTGTTCGCGGATTGGCGGCAACCACCCTTGCAATCAGCGCATCTTGCAGATGCGGCAGTGCCAAGGTATGGCGGTCCAAGCCTTCGTTGTCCCATTCGGCGTTCAAGCCTGCAAACACAATGGCCACATCGGCAGCGCGGGCGGCCTCCACAGCCTGCGCAATATCCGACTCGCCCAGCATGCGATGGGCACCAAAACGGACCGCACGGAAAGGAATGTCTTCATGCGTCTGGGTGCTGTACTCCGCCACGATGTCGCACACTTCACCGGCTTGCAAGTCGCGTGAGTGAATAACCTCCTCACAGCCAAACGTGAAATAGGTTTCACCACGGCACCAATGGGTCCAAGCATCCACCGCCAACACACCATTGATGTACGCGCGACTACGCCCAGCACTGACCAACGAAAACTGGTGCACGCCAGAACGTTGCGCCACAAACTGCAAGCGGGCCCGTGCAGAGAAATGCGCTCCATGCACACCATCCGGCGAGTGCCCTGCCCACATCTGCTCCGTGTTGTGCACGATTTGGCGAGACACCACCGGGCCACTCAGGTCTGCAGAATCATAAAACTCCATTTGCACAGGCGCATGGACCACGGGCACCCAACGGTGAATATCTGCACCTGCGTGGTGTGTAAAGCTGGCACCGGGCCACTGGGCACGCAGGCCATCCAAAGGAGAGACACGGTAGTGCGCATTGACGGTCGCGCTCCCGCCGCCCATGATTTGCGGCACAGTGGCAGCCATGCCAATCAAGGCCACCTTTTGCCCCGCAGTAGGCGCCAGAGGCAATATATGGGTCTTGTTCTTTAACAAGACCGTACCTTCCGAACCCAGTTTACGAATCAGGGCGCGGTGGGCAGCAATGTCTTCGGAGCGCTCGGCCGGAATCACCGGATCAGCAAAACTGCCCACGCGTTGCATGAGTTGCAGCACCCGGCGGGCGCACTCACGCACTGCCAGTGCGGGCAATCGCCCCTCATTCACCGCTTGCACCAAAGCCGCGCCCCGGTGGCGCGTAGGGCCCGGCATTTCCAGGTCCGTGCCAGCTTGCACGCCGTCCACAGTTTCATGCTCAGCAAACCAGTCGGTCATGACCATGCCGTCAAAACCCCATTCCTTGCGCAACACGTCCGTCACCAAGCGGCGGTGATTGCTAGCGAAGGTGCCGTCAATACGGTTGTAGGAGGTCATCACAGCCCACACACCAGCCTCTTTCACCGCACGCTCAAAGGGCAACAGGTACAGCTCACGCAGCGCGCGCTCCGGCACATCCGAGCTCATGCTCATGCGTTGGAACTCGCTCTCGTTGCCCACAAAGTGTTTGATAGTGGCGGCCACACCCGTGCTCTGCACACCACGCACATAGGCCACGGCCATTTCGGATGACAACCACGGGTCCTCCGAGTAGCACTCAAAATTGCGCCCATTAAATACGGTGCGATGCAGGTTGACGGTGGGGGCCAACAAGACGCGGGCCCCCTTTTGCTTGGCTTCCACACCGAGCGCAGCGCCGGTTTGCTGTACGAGCTCCGGGTTCCAGGTAGACGCGAGTGCAATGCCCACCGGGAAGCAGGCGGTGCTAGGCCCGTCTTTGAAGATGCCGCCGCGCGCGCCGTTAGGCCCATCGCTGACTTTGACGGAAGGAATACTCAAACGGGGCACGGGCACCGACGTCCAGAAATCCGCCCCAGTGAGCAAGGAGACCTGCTCCTCCAGCGTCATTTGATCCAAAAGGGATTCGATCATGGGGATATCCATCAAGCGACCGCCTGCGCGGCAATGGTGTTTTGCAAAAATCTGTATGACGTTTTGGGGGTGCGTTGCTGGGTGGCGTAATCCACGTGCACGATGCCGAAACGTTTGCTGTAACCGTAAGACCACTCGTAGTTGTCCAACAGGGACCAGACCAGGTAGCCTTTGAGGTTGACGCCCTCGGCTACCGCATCACTGGCAACGCTCAGGTATTGGCGAAGGTAGTCCACACGGGCAGGGTCGTCACATGTGCCGTTGACCAGCACATCAGCACTCGCACACCCGTTCTCGGTGACATACAGCTCCGGGTTGCCGAATTCGTCACGCATTTGCAGCAAGACCTCTTTGAATGCAGAGGGGGCGATTTCCCAACCCATGTCGGTCACTGGCGAGCCTGCAGGCGGATCAACCAGTTCCACACCAAACAAGGCTTCGGGATTGGCTTTGACGTAGTTGTAGCTGTAGTGGTTAAAACCGATCCAGTCCAATGGCTGGCAAATCGTTTGCAGGTCACCCGCTTGCACGGCGCCGCTTTTCTCCTGCAACCAGGCTGCCAGCTGACCGGGGTATTCCCCCTTGATCAGCACATCGCGGAAACCCCGGTTCCACAGCACGTCCATATCCTTGGCGGCTTGTGCATCTGCAGCGCTCGTGCTCGCAGGTTTCATCGGGTGCAAGTTGGGAATGATGCCGTACTTGATCGTCGGGGCTATCGCACGCATGGCCGAGACCGATGCACCATGCGCCATGTTGATATGGTGAATGGCGCGCAGTGTGGCGCGCTCGTCCGTCAGTCCGGGAGCATGGCGTCCGATCATGTAGCCGATGAGCGAAAAGATGTTGGGCTCATTGAAGGTGCAAATGCGTGGCACACGGTCACCCAAGGCACGGACCATGATTTCGGCGTAGTCGGTAAACCAGTCCACGATGTCGCGATTGGCCCAACCGCCTTTGTCTTGCAAGGCTTGGGGCAGGTCCCAGTGATACAAGCACAGCCAGGGCTCAAGGCCGGCTTCCAAGGTTGCATCTACCAACCGGTCATAAAACGCCAACCCCTTGGAGTTGGCCGGCCCGGTTCCCTCCGCCTGAATGCGGGGCCACGCGCTGGAGAAACGATACACCTTGGCACCCAGGTTCTTGAGCAATGCAAGGTCTTCGGGATAGCGGTGGTAATGGTCGCACGCCACACTGCCGTTGTCCCGGTTGAACACCTTGCCGGGCGTGGCAGCAAAGGTATCCCAGATGCTGAGGCCACAACCGTCAAGATCGGTTCCGCCCTCTATCTGGTAACTGGCAGTAGATGCCCCCCAAACAAAATCCTTGGGAAAAGTTTTCACAGACGACTCCTTGAATCAGGTACAGGTCAAATAAAGCCCTGTACCCGACATGCCGTCGGCCACAGGGTCAGGAAACTGGTTCGGGCGCGGGAATATCCATAGCCACTGGCTTGCAAGGCCCCAAGCCCACTGAGTCGCGCCACACCACGTGGGGCACAAAATGCCTTTGCACGCTCAGGTTCAGTCCGTAACACCGGTTCAGCAAATGCCTGCACCCTTGCGTTGCCACCGCACGAATCGGGAGATGCACAGTGGTCAATGCCGGTGTCGTGAAAGCGGCAATATCCGCATCGTCGTAGCCCATGACAGACAGGTCGTCGGGCACCCGCAACCCGGCTTGGGTAAAGCGCCGGATGGCGGCCATGGCCATCACATCGTTGGCGCAAAAGACGGCCGTGAATTGGCGATGGGGCAACCGGACCAACTGGTCCGCTGCCGCATATCCGCTGGCAAAGTCGAACCAACCATCCACCTGGCACTCCGGCCGCAAGGTCACGCCGTACTGTGCCAACTCGCTGCGAAATCCGTCCATTCGCAAGGCAATATCCGGCCCGAAATCCGTACCCTGTATCGTGGCAATTTCCCGGTGCCCTTTGGAGAGCAGGGTGCGCGCGGCCAATTGGCCTGCGTAGTAGTGGTCCGCACTGAAACTCTCGGACTTCATGCCGGGAATGCTGCGGTTGAGCACCACCAGTTTCTGTCCCTGTTTGTGCAGCGCCAGGAACTGTTTGTCGCTCACATGCGAGCTGAGCGCCAGCACCCCATCGCACTCCCGCTGGGCCAAAAAATCCAGGCTGTTGAGTGCCTGCTCTGCTTCGCTGCCGTGGCCATAGCCACTCGCGCTCATCATGTGCCGGTCCGCTGCGCGCAACTCCGCATCGATGCACGCCAGAATGGGCGAATAGAACGCCCCTTCGAAGAGCGGAACGAACACGCCAATCATTCCCGATTGACGCAGCGACAAAGCGCGCGCTGCGTTGGATGGACGGAAATTCAGCTCCTGAATCGCCGCAGTCACCCGCGCCATGGCCAACTCTGATATCGCGCCTTTGCCGGAAATAGCCCGGGACGCAGTGCCCACGCCCACGCCGGCCAGTTTCGCTACGTCCTTGATAGTGGCCATGTATCGATGTCTCTCCAGTTGCAATAGCTGCGATGGTAGCCACCTGCCCTTGCCCGGCGCTTGCAGTCATAGCCGTTCCTGGGTTCCTGCGTCAAACAGCGACAACTCACCCAAGGCCACCTGCACGCCGACATTGCTGTCCAGCGCCGGTGAGGCTTGCGCCTCCAGTTGCACCGACAAGGTATGGTCTGCCACCTGCAGCCAGACGATCTGGCTGGAGCCCATGGGCTCTATCAAAGACACGGTTGCCTGGCCATGCACCGCAACTGCAGGTTCGCACAACTTGATGGACTCAGGACGAACGCCAAGCACACAGCGCTGTTCATGAACAGGGGGCGACTTGAAGGGATATGCATCCAACGGAATGTGCAACCCAGCAGACGCAAAGCACCAGCCGGCGTTAGTGCGTTGGAGACAGCCTTCCACGAAATTCATGCTGGGCGACCCCAAAAAGCCCGCCACAAACATATTCGCTGGGCGAGCGTAAATCTCCGCCGGGGTATCTATCTGCTGGATGACTCCGCTACGCATCACCGCAATACGGCTGGCGAGCGTCATGGCCTCCACCTGATCATGGGTGACATAAATCATGGTGGTGCGCAAGTCTTTGTGCAACTGCTTGAGTTCACGACGCAGCTCGGCACGCAGCTTGGCATCGAGGTTAGACAGCGGCTCGTCAAACAGGAAGACCTTGGCATCCCGCACCAGCGCGCGCCCGATGGCCACGCGCTGGCGTTGTCCCCCGGAGAGTTGGGAAGGCCTGCGGTGCAACAAATCCTGCAGATGAAGCATGTCTGCAGCCCGGGCAACCCGCTTGGCGATCTCGGCTTTTGGCACACCAGCCACACGCAAACCGAAGGACATATTGCGCTCCACATTCATGGTGGGGTAAAGCGCATAGCTTTGGAACACCATGCCGATATCACGGTCTTTGGGGTCTGCCCAGGTCACGTCGCGGCCGCCGATGTGGATGCTGCCCTCGTGTACCTCGTTGAAGCCGGCAATGGTGTGCAGCAACGTGGACTTACCACAGCCCGACGGGCCGAGCAGCACTAGAAACTCCCCGTCCTGGATCTCCAGGTTCATGGACTTGAGAATGCTGACACCACCCAGAACAATGTCGAGGTCTTTGATTTGTACGTTGGCCATAGGGGGAGGTCGTTAGGTATTCTTGAAAAAGTTGAGGGTCAGCCTTTGACTGCGCCGGCTGCGATGCCGCGCACAAACCAGCGACCGGAAAAGAAGTACACCGCCAGGGGGACCAGCGACGTGAGGATGGTGGCTGCCATGTCGATGTGGTAACGGCGTTCGCCGAAGGTGGTACCCACCAGGTTGTTGAGCTGCACCGTCATCGGGTAGTTGTCCTGGCCTGCAAAAATGAGGCCGAACAGGTAGTCGTTCCAGATACCGGTGAGCTGCAGGATCGTGGCCACAATCAGCATAGGTGTCGCCATCGGCAACATAAGTTGCAAAAAGATGCGCCAAAAGCCACCGCCGTCGATGCGCGCCGCCTTGAACAACTCTTGCGGCACCGCTACGTAATAGTTGCGGAATAGCAGCGTTAGCAAAGGCATGCCGAAGATGCAGTGCACCAGCAGGATGGACCAGTAGGTGTTGTAAAACCCGCCCAACCGGAACCAGGCCACCAACGGATAAATCATGACTTGAAACGGCACAAAGGCGCCCAGCATCATGATGCCGAACAGGATGTCGCCCCATTTGGAGCGCCAAAAACTAAGCGCATAGCCATTCAGTGCGCCGAGGAACACCGAGAGCACGGTAGCCGGAATCACCAGACGCACCGAGTTCCAGAAGCCACCTTGTATGCCCTTGCACTGCAAGGCAATGCAGGCGGATGACCAGGCCTCCACCCAGTTACCGAACTGCGGATTTGCAGGCCATGCAAACAACATGGCTTGACGCACCTCCGGCGCGGTCTTGAGTGAGGTCACCACCATGACGTAGAGCGGCAGCAAGAAGAAAGCCGACACGCTGATCAGGAATGCATAGATACCCATACGCGCAGGGCTGAAGAATGCCCGTCTGGGGCGGCGTAATGGCTGGGTGAGATGGGTTTTTGCGTTCATGGTGTTCCCTTCAGTGACCCGCTTCTTTGCGTGACTGCACTTTGGAGCGCCAATACAACAAGGGCGCGAGCACGGTGAACACCGTGATCAGCATCACGACCGACGCAGCGGAAGCCAAGCCAATGTTGTTGCGTCCGAACAGGTGATCGATGATGAATTTCGCGGGCACTTCGCTGGCATCTCCCGGCCCACCACTGGTCATCACAGCGACCACATCAAAAGTGCGAACAAGGGCTACCGCCAGCAACATGAATGCGGTGGCATAAGCGGGCCCCAGTTGCGGAAGCACGAGGCTTAGGTAGTAGCGAGGCTTGGAGACACCGTCCAGGCGCGCCGCCTTCCACAGCTCATCATCCACCCCACGCAAGGCGGCAAGCAAAATCGCCATGGTGGTGCCACTCCCCTGCCACACCATGGCTAGGCCCACCGCGTAGATGACGGACTCCGGGTGCACCGTCCAATCAAAGGTAAAACTGGTCCAACCCAGTTGGTGCATGGCGTTTTGCAGCCCCAAGTCGGGGTTGAACAACCATTGCCACACCAGGCCGGTAACCACAAAGCTCATGGCATAGGGATACAAGAAGATGGTGCGAAACCAGCTCTCGCCACGCACCTGCTGGTCGATGAACACCGCCATCAAGGTCCCCAGCACCAACACCCCAATCAGGTACACCACCGCCAACACGCCTAAGTGCTGCAGGGATGCGGTCCACCTGTCGGTTTCAAACAGCCGCTCAAATTGCGTCAGGCCCACCCAGTCATTGCGGGGCAAGAGCTTGGAGCTGGACAAGGAAATTCGAATACTCCAAAGCACCGAGCCCACATAAGCCAGCAATGCCGTGATTGCCAAAGGCAACAAAGCCGCATGCAGGGCCAGATTCAGGCGTCGGGGTCGTTGACGGGGTTTCATACTTGAGTTCTCTGAAATGTGGAGCCCGGAGCGCATCACGCTCCGGGGTAGCTGGCTATCAGCGCTTCAAGGCAGAGGCCATGGCTTTGACAGCGTCGTCCACCGACTGGTTGGAATTCCAGAACTTGCTCACGGCATCTTCAAATGCGCCCTTGGCATCAGGACTGATGAGCTCGTTATCGCTCTCCAGCAGGCGGTTTTCCTTGATCGCCTGCACCCCTGCCTGGGCACAGACGTCCACACCGCTCAAATCCACATCCGTACGAATGGGGATGGAGCCTTTCTTGTTGTTGAACGCCACCTGCATGGCGGGCGAAATCATCAACTCGGCCAGTTTCTTTTGGGCGGCGGCTGCGCCCGGCTTATCGTTCTTGGGGAACACAAAAACGTCGCCGCCAATCGCATAGGGCATCTTGGGCCCGCCAGCCATAAAACATCCGAATTCTTTGCCGGCTGTCTTGTTGGCGGTCACGAACTCACCCTTGGCCCAATCACCCATGAACTGAAAGCCTGCCTTGCCCTCAATCACCATGCTAGTCGCCAGATTCCAGTCACGCCCCGGAGAACCTGCGTCCACATAGTCCTTGAGCTTTTTAAAGCTCTCGACCGCCTTGCGGAACTGCGGGCCGGAGGCGTCTTTATCCTTGAAGGTCTTCATGTAGAGGTCTTTGCCGCCTGTCGCCAGCAGCACGGAGCGGAAGGTGATGCCCTCTTGCCAGCCTTGGCCACCAAAGGCCAGTGGCAACACGCCGGAGGCCTTGACCTTGTCCATAGCCGCAAACATTTCGTCCAGCGTCGTCGGGTCTTTGGCTACGCCGGCTTTCGTCAACACGGCCTTGTTGAACCAGACCCAGTTTTCGTTGTGCAGATTGACGGGGACCGCGTAATAGTGGCCCTTGATCTTGATGGAGGCTTTGATCTTCTCGGGCAGCAATTTGTCCCAATTGCCTTTGGCAGCCACATCGTCCAAATTGCTCAAAAGGCCTTCGTTGATGGCTTCTTCGTACTGCTTGCCGTAGTTGAACTGAGCGGCAGTGGGGGCGTCACCGCCCATGGTGCGGTTGATGGTGACCGTGCGGGCCTGTGCGCCACCGCCACCGGCAATCGGGTTATCCACCCACTTGCCGCCCGCCTTGTTGTAAGCGGCCGCAAACTCTTTCACTGCCGCCGCCTCACCACCCGAGGTCCACCAGTGAATGACTTCCGCATTTTGCGCATGTGCCGCACCGGCCATACCAATGCCTGCAAGTGCTACCGCCAACCATTTTTTGGAATGCATTTTCAATTTCGTCTCCTCAATGTGTAGTGAGCTCACGGCCCGTTTGTTCAACCTGTGCTTTTTTGAGGTGCAGGTTTTGGCGAAATTGGAACCGGTTCCAATTTCTGACGAGATTGGAATCTCCGCACACGTTTTTGGAAACTGGGGCAAACCCTAGGCGGTTTTTATCCCACTCGGATAGCTGATATCTCTGCCAGTAAATAAAACACCCTTAATATGAAAGAGATTTCTTTTGCAGCCATTTATAAAAATAAATTTCCAACAAGCCATCTCCTGAGCAACCGGAACACCACTCATGCCAACACTCCCCAGCCCCGCCTCCACCACCATCCACGGCCCCTTGCAAGCCCACGGGCTGTGGGCACCAGGGGTGGTACTCATGCGCAACCTGGGGTTCACCTCCAAAGCACTGTTGATCAGCGTGGCCTTTTTGGTGCCCCTGGTGAGTTTGGTGGGGTGGCTACTGATCAGCCAGGCGGACAGCGCCATGAGCGACCGCCAGACGGCTACCCGCCAGCATGTGGAAATAGCCCACAGCGTGCTGCAATGGGCGTATGGCCAGGAGACCTCTGGCAAGCTCACCCGGGAGCAGGCACAGGACATGGCCAAGCACGCGATTGCACAGTTGCGGTACGACAAAAACGAATACTTTTGGATCAACGACATGACCCCCGTGGTGGTCATGCACCCGATCAAGCCCGAACTGGACGGCAAAAATGTGAGCGACGCCAAAGACCCCAACGGCTTTGCGCTATTCCGGGGCTTTGTAGACAAGGTGCGCACCGAGGGCAAGGGCTTTGTCCCCTACCAGTGGCCCAAGCCCGGCTTAGAAAAACCGGTGGACAAAATCTCGTATGTGCAAGGCTTTGAACCTTGGGGTTGGGTGATCGGCTCGGGCATTTATGTGGACGACTTGCGTGCCGAGCAGGCTGCCCGCTTGTGGAAAGCCGGCACGGTCGTGGCCATCGCTTTACTGATTGCAGGCTATGTGTTCATTGCCTTTTACAAGGTCAACAAAGGCGGCCTGGCGGTGGTAACGCAGCACCTCAATGAGCTGAGTGCCGGTGACTTGCGTAACAAACCCACCAAGCCATGGGGCGCCGATGAGCCGGCCATGCTGATCACAGGCCTGGGCCAGGTGTATGACTCCATGTATGAGCTGATCCGCCGGGTGCGCCACTCGGCACGCGAGTTGGCCATGACCAGCGCCGAAGTCTCCCGCGCCAGCCTAGACTTGTCTTCCCGCACCGAAGCGGCGGCCTCCAACTTGGGCCAGCAAGCCGCGTCGGTGCAGCAGATCGGCTCCCAGGTGGCGGAAACCGCAGACCGCACCCACGCCGCAGCCGGTGTGGCGCAAAACAACTTTCAAGTGGCAGCCAAAGGTGGGCAAATCATCGACGACGTGGTCACCACCATGCGGGACATCCAGACCTCTTCCGCCCGCATCCACGACATCATCGGCACCATCGACGGCATTGCCTTCCAAACCAACATCTTGGCACTCAATGCTGCGGTGGAAGCAGCGCGTGCCGGTGAATCCGGCCGTGGCTTTGCGGTGGTGGCGTCTGAAGTGCGCTCCCTGGCGGG
>Ga0228698_1000875_pt1 | contig 17503 bp, 14 predicted proteins | sample McNCre117_Aug_MG_FD_178015 | JGI IMG/M metagenome (GOLD analysis project Ga0228698, IMG submission 178015) | Freshwater microbial communities from McNutts Creek, Athens, Georgia, United States - 1-17_Aug_MG | ecosystem: Environmental > Aquatic > Freshwater > Creek | place: USA: Georgia...
CAGTGGTGGCGTAGCAGTTTGGCAGGTTATTTGAACAAAATTGGCCTGTAGCGCCCGTGGAATATGCGCAAGGCGCTATCACAATGGTAGCGCCGTGGTGCTTTTGATCTGCTCCATGGAAAACGCGGACGACACGCCGGAGAGCTCGGCGAGCTGGATCAGGCGCTTGTAAAAGCGGTCGTAGCCGGCAATGTCGGCGGCCACCACCTTGAGCAGGTAGTCCACATCGCCGCTCATGCGGTGAAAAATTTAGTTGATTTTTATGAGCACAAGTTCAATGAGTTCTTGTTGCCCAGAAATCAGTTTCTGACCTATGTTATTCGGAGTACTGTCGTCTCGCTGCGTACCCTGTGCTGTATTGTTCATATTAACTTGAGTTCGCGCAGTTCGATGGTACTGCGTGCAAGATGCGCTTATCTATTTAGCTTTTGAAACTCAGCATGAGCCCTCTCCAAATTTTGCTTGAGTATTTTAAGTTGCTGCTCCATTTGTTTGAGTGATTCTTCTGAATTTCGCAACTGCTTGCTCATACTTTCAATCTGTGAAACAAAACCAATATACTGAGGATCTTTCCAAGTTCCACTAAGTTGATTAGAGTATGACCTCATAGAGCTGGAAACAGAGGACAAGCTCGTTGCATATTGCCCCAATCTTGAAATCATTGTTTGCAGCTCCTGCGGCTCGATATTGAATTTCATTTAATTACTCCTGCATGGTAGTTAAAATAACTTTATCGATCGTGCTTAGTGCCGCCTTGACGATACAAGCGTTATGCTCGGACAGCATTTGAGAGTCGAACCCCGGAATTTCATTCCCTTCCACGTATATTTGATACTCAAAATTTCCTATCCTAATTGGCGATTCGTATTGTAATTTCAGAACATCTTCAATGTGGCTGCAACTTTTTGAAAACAATGTTATCTGGATGTTTGAAGAGGGACCATATTTGATTATTTTGATCGCGTCTATTTTGGCACGATTTTCAATTGATTCGTTAGAAATTGGATCAAATACTTCGCGACGTAAAACACTGGCTGCCCCGATGTCGTAGAAACAGACCATCTCTTCAACCTGGGATTGATGAGCACATTTTGTGTTCATGTGCTCAGAGATTTCACTTAGCTTATCCACAATCGCTTGCGGATGGCTTATAACCTGACAATGAATATCAAGTGAAGAGATATCCTTTCCATTTAAATGATTTGAAAAGTCCAGAATGGTAATTTTCGGCTTAACCGCAAATGATGTAAACTCGGTCAACCAGGTCCCCAGAACAATTTCCCATTTCTCTTCAGAGTTTCCCACTATAGCAAGTCTCTCCGGAAGCGATGTGTCGAAATTTAAAGTTAATAAACTGGAGCTGAGGTTTAGTGGTACGCCTACACGGTAGACTAAACCTACTCTGGTGAGAAAATCCTTGGATTCTTGGCGCTCCAAAATTGCAAATGCAGAACCGTCCAAGATATGTCTATCTTTCTGCAGCGGATATCTTATTGCCGCCGCGCGGATGCAAGCGTGAATTTGGGAGGTCTGTAATGGGAATACTTGAAATAAGCGATTTGCACCAAGTTCTCCGTTGTTGTCGTTGTATACGGCCATTCCAGCTGTATTAAATGTGGAGGGTAAAGTATTATCCGCAGACAGAAATCTTGCTGCATCACGTTCTTGCATTCGTAATGCAATGCGAATGCCGAGTTGGGAAAGTGTTGATTCTGCTATATTGATCCCTGACAAACTTTGAGTGCTAAGTACAAAATTGATGCCAAAGGAGCGACCTTTTCGCACAATATTATCTAACAGTGGCTCGACTCTACGTGCAATCGAATGGTCATAGAAAAGTGTCTGAAATTCATCAATGATCACCAGCCACCGTGCATAAGGCTGACTCGATATTCTTCGGTGTTCTACAAAGTCTTTGACACCTTCCTTCTTGAACTGCAGGCCACGTTTTTTTATCTCTTGTTCTACAAGTCCAATAGCTGAAAGCCCTAAAGTGATATCGCTTCCGGTAACGAGCGCTTTAACTTGAGGCGCGTCTTTATAGACGAAAAACTCTGTACCCTCTTTCAGATCAAGAAGTAAAAGTTGAACTTCTGAAGGAGCATATTTTTCGATTGTTTGACAAATAATATTGTGTAATAACGTAGTCTTTCCGCTTCCAATTCCTCCACCGATCAGACAGCTATAGTTCGCACCAATTTGAAAATGTGTAATATAATTTTTCTTATCTTGGGCAAGAGTATTTAAGGAATTCGCGAAAATGTTCTCTGAAAACCTCTCCCATGACCAAGGCAGACGGACTCTCGAGTTCTCGAAAGGTTTCTTAACTTTGAACTCGACTTGATCAAGTAGAGAAAGGGGTGGGGGTGGCTTGGGTATATTGCTGAATAATGGGGTCGTGCGCACTTTTGGTGCAACCTCTTCAACTAGTGGCGCTTCCTGGTTTGACTCGGCTTCGCTTACCTCTAGTTTCTCAAAAATATTTACTTCCTCTGTTTTTTCTGGAGTTATTATTTTCTTTTTTTGACTATTTTCGTCCTGTGTATTTTTTCTAAACCAATACAGAATTCCGCCGGTAAGCACTATCAGCACAGCTAGGTAAAATGCAATTGCTGTAGGAGTATTGTGCATATAGATTTTCTAGTTTTGGTTAATTACGTAGTGTTGCCCTGCTTGGGCCAAAATATCGAGCGTTGCCCTGTGCTGTTCATTGGACCTACTAGACCTGCGATTTCCATCTGTTCTACCAGACGAGCAGCATGGTTATAACCAATTTTAAGATGACGCTGTATTAACGAGATACTAGCTTTCCGGTTATCCAACACAATCTTAACAGCCATATCGTAAAGTGGATCTTTAATTAAAAAATCCTCTGGCAAGATACCATCAATATGATCAGAGCTTGACCAATCCCCCCACCAGTCTATGATCCGATCCTGCTCCGACGTTGATATATCAGGAATTAAAAACAATGCTGGTACGAGCATCTGGTTTAATACTAGGCGACAGCCAGGTTTTTGAACTTTTTGTTGTACTTCAGGCTTGAGTGACTTGCACAGCACTTCAGACAATTCATCCGAAAGCAGAAGATTTGACTTGAACTCATGAATTAGCGCTTGTAGCCCTATATCACAGTTTTCGCTTTCGAGGCTACAAATAAATTGTATGCCTACTTTACTTGCTTCCCTGATACGTCGCGACAACATTGATATTGTTTCTTTTCGATTGTCCGATTGCTCGAAGTCGTCGCCTTGAGGGGTAATGCAGTCTACGAAATCAGCCAAATCTGAAATAATTATTATGATGTGCGGCAAACCCTGCAAGGGCTCAGGGATCTCGGGTGTGAGACTTAAGGGGTTGTAAATAACCTCCCCCTTAGCTTTGGCCGTGTCAATTTTTGAATTGAAGCTATCCGGATTGCGGACTCCGAGTTTATGAAAAAGTTGAATACGCTTATTGGTTTCCGCCGATACCCACAGTATGGCATCGGACAATTTTTCATAACTTAAACTTCTTGGTCTAATTAGTGGGCAAAGTGAAAAAGCAGAATTGCAGTAGGACTGAAATTCAAATGGATCGTTGTCGATTAGCATGAACCTCACCTCGCGAGGTTCAGCCTTATACATTAGGCTCAGAAGCAATGCATGAAAAATATTTTTCAAAGCACTCCGCCCCTCCAGTGCATGTGGCTCAAATTCATTGCTCACGACAAGTAAGCTACCTGTCCGTTGAAGGTTGATAAGACAAGGTGCACTTTCGTGGTCTAAACCAATGCCAACAGTGAGCGCTGATTCTGCAGCCTGGAACGAATCACTGCCAACAATCTGAAGCAGTTTGCAATGAGGACGTTTAATCGGCTCATTTACGGCTACGTTAATACCATACGAATTAATAAGGGGGGGCGCAACCTTTCTATGCTTCACAAATTTAACGCTTGGATTTGAACTGGCGGCATCATTTGCCCTCCACACTCCTATGGGTACCGATATGCCACCTATTGCAGATTCCTGTTGCGCTATATTCAGATTGTGCGTAAATCGATATCTGAATTGTTGCGTAATATCCTCTGGGTTTGGCGCAGATGCAACTAAGGTGATTCGCTCAGCAGCATTGTCAATTAAACGAATCAACTCCATATAATCAGGATTCATTTGATTCAGTAGATCGATTCTACTTATAAATAAAAATTGATCCCGCTCCAATTCGTGCAGTATTTGTTCCAAATCACCCTTGGTCATGTACGCGCAGTTTTCCACGATATTAATGGCAACCCCTAGATGGTGCGCTATTGCAATAGCTGCATGTTCAGCTACATCTTCGCTTGCCTGACAAACAAGAAATCCGGGGAATTTCGATTCCGCTTCCTGGTAACTGTTGGTTGCAGAGTCGAGCCAGCTGTTCTGGGTCGCTAAATTAGAACTACGGTTTGATAGCATTGAAAATGTGGCTCCCATTTGTGCGTATCTGATTGTATTAAATGCTTAATTTGTCTGGAGCTGCTTGATGTCATGTCAGTATTCAATGCCGAATTCGATCTTGATATCCCCGAGCATTCGGCTTTTGCCCAATGTTCCACCTGACCCAGCGCAGATATGCTTTAAGTAAAAGTACACTTATAGTTGTGCCGTGGTTGTTGAATACTCATTTGTCTCGAACTATACATTTATGCTCCCTTTTGTGTCAAACGAAAATGAAATTAGTAAATTTACAAGCGATTAATGTTTGTTTTTGGTTTGAGGAAGAGGGTTTGAAGTTTTCCATGATTTTTATTAAAAAATGAACTAATAATGTTGGCTAAATGCAGGCACATGCTGTAGCCAGCAATACGGGTAAAGAATCGTTACTAATTTTCATTTGAAGGATTTTGCTGATGTTTTCTGTCTTCTTTTCTTTCTACACTAAGTCATAGCTGGTGCTATTGATCATCATAGAGAACTAACGCTTACACTAGCTCTCTGTGAGCAACACCAAGCTGGCGACCGTGGGGTGCATCTTTTTATGATATGTATGTCTCGCATCAGCCCATATCATTGATAAATCGCATATTAGGTGAGATTTTTAGTAAATCGGATGCTTCTTCTGGTTTTTGTGAGTTTTCAAACAATACGAGCAATAAATGATCCCCATGATGTTTTGCCTACGTCAGCAACTATTGGTTTGCAGATGCCGGTGGATAATTTTTCTTTATTATTAAAAATTTCTAGATTTTGAAAATCAATCTTGCGGCCAACAATCAATAGAAACGCATCAGAGTTTTTATTTTCTTTTCTAAATTGTGTTAGCTTTTTTATATCTTTATCCAAGTTCAGCTTCTTGGATTGATGCTTTGTTTTTAGTAACTTTATTTCAATTGCTATTGTTTGTATTTTGGTTTCTTTGTTAAACGCAACAAAGTCTATCGTTCGAGGTGCTCCTCTCTGTCTTTCTAGGCTCGATAGCTTGTATTGGCAGTGCGGCATCCATCCACGTGACAAAAGAATTGATCCAATGGGTGGATATAGAGCAAGCTCAGAGGTTGTTCCCCACCCTCCAACTGCTGATATATAAGTTAAGTGCCCAGCAATTCCGCGCTGTATGATTTTCATCATCTCAATTGGTGAGTGATTTTTTGTTTTCATTTTTTGGTTTTTCTGTGGTTTTATGCTGTCGAAATTTTTGCAGCATGGTTATGAATTTTTTTGTGTCGGGCTTACTTGCCATCAGGTTTTTGATGGCATTGATCTGTTCTTTTTTAAAGAAAATTTCGATGTTCACCAAGGATATGTAAATGCGGTTGCTTTTGAAACTTGTATACTCTTTTGTACCGCTGCAAGTGAATTCGTGAATGTCTCGTTCTGTGAAGCCTTGGGATGGGATTTTTTTAAACGTTAGTTCAAGCATTTCAGCCTTAATATTTATGGCTAAGAGCTCCGCATGCAATATTAGTCCACCTTCTTTGTAAATGCACTCCTTGCCAATTTGCTTCATTAAATGTTCTAAGGAAGAAGATAGATTTGCCATAAGCGGTTTACTTTCCTTATTGTGTTTGCTGTTGCGAATAGATCGTTTGAATTGAGTAGCCCTCTAATTTGCAATCTGCAATGAGTGAGCTGAGATCTTCTTCAGTGCCGTGGCCAGTATTGTGAATAATGAGCACAATGTTTTTTGCTCGCCCCTTTAGTTTTGGCGTAAATTCCGCTAGGTTCAGCAACCTACCCAAGCTGCCCTGCTGATAATGCGGCGTTGTTTGATCAGGAATAACTAAAATCTTGCTACCTTGCACCCACGCTGCGCAGGGTATGAAGAGCAACCCGACAGTCAGTTCAGAACCTTCGTGGTTTGGGAATACCAAAGTAAAGTTCATGGCGTTCTTACGTTTCTAAACGTGTCGTAAATCCGATAGGTTTGTAGTAGTAATCGCCACCGCGTCTACTGGTCACCTCAGCCTCCAGCAGGGCTACATATTCTGATGAGTCCAGTTCATCTCCGTACACCAGTTTTTGGCGTTGCACATTTACAAAATCTGCTGGCACTAATCCGCCCACGTTATGTAATGTGGCTGGTGCCGCCTCTGAGAAGATGCGTTGATACATTGCACTGGCCTGTTCAGTGGTCAACACATTGAAGCGCAGTTTGAATTGAAAGCGCCGCAAGATGGCTGGGTCCAGCTCACTCATCAGGTTGGTGGTGCAAATGAAGGTGCCGGGGAATGCTTCCATCCTCGCCAGGAATTCATTGGTATGAGAAATCTCCCAGCTGTAGCTGGCACTGTCGCGGTCGCGCAATAAGGTGTCTGCCTCATCAAGTAACAACAAGGTTTCGGGGCCTGCGGCAGATGCTTCGTCAAACATGGTGCCAATACGTTGTTCGGTGTCACCGATGTACTTAGATAAAAGTGAACCGGCTGTTTTGATGATGATGTCTCGGCCGAGCGCTTCAGCAATGTGTTTTGCGAACCCGGTTTTGCCTGTGCCCGGTGTGCCGTAGAGGCACAGGCTCAGTTTGGGAGATCGCTTCAAGTAGTCAATAAGTCGCTCAGGGCTGGGGCCATGGGAGATATTCAAAAATTCTGAGGAATAGGCGGTTCTTTGCGTTGCTGTGGCCTGCAGGCTGCTGAGCCCCAAGGCTTTGCGCGATGTATTGAGCTGTTCGCTGATCCAGAGGCAGGCTTGCACATCGTTGTTAGGGCTAGCCAATGTCACGGTGCGAGCGGCATTTTGGATATGGCCTGGGGTCAAGTCGGGCATATCGATGATGGTTTGCAGCATGTGCTCAGGTAGCTGTAGCGCGTCCAGATATTTGCGTGTGTAGTTTTCTTTAACTGCTCTGGGCGCGGTTTTAAACTCTTTCAGTAGCGAGAAGCGCCGCAGGTGTGCGGGGTCTACGTCTTCGATCGAGTTGCCGGTCCAAATCACAGGCACCGGCGTGCGCTCAATGAGTTGATTCATCCACGCTTTATTGGCCTTTTGTCCGCGGTCTATCGGCAAGTCGAAAACCTCTTCTGACTCGTCGAACAGCAGTGCCGCGTCTGTTCGCCCCTTGAGTGCATTGAGCATCATCAAAAATGAGGCGAGCCGTTGGTGCGGCTCCAAGCTGTTGCCCATATTGGTGGCGCAAGGTACTTCGTAAAGTGCCAATTTGGATTCTTGTGCCAGCAACTTGGCGTATTCCGTTTTGCCAGAGCCCGGCGCGCCATAAAGCATGACGTTGACTCCTTGCTGGCCGGCAGCGGCGGCCAGCGCAAAAAGTGACGTGGCGAGCTGGTGAAACTCTGAGAGGTGCGGAACCGCGTCGGTCTTTATTTGCGCGGGTGCTGCCAAATTCAAAAAGCTGTTCAAAAAGGCTTCTTGGCTAACGTGCGTTTCTTGTAGCTGCGTAGCCAAGGCGAAGTTGTCCAGCCGCAGTGCGGACTCCATATCACTAATTTGCCGCAGCATGCCCTCGTGCACTCCGGCTTGCGCCAAAGGCCCGTAGGAGGAAAACAATGTGTGAATCGCCAGTCGATCGGCACCAACCCACCGAGCAATGATGTTTACTGCGGTAGACATGTTGCTCAGCGCAATACCTGCCAGTGCGCATTTGAATGGCTCATTCACCAAAGCTAAAGCCATCAGCTCAAGCACCCGCGTTTGCGCCACGGGCAGACTCAATGACGCCCCTAAGTAGCGTGCGCTTTGTATACATTGGAGCTCAAGCGCAGGGTCGGGCACCTTAGATAACCACTCGATCGTGTCCTTGGCAATTTGTAACCGAAACTGTGCGCTGCAAGCGATGTTGCTAAACGTGCTGCTGTTGGTTTCTAAAACCCGCTCAGGTGTAACTAGTGCGGACGACAGGGCGCCCTGCTCGGAACGACCGTACAGGCGTATGCGGTCTAGGGTGGGGCTTTTTTGCTTCTTGGGTGTGGCGGGGCTCGCGCTGTCGTGACCTGGCATCGGTATGGCGTGTGCCATAGCCTGAAGAACTTGCTCCGACCATACCCAAGCACCATTGCATGCGGCGACGGCGCGGCTAAAAAATATATCTTCTACAAAGCTTCTGTCCAGTCCAATTAATAACTGGCAGCTTGCGAGTGCAATCGCTCGATCCATGGCAGGAATCTCTGCAGGATCTTCGCAGCGCGTGAGTAGTTTTATCCCTGTTTTTTTATAAATATACATTAGGCTATCTCAGCTCCAGTTACCTCGCCGTCATAGTAAGCCGTGATATGTCGGCCAATGCCAGGAATCCACTCCAGCACTACTTTTACACTGCCTGGAGTGTCTTCATTCTCAAGTTTGCAAGCTAGAGCCCTATTTTTGAAATGAATATTAATTAAGCTAACTTGCTGTTGGCTTAATTCAAAATCTATTGTGCTAAGGCCCTTATTCATGCGAATTATTGCTTGTTGTTTTTATATTCGCTGTTTATACGATCAAGCTCTTTGAACTCTGCCTCTGATATCGTTTTAAAGTCTCTGGACCCAGCTGCACCTTTACTTAGGCTTACCAATACAAATGCGCGAAACCGGGGGCCATCGCGAATAATGTGCTGTTTCTCTACCTTGGCACCGGCTACATCCAGGTCTGGACAAAAGTTGCGCGTGGCGGTGGTGTTGACCTGCTGACTGCTTTGGGCTGTGTCTTGCCTAAATTGCTTACTTTGGCTGCGAACCACAGAGCCCGCACTTTGGCATAGGCCCTCAAACGCAGCGGTTCGTGCATTGCTGAGCGCACCGCTCATGCTGGCAGATACACCATCGCCCACTGCCTGATAGCTTGAGGGATTGGTTTCGGGCTTTAAAAACCAAGCTGGGGTTTCCTTTTCAACCAGTTTGGCCGACGTTTCTTGGGGATCAGTGCGCGTTGCAGTGCCGCAGCCCACAAGTGTCCATGTCATTAATATTGAAATAAATGTCTTATTCATTGGTCATTGCCTCCCACCGGGTGATTGCTGCACGTCCATCTTTGGCTCGGCACTGTGTGCCCGAGCTTGCTCCACTGGACATGTTTTCTTCTAAATGCAAGCATTGCGGAGTGTTGGGTTTTAGTGGTGGACAATGGCGTCGAATGGAGACTATTAATTCTTCAGCGATTGCTGCTTGTCTGCCGTCGAATGTGGCTCGGTTTTCAGTGTGGGTACCTTCGAATGCACTGAAAATATTGCCGCTCAAGCTTGTCATGCGCAGTCCATTCAATAAACGATCGTTTTGTGAAGGAATTTGTCTTCGCAAAAATTGCAGCTGCTGCTCCCTGATTCGACAATCTATTCGGAAGTAATTGAGGTCTACAACATCCATGCCTGCAGGCGTAGTGGTTGTACAACCACCCAGAAGTACTACGGCTCCCAAAGTTGTCATTAATAACTTATTGAGCGTTGGCACAGTAGTAAACCAATCTTTCAATTTGTATATCAATGGTCTGGTTGTAACGGTTTTCGGCGGTGCCATCGTTACTTTGAAAACGTTTTAGTTTGCTGAGGTACCTAATTTGGGCACTTTGGTTGGTGCAGTCCGGGGCAAAGTCTGTGACAGCTTCGTAGGCCGGTTTATGTAGGCTTGAGCACCCAAGCAAAAGCGCAAGCCCTAGCACAACGGCAACGCGGCTAAATTCATTTAAAATCATATTTGCCGCTTTGATTGATTGAATCAAAACAACCGAAATTTTGTTAGATGAACTTTACATTAAAAAAAATTAAAGTCCAAATTTCGGAGTGAGCCAACTCTTAGTGATGTGCAAAAAAATGGGCGTGCTGGCCGCTCATCGGTGTGCATTACGTAAGCGGGCATACACCATGTCGCGTTAGCCAGCGTGTGAGCAATTTGATGCTCTAGCGCCCATGGAATATGCGCAAGGCGCTATCACAATGGTAGCGCCGTGGTGCTTTTGATCTGCTCCATGGAAAACGCTGACGACACGCCGGAGAGCTCGGCGAGCTGGATCAGGCGCTTGTAAAAGCGGTCGTAGCCGGCAATGTCGGCGGCCACCACCTTGAGCAGGTAGTCCACATCGCCGCTCATGCGGTGAAACTCCTGCACCTCCGGCATGGCGGAGACGGCGGCGGCAAACTCGCGCAGCCAGGCCTCGTCGTGCCGGTTGGTGCGCAGGCTCACGAACACGGTCACCGGCAGCCCGGCCTGCGCGCGGTTGACGATGGCCACCCGCTTCTCAATCAGTCCCGATTCCTCCATGGCCTTCACCCGTTTCCAGCACGGGGTGGTCGAGAGGCCCACCTTCTCGCTGAGTTGGGCCACCGACAGGGTGCCGTCTTCCTGCAGTGCGCTCAGAATGGCGCGGTCTGTGCGGTCCAGTGTTTTGGTGGTTTCCATGGCTGCAATTTTTCAATAAAGAGAATGAACATTCTATTTAATTGAAATAAAGGAGGATTTTCAGCACGTTTGTTCGCGGCTGCCTGCCTACCATCAAAGGCTTCATTGATGTTGCCCACGAGCCCGCCATGCACGCACCTGCCCACGAGATTTACCTGGACTGCAATGCCACCACCCCCGTGCTGCCCGCCGCTGCGGACGCCGCCCTGCGCACCCTCAAGGGCCAGTTCGGCAACCCCAGCAGCAGCCATAGCACGGGTCTGCGGGCCAAGGCGCTGCTGGATGGCGTGCGCGCCCGGGCTGCGCGGGTGCTGGGTACGGGCGCGGGGCAGTTGCTGTTTGTGAGCGGTGCCACCGAGGGCATACAAACCGCGGTGTTGTCCGCCCTGTGCGCAGTGCAGGTGCGGCGCGTGGCGGGTGAGCAGGTGGAAGGGCCGATTCTGCTGGGCGCCACCGAGCACAAAGCCGTGCCCCAAGCGGTAGCGCACTGGAACCGACTGCTGGGCCTGAACCTGCCGGTGCTTACCGTGCCAGTCAACGCGCAGGGCCTGCACGACCTCGCGTTTTTGCAGCAGCACCTGCCGGGTGCGACTCTGCTCTGCACCATGGCCGCCAACAACGAGACGGGCGTGGTGTCTGACCTTGCCGGCATCGAGTCCGTGTTGCAAGGCAGCGGTTCACGGGCCTTGTGGCTGGTGGACTGTGTGCAGGCGCTGGGCAAGCTCGCTTTGGACCTTGCAGCCACCCGCATCGACTACGCGCCGTTCTCCGGCCACAAACTGTATGCGCCCAAGGGCATCGGCATGCTGTATGTGCGCGCCGGCAGCCCCTATACCGCGCTGATGGCCGGTGGCGGGCAAGAGGGCGGCAGCCGCGCCGGCACCGAAAACATGCCCGGCATTGCCGCGCTGGGCGCGGTGCTGGAGGTGTTGGAAGCAGGGGGCGAGGGCGTTTTTCGCTCCCACGCGCAATTGGCCCGCGACCGCGCCCGCCTGGCCGACGCACTGCGCGCCGCTTTTCCTGCGGTGGTGTTCAACATGCCGTTCGACGGCAGCCTGCCCACCACGCTCAATTTTTCGGTGCCTGGTCTGGAAAGCAAGACCTTGCTCAATGTGTTTGATGCCGCAGGCATGCGTATCAGCGCGGGCAGCGCTTGCAGTGCCGCTAAGGCCGAGCCCAGCTATGTGCTGCAGGCCATGGGCTTGCCGGAGTGGCAAACCCTGGGCGCGGTGCGCCTGTCCATAGGCGCCACGGTGGACGACGCGTTCATCGACGAGGCTTGCGCCCGCATCGCCCGTTGCGGTGAGGTGTTGCAGGCACCGGCAGGTGCAAGGCCAACTGAAGCGGCGGCTGTGCAGGTGGAGGTAGAGGTGGGCGATGCTCCCGATGCCCACGGCGTCTGCGCCCACGCCTTGGCGGCTTTTTTCGAGTGCCACCCGCAAGCCCGTCTGGTGGATGTACGCGATGTGGCCGAGCACCAGGCCGGCGCCCATCTGCTGCCTTGGAGACATGCACTACCGGCGGCGCCAATGCTCAACCTGCCGCTGGACACCCTGCGGCACACCATGTCCGCAGACACATCTGCAGAGGTGCTGCAGTCCCTCGGTCCGGTGCTGATGTTTTGCCGCAGCGGTGCGCGCAGCCGGCAGGCCGCGGCATGGCTGCGCGAGCGCGGGCACACCCAGGTGTGGCATCTGGAAGGTGGCTTGGCGCTGGCCGAAATGGCATGAGAAATGTGGCGTGTGGCATGAGGGAAGCGCATGCCTCTCGGCGGCACAATGGCGGGCATGCAGACACTCCAATCCACCCCTGACATGACCCCTCCTGCACTGGCCGGCCACCTGCTGGTGCAATGCCTTGTAGCGCAAGGCGTGACCCACGCGTTCGGCGTGCCCGGCGAGAGCTATCTCGCGGTGCTGGACGGGTTTCACCGCTACCGCGAACACATCCAATTCATCGTGAACCGGCAGGAGGGCGGCGCGGCCTTCATGGCCGAGGCGCACGGCAAGCTCACCGGCCGCCCGGGTATCTGCTTTGTGACCCGCGGTCCGGGCGCCACGAACGCCAGCATCGGCGTGCACACCGCGTTTCAAGACTCCACGCCCATGGTGCTGTTTGTGGGCGATGTGGCCAGCGACCAGCGCGACCGCGAAGCCTTTCAGGAAATGGACTACCGCGTCATGTTCGGCCCGAGTGCTTTGGGCATGGCCAAGCGGGTGGAGCGCATTGACGATGCGGCCCGCATTCCCGAGTACGTGGCGCGTGCGTTTGCCACGGCCATGAATGGCCGCCCCGGCCCCGTGGTGCTGGTGCTGCCCGAAGACATGCTGACCCAGGCACTGGTGCCGGCAGCGGACGGCAAACTATCCCAGCCACTGGCCCGTGTGGAGCCAGTGGAGGCTTGGAGTGACCCCGGCGCCTTGCGGGATCTGCGCCAGCTGCTCCTGAAAGCAGAGCGCCCCTTCGTCATCGCCGGTGGTGGCGGTTGGACGCCGCAGGCCGCGCAGGCGCTGCAACGCTTTGCCGAAAACTGGCGCCTGCCGGTGGGCAATGCCTTTCGCTTTCAGGACACCTTCGACAACCACCACCCGCAGTACGCGGGTGACGTGGGCAGAGGCATCAACCCGGCGCTGGCCAAGCGCGTGCGCGAGAGCGACCTGATCATCGCCATCGGCCCCCGGCTGGGTGAGATGACTACGGGCGGCTACACGCTGCTGCAAGCCCCCAAAACGGCGCAAACGCTGGTGCACATCCATGCCAGTGCCGAAGAGCTGAACCGCGTCTACCAGGCCGACCTGGCCATCCACGCCAGCATGCGCGCTGCGGCCCGCTCGCTGGAGGTGCTGACCGCGCCGGTACACCTGCCATGGGAGGCGTGGACTGCCGGCTGCAACGCCGATTACCAGGCCAACCTGGTGCCCAGCGTCATCCAGGAATTGCCCGCTGACAACGAGCGCGGGCTGGTCGATATGCCCTCGGTCATCGCCACGCTGCAAAAGCATTTGCCGGCCGATGCGGTGCTCACCAACGGCGCGGGCAACTTTGCAAGCTGGCTGCACCGCTTTTACCGCTACACCGGCTTGGCGGCCGGCCATAAAACGCAGCTGGCTCCCACCAACGGCGCCATGGGCTACGGCGTGCCTGCCGGCATTGCAGCCGCCATCGTGAGCCAAGGCGTGGCAGGCCAAGCCGGCACCGGGCGGGTGGCCTTCACCATCGCCGGGGATGGCGACTTTTTGATGAATGGCCAAGAGTTGGCCACCGCGGTGCAGTACGGCGCCAAGAGCATCATCCTGCTGCTCAACAACGGCATGTACGGCACCATCCGCATGCACCAGGAGCGCGAATACCCGCAGCACGTGGCAGGTACGGCGCTGGCCAACCCCGACTTTGCGGCGCTCGCCCGCGCCTATGGCTATGCGGGTGTCACCATCCGCAAGAGCGCCGACTTTGAGGCGGAGCTGCTGGCTGCGCTTGCGCGGCCCAACGGCACAGTGATCGAGGTGGTGCTGGAGCCCGAGCTCATCAGCACCCGTGGCACCCTGAACGCCATGACCCAAGCGGCCCTGAAGCGATGAGCACGCCCGCCTTGCAGCTGCAGGCGGTGCACCACGTCGCCCTCATCGCGTCGGACTACGCACGCTCGAAGCATTTCTATGTGGAGGTGTTGGGCCTGAAGGTGGTGGCCGAGCACTACCGCGCAGCGCGGGATTCGTGGAAGCTCGATCTGGCGCTGCCAGACGGCACGCAACTGGAGCTGTTTTCGTTTCCTGCGCCGCCGGCACGCCCATCGCGCCCGGAGGCCTGTGGGCTGCGGCACCTGTGTTTTGCGGTGGCCGATGTGGCTGCTGCCAAGCGGGCGCTGGAAGCGCAAGGCGTGGTGGTGGAGGACATCCGGGTGGATGAGTACACCGGCAAGCGCTTTACCTTTTTTGCCGACCCCGATGGTTTGCCGCTGGAGTTGTACGAAGCGTAGCGGGCTGCTGTCTGGCAGCTTGCTATCAATTACATAGCTGCTTGCGCATATTCCACAAGCGCTAGAGGCTCTTTTAGCTCAAAGCGATGCGGCGGAAGAAGCCTGTGCCTGTGGCGGCAGCAGCGGGAGACGCTGCCGGCTTGGGAGCACCCAGCGGGGGCACGAGGATGAAAGGGCCGGGGCCTTGGTCTGTCCATTGCGAGCAGGCCATGACATAGCTGGGGCCATGCTCCGGCGTGTCGGTATCCACAATCAGGGCAATGCGCAGGCCGCTGAAATCGGTTTGGGTGTAGAGCCTGCGCACGCCGACAGCTCCAGCGATCTCAGGAAGCGGCACCACACGTGCGGGCGTCCAGCGCTGGTGCAGGTAGCTGCTGCCGGTGCTGGCAATTTCGCTGCGGTATTGCAGAGTCAGGCCTTGGGCGGCCATGACGACCAGGGTGTCGTCGCTGTGGCGGCCCACGGTCACAAAGTCGGCCTGCAAGCCCAAATTCTCCAGGCGCTGGCCGGCAGAGTCCGGGCCGCTGCCGGCAATAAAGCTCCACACCATGCCGTCCGGGCCGATGCTGATGGCTTCATCCTGCCCCCTGCTGTTGCGCAACAGGGTGGTTTGGCGCCACAGGCCTTGCGGGTTGGTGCTGCGGTGGTGGTCAGAGTGGGGCATGGCAAAGTGTTTGTTATGGGCAACGACGTGAGACAGAGTGTGGAGCGCAGGGGCCCCAAAAGTCTTCAAGGACTCCTTAAAATTCCTGAATTCGTTGGCGCTTCATCGTTGGAGCGGTCTCCCCTTACAAAGAAAGCGCAGCTCCCGTGAACTCTTTATCCACCGGCGTAGATGCCGGCGTCAGTGTTTTTGGTGCTTTCACCTTGCAACGGCATGAGCGTCGCCTCTTGCGCGACGGGCAGCCGCTCTTGGTCGGGGCCCGGGCCTTCGACGTGCTGTGCGTGCTGGTCGACCACGCGGGCGAGTTGGTCACCAAAAAACAGTTGTTTGACATGGTGTGGCCCGGCCTGGTGGTGGAGGAAAACAACCTGCAGGTGCACGTGTCCAGCTTGCGTCGCATGCTGGGGGCCGATGCGATTGCGACGGTGCCGGGCCGGGGCTACCGGTTTGCCTTGCGCTTGGCGCCTGCGTCCTCCGGCGGCGCTTCGGCCTCAGACGCCGGCGATCAACAAGCCTATCGCCGCACTATTGCGGTCCTGCCGTTTGTGAACCTGGATGCCGACCCGGCGCAGGAGTATTTTTCGGACGGATTGGCAGAGGACATCATCAGCCACCTCACCCGCTCACCGTGGCTGCTGGTGGTGTCGCGCAATTCGTCTTTTGCCTACCGCAATACCCGCGAGAGCAATCAGGCCGTGGGTGCCGCCTTGCGGGCACGCTATCTGGTGCTGGGCAGTGTGCGCCGCGCCGCGCAGACGCTGCGCATGACGGCCGAGCTGGTGGACACCACCACGGGCAAAACGCTGTGGGCCGACAGGTTTGACCGCCCCTTGGCCGACTTGTTTGCGGTGCAGGCCCGTATTTCTGCCCATATCGTGAGCGCGATTGAGCCGGTGTACCTGCACAGCGAGGAGCGGGTGGCCGGCGAGGTGCCGCAGCACAGCATGGAACATTGGGATTTGCTGATGCGGGCCCGCTGGCATTTCTGGCGCACCACGCCCGACCATGTGCTGCAAGCCCAAGCCTTGCTGGACCGCGCGCTGGAGATCAAGCCCGGCGACCCGGCCAGCCTGTGTTTGCTGTCGTTCACCTACATGGCCAAGGTCTGGGGCGCCTGGGCGGAAGACCCGCGGGCGGCGGTGGCCGAGGCGCACCGGCTGGCTTTGCTGGCCGTGCGCAATGACGAACGTGATGCCTTTGCCCACTTTACGCTGGGCACGGCCTTGTCGTGTGCCGGGCAGATGCAGGCGGCCATTGCCGAGCTGGAGTGCGCGCTGGCCTTGTACCCGCAGGCGGCTGCGGCTGCCGGGGAGTTGGGGCGCTTGCTGGTGTTTTCCGGCCGCACCGAGGAGGCGGAGGAGTTCATTCTGCAAGCGGTGGATGCCAGCCCGCATGACCCGCACCTGAGCTTGTGGATTCGCAGCCGCGCCATCGGCTGCTTTATCGAGGGCCGCTATGCCGATGCCGTGCGCTATGCGCGGGAGGCTACGGCCAAACGCGCTGACTGGTATTTCAACCACCTGTTGTTGGCGGCCTGCCTGTCAGCGGCGGGAGACCTGCCGGCCGCCCAGGCCAGTTTGAGCCAGGCGCTGGGTGGCCGGGGTTACAACCTCCAGGCCATCACCATCGGTCACCCGTTTGTGCATGAAGAGCATCGGACCCGCTTTTTGGCCGCACTCGCCGCTGCGGGGTGGCAGGCATAAAAAAAGGCCGGTAAACACCGGCCCTTTGTGCATCCTGCAAGGCAGGATTACTTGATGTCCACGCCGTAGAAGGTGTGGCGGCCAAACGGGCTCAGTTTGAAGTCGACCACTTCCTTACGCACGGGCTTCAGCTGCACGGCGTGGGCAATGGTGAACCAGGGTGCTTGCTCCTTGAAGATCACCTGGGCTTTTTCGTACAGCTTGGTGCGCTCGGCTGGGTTGGACACCACCTTGGCTTTTTGCACCAGGTCTTCAAACGGCTGGTAGCAGAACTTGGCCACGTTGGAGCCGTTGCTCTTGGCCGAGCTGCAACCCAGCAAGGTGTTCAGGAAGTTGTCCGGGTCTCCGTTGTCACCGGTCCAGCCCAACATGCC
>Ga0228698_1000876_pt1 | contig 17490 bp, 15 predicted proteins | sample McNCre117_Aug_MG_FD_178015 | JGI IMG/M metagenome (GOLD analysis project Ga0228698, IMG submission 178015) | Freshwater microbial communities from McNutts Creek, Athens, Georgia, United States - 1-17_Aug_MG | ecosystem: Environmental > Aquatic > Freshwater > Creek | place: USA: Georgia...
GGACGGCACCGACAACAAGGGCCGCCTGGGCGCCAACGCGATGCTGGCCGTCTCGATGGCCGTGGCGCGCGCCGCCGCGGAAGAGTCCGGCCTGCCGCTGTACCGCTACTTCGGCGGCATGGGCGCTGTGCAGCTGCCCGTGCCGATGATGAACGTCATCAACGGCGGCGCGCACGCCAACAACAGCCTGGACCTCCAGGAAATGATGATCATCCCCGTGGGCGCTCCGAGCCTGCGCGAGGCGCTGCGCTGGGGGGCCGAGACCTTCCACGCGCTCAAGAAGATCCTGCACGACAAGCACATCAGCACCGCCGTCGGTGACGAAGGCGGCTTCGCCCCCAGCGTCGAGAGCCACGAAGCGGCGATCCAGATGATCCTGCAGGCCATCGACATGGCCGGCTACCGCGCCGGTGACCAGATCGCCCTGGGCCTGGACTGCGCGGCCAGCGAGTTCTACCACGACGGCAAGTACGTCCTGGCCGGCGAAGGCAACCTGTCGCTGACCGCCGAGGCCTGGACCGACATGCTGGCCAGCTGGTGCGACAAGTACCCGATCATCTCGATCGAAGACGGCATGCACGAAGGCGACTGGGCCGGCTGGAAGCACCTGACCGATCGCCTGGGCAAGAAGGTCCAGCTGGTGGGTGACGACCTGTTCGTGACCAACACCAAGATCCTGAAGGAAGGCATCGACAAGGGCATCGCCAACTCGATCCTCATCAAGATCAACCAGATCGGCACCCTGAGCGAGACCTTCGCCGCCATCGAGATGGCCAAGCGCGCCGGCTACACCGCCGTCGTGTCGCACCGCTCGGGCGAGACCGAGGACTCGACGATTGCCGACATCGCCGTGGCCACCAACGCCGGCCAGATCAAGACCGGTTCGATGAGCCGTTCGGACCGCATGGCCAAGTACAACCAGCTGCTGCGCATCGAGGAAGACCTGGGCGACGTGGCGGTGTACCCGGGCCGCGCGGCCTTCTACAACCTGCGCTGATCGATCGGCGTCGGTCTGCAGCGCATGGCGGCGAAGCTCTCGATGCGTGGGGTCACCCTGGTGCTGCTGGGCCTGCTGGGCCTGGTGCACGTCGAGCTGTGGTTCGGCCACGCCGGGGTGCCGCGCGTGCTGGAGCTGCGCGCCCAGATGGCCGAGCAGCAGGCGCTCAACGAGCAGGCGCGCGCGCGCAACGAGCGCCTGCAGGCCGAGGTCATCGACCTGCAAACCGGCCGCGAGATCATCGAAGAGAAGGCCCGCTCGGAGCTCGGCATGGTGCGGCCCAACGAGCTGCTGGTGCAGTACACCAGCAGCAAACCGCGCTGACGCGGTGAGCTTCACAGACGGCCCGCCTTGAGCGGGCCGTTGCTTTTCAGGCGGGTGCCGTGCTGCTCAGGTCGAGCAGGGCGTCGAACTGGTCGGCGGGCACCGGGTGGGCGAAGAGGAAGCCCTGGCCGTAGTCGCAGCCGGCGGCGCGCAGCAGCGCGCGCTGCGCCTCGGTTTCGATGCCCTCGGCCACCACCTTCAGGCCCAGCTTGTGGGCCATCATCACGACGCCTTCGCACAGCGCCAGGTCCGGCGAATCGGGCCGCAGGTTGCTCACGAACGAGCGGCCGATCTTGATGTAGTCGATGTCCAGCCGATTCAGGTAGGCCAGCGACGAGTAGCCGGTGCCGAAGTCGTCCAGCGCCACCTGCACGCCGGCATCGCGAAAGCGCAGCAGCTGCTGAGTCACTTCGGGGCCGGCCTCCATCAGCAGGCCCTCGGTGATCTCGATCACCAGGCGGTGGCCGTCGATGCGAAGGCCGTGCAGGTGGTTCAGCCACTCGGTCAGCGCCAGGCGGCCGTTCAGGAACTGCAGTGGCGAGACGTTGACGCTGACCTGGAAGTCCGGTCGCCGGGCGCACCAGCGGGCCACCTGCCGGGCCGCTTCGCGGAAGACCCAGTCGCCGATTTCGTGGATCAACCCCGTCGCCTCGGCCACCGGGATGAATTCGGCCGGGCCGACCTGTCCGCGTTCCGGGTGCGTCCAGCGCAGCAGCGCCTCGGCCTTGTGGATCTCGCCGCTGGCCAGCTCGACGATGGGCTGGTAGCACAGGCTCAGTCGCTGCTCGGGCAGCGCGTTGCGCAGGTCCATGATCAGGCGCATGCGCTCCTGCGCCGTGGCCTGCATGGACGGCGTGAAGTACTGGCTGCCGTTGCGGCCGCGGTGTTTGGCGGCGTACATGGCCTGGTCGGCGTTGCGCAGCAGCTCCTCGGCGCTGGCCGCGTCATCGGGGTAGAAGGTCACGCCGAGGCTGCCGCTGATGAACACCTGGTCGGCGCCGAGCCGGAAGGGGCGGGCCATCGCTTCGAGCACGTCGTGCACCACCCGTGTGACCGCATGCGCCTCGGCCAGGTCGCCCAGCAGCAGCATGAACTCGTCGCCGCCCAGGCGGGCCACCAGGTCCACCTCGCGCACGCACAGGCGCAGGCGCTGGGCGGCCTCTTGCAGCAGCACGTCGCCCCAGGCGTGGCCCAGCGAGTCGTTGACTTCCTTGAACTGGTCGAGGTCAAGCATCAGCAGCGCCATCGGGCGGCCGCTGCGCTGGCTCAGCCGCATCTCGTGCTGCAGCCGCTCATTGAACATGTTGCGGTTGGGCAGACCGGTCAGCGGGTCGTAGTTGGCCTGCTGCCAGATCAGGTCGCGTGCGGCCTTGCGGTCGGTGATGTCGGCCACGCTGCCGACCATGCGCACGGGCCGTCCCCGCTCGTCGCGCTCGACCACCCGGCCGCGATCGGACACCCAGATGATGCGGCCGTCCTTGCGGCGCATGCGGTGTTCGTGGCGGTAGTCCCCCCGGCCTTCCAGGCAGTCGTTGATGACGCGCTGGATCTCGGGGGCTTCGGCTTCGAGCAGGCACTGAAGAAAGTCCGCCAGCGTTCCCGTCAGATCTTCGGCTTGATAGCCGAGGATCTGGTGCCAGCGCTGGCTCAATGTCAGTCGGCCCGACGCCACCTGCCAATCCCACACCGCATCGCCGGTGGCCTCCATGGCAAAGCGCAGGCGCCGCTCACTTTCCTCGACGCGCAGCTGCGCCTCGCGGATGTCGGTGATGTCGTGGGCGATCACCAGGATGCGGGGCCGTCCGTCCGGGCCGATGAAGGGCTTCTTGATCGAACGGAAATGCCGGACCAGGCCGGTGCGTGCGTCGCGGGATTCTTCGTGCACCACCTCGGTGACGCCGCTCGCCATGATGGCCTGCACGTTGAGCCGGAAGGCCTCGGCCATCTCCGGCGGGCAGCCAAAGTCGCCGTCGTGCTTGCCCACCATCGCCTCCGGCGTGGTGCCGTAGAACTGGGCCACCGGTCGGTTGCACAACAGGAAGTTGCCCGCGTGGTCCTTCAAGATGATGAAGTCGGGGCTTTCGTCCAGCACCGTGCGCAGCAGCGTGGACTGCGCTTCCAGGTTGCGCTCGGCGAGCGTCAGCCGCTCGACCATCTGCGCCAATTCCAGCTGGCGTTCTGTCGGAGAAGGAGGCGGCGGGGGCAGCAGGGCGTCCATGGGCACATCCAGGGGGTCGAAGGCACCGATGCTGCCGATGCCACAGCCGCCGAGCCTCGCAGGGGCGGCCGGCGTGACCGCATTCCCCACCAGCTCGGGCGGCGTGTTACTCACTCACGCCCAGCAGCGGGATGCCGCTGTCGCCAGAGACGCCCAGCAGGCCGGCCTTGCTGTAGATGCCCAGCTTCTCGCGCGTGTCGGCGATGTCCAGGTTGCGCATGGTCAGCTGGCCGATGCGGTCCAGCGGGGTGAACGCCGCGTCCTCGACCTTCTCCATCGACAGCCGCTCGGGCTTGTAGGTCAGGTTCGGGCTCTCGGTGTTCATGAGCGAGTAGTCGTTGCCGCGGCGCAGCTCCAGCGTCACCTCGCCGGTGATCGCGCGGGCCACCCAGCGCTGGGCGGTCTCGCGCAGCATCATGGCCTGCGAGTCGAACCAGCGGCCGTGGTACAGCAGCTTGCCCAGCACGCGGCCGTTGGCGCGGTACTGGCCGAGGGTGTCCTCGTTGTGGATGCCGGTGACCAGGCGCTCGTAGGCGATGTGCAGCAGCGCCATCCCCGGGGCCTCGTAGATGCCGCGGCTCTTGGCCTCGATGATGCGGTTCTCGATCTGGTCGCACATGCCCAGGCCGTGGCGCCCGCCGATGCGGTTGGCCTCTTCGAACAGCGCCAGCAGGGTCGGGAAGGTCTGGCCGTTCAGCGCGACGGGCACGCCTTCCTCGAAGCGCACGCTCACCGTCTCGCGCTTGACGTCCACGTCATCGCGCCAGAAGGCCACGCCCATGATGGGCTTGACGATGCTGATGCCGGCGTTCAGGAACTCCAGGTCCTTGGCCTCGTGGGTGGCGCCCAGCAGGTTGCTGTCGGTGCTGTAGGCCTTCTCGACCGACATCTTGTAGTCGAAGCCGTTGGCGATGAGGTACTCGCTCATCTCCTTGCGCCCGCCCAGTTCGTCGATGAAGGTCTGGTCCAGCCAGGGCTTGTAGATCTTCAGCTGCGGGTTGACGAGCAGGCCGTAGCGGTAGAAGCGCTCGATGTCGTTGCCCTTGTAGGTCGAGCCGTCGCCCCAGATGTTGACGCCGTCGTCCTTCATCGCGGCCACGAGCATCGTGCCGGTCACCGCACGGCCCAGCGGCGTGGTGTTGAAGTAGGTGGCCCCGGCGGTGGTGATGTGGAAGGCGCCGGCCTGGATGGCGGCGATGCCCTCGGCCACCAGCGCGGCGCGGCAGTCGATCAGGCGGGCGATGTCCGCGCCGTAGGCCAGGGCCTTGCGGGGGATGTCGTCGTAGTCGCTCTCGTCGGGCTGGCCCAGGTTGGCGGTGTAGGCGCAGGGCGTGGCGCCCTTGGCGCGCATCCAGTGCACTGCGGCGCTGGTGTCCAGGCCGCCGGAAAACGCGATGCCGACACGCTGGCCGACGGGCAGATGCTGAAGGATGTTGGCGCTCAAGGGGTCTTCTCCGGAAAACCCGCGATTTTAGAGGAGCGGGCCGAACTGCCGGTGACAATGCACACTCCGACTCGCCCAGCCACGCCGCCCACGCCATGGCCAAGAAGTTCCCCGCCCACCCCCGCAACCCCGAGCGCATCTGCTGGGGCTGCGACCAGTACTGCGCGGCCGACGACCTGCGCTGCGGCAACGGCTCGGACCGCACCCAGCATCCGGTCGAGCTCTTCGGTGAGGACTGGGCCGAGTGGGATCTGGGGCCGCCGGTGGAGACGGGGCAGGCGGTCGATCCGGGAGATTCGGGAGATTCGGGAGATTTGGGTGGGGGGCCTCAGCCGCCGATCTCGAAGCCCTGACCGCCCACCGCCTTGTCGTCCCCGCTGGTTTTGAATTCGCCGTGCTTGCTTCTGTTCAGTCCTGGTTCAACGTCGCGCTGACGCCCGCCTTCACCTTCGGGGGCAGCCCCTTCACCTGGCTGGAGCTGGTGGCCTGCGCGGTTTCGCTGGTCATGGTCCTGGCCAACCTGCGCGTCTGGGCGCTGGCCTGGCCGCTGGCGATCGTCGCCTCGCTGCTGTACTTCCTGCTGTTCTGGGACGCCAAGCTCTATGGCGACGGCGCGCTGCAGATCGTCTTCGTCGTCGTCGCGTTCTGGGGCTGGTGGCAGTGGCTGCGCGGGCGGGGCGAGGGTGGCCGCGCGCTTCGGGTGCGTTCGCTCGGCGCCGTGGCCCGTTGGCGGGTGCTGGCGATCGGCCTGGCGCTGTGGCCGGCGGTGGGGCTGTTCCTCTGGCGCTTCACCGACAGCGACGTGCCCTGGTGGGACGCCTTCCCGACCGCCTTCAGCCTCGTCGGCCAGTGGCTGCTGGGGCGCAAGTACGTCGAGAACTGGCCGGTCTGGCTGGCGGTCAACGCGGTGGGCACCGCGCTGTTTGCCTACAAGGGCCTGTGGCTGACGGTGGGGCTGTACGCGGTCTTTGCGGCGCTGTCGCTGGCCGGCTGGCGCGCCTGGCGGCGTGAGGCTCGGGCGGCCGCATGACGTACCCGTCGGACGAGGGGCGGGCATGACCGCCCGCGTGCTGGCGCTGCTGGGCGCGGAGAGCACCGGCAAGTCCACCCTGGCCGGGCAGATGGCGGAGGCGCTGACCGAGCGGGGCCTGCGCGTGGCGCGGGTGGACGAGTACCTGCGTGAGTTCTGCGACCGTGCCGGCCGTACGCCGACTCAGGCCGAGCAGGCCGGCATCGCCGCCGAGCAGGCCCGGCGCATCGACGCGGCGGCGCGCCCGACTCCCGGCGGGCGGGCGCCGCACTGGGTGATCGCCGACACGACGCCGCTGCTCACCGCGGTCTACAGCGAGATGGTCTTCGCCGACCGCTCGCTCTACGCCGAGGCCACCGCGCTGCACGCGCGCCAGGTGCACCTGACGCTGCTGACGGCGCTGGACCTGCCCTGGCTCGCCGACGGCCTGCAGCGCGACGGCCCGCATGTGCGTGTGCCGGTGGACGCGCTGCTGCGCGGCGCGCTGCTGGGCGCGGGCATCGGCTTCTCGGTGGTGGCGGGGCAGGGCGAGGCGCGCCTGGGCGCCGCGCTGGCGGCCTTTGACGCCTGGGAACGGGCCCAGCAGTTGCCGTCTTCGGACGCGGCTGGCGCCAGCCGCTGGAAACACTGGTGCGCCCGCTGCGGTGACCCGGACTGCGAGCGCCACCTCTTCGCCGCGCTCGGCGGCGCGGGCCGGGCCGCCGGTTAGAGCGGGCCGCCGACCCGCACGGGCCGAGTGGGCCGAGTGGGCCGAGTGGGGCCTCAGGCCTCCAGGCCGGCCAGCCAGGCCATTTCCTCGGCGGTGAAGCCGGCGCGGCGACGCGCCTCCTGGTTGAAGGGCGGGCGCAGCCGGGGCGCGGCGTAGCGCGCGGCCAGCTGCGGGTAGCTGGCCAGGGGATCGAGGCCCTGGCGCTCGCAGGCCCAGCGGTACCAGTGGTTGCCGATGGCGACGTGGCCCACCTCGTCGCGCAGGATCACGTCGAGGATGGCCACCGCGCGCGCGTCGCCCGCCTTGCGCAGCTTGGCCTGGATGCCGGGCGTGACGTCCAGCCCGCGTGCCTCCAGCGTGCGCGGCACCAGCGCCATGCGGGCGAGGAAGTCACCGCGGGTCTTCACCGCCATGGTCCACAGGCCGTCGTGGGCGTCGAAGTCGCCGTAGCCCTGGCCCAGCGTGGCGAGGTGCTCGACCACCAGCGCGTGGTGGGTGGCCTCCTCGTCGGCCACGCGCAGCCAGTCGAGGTAGAAGTCCGCGGGCAGGCCGGCGAAGCGCCAGACGGCGTCGAGCGCGAGGTTGATCGCGTTGAACTCGATGTGGGCGATCGCGTGCAGCAGCGCCGCGCGCCCGGCCAGGGTGAAGGGCGAGCGCTGCGGCACCGTGTCGGGCGCCACCAGCCGGGGCCGCTCGGGGCGCCCGGGCAGGCCGGTGGGCTCAGCCAGGTCGGCCGCGGGGTCCAGGGCCAGCCGCTCGCGGTCGGCCCAGAGCCGATGCACCGCGGCGCACTTGGCCACCGGGTCGGCGATGCACAAGGCCTCGAGGGCCGCCACTCTCAGTTCCATCCCTACAATTCTGCCCCTCAGTTCTCGCCTCGCTCGCTGGAGCCGTCGCACCCGCCGACGGATTCCGCTGCGACTTGAGGCCCGTCAGGAGGCGCCGTCATGGCCATCTACCAACTCGGCGACGACGTTCCCGAGATCCACCCGCAGGCCTTCGTGGCCGAGAACGCCACCGTCATCGGCAAGGTGCACCTGGCCGAGCGCGCCAGCGTCTGGTTCGGCAGCGTGATCCGCGGCGACACCGACCACATCCGCATCGGCCGCGGCAGCAACGTGCAGGACAACTCGGTGCTGCACACCGACGCGGGCATCGAGCTGGTGATCGGCGAGGACGTCACCGTCGGCCACCAGTGCGTGCTGCACGGCTGCACGATCGGCGACGGCTCGCTGATCGGCATCGGCGCGATCGTGCTGAACAACGCCAAGATCGGCCGCTACTGCCTGGTCGGCGCCGGCGCGCTGGTCACCGAGGGCAAGGAATTCCCGGACTACTCGATGATCGTCGGCAGCCCCGCCAAGCTGCTCAAGACGCTCACGCCCGAGCAGGCCGAGCGCATGGCGCGCGGCTCGACGATCTACGCCGAGCGTGGGGCCACCTACGCCAGCGACTTGAAGAAGGTGGGCTGACATGGCGCGCGCACTCCCGAACGAACCCGCCGAGGCGATCGCCGCCGGCGGCGAGCTGCACAAGTTCCTTTTCGAGGGCCTGCCGGTGCGCGGCATGCTCGTGCGCCTGACAGGCGCCTGGACGGAGATCCTCAAGCGCCGCGAGGCCGCGGGCGGCTACCCCGAGCCGGTGCGCCGCCTGCTGGGCGAGATGAGCGCGGCGGCGGTGCTGATGCAGTCCAACATCAAGTTCAACGGCGCGCTGATCCTGCAGATGCAGGGCGACGGCCCGCTGAAGCTGGCCGTGGCCGAGGTGCAGCCCGACCTGGGCCTGCGCGCCACCGCCAAGGTGGACGGCGAGGTGCCGGCCGACGCGCGCATCGAGGCGCTGCTCAATGTCAACGGCAAGGGCCGCTGTGCGATCACGCTCGACCCCAAGGACCGCCAGCCCGGCCAGCAGCCCTACCAGGGCGTGGTGCCGCTGGAGCGCATGACCGCGAGCAAGCACCGCGAGCCGCTGCAGGACCTGAGCCAGGTGCTGGAGCACTACATGCTGCAGTCCGAGCAGCTCGACACCACGCTGGTGCTGGCCGCCGACGACCAGGTCGCCGCCGGGCTGCTGATCCAGCGCCTGCCGGTGCAGGGCGAGGGCAACCTGGCCGGCCGCTCGGTGCTGCACGAGGAGGACGAGGCCGACCGCAACGAGGCCTACCTGCGCATCGCCACGCTGGCGGCCACGCTCAAGCGCGAGGAGCTGCTGACGCTGGACGTCGACACGGTGCTGCGCCGCCTGTTCTGGGAGGAGGACCTGCGCCGCTTTCCGGCCCAGACCGGCGAGCACGGCCCGCGCTTCGCCTGCACCTGCTCGCCCGAGCGGGTCGGGCGCATGCTGGTCGGGCTGGGCCGCGAGGAGGTCGACAGCATCCTCGCGGAGCGCGGCGAGGTCGAGGTGGGCTGCGACTTCTGCGGCGCCCAGTACCGCTACGACGCGGTGGACGCGGGCAAGCTCTTCGTGCCCAGCGTGGCCCAGGGGCCGGGCTCGGGCACGGTGCAGTGAGGCGCCGGGGGACCGCTGCGATGTTCCGCGCCGGTCGTCCTCGCACGGCTCTGAACCGCAGCCCGCGGACCGATTCTGCTGCGGGTCGTCCGGTGTTCGGTGAGCTTCGCTGTGTGGCCGATAGCCAACGCTCATTCCGAAAACCCGACGCCGCGGTGACTGTTACTTCTGTGGCGCTGCTGCGGCTTGGCAGCGATGCTTGATCGCTCTCGATGGGTGTATCCCGTCGGTTCATGGCCAAAAGCTGTCGCTCGTCCGGGCTGCGCTGCCCGATATGCCTCTCGATCCTTGTGACTGGTTGGGTCACCCGACTTTGGTGCCAGCTTGAGTACGCCACAAAAATGAAAAAGTCGATGCTACATTGCCGTCGTGTGAACTAATGCGTACTAAGTTGCCGCAATGAGTCCCGCATTCAGGGGGGGTGGCTGGCGCGTGAATTCACACAGTCAAGCGTCCTCCTTGCAACACGCCTTCGTCTCGGGAGCAGTCATGGCCGTGCTGGATCACATTTCGCGACTTCGTCTTTTGTCCCTTTCTTTGGTCGCCGCGACCGCTCTGTCAGCCTGCGGGGGCGGCAGTACCGACAGCGGTACGACCACAGAGCAACCTCCTCCATCGGGCGGTACACCGACCGAATCAACGCCACAACTGTCGGGTAGTTTTGTTCTCGGGCCGGTCACCGGTGCGGCGATCAAGGCGTATGTTCTCAATGCCGATGGGAGTCGCGGCGGCGAGATGGGATCGGGCAGCACGGGAACCACCGGCACGTTCAGTTTTAAACTTTCTGCGACGCCTTCCGGGGCGGTTTTGCTCGAGGCCAGTGGCGGCAGCTATCAAAGTGAAACCGATGGCAGTGTGATCAGCAACACGGCCGTGTTTCGCCGCGTCGTGGCCTCGGTGGGCAGTGGCGGGGTGAGTGGCATTGCTATTACGGCCATGTCGGAACTCGTTACGTCACGCATGGTCGCCTCAGTGGCGAGTGGAACGAGCCTGACTGCGGCTTTGGATGCTGCCAATGGGCTGATTTCTGGCGCGTACAGCATCGATGCGGCGGGTACTCCATCGTTTGAAAAATCTGCTGTCGGAACGGGAGGTTATACGCTTGGCGTCGTGCTTGGCGCCCTGGAGACGTGCGCGAAGAATCTTTCTCCAAGTGTTCGGACGGCGCTTTATACCGCTCTGTCTGAGGACATCTCTGATGGCGTCTTCGACGGCAAGAAAAGTGGGATGGCCGTCAGCCTCGGCACGGGGGTGCTGGCTTCGACGGCGGGAACGTCCGATTTCTTGACCTGCGTGTCGTCGTACACCACGTCTGGCAAGGCGGTGACCGATGCAGGGCTCAGCAGCAGCGATCTGTCGAGCACGGTCTCCGCGATCCGCACAGCGGTGGCGGCGAGTCCGTCGACACCGAAATCCACTGGCTTGACCGCGGGCACCTCCGGTGCGATTGCCACCTTGGCATATGGTGGCAAGCAATGGATCTTCCTGGCGGCACGGGCCCAGGGCGTGGTGGCGGTGGATGTGACCGATCCGACGGCTGCCGCACCGACGGTGAAACGCTACAGCTCCATCGTTACCAACTTTGGTGGCACAGCGATCGGCGGGGTGGTCCCCATGATCGGTGCGGACCATCCTCAGTTGTTGGTTTACTCCTACAACAGCAAACACGTCGCGCTGATGAATGCGGACACGGGGACTGTGGAGTACGAGACAAATTTGCCTTTGCTGGCAACCGCTCCCATTAGTTTTTCTGGCGGCTCGGCGTACATTGCCGGGGCGATCCCAGATACCGGTCGAGATGGGGCCTGGCTGGCGACGGCTGATGGATATGTATTCTTCGATCGTGCGAGCCGCACGTTGACGACATCGTTCTCGATCGCCAGTCCAGCTGATTTGGCAGAAAACCTCGGGGCCGATGTATCCAGTGGCTATCTGTTTGCGCCCAATTATGAGCCCGGCGTCCAGTACGTGGATTTAGCCAAGAACAAATCGTATTATTTGGGTGGGACCAGCTTTTCCAAGTATTTTCCAAGTTTCCGTGAGCCCGATGGGGGAGCTGTCGATTCAGGCTATCAAGTTGGTGTCATCACCGATGAAGATACCAGTCAGGTGGGGCTGATCAACCTCCGTGGGCTGGTGATGACCGACGTCGCGGGAGGGCGGTCGTTGTTTACTCCCGCCGCGGGAGGGTATGCCAACGTCAATCTGTCCGGGCCCATTTTAAGTGGCTCGGCGGTGGACAGTGAAACGCACTTGGCACTGTTCATGGCCGGCTACTCCAGCGATGTGGCCGTCGGCTTGATCGAGGATCCGGCCAGCGTGGCCGCGGGGTCCACGTGGAAGGGGCTGAGCGATTGGCGGTTCGTGCGAGGGATGACGGGCTTTTCGTATGCGAAGGACCCGCATGCAGTGGCGGTGCTCAAGAATGCTTCGAACAAAAAGAGCTACGGCTATTTGCTCGATGGCACTGCGCGCAAGGTGTTCCAGATCGACATGGCCGCCTTCCTGGCTGCTCCGTCTATCAGCGCCGGCACCAGCAAGGCCCTGGCCACGGATCCGACCACCAACGGGATCGTCCGCAGCGTTTCCTGGTGAGCGGAGTCGCGCAGCGTGTGCGTACGCTCGCCACACGCTGCGCGCCCAGGCCAATGGGGCCGCCAGCCGGTCACCCCAAAGCGTCGCTGCTTATTCGGGGTGTGGAGTCGAGAGTTGCTGTCGCAACGCGCGGGCGCAGAGGTCCACCGCGGTGTTGGCCTCGTCGAGCACGCGGCCCATCGTGATGAAGCCGTGCAGCTGGCGCTCGAAGCAGAGGTACTGCGTCGGGGTGCCGGCGGCGCTGAGGCGGTCGGCGTACTGCCGGCCCTCGTCGCGCAGCGGGTCGAAGCCGGCGGTCAGCACCAGCGCGGCGGGCAGGCGCGACAGGTCCTCGCGCAGCAGCGGCGAGGCGCGCCAGTCGCTGTCCTGTGCGCGCTCGGGCAGGTAGTTGGCGCGGAAGTAGGCGATCGAGTCACTGGTCAGCAGGTAGCCCTGGCCGTTGCTGCTGTGCGAGGGCGCCACCGCGCGCATGTCGGTGGCCGGGTAGATGAGCAGCTGCCAGCGCAGCGGCACGTCGCCGTCGTCACGCAGCGTGATCGCCACCACCGCGGCGAGGTTGCCGCCGGCGCTGTCCCCACCCACGGCGATGCGCGTGGCGTCCAGCCCCAGGCCCGCGGCCTGGCGGTGCACCCAGCGCGTGGCGGCGACGCAGTCCTCCACCGCGGCGGGGAAGATGGCCTCCGGCCCGAGCCGGTAGTCCACCGCGATCACGGCGCAGCCGCTGGTGTTGGCCAGTTGGCGGCACAGCGTGTCGTGGGTGTCCAGGTCGCCGATGGTCCAGCCGCCGCCGTGGAAGTACACCAGCACCGGCAGCTCGCCGGCCTGGCGTGCTGCCTGCAGCGGGCGGTACAGCCGCGCGGGGATCGAGCCGCCGGGGCCGGGGATCGTCAGCTCGCGCAGCTCACCGACCTCGGGCGGGGCGGGCTGCGAGAAGAAGCGCCGCTCGCGGTAGAAGCGCCGGGCCTCCTGCGGCGTGAGCGTGTGCGTGGGCGGCACGCCGCGCGCTTCCATCAGGTCGATCAGGGCGCGGGCTTGGGGGTCGAGCATGGGCACCTCGGGGCTGCGGGTCGATGCCCCATTGTGCCGAGGGCCACCCGCGCGGCGCCCCCGGGAATCCACCCTGCGCACGGGCCTGCACGGGCCCAAGGCGCCGCCGCGGTCAGTCCAGCTTGAGCTTTTGCTGCTCGACGACCTTCTTGTAGACCTCGTACTCGGCCTTGATCTGGGCGGCGAACTGCTCGGGCGTGTTGGCCACGATCACCGAGCCAGTGTCCTCGATGCGCTTCTTCACCGCCGGGTCTTCCAGCGTCTTCTTGATGGCGCTGGCGATCTTCTCGACCACCTCCTTGGGCAGCCCCTTGGGACCGACGATGCCGTAGTAGGCCATGCGGTTGACCGGCTCCAGGCCCACCTCCTTGAAGGTCGGCACGTTCGGCAGCTGCGCCAGGCGATGCGGCGCGGCCACGACGATGGGCACCAGTCGGCCGTCCTTGATGAAGGGCATCGCCGAGGGCATGTTGTCGAAGATGATCGGCACCTGGCCGGCCACGGTGTCGTTGAGCGCCGGGCCGGCGCCGCGGTAGGGGATGTGGGTGATGAACGTGCCCGACAGGTTCTTGTACAGCTCCATCTGCAGGTGGCCGATGCCGCCGGTGCCGGAGCTGGAGAAGCTGTAGCGGCCCGGGTTCTTCTTCACCTCGGCGACGAAGGCCTTGTAGTCCTTGGCCGGAAAGCTCGGGTGCACCGCGATGAGGTTGGGCGTCGCGGCGATGTTGATGATCGGCGTGAAGTCGGTCAGCGGGTTGTACGGTGTCTTCGGGTTGATCGCCGGGTTGGCGGCGGTGGTGGACACCGTGGCCACGCCCAGCGTGTAGCCGTCCGGCGCGGCCTTGACCACCTCGGCGGCGCCGACGATGCCGCCGCCGCCCGCCTTGTTCTCCACCAGCAGCGTCTGGCCCAGGTGCGGGCCGATCTTCTCGGCCACCGTGCGCGCGACGATGTCGGTGGTGCCGCCGGGCGCGAAGGGCACGACCAGCCGCACCGTCTTGGTCGGGTAGCTGTCGGCGCTGGCGGTGGTGGGCCAGGTGGTCAGGCCCGCCGTGGCGGCGAGCAGGCCGGCGGTCGAAATCAGAAGGCGTCGTTGCATGGCGCTGTCTCCGGGGTCGATGGCTGGGGGCCGCGGTCGGTCGTTGCCGGCTGGAGTGGATCCAGCGGTTGCCCCCGCGACGTCGTCGTACATCCTAGCGGGGCCGGCGGTGAAATGTCTGCTCGGGTAGGCTTGGGCGATGTTTCTGACCCAGTCGCTGCTGCTCCTCCCCGACTTCCTGCTGATCGTCTGCGGCTTCCTGGTCTGCCGCTTCACCGGGTTGGACCGCACGGTCTGGAACGCCACCGAGCGGCTGGTGTACTGGCTGCTGTTCCCGGTGCTGCTGTTCACCTCCATCGTGCGCACGCCGCTGGACCTGGGCGCCTCTCTGGGGCTCGGACTGGGCGGCATGGTGGTGCTGGGAGCGGGGGTCGTGCTGGCCACCGCGCTGCGCTTCGCTCCAGGGGTGGACCTCGGGCTGCAGTCCAGCGGCGCGCAGGTGGCCTTCCGCTTCAACTCCTACGTCGCGCTGGCGCTGGCCGAGCGCATCGGCGGCGCCGCGGGCGTGGCCTGGATCGCGCTGCTGGTGGCGCTGTGCGTGCCGCTGGCCAACCTGGGCGCCGTCTGGTCGCTGGCGCGCCACGGCGGGCAGAACACGCTGCGCGAGCTGGCGCACAACCCGCTGATCCTGTCGACCGTGGCCGGCCTGGTGGCCAACCTGGCCGGCCTGCACCTGCCCGACACCGCCGCCACCGTGCTGACGCGCATCGGTGGCGCGGCGCTGCCGCTGGGCCTGATGGCGGTGGGCGCCGGTCTGGAGCTGGGCGGGCTGCAGAAGGCGCCGCAGCTGGCGGCCGCGCTGCTGGCGATCCGCCACCTCGCGCTGCCGCTGGTGGGGCTGGGCCTGGGCGTTGCGCTGGCGCTGCCGGCGGGCCAGGCGCAGATCCTGCTGGCCTTTGCGGCGCTGCCCACCGCGTCGAGCTGCTACGTGCTGGCCGCGCGCATGGGCGGCGACGGCCCCTACGTCGCCGGCCTGGTGACCGCCTCGACGCTGCTGGGCATGCTCAGCGTGCCGCTGGCGCTGACGGTGTTCGCCGCGCTGCACTGACGCCCATCACTCGCTGATCCCCGTCGTCGGGCCGCCCGGGTCGTCGCGCTGCGCCAGCGCCCAGTCGATGTGCTCGGCCAGCAGCGCGTCGGCGCCGGGCCGGCGTTCGCTCAGCGCGGCGGCCAGCGCCGCGTCGCCCGTGGCCCGCCAGGCGTTGCCCAGCGCGACGGCGAGGTTGCGCAGCCAGCGCGCGTGGCCGATGCGGCGGATCGGCCCGCCCTCGGTGTGGCGCAGGAAGGTGGCCTCGTCCCAGCGCCAGGCCTCGATCAGGCGGGACTGGCCCAGCGGCGCGCGCTCGTCGAAGTCCGGCAGCGCGCTGCGGCGGGCGAACTTGTTCCAGGGGCAGGCGGTCTGGCAGTCGTCGCAGCCGTAGACGCGGTTGCCCATCGCGCGGCGGAATTCGACCGGGATCGGCCCCTCGTGCTCGATGGTCAGGTAGCTGATGCAGCGGCGCGCGTCGAGCCGGTAGGGCGCCACGATCGCGCCGGTGGGGCAGGCGTCCAGGCAGGCGCGGCAGCGCCCGCAGTGGCCCTCGGCCGGGGCGTTGGCCGCCCCTGCCGTTGCGCCCGTCAGCGGCAGCGGGAGGTCGATGAAGAGCTCGCCCAGGAAGCTCATCGAGCCGCCCCGGCGGTCCAGCAGCAGGGTGTGCTTGCCGCGCCAGCCCAGTGCGCTGCGCGAGGCCAGCTCCACCTCCAGCACCGGCGCCGAATCGCAGAACACCCGGTGCCCGCGCGGCCCGACGGCGGCCTGCAGCTGGTCGGCCAGGCGCTGCAGGCGCTGGCGCAGCACCTTGTGGTAGTCCCGGCCGCGGGCGTAGACGGAGACCACGGCGGCCTGCGGGTCGGCGGCGCGCGAGCGCTCGCGCGCACGCCAGTCGCCATGGCCAATCGACGCGTCCCGCGGCAGGTAGTCCATGCGCGCGGTGATCACCCGCAGCGTGCCGGGCAGCAGCTCGGCGGGGCGGGCGCGCTTCAGGCCGTGCGCGGCCATGTAGCCCATGCCGCCGTGCCAGCCGGCGGCCAGCCAGCTCAGCAGTCCCGGCTCGGCTTCACCCAGGTTCACGTCGGCGACACCGATCTGGGAGAATCCCAGGGCCTCGGCCCATGTTGTCAATTGAGTCCGCAGCGCCAGCAGCTGGTCCGCGTCCCACGCGGGGCCCGCCGGGGGCTGCACTCGGAGATCCGTCATCCGGTGATTCTAGAAACCCGCACCCTGCACTGGCCCGATGAAGCCGCCTGCGCCACCTTCGCCCAGGCGCTGGCGGCGCTGCCCGAGACGCGGCGCGCCTGCATCGAGCTGGAAGGCACGCTGGGCGCCGGCAAGACCACCTTCGTGCGCCACCTGCTGCGCGCGCTCGGCGTCACCGGCCGCATCAAGAGCCCGAGCTACGCCATCGTCGAGCCCTACGAGCTGCCGATGCCGCCCGAGCAGCCCGGCCAGCCTCCCGGCGTGGCCCCGCTGCCGCTGCTGCACTTCGACTTCTACCGCTTCGGCGACCCGCGCGAGTGGGAGGACGCCGGATTCCGCGAGCTCTTCGCCGCGCCGGGCCTCAAGCTGGTCGAGTGGCCGCGCCAGGCCGACGGCCTGCTGCCCGTGCCGGACCTGCACCTTCAGATCGAGCCGGCGCTGGACGACAGCCGCCAGGTCACGCTGACCGTGCGAACGGCGCTCGGCCGGGCGCTGCTGGCCGCCGCCCCCGATTCAGGAGCTGCCCCATGAACCGACCGGAATCGTCCGTGCCCGCCCGGCGGCGCTGGTTGCGCGAGGCCGGCGGCCTGACGCTGCTGCTGGCCGGCGCCGACCTGGCCCACGGCGCCACGCTGGTGGCGGTGCGCGTCTGGCCCTCGGCCGAGTACACCCGCGTGACGCTGGAGTCCGACGTCGCGCTGCAGACCCACCACTTCGCGGTCAACGAGCCGCCGCGGCTGGTCATCGACATCGACGGCCTGGAGCTCAACGCCGCGCTGCGCGACCTGGTCGCCAAGGTGGGCGCCAACGACCCCAACATCGCCAGCGTGCGCCTGGGCCAGGGCGGGCCCCAGCGCGTGCGCATGGTGCTGGACCTCAAGCGCGCCAGCACGCCGCAGGTCTTCTCGCTCGCGCCGATCCCGCCCTACCGCCATCGCCTGGTCTTCGACCTGCGCCCGGCCGTGGCGCCCGACCCGCTGGTCACGCTGATCCAGGAGCGCCAGGCGGCCATCCAGGCCGCTGGCCCCGCGGCGCAGCAATGGCCGCGTTCCAGCGAAGAGGCGGCCCGCCAGGCGGCGGCCGACCTCAACGACGCGCTGGGTGACTTCATCGGCCAGCTCGATACCAGCGACGGCGAGCCCGGCGAATCGAGCCGGCCGCGCCACCGCCGCGAGTTCGCCGACGGGGGCGGACCGACCGCGACCCCGCCCGGCGCGACGACCGGTTCTGCGTCGTCCGCTGAGCCCGCGGCACCCGCTGCACCCGCTGCGCCCCGCCCGGCG
>Ga0228698_1000877_pt1 | contig 17447 bp, 14 predicted proteins | sample McNCre117_Aug_MG_FD_178015 | JGI IMG/M metagenome (GOLD analysis project Ga0228698, IMG submission 178015) | Freshwater microbial communities from McNutts Creek, Athens, Georgia, United States - 1-17_Aug_MG | ecosystem: Environmental > Aquatic > Freshwater > Creek | place: USA: Georgia...
CGCGGTCGTCAAACGTACCGGTCCTCTGGAGCCCTCGCTATTCCACAGTCACCGACTTTGCTAAGTTCCGAGGCTTGTCCACATCCGTCCCCCGCGCACACGCCGTGTGGTACGCCAGCATCTGCAGTGGCACCACGTGCAGCAGCGGCGACAGCTCGCCGTAGTGCTCGGGCATGCGGATGACGTTGAGGCCTTCGCCGCTCTCAATCTTGGTGTCGCCGTCGGCCAGCACATACAGCACGCCGCCACGGGCGCGCACTTCGTGCATATTGCTTTTCAGCTTTTCCAATAGTGCATCGTTGGGCGCCACCGTCACCACCGGCATGGCGCTGGTGACCAGGGCCAGGGGGCCGTGTTTGAGTTCACCGGCGGGGTAGGCCTCGGCGTGGATGTAGCTGATTTCCTTGAGCTTCAAGGCGCCTTCCAGCGCGATGGGGTAGTGCAGGCCACGGCCCAGGAAGAGGGCGTTTTCGCACTTGGCAAAGTCTTCGGCCCAGGCGATGAGTTGCGGCTCCAGCGCCAGAACGGCTTGCAGCGCTGCGGGCAGGTGGCGCATGGCTTTCATGTGGCGGGCTTCTTCGGCCTCGCTCAGGTGGCCCTTGGCTTGCGCCAAGCACAAGGTCAGCAGGAACAAGCCGGCCAACTGGGTAGTGAAGGCCTTGGTGGAGGCCACACCAATTTCCACGCCTGCGCGGGTCACGTAGGCCAGGCTGCATTCGCGCACCATGGCGCTGGTGGCCACGTTGCAGATGGTGAGCGTGTGCTGCATTCCCAGGCTCTGGGCGTGGCGCAGCGCGGCCAAGGTGTCGGCGGTCTCGCCGCTTTGGGTGATGGTGACGATCAACTGCTTGGGGTTGGGCACCGAGTCGCGGTAGCGGTATTCGCTGGCCACTTCCACATTGCAGGGCACCTTGGCAATGCTCTCAATCCAGTATTTGGCTGCGCAGCCGCTGTAGTAGCTGGTGCCGCAGGCCAGGATGAGCACCGAGTCGATCTGCTGGAACACGCGCGCGGCATTGGCGCCGGGGGCGTGGTTCATCTGCAGGTCAAACAGCTCGGGCGTGATGCCCTCCACGCCTTCCAGCGTGTCGGCAATGGCGCGCGGCTGCTCGAAGATTTCTTTCTGCATGTAGTGGCGGTAGGGGCCGAGTTCGGCCGCGCCGCTGTGGGCCTGCACGGTCTTGACCGGGCGCTGGGCCGGGGCCACGGCCTTGTGGGCTTTGTCAAACAGCCAGTACTTGCCCAGCTGCACGTCCACCACATCGCCTTCTTCCAGGTACACGATCTGGTCGGTCACACCGGCCAGGGCCATGGCGTCGCTGGCCAGGAAGTGTTCTTGCCCGTCCTTGCCCACGCCCAGAATCAGCGGCGAACCTGCGCGCGCGCCAATCAGGCGGTGCGGCTCGTCCTTGCAGAACACGGCAATGGCGTAGGCGCCGCTGAGTTGCAGCACGGCGGCTTTCACGGCCTCAAACAAATCGCCGTCGTACAGGCTGTCAATCAGGTGTGCGATGACTTCGGTGTCGGTCTGACTGTCAAACACATAGCCGCGGGCCTTGAGCGCGGCGCGCAGCTCGTCGTGGTTTTCGATGATGCCGTTGTGCACCAGCGCAATATGGCCGGGCTTGCTGGATGCATCGGTGCCGGTGCCGTGGCTGAAGTGGGGGTGGGCGTTGTGCACCGCAGGCGCGCCGTGGGTGGCCCAGCGGGTGTGGGCAATGCCCAGCAGGCCTTGCAGGCCGGTGCTGGAAACCTGCTCCATCAATTCCGACACGCGGGCGGTGCTGCGGGCGCGGGCAAGCCCGGGGTTGGCGTCTTGCGCATACACGGCCACGCCGCAAGAGTCATAGCCCCGGTATTCCAGGCGCTCCAGGCCTTGCACGAGGATGGGAACAATGTTGCGGGTCGATACCGCGCCGACGATGCCACACATAAAAACACTCCAGCAAATTGACGATGGCGCTGATGGTAGGTGGCTCGGTGAAAAATAAGTGGTTGAAATTGCAAGTTAAATGAATGAAAATTTCACTTCAATGAAGTTGTGAAATAAAAACCCAAAAATAATAAAACTATGAAACAAATAGAACTCGATGCGATGGATATCCAGATCCTGGCCCAGCTCCAGAAAGACGCCTCGCTGAGCAACCAGGACCTGGCCCAGGCCGTCCACACTTCCGCGCCCACCTGCCTGCGCCGCATCAAGCGCCTGCGCGATGCGGGCCTGATCGAGCGCCAAATTGCCATCCTCCAGCCCGAGGCGCTGGCCCAGACCCTGGGCCACGGCCTGACCGCCATTGTGGAAATCACGCTGGACCGCCAGAACGCCGAGGAGCTGGAGCGCTTTGAGGCCCGCGTGCTGCAAGACGCGGCCGTGCAGCAGTGCTACCGCGTGTCGCCGGGGCCGGACTTTGTGCTGGTGGTGCACGCCGCACACATGCCGGGCTACCAGGCGCTGGCGCAGAGGCTGTTTACCAGCGATGCCAATGTGCGCAACGTCAAAGCGTTTTTCAGCGTCAAGCGCGCCAAGTTTGGTGCCGAGCTGCCGCTGCATCCGGTTTAAAGTCAGCGCAAACCAACCCAAAACTTATGCGACGTTTGCTGGATTTGATAGTGGAGGCTCTGGGCACCAACCTGGTCGACGAGATCGAGCTGGGTGAACGCCTGCGCCATGTGCGCTCCACGGCCACCATTTGCATCGGCTGCGGCATTGGCTTTTCCATCTTCAACCTGGCTACGCCGGGCATGGCCTTGCTGGGTTTGGCCGAGCTGGTCAGCGTGGTGTTTTTCTTTATCCCTGCCGCGTGGCTGATCCGCTGGCCGCAGCGCATAGATACCTCTGAGCTGCTGCTGCTTCTCGGTGCACTGCTGATTTCATCGGCCCTGATTCTGCTGGGCGGCGTGGCAGGCACGGGTTTGTTCTGGGTGTATTCGGTGCCGTTTTTGGCTTTCTTCATCAAAGGGCAGCGGCGCGGCTGGTACTACAGCCTGGCCTGCTTTGCGGTGCACATCGTATGCATTGCCTGGCTGGTGCCCAACCTGCCTTTTGCCTACCCGCACCCGCCCGAAGTGCGTTTGCACTTCGGTATGTCCATGGCCTTTTATCTGGTGATTGCGGCAGCCTTCAACCATGCGCGCAGCCGCTTTGAGGCGGCCCTGCATTTGCGCAAAGACGAGGCGGAGGCTGCCAGCCAAGCCAAGTCGCGCTTTCTGGCATCGGCCAGCCACGACCTGCGCCAGCCCGCACACGCGCTGGGCCTGTTTGTGGCACGCCTGAAGCAACTGCCGCACGATGCACAAACGCGCGAACTGGTGGCCGGTGTGGATGCCTCGGTGCATGCGCTGCAAGACATGCTGGATGCGTTTTTTGACTACTCGCGCCTGGACTCCCAACTCACCCACGCAAACCCGCGCAGCTTTGACCTGAACACCGTGTTCGACCAGCTGCGCACCAGCTTTGCCGACACTGCACAGCAGCGCGGCCTGCGCCTGCGTGTGCGGCCCACCCGCGTATGGGTGCAGAGCGACCCCGTGTTGTTGTATCGCGTGCTGCTCAATTTGTTGAGCAATGCCGTGCAGCACACCCCCAGAGGCAGCGTGTTGCTGGCCTGCCGGGTGAGCGAAGCGGACGGTTGGGTGCGCATTCAGGTGCGTGACAGCGGCATTGGCATTGCGCCCGACCAGCAGCAAAAAGTGTTTGAAGAGTTCTACCAAGTAGAGAACCCGGAGCGCGACCGCAGCAAGGGCCTGGGGCTGGGACTGAGCATTGTGGAGCGCGCCTGCAAGCTGCTGGATCACCGTGTTGCACTGCAATCAGCAGTGGGCTTTGGCAGCACCTTCAGCCTGCTGGTGCCCTTGGGCCGGGCCGAGGTAACGCAGGCACCGGCCCCAGCGGCAGAAGCCTTGTCAGGGCCAGACCTCAGCGGCATGCGGGTGATGCTGATTGAAGACGACGAACTGGGCCGTGCCGCACTCAAAGGTTTGTTGCAGAGTTGGGGCTGCTGCGTGGTTGAGGCCGCTTCTGCGCAAGACGCGCTGGATGCGTTTGCCCGGCAACAGGCGCCGAACTTCATCGTGAGTGATTTCCGCTTGTCCGGAACCCACAACGGTGTGCAGGCGGTGCAGCAACTGCGCCAGCTATCGGGTATCGAGATCCCCGCATGCGTGATCAGTGGCGATGCCGATGCTGCGGTCAAAGAGCAGATTCACCGCGCCGGCTTGCTGCTGCTGCAAAAGCCGGTCAAGCCTGCGAAGTTGCGCAGCGTGTTGCGGCGGGCAGTGTGAGCTGCAGCGTGCAGCCCGCGTCCACCGCGCCTTGCACCGTGGCCGTGCCGCCCATGCGCTGCAGCATCTTGTGCGTGAGCGCCAGGCCCATGCCGATACCGGGAAACTGCTTGGTGGTGTGCAGTCGCTGAAAGGGCTTGAACAAGCGTGCTTGCAGCGCCGGGTTGAAGCCCGCGCCGTTGTCTTGCACGCGCAGGGTCACCGTGCCTTCGGCCTCACCCGGTGTGTGCTCTGCGCTCACCACAATCTGCGCCACATCGCGCTGCGCGGAGAACTTCACCGCGTTGTCCAACACGCATTCCAGCGCGCGGCGTAAGAGGGTGGCGTCGGCCTGCACGGTCGGCATGTCGGCTTGCAGTTGCCAGTCGATGCGGCGCTCAGGCGATTGCTGCGCAAGTGCGTCCACGACCGACTGCACCAGCGGCTGCAGCGGCACGCTCTCTGTTTGCACGCTGGCCGTGCCCAGGCGTGAGAGTTCCAGCAAGCCGTCCATCAGCACGCCCATGTGCTGCGCCGAGTCCGATATCACGGTGAGAAAACCGCGCACCTCATCGGGCAGCAAATGTGCGGCGTCTTCTTCCACCAGTTGCACATAGCTCAGGATGTGGCGCAGCGGCGCGCGCAGGTCGTGCGACACGGTGTAGGTGAAGTCCTGCATCTCCGCGCGCACAGCAGCCAACTCGGCCTCCAGGCTTGCGATGCGTTGGCGCTCTGCGTCTGCCATGGTGTGCCTTATTCCTTGGCGGGTTTGGGCGCCTTTTGCGGGCGCGCATAGTTGGCAATGCTCACCTGCTTGCCGCGCGCCACGCTCAAGGCGCCCGGTGCGGTGTCTTTGGTGATGGTGGAGCCGCCGCCTATGGTGCCGCCCGCGCCCAGCGTGACGGGGGCAATCAGCACGCAGTTGCTGCCCACGTGCACATCGGACTCAATCACGGTGCGGTGCTTGTTGGCGCCGTCGTAGTTGGCTGTGATGCTGCCTGCACCAAAATTCACCCGCTCGCCCACAGTGGCGTCGCCCAGGTAGGCCAGGTGGTTGGCCTTGGAGCCGTTGGCCATGGTGGAGTTTTTTACCTCCACAAAGTTGCCGATGTGCACCTCTTGGCCCAGCCGCGCACCGGGGCGCAGCCGCGCAAACGGGCCTATGAGCGAGCCCGCACCCACGGTGATGCCCAGCTTCTCGCCGTCAATGTGGGTAAAGGGGTGGATCACCGCGCCTGCCTCGATCACCACATTGGCAATCACGCAGTTGGCGCCAATCTTCACGCCCTGTCCCAGGTTGACCTGGCCTTCAAACACGCAGTTCACGTCAATGCTCACATCGTGTGCGCAGCTCAGGTCACCGCGCACGTCCAGGCGCGCCGGATCGGCCAGGCGCACGCCTTCGTCCATCAGGCGGTGGGCAATGCCGCGCTGGTAAGCGCGCTCCAGCTCGGCCAGTTGCACCGGGCTGTTGACACCGGCCACCTGCACCGCATCGCTGATCTTGTGGGCCACCACGGCTTCGCCGTCTTGCACGGCAAAGCGCACGATGTCGGTGAGGTAGTACTCCTTCTGCGCGTTCTGGTTGTCCAGGCGGGCCAGCCAGCGTTTGAGCGATGCGGCAGGCACGGCCATGATTCCGCTGTACACCTCGCGCAAGGCGCGCTGCTCGGGCGTGGCGTCTTTGTGTTCCACGATGGCTTTCACATCGCCTGCGGCGGTGCGCTCAATGCGCCCGTAGCCGGTGGGGTCGGGCATGTCCAAGGTGAGCAGTGCCAGCTTACTGCCGGCACTGGCGGTGATCAGGTGAAACAGCGTGTCTGCTTGTGTGAGCGGCACATCGCCCGAGAGCACCACCACCACGCCATCGTCTTGCAAATGCGGAACGGCTTGTTGCACGGCGTGGCCCGTGCCCAGTTGCGGCTCCTGGCGCGCAAACTCCAGCTGAAAGCCACCTTCCAAAGTGGCCTGGCAGGCCGCTTCCACTTGGTCGGCACCGTGGCCGGTAATCACTACTGCCTTGCGCGCTTGCAGGCTCGCGGCCGTGTCCAGCACATGCTGCAGCAGCGCGCGGTGGCCAATGGTGTGCAGCACCTTGGGCAGTGAACTTTTCATGCGCGTGCCCTTGCCGGCCGCCATGATGACAACGTCAATCGGCCCCGCGTAGGGGGCCTGCGTATTGCTGGAACTCATTGGATTTCTTTCGTGATGCAAATAACGGTGCGCGCCTGTGCGCGCTTACTTAAACAGGCCAGACCACGCCGTAGTCGTTGAGGATGGCGTCCAGCGGCACGTCGTGCGGCTCGGGTTCATAGTCCGGCAAAAAGCCCATGCCAAAGCCCAGGCCCACCGAGAAGGGCTTGGGGTCCAGGCTGGAGAGCATGCGGTCATAAAAGCCACCGCCATAGCCCAGCCGGTAGCCGCCAATGCCATAGCCCACGCAGGGCGCAAACAGCAGCGTGGGCACGATGACTTCGGTGTCCTTAGGCTTGGGGATGCCGTAGGCGTCTTCTTCCATGGGGCAGCCCGGGTACCAGGCGTGGAAGGTCATGGTGTGGTTTTCTTTGTTGACCACCGGCAGGCCAATGCGCCGGGGCTGAGGCTGGTCGAGCAGCTCGCCGTCTTCCTTCCAGCGGTGCAGGGCGGGCAGGGGGTCAAACTCACCTTTGATGGGCCAGTAGGCGCCAATCACGATATCGGGGCGGCCCACCAGCCAGATACGCATGACTTGCTGCAGCATGGCAGCGCGTTCCTGGCGGTCGGGTAACTGGTTGCGGGCCTCCACTAGGGCCGCACGAAGCGCCTTTTTTTCCTGGGCTTTTTGGGATTCCGAGTTGTCCATAATCCTCACATGCAGTTTTCAGCCATTCTGACACCGTTGGCCCTTGCGGCCTGCGTGATCTTGCCATCAGTTTCCCCCAGTTTTGCCCAGGGCCGCGACAACAGCCGCTACGACGAAGCCATCACCGACATGGCCCAGGCCTACAAGGCGCGCGACCGCAAACGCCTCACCAGCTTGTTGCCTCAGGTGCGTGGCTACATCCTGGAGCCCTGGGGCGCGTATTGGGAGCTGTCTGCCCGGCTGGACGAAGCCCGCCCCACCGAGGTGCAAGACTTCTTGAGCCGCTACAGCGGCACTTACCAGGAAGACAAGCTGCGCACCGAATGGCTGCTGCAGTTGGGCCGCAACCGCGACTGGGTTGCCTTCAACCGCGAATACCCCAAATACCGCATGGGGGATGACAAGTCGGTGCGTTGCTACGGCCTGCTGGCCGAGCACCTGGCCACGGGCGCCAACGTCAAAGACGCGGTGGTGCAGAGCTGGCTTTCGCTTAAGGAAGCCGATGAAGGCTGTGCAGCCGCTGCCGAGCAACTGGTCAAAGACCATGCTGTGATGGCCGACACCGTATGGCCGCGTGCGCGTTTGGGCATGGAAAACGACCGCCTGCGCGTAGCTACCCAGGCCGTGGCCATCGTCAAAGAGGGCCTGGCCAAAACCGTGGGCGACATTTACGCCAACCCGTCCAAGTACCTCAACGACAAGATCACCGCGCTGCGCCCGGCCACACGCGAGTTGGTGTCGCTGGCCATCATCCGCCTGGCGTATCTGGACGTGGATGCCGCGGTGGACGAAGTCAAGCACCTACGCTGGAAAGCCCAGCTCACACAGGAAGAACGCAGCTGGATCTGGGGCGTGATTGGCAAGCGTGCTGCGCTCAAGATGTCACCCGATGCCGTCAGCTACTTTGCCCAGGGCGACCTGAGTCAGATGCACGAAGATCACCTGGCCTGGGCCGCCCGCGCGGCCCTGCGCGCAGGCAAATGGCAAATGGTGCACGACGCCATTACGGCTATGCCCGCTGCCATGGCTGCCGAACCTACCTGGGCCTACTGGCACGCACGGGCCCAGTTGGCACTGAACAGCAACGAAGCTACGCGTGCCGAGGCCGTGGGCCTCTTGCAAGGCATTGCCGGTGTGCGCGGTTTTTACGAGCAGCTGGCTTTGGAAGAGCTGGGCCAACGCATCAGCGTGCCCGAACGCCCAGCGCCCCTGACGGCGGAAGAGCGCGAAGCCGCCCGCAACAACCCTGGCCTGAGCCGCGCGTTGTACGCCATCCAGTTGGGCTTGCGTGCCGAAGGTGTGCGCGAGTGGAACTACAGCACAAATTTGCATGTGCGCGGTGGCCTGGACGACCGCGCCATGCTGGCCGCCGCAGACCTGGCTTGCCGTGCCGAGGTGTGGGACCGCTGCATCAACAGCAGCGACCGCACCAAGGGCGTGATGGACTTTGAACAGCGCTTTCCCATGCCCTTCAAAAGCGCGGTGCTGGCGCGCAGCAAACAAATCGGAATTGACCCGGCCTATGTGTACGGCCTGATCCGGCAAGAGAGCCGCTTCATCATGGACGCCAAGTCTGGCGTGGGCGCATCGGGACTGATGCAGGTGATGCCTGCCACCGCCAAGTGGACGGCCAAGAAAATCGGCATGACCGACTTTCAGCCCGGCCAGATTACCGACCGCGATGTGAACATTGCCATTGGCACCGGCTACCTCAAGCTGTTGCTGGACTCTTTTGGCGGCTCTATGCCCATGGCTGCTGCGGCCTACAACGCAGGCCCCGGCCGGCCGCGCACTTGGCGCAACGGCCCGGTGCTGGAGGCCGCCATCTGGGCCGAAAACATCCCCTTCAACGAGACGCGCGATTACGTGAAAAAAGTGCTGTCCAACACCACCAACTACGCCGCCTTCATCACCGGCCAGCCGCAGTCCCTCAAGGCACGGCTGGGTCAGGTGGGGCCGCTGGACGCTAGCGCACGCGATACCAGCGTTGATCTGCCCTGAGGGGCAGGGTGCTTCGGCTAGCATGGTGGTTTTGAGAAAGGCCACCATGCTCACGCTGTACGTTGGAAACAAAAACTACTCGTCCTGGTCCATGCGCCCCTGGGTGCTGCTGCGCCAGGCCGGCATTGCATTCACTGAACAAGTGGTGCGCTTTGACTCCTTTGACGCCGACTCCCAGTTCAAGAAAACCGTTGCCAGCCTGACCCCCACCGCCAAAGTCCCGGTGCTGGTGGATGGCGACCTGGCCATCTGGGACACGCTGGCCATTGCCGAATACGTGGCCGAGCAACACCCCGACAAACACCTCTGGCCCGCCCACAAAGCCGCTCGTGCCCGCGCCCGCAGCGTGTGCGCCGAAATGCACAGCGGCTTTACCGGCCTGCGCGGCAACTGCCCCATGAATATCGAAGCCTCATTACCTGAGGTGGGTGCCTTGATCTGGCGTGACAAACCTGCTGTGCGTAGCGACGTGCAGCGCATCGTGCAGATGTGGACCGCACTCTTGCAAGAACACGGCGGCCCCATGTTGTTTGGCGACTTCACCGTGGCCGACGCCTACTTCGCGCCGGTGTGCATGCGCCTCAAGACCTATGCGCTGCCAGTGCCTGAAGCCATCAGCGCGTATGTGCAACGCGTTTGCGCGTTGCCCGGCGTGTCGGCGTGGATTGAAGGGGCTTTGGCGGAAAAAGATTTTCTGGACTTTGAAGAGCCTTACCGCCTAAACCGATGAAGCCCCCACGTTCGCGCACTGCGTGTCGCTCTCTGCCCCCCGAGGGGGCTAACCCGCCTTGGGGCGGCCCGGCGGCGGGTTGCGCTTCGCTCCGATGAATATTTACCTGGTCGGCGGTGCCGTGCGCGATGCGCTGATGGGCTTGCCCGTGCGCGACCGCGACTGGGTGGTGGTGGGCGCCACGCCGCAAGACCTGCTGCGCCAGGGGTTCACGCAGGTGGGGCGCGACTTCCCTGTGTTTTTGCATCCACGCAGCAAAGAGGAATACGCGCTGGCCCGCACTGAGCGCAAGTCTGGCCACGGCTACACCGGCTTCGTGGTGCATGCCGACCCCAGCGTCACGCTGGACGAAGACCTGGCGCGGCGCGACCTCACTATCAACGCCATTGCCGTGCCTGCCCACGCCGTGCGGGCAGATGGCACGCTGGATACCGCCGATGCGGTAGACCCCTTCCATGGCCGCGCGGACATGGAAGCCAAGGTGCTGCGCCACGTCACCCCAGCCTTCCGCGAAGACCCGGTGCGCATCCTGCGCTTGGCCCGTTTCGCAGCGCGCTTTGCGGGTTACACCGCGGCCCCTGAGACCTTGGCATTGATGCAGCAGATGGTGGAGGAAGGTGAGGCCGACCACCTGGTGGCCGAGCGCGTGTGGCAAGAGCTTTCCAAAGGCCTGATGGAGCCCGCACCGTCGCGCATGTTTGACGTGCTGCGCAGCTGCGGCGCCTTGCAGCGCTTGTTGCCGGAGCTGGACCGTTTGTGGGGCGTGCCTCAGCCGGTTGCGCACCACCCCGAGGTGGACAGCGGTGTGCATGTGATGCTGGTGCTGGACATGGCGGCGCAACTGGGCGCCAGCTTGCCAGTGCGCTTTGCCTGCCTCATGCACGACCTGGGCAAGGGCACCACGCCCGCCGACGTATTGCCGCGCCATATTGGCCACGAAGGGCGCAGCGTCAAGTTGTTGCGCGCTGTGGCACAGCGTCTGCGTGTGCCGCAGGACTGCGCTGAACTGGCTGAGGTGGTGGCTGCCGAGCACGGCAACATCCACCGCAGCGCAGACCTGAATGCGGACGCCACATTGCGCCTGCTGGAGCGCTGCGATGCCATACGCAAACCTCAGCGTTTTCTGGAGGCGCTGTTGGCTTGCGAATGCGATGCCCGTGGTCGCGCCGGATTGCAAGACACGCCGTATCCGCAGCGCACGCGCCTGGCGCAGGCACTGGAATGCGTACTGGCTGTGGACACCGCACCCGTGGCCGCTGCGGCAGTGCAGCAAGGGGCTGCCGGCCCCGCCATAGGTGCTGCCGTGCGCAAGGCACGGCTGGCTGTTTTGGTTACCAAGGGTTTCTAAGCGTTTCCCCTAGTGCGGGGTCTTCAGAAAAAGATTGATACTTGGTTTTCTGTCCGAACTAAATCGTGCAATGCAGGATTCGAGAAGGCAGGAAGTCGATTCAACACAGATGCCCGACCGGGCTTTTTTCTGGAGACATACATGAAATTCAAACGTCAACTGACCGCCCTGGCTTTTGCAATGGCCGCTGGTTCCTCTTTTGCCCAACTGACCGTCGGCGTGAGCTTCGACGCTTATCAGGAAGAGCGCTGGAAGACCGATGAGGCCGCTATCAAGGCCGAGCTGGCCAAGCACGGCGCCAAGTACATCATGTCTGACGCAGGCTCTTCCACCGAGAAGCAGTTGACCGACATCGACGGCCTGATCGCCAAGGGTGCCAAGGTTCTGATCATCTTGGGCCGCGACAAAGACGCCATCCTGCCCGCTGTGAACAAGGCCAACCAGTTGAAGATCCCAGTGATCGCCTATGACCGCTTGTTCGAAGCCCCCGGCGTGACCTACATCACCTTTGACAACAAGGAAGTGGGCCGCATGACCGCCCGCGCTATCTTGGCTGTCAAGCCCAAGGGCAACTTCGCCATCATCAAGGGCGACCCAGGCGACGCAAACGCCAACTTCCTGCGTGAAGGCCAAGGCGAAGTGCTCAAGGACGCGATTGCCAAGGGTGACGTGAAGATCGTCGGTGAAGAGTACACCGCCGGCTGGAACCCCCAGAACGCACAAAAGAACATGGAACAGATCCTGACCAAGAACGGCAACAAGGTTGACGCTGTGGTCGCACAAAACGACGGCATGGCCGGCGGTGTGGTGGCTGCTTTGACAGCCAAGGGCCTGCAAGGCATTCCCGTGTCCGGCCAAGACGGTGACCACGCTGCGCTGAACCGCGTGGCCCTGGGCACCCAGACCGTTTCGGTGTGGAAGAACTCCGCTGACCTGGGGACCGCTGCTGCCAAGGCCGCTGTGGAACTGGGCGCTGGCAAGCCAGTGACTGGTGCTGCTGATTGGGCTGGTGGCGAGAAGAAGGTGACCCTGAAGTCCATCTTCCTCAAGCCTATTCCTGTGACCAAGGACAACCTGGATGTGGTCCTGAAGGCCGGTTACATCAAGAAAGACGCCCTGTGCAAGGGTGTGGATGCTGCCAAGGTTGCAGTCTGCAAATAAGCGTTTTTTCTAAGACGGTTTAGTCCTTCACCGCGGGCCGGGCGAACGCTTGGTGCCCGCGGTGTCGTTTTGGATTCCCTGTGTAGGGTGTAGTTAGGAGAAGTCAATGAATCAAGCTTTGCAAAACTTGAAGCATTCGGCCATCGATTGGCGCATGGTGCTGATGGCGGGTGTACTGGTGGTGATCACCGTCATATTTAACGTGTTGTCGGAAGGCATCTTTTTCTCTGCCGAAAATCTGTACAACATCGCGCAGCAAACCGCAGTGGTGGGCATTCTGGCCACTGTGATGGTGCTGATCATTGTGGCCCGCCATATCGATCTCTCGGTGGGTTCGGTCATGGGTTTTGTGGGCGTGTTGATTGCCTTCTTGATGTACACGGCCAACTGGTCATGGCCTGCGGCCTGTCTGGCGGGTCTGGCTGCCGCCATTGCGGTGGCGCTGTACCAAGGCGCTTTGACCGCGTACGTGGGCGTGCCGTCCTTTGTGGTCACGCTGGGCGGTCTGATGTCGTTTCGCGGTGCGGCTTACCTGGTGGCCGACGGCAAGACCCAACCGCTGACCGATGCGTTCTTCCTCAAGCTCGGTGGCGGTTTTAACGGCGGCATTGGCACCACAGCAAGCTGGGTGCTGGGCGTGCTGATCAGCGTTGGCATCATCGGCTCCATGCTGTCCAAGCGTGCTGCCAAGCAGCGCTACGACGTGCCCACCAATCCCTTCGGATTGGACCTGCTGTTGGCCCTGATTCCTGTTGCCCTCGTGCTGGGCTTTGTGGCGGTCATGAACGCCTACCAAATCCCTGGCAAAGACGATGCGCAGGGCATCCCGATTCCTGTGCTCATCTGGGGCGCCGTGGCCATGTTCATGTCGTTCCTGGTGCATCGCACCCGCTTTGGCCGCTATGTGTTTGCCATGGGTGGCAACCCTGACGCTGCAGCACTGGTGGGTATTCCGGTGAAACGCGTGACCATGCTGCTGTTCCTGTTGCTGGCCGTGTTGACCACCATTGCGGCCATCGTGGCAATCTCGCGCCTGAATGCCGGCACCAACTCGCTGGGCAACAGCCTGGAGTTGTTGGTGATTGCCGCCACCGTGATCGGTGGCACCGCATTGGCAGGTGGCAGCGGCACCATCATCGGTTCGGTGCTGGGCGCCCTCATCATGCAATGCATTGACAGCGGCATGCTGTTGCTCGACGTATCCATCGGTACCCGCTACGTGATCATCGGCCAGGTTCTGATCGCAGCGGTGGTGTTTGACGTGGCCTATCGCAAATGGACAGGAGACGTACTGTGAACACTGAAACCCATAACGCAGAAGCAGCCGCCAAGCGCGCCAAGGCAGACCCCAACAAATGCCTGGTCGAGCTGCGCAACATCAAGAAGGCTTTCGGCGGCGTGCACGCTGTCGATGATGTGTCCCTCAACCTGTACCCGGGTGAAGTGGTGGCCGTGCTGGGCCACAACGGCGCGGGCAAGTCCACGCTGATGAAGATGCTGGCCGGTGCCTACCCGATTGACAGCGGCGACGTGGTCATCAACGGTGAGAAAACGCACATCCGCACACCGGCCGACGCACAGGCCGTGGGCATCGAATCCATTTACCAGACGCTGGCCTTGGCCGACAACCTGGACTCGGTGGCCAACCTGTTTTTGGGGCGTGAGTTACTCACCAAATGGAACACGCTGGACGACCACCGCATGGATGCGGCTGGCCGCAAGGTGTTCCAGCGCCTGAACAAAAACTTCAAGAACTACCACACGCCGGTGCGTCGCCTCTCGGGCGGTCAGCGGCAGGTGGTGGCCATCTCGCGCGCCATCTACTTCAATGCCCAAATCCTGATCATGGACGAGCCCACCGCGGCCTTGGGCCCAGAGGAAACCGCCATGGTGGCCAAGCTGATTGAGCAGCTCAAGGCCGAAGGCGTGGGCATCTTCCTGATCAGCCACGACATGCACGACGTGTTTGCCCTGAGTGACCGCCTGGCGGTGATGAAGAACGGCAAACTGGTGGGCACCTACGCCACCAAGGACGTGACCGAAGACGAAGTGCTGGGCATGATCATCTTGGGCAAGAAACCCGACGGCAAACAGCAAACCGAGCGTTCTGCGCGCTAGGGTTTTGCTGGAATGGTGACTGCATGAAAGCCACAGGTGATCTGCAATTACTCAAACGTATCAACCGCAGCGTATTGCTGCGTTTGATACGCAGCCAGCCCGATCTCTCCCGCGCACGCCTGGCTGCATTGAGCGGCCTGACCAAGTCCACGGTGAGCGCGCTGGTGCGTGAACTGCTGGACGAGCATTGGCTCACCGAGGCCGATGCACCGGTGGCCATGCAAAGCATGGGGCGGCCCTCAACGCCGCTCAACATCGACAACCAGAAGCGTGTGTTGATTGGTATTGAAGTCGCTGTGGAATGCGTGCGCCTGGTGTGCGTGTCGCTCAGCGGCGTGATCCTCACCCAGACCGAAGAGCCGCTGGTTGACAAACAACCCGCGCGCGCCTGCGAGCAGGTGGCCGCCTTGGTGGACTTGCTCTGCCGCCAGCTGGATGAAAAACAACTGCTTCTCACCGGTGTCGGCGTGTGCCTGCCGGGTGCGGTGGATGACGCCACCGGCATCGTGCGGCTGGCACCCAACCTGGGCTGGCGCGATGTGCCGTTTCTGTCCATGGTGTCGGCCGAATTTTCCAAGCTGGGCATTCCGGCAGCCAGCATCTATTTGCAAAACGATGCCGATGCCGCAGCCCTGAGCGAATACGAATTCGGCGGCGGCAGTGCTGACGACCCGCTCATCTTCATTAACTGCGATGTGGGCGTGGGCGCGGGCATTGTGCTCAACGACCGCCTGTTTACCGGCGCCGTGGGCACCGCCGGTGAAATTGGTCACAGCATCCTGCAACTGGGCGGCCCCGTGTGCTCCTGCGGGCGCAAGGGTTGCGCCGAAACCTTTATCGGCGCGCGAGCCCTGCGCAAAAAGCAGAGTACCGAGCAAGCCGGGCAGTACCTGGGCATGCTGATGCAAAACCTGGACGCCACATTCAACCCCCGCATCATCGTGGTGGGCGGGCGCTCGTGCATGGACTACCCCGGCCTCATCGACACTGCGCGCGCCACCCAACAAAGCTACGCCCAAGCCGCAGGCCTGCATTCGCCCGTGGTGCGCGCTGCGCGCTTTGGTGTGCAGGCCGCTGCAGTCGGCGCGGCCGCGCTGGTGCTGCACCGTTTCCTCAGACCCTTACTCAAAGAAGCCAACCATGTATCTTGGAATTGACATAGGCACGTCGGAAGTAAAGGCCTTGCTGCTGAACGACCAGCACCAGGCCTTGGCCACGGCGGGTTCTACGCTGGAGGTTTCGCGCCCGCATCCGGGGCACAGCGAGCAAGACCCGGCGAGTTGGTGGACGGCCACCTGCATCGCCCTCAAAGCTTTGCAAGCCAAACACCCTGCGGAATACGCCGCCATCAAGGCCATTGGCCTGTCCGGCCAGATGCACGGCGCAGTGCTCTTGGACAAGAACAACCGCGTGCTGCGCCCCGCCATTTTGTGGAACGACACCCGCTGCGCGCTGGAGTGCGAAGAAATGATGGCCGAGCTGCCTAGTGCTTCGCAACTCGCGGGCAGCTTGATCATGCCCGGCTTCACCGCCCCCAAACTGCGCTGGGTGGCCAAGCACGAACCTGCCGTCTTTGCGCAAGTGGCCAAAGTGCTGCTGCCCAAAGACTACGTGCGCCTCATGCTCACGGGTGAGCACATCACCGACTTGTCAGACGCCAGCGGCACCGCCTGGCTGGATGTTGCCAAGCGCGCCTGGTCCCCCGAGCTGCTGGCGCTGACCGGCATGACCGAAGCGCACATGCCCCGCGTCGTCGAAGGCAGCGCGCCCGGTGGTCAATTGACGGCCGATGCAGCCTCCGCCTTGGGCCTGCAGCCTGGCATCGTGGTGGCCGGTGGTGCCGGCGACAACGCATCCAGCGCCGTGGGCATGGGCGCTGTCAACGCCGGTGAAGGCTTCTTGTCCTTGGGCACCAGCGGCGTCCTGTTTGTGGTGACGCCGTCCTTCGCCCCCAACGCAGCCAGCGCCACCCACGCCTTCTGCCATGCTGTTCCAGAGCGTTGGCACCAAATGAGCGTGATGCTTTCGGCCGCTAGCTGCCTGCAATGGGCCAAGGGCGCCCTGGGTGCCGCATCGGAGGCCGAACTCGAATCCAAAGCCAGTGCATTGGACTTCAGCGCCCGCGCCGCTGCCCCCATCTTCTTGCCCTACCTGAGCGGCGAACGTACCCCGCACAACGACGCCGTACTGCGCGGCAGCTTCCACGGGCTGAGCCACAGCGCTGACCAAGCCGCTATGGCCTATAGCGTCATCGAAGGCGTCACCTTCGGCCTGACCGATGGCCTCAATGCCTTGAAGAAAGCAGGCAGCGATGTCAAACGCCTCTCGCTCGTCGGCGGCGGCGCCCGCAGCGCCATGTGGGCGCAGCAACTCGCCTCCAGCCTGAATGTAGAAATCGTCACCCACGCCGAATCCGCTGCCGGTGGTGCCTTGGGCGCCGCCCGCCTGGGCTGGCTCGCCACCGGTGCATCCGTGGCTGACGTCTGCACCCAACCCGGCATCACCAAGAGCTACCAGCCTGATGCGGCAGAGCAAGCCTTCCTCGCCCCGCGCTACGCCAAGTTCCAGGCCATCTACCCCGCGCTCAATGCGCTGCAGCTACACGCCGTGCTGCTTTGAGCCGTAGCGGCCCCCCGTCATCACCAAACGATCCCTTATCTCACTCCAACATCCACCGTCACCAGGACCCACCATGACCTCTTACTTCAACGCCATCGCCCCTATAGCCTATGAAGGCCCCGAGTCCAAGAACCCGCTGTCCTTCAAGTGGTACGACAAAGACCGCATCGTGGCCGGCAAACGCATGGAAGATCATTTGCGCTTTGCCTCCTGCTACTGGCACAGCTTCTGCTGGGACGGCCGCGACCCCTTTGGTGGCGACACCTTTGAGCGCCCCTGGCACCACATGAGCGACCCCATGGCCGCAGCCAAGGTGAAGGCCGACGTGGCCTTCGAGTTCTTCCAGAAACTCGGCGCCCCGTACTACT
>Ga0228698_1000878_pt1 | contig 17421 bp, 12 predicted proteins | sample McNCre117_Aug_MG_FD_178015 | JGI IMG/M metagenome (GOLD analysis project Ga0228698, IMG submission 178015) | Freshwater microbial communities from McNutts Creek, Athens, Georgia, United States - 1-17_Aug_MG | ecosystem: Environmental > Aquatic > Freshwater > Creek | place: USA: Georgia...
CAATGGACAGGAGCCCTGCACTTGAGGGCGCGGGCCCGAACACCCAGCAGGAAATCCGTGAAGCTCACTTCCGTGGATCGGAAGTGAGCCCGGCGCTCAATGACGCGCCTCGTTCAGCGGGTCATAGCGCTGGCCACGCAGCAGTGCCAGCGGCGAGCGCCAGTAGATGTCCACGTTGTGCAGCGGATCGGTCAGCACCTTGGTCACCCAGGCCAGCCCCCACGACGGGCCCCGCGTCACGGCCAGCTGCAGCCCGCGCAACAGCAGGCCGGAGATCGCGAGCATCAGCCAGGCCAGGCCCACGTCGTGCGCCCAGCCCCTGGCGCCCTGCCCCGGTTCGATCAGCCCGAACAGCGAGGGCGACAGCGCCAGCAGCAACGGCAGCGCCAGCCAGACGACGATCAGCACCGCCTTGCGCCGCATGTTGTAGCCGGCCTTGATGGCCTCCTTGTGCGCATCGGTGGCCTGGTTGGCGTGGTCGTAGCCACGCGGCTCGAAGAAGATGTGGCCGCTCTGGCGCGTGACCATGCCGACACACCAGCCCAGCCAGGCCGCCGCCGCCGGGTCGACGAACAGCAGCCCGTAGGCGGCCAGGAAGCTGAGGGCGCTGACCAGGTGCAGCGTCTGATTGATGCGGCACTGGTGGTAGTAGCGGTGGTCGTCCCAGCGCAGCGTGCGGACGTGGTCCCAGAACGTGGACATCGAGAAGGCTCCTTGCAGTTGCGGATCGCGACTGCGAGCCTCGCCAGCGCGCATGAAATTCACGTGACGCCGCCCCAAGCGCCGGCCGGCGCGGCAGCAAGGCTTGATCCAACGCAAGCTCGGGCTGCGGGCAGCCTCACCGTCACCGTGCCGTCATGCCACAGCGACAGGCCCAGGGCGGCCTGCGGTCAGAGGAAGCGCTCCAGCAGGCGCTTGGACGCCTTGTCCAGCGCCCAGCGGTCCGGCACCTGCAACTGCACGCCATGCGTGGAGGTGATGAGCAGCCGCCCTTCTTCCAGCCGGCGGATGTCTTCCTCGCTCTTCAGCACGAAGTCGATCTCGCCCCGGTCGGTCTCGATGCGCCAGGTGCTGGGCGTGGCGAAGGTGTTGACGGAGATCAGCCGCTTCAGCGTCGGGTGGAACTCGCGGGCGGCAAGCTCGCCCTCCAGCAGGCGGCGGGGGGCGTCGGGCAGGCCCGACAGGCGATCCACCCAGGCCAGCTCGTGGCCATGCACGCCGACGAGGGACACGCCCTCGTCCGGCGCGGAGATGGGATGGGCGCGCACCGGCGTCACGCCGACGTGGGTGGCGCCGTCCAGGTCGGTCAGCACCAGGCGGCCGAAGGCGTCGAGCGTGAGATCGCGAAAAGGCAGGTCGGGCATGGTCAGTCAGGCCTTGGCGTCGTCGGTGGACAGGGCGATCAGGTCGAGTTCGACGGCGGCGTTCTTGGGCAGCTGCAGCACGCCGACGGATGTGCGCGTGTGCGCGCCGCCGTTGGAGCCCAGCACGCGCCACAGCAGGTCCGAAGCCCCGTCCGCCACCTCGCTGAGCTGCGTGAAGCCGGCGTCGCAGTGGATGAAGACGTTCATGCGCAGCACGCTCTGCAGCCGCACGAGGCTGCCGAGCTCCTGGCGCAGCAGCACCAGCGCACGCAGCACACAGATCGCGGCGGCGCGGCGCGCTCGCTCCAGGCTCACATCGACACCGACGACGCCGGTCACGGCGATGTGGTCGCCGACGCGCGGGATCTGCCCGCTGACGTACAGCGTGCGCGCGTCACGCACCAGCGGCCTGTAGCGGCCGCCGACCTGCAGCTCCAGCGCCGGGTCGAAACCATGCTCGGCACAGGCGGCGAGCAGCTCGCCGTCGCGGTCGTGAGAGGCGATGTCAGGCATTGACGGTGTGTGCGTTGGGGTTGGGGGCGACGACCATCAGGCCGCCATCTTCGTCGGCTTCGGCGTCCACGCGGCGCGCCTGGGCTTCCCACAGGCGCCAGTAGTGGCCCTGCTTGGCGATCAGCTCGTCATGCGCACCCAGCTCGACGATCTCGCCGCGGTCCATCACGACGAGCCGGTCGGCCTTGCGCAGCGTGGACAGCCGGTGGGCGATGGCGATGGTGGTGCGGCCCTTGACGAGGTTGTCCAGCGCGCGCTGGATTTCCTTCTCGGTCTCGGTGTCCACCGCCGACGTGGCTTCGTCCAGGATCAGGATGGCCGGGTCGATCAGCAGCGCGCGGGCGATGGAGATGCGTTGGCGTTCACCGCCGGACAGGCCCTGGCCGCGCTCGCCGACGAGGCTGTCGTAGCCGTGCGGCAGCCGCAGGATGAATTCGTGCGCGTGCGCCGCCCGCGCCGCGGCGACGATCTCGTCGCGCGTTGCATCCGGTTTGCCGTAGGCGATGTTCTCGGCGATGGTGCCGAAGAACAGGAAGGGCTCCTGCAGCACCAGGCCGATGTGGCGCCGGTAGTCGGCCACCTTCACGCGGCGCAGGTCCACGCCGTCCACCTTGATGGCGCCCTCGGTCACGTCGTAGAAGCGGCAGATCAGGTTCACCAGCGTGCTCTTGCCCGAGCCGCTGTGGCCCACCAGGCCCACCATCTCGCCGGGGCGGATGTCCAGGTTCAGGCTGCGGATGATGGAGCGCGAGCCGTAGCGGAAGTTGACGCCCTGCATGGAGATCGCGCCCGTGACGTTCTCGAACGGCTGCGGGTTGACCGGGTCCGGCACGTTGGAGACGTGGTCCAGGATGTCGAAGATGCGCTTGGCGCCCGCCGCAGCCTTCTGCGTGACGGAGACGATGCGGCTCATCGAATCGAGCCGGCCGTAGAAGCGGCCGATGTAGGCCAGGAAGGCGGTCAGCGTGCCGACGGTGATGCTCTGGTGCGCGATCAGCCAGATGCCCATGCCCCACACGACGAGCAGGCCCATTTCCGTCAGCAGCGCGACGGTGGGCGTGAACAGGCTCCAGGTCTTGTTGAGCCGGTCGTTGACCTGCAGGTTGTTGACGTTGGCTTCCTTGAAGCGCCGCGCCTCGCGCGACTCCTGCGCAAACGCCTTGACGACGCGGATGCCGGGGATGGTGTCGGCCAGCACGTTGGTGATCTCGCCCCAGACGCGGTCGATCTTCTCGAAGCCGGTGCGCAGGCGGTCGCGCACGAGGTGGATGAGCCAGGCGATGAAGGGCAGCGGCACCAGCGTCGCGAGCGCGAGGCCCGGGTGAATGCTGAACAGGATGATGGAGGTCATCGCCAGCATCAGCACGTCGGTGATGAAGTCCAGCGCGTGCAGCGACAGGAAAACGCTGATGCGGTCGGTCTCGGAGCCGATGCGCGACATCAGGTCGCCGGTGCGCTTGTTGCCGAAATACTCCAGCGACAAGCCCAGCAGATGCTCGAAGGTCGTGGTGCGCAGGTCGGCCGCGATGCGCTCGGACACCAGCGACAGCAGGTAGGTCTTGGCCCAGCCCATGGCCCAGGACACCAGCGCCGCCCCCAGCAGGCCACTCAGCAGCAGCGTGACGAGGCCGGGATCGATGGCCTGGCCGTTCTGGAACGGGATGAGCACGCGGTCCATCAGCGGCATGGTCAGGTAGGGCGACACGAGCGTGGCGCCGGTGGCCCCCAGCATCAGCGCGAAGCCCAGCAGCAGTTGCCCCTGGTAGGGCCGGGCAAAGCGCCACAGCCGCAACAGCACCCAGGTGCTGGGCGGCTTGCTGGCCTCGCCGAAGTCGAAGTCCTCGGCCTCCTCGTCCTCCTCGGCCGGGCGCGCCGCCACACCGGCCAGCCGCTGCTGCTCGCGCGTGAAGGCCTCCACCAGCCGCACGGCCGTCGGGTTGCTGGCCAGCGTGAAGCGCCAGCGAGCCAGGCGCCGGTCGCGGTCGAACAGCTCCAGGAAGGCCAGGCCGCCGTGGTCGCTGAGCTTGAGCGACTGATCTGGTGACAAGACGTAATCGCTCCACGTGCCGCCAGCCGGCTCGAAGGCGAGCAGCCGGGCATCCGTCAACGCGATCAGGCCCTGGGCGAAGCGTCCCTGCGCGTCCAGGTCAACCTCCAGGGTGGCCACCACGTTCTCACCAGCCAGGAGTCGCCCATGGAGGGCGGCTGTTTGAGGATGAGACGATGGGACGGGAAGTTGATCTGGCATGTTGTTCTTCGCTCTTGGGGGCGCAAGCGATTCTCCCCGATGACTTCAGCGCACAATTCCAAGCGCTAGCCGCGCCTACCCCTTACCCCATGAGCAACCACAAAGAAGACATCCGCCTGCTGCGCGTCAACTACCTGCGCGGTCCCAACATGTGGACCTACCGCCCGGTGCTGGAAGTCTGGCTGGACCTGGGTGAGCTGGAAGACTCTCCCAGCCACCTGCTGCCCGGCTTCAACGACCGCCTGACCGCCGCGCTGCCCAACCTCATCGAACACCACTGCGGCGTCGGCGAGCGCGGCGGCTTCCTGGAGCGCCTGCGCGAAGGCACCTGGTGCGGCCATGTGCTGGAGCACATCGTCATCGAACTGCTGAACCTGGCGGGCATGCCCACCGGTTTCGGCCAGACGCGGTCCACGTCGCAGCGCGGCGTCTACCGCATGGTGTTCCGGGCCCGCGACGAGCAGGTGGCCCGCGCCGCGCTGGCCGAGGGCCACGCGCTGATCATGGCCATGATCAACGACCGCCCCTTCGACGTGCCGGCCGCCGTGGCCCGCGTGCGTGACAAGCTGGACGACTGCTACCTCGGCCCCTCCACCGCCGCCATCGTGGCCGCCGCCACGGACCGCCGCATCCCGCACATCCGCCTGAACGACGGCAACCTCGTGCAACTGGGCCACGGCGCACGCCAGCGCCGCATCTGGACGGCCGAGACCGACATGACCAGCGCCATCGCCGAAGGCATTGCCGGCGACAAGGACCTGACCAAGACGCTGCTCAAGGCCGTCGGCGTGCCAGTGCCCAGCGGCCAGGAGGTCAAGAGCGCCGCCCAGGCCTGGGACGTCGCGCAGGATCTCGGCCTGCCGGTGGTCGTCAAGCCCACCGACGGCAACCACGGGCGCGGCGTCACGCTGGACATCGACAACGAGGCCGACTGCCACGCCGCCTTCAAGCTAGCCGATGCGGAAGGCTCCTCCGTGCTGGTGGAGCGTTACATCCGCGGCAACGAGCACCGCGTGCTGGTCGTCGGCGGCCAGGTCGTGGCGGCCGCGCGCGGCGAGGCCGCCTGGGTGCACGGCGACGGCACGCACACCGTGGCCGAGCTGATCGACCTGCAGATCAACATCGACCCGCGCCGTGGCCTGACCGAAGACTTCCCGCTCAACAAGATCGTGCTGGGTCAAGACCCCGTCGTGCTGCTCGAACTGCAGCGCCAGGGCGTCTCGGCCGACAGCATCCCGCCTGCGGGCAAGCATGTGCTGATCCAGCGCAACGGCAACGTGTCCATAGACTGCACCTCCGAAGTGCACCCCGAGGTGGCGCACGCGGTGTCGCTGGCGGCCCGCACCGTGGGCCTGGACATCGCCGGTGTGGACCTCGTCACCGAGGACATCGCCAAGCCGCTCGATGAAACCGGCGGCGCCATCGTGGAAGTCAACGCCGGCCCGGGCCTGCTGATGCACCTGAAGCCCGCCGGCGGCGCCCCGCAGCCGGTCGGCCAGGCCATCATCGACCACCTGTTCGCCGAGGACGAGACCGGCCGCATCCCCATCGTCGGCGTGGCCGGCTCGACCGGCGGGCGGCAGATCTCACGCCTGGTGGCCTGGCTGCTGCACCTGAACGGCCGCCATGTGGGCCTGGCCTGCCGCGACGGCCTGTTCCTGGGCACGCGCCGCGTCGAGCAGCGCGACAGCGCCCGCTGGGACGCGGCCCACCGCCTGCTGATGAACCGCGTGGTCAACGCCGCCGTCGTCGAGAACGATGCCGCATCCATCCTGCGCGACGGCCTGGCCTATGACCGCGCCACGGTCGGTGTCGTCACCGACCTCGACGGCATCGCCGCGCTCGCCGAGTTCGACGTGCAGACCGAGGACCAGCTCTACAAGGTGCTGCGCACGCAGATCGACGTGGTGCTGGGCGACGGCGCCAGCGTGCTGAATGCCGCGCACCCGCGCCTGGTCGACATGGCCGAACTCAGCGACGGCGAGGTCGTCTTCTACGCCGAGGACGGTGCGCTGCCAGCCATCCAGCAGCACCGCGAGCGTGGCGGCCGTGCCGTCTTCCTGCGCGGCGGCGCCGCCGTGCTGGCACAAGGCCCGGCCGAGACGCCCGGCGCCAACATCGACGCGCTGATGCGCCGCTTCGGCAACAACGCGACGCAGGCCGGCACGCTGCTGGCCGCCGTGGCTGCGGCCTGGGCCCTGGGCATCTCGCCCGAGCTGATCGCCGCCGGCCTCGACACCTTCGTCCCCGAACTCCACCTGGCATAAACAACGACATGGACGTTTCCCGCACCCGCGCGCTGCGCGGCCCCAACATGTGGAGTCGCCACACGGCCATCGAGGCCGTCGTGCACTGCAACGACGCCGAGCGCTCGCTCGAACGCCTGCCCGGCTTCGAGCCCCGGCTGCGCCAGCTCTTCCCCACCATCGGCGCGCTGCGTGCCGACGCCTCGCTGGCCCAGGTGCTGGAGCAGGCCACGCTGGCGCTGCAGGCCCAGGCCGGCTGCCCGGTGACCTTCAGCCAGACGCATGTCACGCCCGAGGCCGGCACCTACCAGATCGTCATCGAGTACAGCGAGGAAGACGTCGGCCGCCTGGCCTTCGAGCAGGCCGTCAAGCTCGTCAATGCGGCGCTCGGGAACCGACGGGCCGCTCCCGAGGTTCCCGCCCCCCTCGGGGGGCGGGACGGGCAGACGCCCGTCCCTGGGGGCCAACAAGCGGACAGCGGCGAGTTCGATGCCGACGCGGTCATCGCACAGCTGCGCGAGCTCGACGAGGACATCCGCCTCGGCCCCTCCACGGGCTCCATCGTCAACGCGGCAGTGGTGCGCGGCATCCCGTTCCGGCGCCTGACGCAGGGCAGCCTCGTTCAGTTCGGCTGGGGCGCCAAGCAGCGCCGCATCTGGGCCGCCGAGGTCGACGCGACCAGTGCCGTCAGCGAGTCCATCGCGCAGGACAAAGACCTCTGCAAGCGCCTGCTGCAGTCGGCCGGCGTGCCCGTGCCCACCGGCCGCCCGGTCGAGTCGCCGGACGACGGCTGGGCCGTCGCGCTGGAGATCGGCCTGCCGGTCGTCGTGAAGCCGCAGGACGGCAACCAGGGCAAGGGCGTCACCGTCAACGTCGTGGACCGCGCCCACTTCGACATCGCCTACAAGGCCGCCGACGAGATCGGCCAGGTCATGGTCGAGAAGTTCCTGCCGGGTGGCGACTACCGGCTGCTCGTCATCGGCGACAAGCTCATCGCCGCCGCGCGCCGCGACCCGCCGCACGTCATCGGCGATGGCCAGCTGACCGTCAAGCAGCTCGTCGACAAGGTCAACAGCGACCCGCGCCGTGGCGATGGCCACGCGACGTCGCTGACCAAGATCCGCTTCGACGACATCGCCGTCGCGCGCCTGACCCAGCAAGGCCTGACGCCGGAGTCGGTGCCTGAGAAGGGCCAGCGCGTCATCCTGCGCAACAACGCCAACCTGAGCACCGGCGGCACCGCCACCGACGTGACGGACGACGTGCACCCCGAGGTGGCCGCCCGTGCCATCGCGGCGGCGCAGGTCGTGGGCCTGCACGTCTGCGGCGTGGACGTCGTCGCCGAGAGCGTGCTGCGGCCGCTGGAGGAGATCAACGGCGGCATCGTCGAGGTCAACGCCGCGCCGGGCCTGCGCATGCACCTGAGCCCCAGCTTCGGCAAGGGCCGCAATGTCGGCGAAGCCATCATCGGCCACCTGTTCGGCACCGGTCCGAAGTCCGAGGACGGCCGCATCCCCGTCGTGGCCGTCACCGGCACGAACGGCAAGACCACGGTGACGCGCCTCATCGCCCACCTGTTCGCCAGCTGCGGCCTGAAGGTCGGCATGACGAACACCGACGGCGTCTACGTCGACGGCCGCCAGATCGACAGCGGCGACTGCTCCGGCCCCAAGAGCGCGCGCAACGTGCTCATGCATCCGGATGTGGAAGCCGCCGTGCTGGAGACCGCCCGCGGCGGCATCCTGCGCGAAGGCCTGGGCTTCGACCGCTGCCAGGTCGCCGTCGTCACCAACGTCGGCGCGGGCGACCACCTCGGCATGAACTTCCTGCACACGGCGGAAGACCTCGTGCTGGTCAAGCGCGTCATCGTGCAGAACGTGGCGCCCACCGGCTACGCGGTGCTGAACGCGACCGACCCGCTGACCGCCCAGATGGCCGCCATCTGCCCCGGCCAGGTCATCTATTTCACGGCCGACCGCCACCACCCGGTCATGGCCACGCACCGGGCTCAGGGCAAACGCTGCGTCTACGTGGACGGCGACCAGCTCGTCGCCGCGCAGGGCGTGTGGCGCGAGAGCATCCCGCTGCGCGACATCCCGCTGACGCGCGGTGGCGTCATCGGCTTCCAGGTCGAGAACGCGATGGCCGCCGTCGCCGCCGCCTGGGGCGTGGGGCTGGACTGGGACACCATCCGCCGTGGCGTGGCCAGCTTCGCCAACGACGCCGACAACGCGCCGGGCCGCTTCAACGTGATGGACTATCGCGGCGCGACGGTGATTGCCGACTACGGCCACAACGGCGATGCGATGAAGGCGCTGGTCGGCGCCGTCGCGGCCATGCCGGCGAACAGGCGCGTCGTCGTCATCAGCGGCGCTGGTGACCGCCGTGACGAGGACATCCGCGTGCAGACCGAGATCCTCGGCGCGGCGTTCGACGATGTCGTGCTGTACGAAGACGCCTGCCAGCGCGGCCGCCAGGCCGGCGAGGTCGTCGCGCTGCTGCGCGCGGGGCTGCAAGGCGCCGCACGCACCCGGCACATCGAGGAGATCGTCGGCGAGTTCCTCGCCATCGACCGCGCGCTGGCGCGCCTGCAGCCAGGCGACCTGTGCCTGGTGCTGGTGGACCAGGTCGAGGAGGCGCTGGCGCACCTCGCCAAGCGCATCGCCGAGGCCTGACCACAGCGCAGGGCCAGGAGCGACGGCATGAAGCCCACCCTGGCCCTTCCGCTGCTGCCCCTGCTGTTCCCCCTGGCGCTGCCACTGGCGGCCCTCCCGGCGCTCGCGCAAGCCGGCCCGGCCACCGTGGTGCCTGGCGCCGCGCCGCTGCCGGCCGACGACCGGCTCTACCAGGCGCTGGGCGGCCGCGAGGCCATCCAGCGCTTCACCGACGACTTCTACGACAGCATGCTGCAGGACGCCCGCATTGCCCGCTTCTTCGACGGCCTCAACCCGCGTTACCTCAAGCGCGTGCTGGCCGACTACTTCTGCGTCGTTGCCGGCGGCCCCTGTGTCTATGACGGTGTCGGCATGAAGGACGCCCACGCCCATCTCGGCCTGGCCAAGCGCGACTTCAACGCGCTGGTCGAGCACCTGCAGCTCGCCATGGACCGCGCCCACGTGCCGTTCAGCACGCAGAACGAGCTGCTCGCCCGCCTGGCGCCGGCCCACCGCGACATCGTCACGCGGTGAGCCGGCCCGCCCATCACCGCGACGGCGGCTTCCAGAACAACCACGGCGACTTCGAGCCCAAGTCGCTGGCCGATGTGCTGCGCTGGCGCTGGAACGCCACGCGGCAGGGGCTGCCGAAGCGCCCGGTGGAGCCCATTCCCACGCAACCGGCCGACCTCGCCTTCCTGCACGCCAATCGCGGGCCGGGCCAGCAGCCCGCCGCGACCTGGATCGGCCACGCCACCGTGCTGGCGCAGCTGGGCGGCCTGAACCTGCTGACCGACCCGATCTTTTCCGAGCGCGCCTCGCCGCTGTCTTTCATCGGGCCGCGCCGCGAACAGCCGCCCGGCGTCGCGCTGGCCGAGCTGCCGACCATCGACGCGGTGCTCGTCTCGCACAACCACTACGACCATCTGGACCTGCCCTCCTGCCGGGCGCTGGCGGCCCAACCCGGCGGCAGCCCGCTGTTCGTCGTGCCGCTGGGCCTGGCGGCCTGGTTCCGCGCGCGCGGCGTGAGCCGTGTCGTCGAGCTGGACTGGTGGCAGTCCGAGACGCTGTCGGGCGTCGAGATGCAACTCGTGCCGGCCAACCACTGGTCGGCGCGCGGCCTGGGCGACCGCATGAAGACGCTGTGGGGCGGCTTCGCGGTGTTCGCGCCCGACTGCCACCTGTTCTTCGCCGGCGACACCGGCTACTCGCGCGACTTTGCGGACATCCGCGAGCGCCTGGCACCGCGCCAGCAGCAGGGCGGCTTCGACCTCGCGCTGATCCCCATCGGCGCCTATGAGCCGCGCTGGTTCATGAAGGAGCAGCACGTCAACGTCGAGGAGGCCTTGAAGATCCATGCCGACCTGGGCGCCAAGGCGTCGCTGGGCGTGCACTGGGGGACTTTCGAGCTGACGGACGAGTCGCTGGACGAACCGCCCCGGCAGCTCGCGCGTCAGCGCGCGGCACTGGGCCTCGCCGAAGACGCCTTCTTCACGCTGCCCATCGGCGGCACCCGCCGGCTGACGCCGCGCGGCCGCTGAACCCTGCGCACGGCGGCACGCACCGGCCCGAAGCGGCCAAGCTGCGGCTTTCGGCCGTGCGCTATGGGCCGGCGGGCGGCGCCTTCGGGGGTGTCACGGCTTTCGGCTCGGTCACGGTGACGGACTGCGTGACCGGCCGGACCGCGCGGTAGGCCGAGCGCTCGACCGATTCGACGAGCTTGCCGATCAGCGCGCTGCCGCTCATCTGGCTGCCGACATCCAGCGCCGTGGAATCCGGATCGGCGTACTTGGTGTGCTCGAAATGGCTCTCGTGCTTGAGCAGCGCCATGGTCCTGGCATCAAAGCTCAAGCGCTCGAAGCCCATGTACGGCGCCAGATAGGTCGGGGAATGCGCGGTTTCGCCGGTGCGCGGATTGACGGTGCGGTAGTCGCCATCGGCGTCTTCGCTCGTGACGATGCCGGCCGCCTCGCCGCCGGCCATGCCGTCGATGTCGAAGTCCTGGCGCACCTGCGACTGCACGTACACGCCGATGCCGCCGAGCCGCGTGCCCAGCCCCTGCCGGTCCTGGTCCTGGTAGGCCGGCACGATGGCGTCGATGCGGTCCCAGCCCTGGCGCTCCGGCAGGCTGCTCAGGTGCTGCACCAGAGCCGCGATCACCATGTCTCGCCTCGCCCCAGCGTTCGCCGTGGCCAGCTTGGCCGCCACGGCCGCAGGCATGTCCCATTGCAGCAGCACATGCCGCGCGTCGGGTTCGTCTTCCGTCAGCGCCTTGTCCAGGCCTCGCAGCACGGCGTAATTCAAGGTCTGGCCGGACACACGCAGCGTCTTGCGCGCGTAGGGCTCGGCGCGACCGCTGGACCGCTTGAGTTGACGAACCACGTCCACACGGTCGCCGATGGCGGCGATCAGCGCGACGGTCGGCGGCGACACGGGGTGCGGCGTGGCGTCTGCAGATGCTGCTGCGGCGGCGGTGGCAGCCACCAGCGGCAGCAGGGTCAAGGCCAGGAGGGGGCGCAGTCTCACGGCGTCCTCCCGTTCAGGGCAGCGCTGCGTTCAGCACGGCCGCCAGCCGCTCGGCGGCCAGGCGAACGCGTGCTTCGGCATACGGCCGCCTGGCGTCGAGGTAGGCGCCACCGATCTTGTGCTGCCACTCGCCGTCATCGCCTCGCGGGTACAGGCCCTGCGCGTTGATGCCCTGGCAGGATTCGACGGCCCAATCCGCCGCGCTGCCCAGGGCCGCCGGCGCCACGGGGGCCAGGCCGCCCTGCCGCAACTGGGCGGCGTACTTCTCGGGCGAGAGGATGGCCGATTCGAGCTCGTAGTAGTCCCACACGGTGTGCAGGTTGGTGGGGATGGGCCCGCCCGCCACCTGCTTCCTGGCGCCGCGCCCCTCCGGCGCCACGGCGGTACGCAGGCTGACCTGGTATTTGTTGCCACCCGCGTCGTCGCCCCCTTCGGCCATCGGGCGCGCGCCCGCGTGCAGCGGCTGGTGCACATCGCCGACGAAGTGGACGAGGAACTTCAGCGCATCGCGGCGGGCCTCGACTGGCTGCGCGGTGTCGGCGAGGATCTGGCGCTGCGCGTCGATGGCCGCGATCACGCAGTTGCCGCCCGGGCAGTCACGCGGGGGCTGGTAGTCGCAGCGTTCGGGGTCGAGGTCCACGTAGTGCCACTTGGCGGTCTTGCGGGCGAGGTCAGAGTCGCTGCCGCGCAGCCCATCGGCCCAGGAGGCCACGCCGGCAAGCGTGGGCACGGCCTCGCCCTGCAACAGCGCGGCGACCTGCTGCTGCGCAGCGGGCGTGAGCAGCGGCTGCGCCAGCTCACCGACGAGCCAGTGGCCGAGGTGACTCCACGCGAAGGCCGTGGGAGTGGCCATGAGGGCCCCCGCAGCGGAGAGGGCAATCAGCATGCGGCGGAGCCGCTGGCGAGAAAAGTTCATGTTCATGCAATCCAAATGGAGCGGCCCTGTCGCGAAGGCAGGGCCGCATGCTCAGAGCGAAGGGGCGGCAGGCGCCCCGCCCCGAGGCAGTGGCTCGTTAGCGGCTGCCGAGTCCGGTCAAGGTGTCCGCGTCGAGCACGTCGTACTCCACGGTGGGGTCCCACCAGGGATCAGCCGCCGTTGCCGTCGGCACGCTGCCCTTGCCGATGCCGGCCTTGCGATGAAGCGTGTGCCTGATGGCGGGCGTGGCTGTGCCGCCCCAGCTCAGACCGACCGTGGGACGCTTGCCCAGCACGCCGAAGCTATCGATCACCGCGCAGGTCGTCACGCCCGACGTATCGCGAGCGCAGGCCCGCGGAGCCGTGCCCGTGTCTGCCGTTGCGGACTTCAGCAGCAGCACCACGTCGTCGCCGTTGAAGCCGGTCACATCGAAGGTGGCAGTCGGGTTGTCGTTGCGACCACTGATCGAGCCGGCCACCGAGGTGAGGCCCGCCAGTGCGGCCTGGTAGTTCACGATCAGCTGCGTGGAGCCGGGCGGCAGCGTGCCGCTCAGGTGCAGCGCTGCCGTCGGCGTCGCTCCCGTCGCGACGGGGGTGGTGCTGGCCGGGCCACGACCGTTCGACCACAGCTCCACCACGTAGTAGCTCAGATCGACGGCATGTCCGGTCGGGTTGTAGATCTCCAGCGCCTTGTTGTTGCCGGAGCCGGAGATGTATCGGTTGATGAACAGCTCAGGCGTGTCGATCGTGATGCTGCCGCTCTTGACGACCGGCTTGCTGCCGGCCGGGCCGGTCAGCGTCATGGCGATGGTGTAGCTGCCGGTGGCCGCGTAGGCGTGCGTCAGGGTCGTCGAGGTCACGTCGGCGGTGTCGGTCGTGAGGTCGCCCCAGTCCACGCTCAGCCCCGTGCCATTGGTGGCCGTGATGCCGGTGATGGTGACCGCCGTTCCCGTCACGCCGCCGGTGGGCAGCGTGGCGGTCAGTGCCAGCACGGCCGGGTCGACGATCGTGATGCTGCTCTTCTGCTCGGCCGAGCTGCCGTTGTTTCCGGCCAGCACCATGTCGATGGTGTAGCTGCCTGACGTGGCATAGGTATGTGTCAGGCTCGTCGAGCTGGTCGCCGGTGTCTCTTTCACGCCGTCGCCCCAGTCCACCGACAGCGCCGTGCCGTTCGCGGCGGCGATGCCCGTGACGGTGTACGGCACGCCTGCCGTGCCGGTGGCCGGCAGCGTGGCAGCCAGCGTCGGGGCCGGGCGCAGCACGACGGCACCCTTTTGCTCGACGGCCGGGCCCCAGCCCAGCACCGCGATGTCGATGGTGCACAGGGCCGCCTTCACGCAGGTGGCGTTCGCCGCGTACGTGTGCGACAGGCTGGTCGGGATGGTGGCCGGCGCATCCTGCGTGCCGTCGCCCCAGTCCACGGTCAGCGTCGTGGTGTTCGTCGTGGCGATGCCGGTGATGGTCACCGGCACGCCGGCGGTGGCCGAGGTCGGCAGCGTCGCTGCCAGCGTGGGTGGCTGGTGCGCTTCGTCGCCGCCACCGCCACATCCGGCCATCGCCGTCAGCATCGCCGCCGCCGCACCGGCCATCCAGAAATTGATCTTCTTCATGAAGGGATTCCTTGCCTCGCCGGCGCTGTCGCCGGCACATGTTGGGGTCTGCACCCGGCCCTCGTGCCGGCACAAGCCGGCGCGTTCGGGCGCGGGGCGCTGTCTGATGATCAGGATCAGTTGAACGACGCGCTCAGCGTGAGCATCACGGAGCGCGGGGCCAGCAGGTTGTAGGTGGACGAGCTCGCGTAAAGCGCCTTGCCCGTGGTCGAGTCGATCAGTTGGCCCGCGCCCGTCGGGTTGTTGGACAGGAAGTTGGTGGCGCTCGCAAACGTCACCGCCTTCTTGTTCGTCAGGTTGCTGACGTTGAGCTTGAGCTTGACCTTGTGAGCCCACGACGCCAAGTCACCGAAGTTCCAGCCGGTGTTCAGGTTCACCGTCGCATAGCCGGGGGCCTTCTCGGTGTTCACCCAGTCGGCCCAGAACTCGCTGCGGTACTTGGCGTTGACGCTCATGAAGAACGGGCCGCTGCGGTAGTTCACGCCGAGCGCGAAGGTGTTCTTCGGGATGTTCACGAACGCCTTGCCCGCAGTGGGGTAGGTGCCGTCGCCGAGCGCGAAGGTGTCGTCCATGATGGTGGACTTGGTGTACGCGTAAGAGGCATACAGGTTCAGGCTGCGGCTGAGCTTGTACGCACCTTCGGCGTTGACGCCGCGCTGGTGCAGCATGGGCACGGCCAGGTACACGGTCTGGCCGCTGGCGCTGTCGAAGCCGTTGACCTGCTTGTTCTTCAGGTTGGCGCCATAGACGTTGACGCTGCCGGAGAAGGCACCCTGGTAGAAGCGCCAGCCAAGGTCCAGCGTGTCGGCCGTCTCGGGCTGGTTGACGGCCAGCTTGCTCAGTGCCGCGTCCAGCTGGGCGGGCGTGTAGCCGCTGAACGCGACCTCGTCGGGGTTCTGCTCGTAGAAGGCCCGCACCGAGTCGCTCTGCGTGATCACGCCATTGACCGGCGCGCGGAAGCTGCGGCCGTAGCCCAGGTAGACCTGGTTGGCACGGTCGAACTGGTACTTCACGCCGGCCGAAGGGGTGAACTTGTTCCAGGTGTGCGCGCTGTAGCCGCCGTACTGATTGAGATAGTCCAGGCTCGCGGAGGCCGCGTGTGCACCGTAGTGCTGGTAGCCGAAGCCCTTGCGCTCGACGCTGGTGTAGGCACCGGCCAGCGTGACGGTCCAGCGCTCGTTGGGCGTCCACTCGTTGCTGACGAAGGCGCGCTTGAGCGTGGTGGTGGTGTAGTCGTGGTAGTTGTACTGCGGCCCGCCGTCCGCCACGTAGCCGATGCGGTTGCTGTCGCCCCAGATGTCAGAAGGGTTGCCGGCGGCGTCGACCCTGGAATAGGTCTGGTCCTGCTGCTGGCGCGGCCGGTCGAACCAGACGCCATAGGTCAGCGTGTCGGTGTCGCCGAAGTCCTGGATCAGCTTGGCGATGACGCCCGGGCGCCAGGTCTGCGAGCCGGCGTAGGAATACGTCATCACCTTCTTGCCATTGGTGACCGCGCCGTCGCCGTCCAGGTCGTAGTTGACGTAGCTGAAACGGCCCAGGTTGGCGGCCGCCGTGTTCTCGGTGAACGTGTAGCCGGAGCCGGCGCCGCCCGACCCGTACTGGAAGTACGGGATCACGCTCAGGTGCAGCGACGGGGTCAGCGTGAACTCGCCGTCCAGGCTCAGCATGTAGTCCTTGAACGGGTTGACATGCAGCTTGTAGTAGGCGGTGTTGGACCCGGTGTACTCGGTGTCGTAGTTGGCCTCGTAGTTGGACGCCGCCGTCGCCTGCGTCTGGAACTTGTAGCCACCGGTGCGGATCAGGTGGTTGTATTGCAGCGACGCGGTGATCGAGTTGCCGCTGTCGATGGTCCAGACCGACTTGCCGTCCACCTTCCAGACCTGCGCGTTCCCTAGGCCGCGCCAGACGTCCGTGCTGTTGTGGGAATAGGACAGCCACGAGCGCACCGGCCCGAGGTCACCGGTCTGCACGCGCACGAACTCGCGCTGGTAGCTGCGGCTGCCACCGGAGAGGGTCGTGTCGACACTGAACTTGTGCGACGGGTCGATGGTGGACCACGCGATCGAGCCGCCCGCCGCCCCCGCCACCGCCTGGTCGACGTCCGGGTAGCCGTGCAGCACGGTGATGTCGTTCATGTTCTCCGTGTCACCGTACTCCGTCGGGTAGACGCGGTAGTTGCCGCTGTCGTTGACGGGCGCGCCGTTGACCGTGACGCCGATCTGATCGTTGGTGAAGCCACGGATCTGGTAGTTGGCATCGAACAGACCGCTGGGGTCGTCGGTGATGGCCACGACGCCCGGGATGGTGTCGATCAGTTGGGCGTAGGTGGCGCTCGGCGCCGCGTCCTCGATGGCCGCGCGCGTGATGGTGGACACGGCCTTCGGCGCCGCCTGCAGCGACATCAGGCCACCGCCGAGTTGCTGGCGCCCATTGACCAGCACCGCGTCCAGCCATTCGATCGTGCTCTTGGTGGCGTTCGCATTGGTGGTGTTGGACGTCGTCGACGCGCTGGCGCGCGGTGCGGTCTTGTCCGGCGATGCGGCCTTCTCTGGCAGAGCCGCTGGGCCCTTGGCCGGGGCGGCGCCCTTGGCGCCCGCCTTCGCCGCATCACCCGCCGTTTGCGCGTGGGCAGCGGTCGCAGCCACCATGGCCGTCACCGCCACGCCGAGCGTCGTGAGGGCAAACCTGCCAAATTTCTGATGAGTCATCCCAATCACTCCTGTTGAGCGCGCAGCGCTTCAGCCCCAAAAAGCCGCCCCCAACCGGACAGCCGCCTCATTCGTACTACCTAGTAAAGTATTTGTTTTTTCCGTGACAGCGCCTATTGAGGTGAATACGGATGACTCAAGATTTCCGCGATTTCGTGAGTTAGTGCAGGGTTTGAAGCCAGGCGACCCCGGCAGAAATACAACTTCACGAACAAACGCCAACAGCACATATCCATGCGCTGACGGCCGCAAGCGCCACGGGCGGCCCGAGAAGCCATCGCTCAGGCGTTCTCGCCCGGGAGTGCGGGTTTTCCCGCCATGGCGTCGCTCTCGTTTTCAGCAACGGTCATTCAATTGAAATACTCGCACCTTCATGGAGCGCGAAAGCACTTTCACGGGGATTTCATATTGAGTTCGCATTGTTTTTGTGCGCACCATCGATGACTTGTGAAAATACATCCATGGCGTGCATATCGCCCATTAATCGGGCGATGCGCATCAATATCGTGCAATACCGTCATTGATATCTGTTGGGTCCCATGTGATCATGTTCCCGTTCGCAGCTGGGCCTTGTTCAAAGCCCGGGATGTGCTGCGAGAGTTGATGAGAACCCTCAAGGCCGAGCAGTCGGCCGCCC
>Ga0228698_1000879_pt1 | contig 17401 bp, 16 predicted proteins | sample McNCre117_Aug_MG_FD_178015 | JGI IMG/M metagenome (GOLD analysis project Ga0228698, IMG submission 178015) | Freshwater microbial communities from McNutts Creek, Athens, Georgia, United States - 1-17_Aug_MG | ecosystem: Environmental > Aquatic > Freshwater > Creek | place: USA: Georgia...
CCAGCGACCAGGCGCTGGCCGCGGTGGAATCAAAGCTAGGCCTGCTGCGGGACCGCCCCGTGCGGATCCTGTGGGGTGGCCGGGATTTTTGCTTCAACCGGCACTACTACAACCGGTGGCGGGTGCGGCTCCCGGGAGCCAATGCCGACTATTTCGAATCAGCCGGGCACTATGTGCTCGAGGATGCGGGGCAGGAATGCCTGCGGGAGATAGAGGCTTTCCTGGCATAGCATAATTCGTTGGTATTAAATATATATGTATATTAGACATAATATATATTGTGCGTTTAATAGACCTGAGAACTTAAGTTCGCCGGGCCTTAACGGGCCGGACCCCAGCGGCTGGTCAGCGGGAAATAGATGAATAGCGGCCGCCCCACGACGTCCTTCTCGGGCACGAAACCCCAGTAGCGGCTGTCCTTGCTGCGTGGTGAGTTGTCCCCCAGCGCAAAGAAGGAATTCGGCGGCACCTTGACGGTCCCGCCCGGCGGCAGCATGCCGTCACTGGCCATCACCCCGTCGCTGAGCGCACGCGCGGCCCCATCGTTGGTATAGCCGGGATATTTGCCCTCGCGCCGGGCGTTCTTCCCGAAGGCGTCCGATCCCTCAATCGGCTTGCCGTTGCGGTATAGCACGGGCGCCTTGATCTCCAGGGTGTCACCGGGTGTGCCCACCAGCCGTTTCACGTAATACTGGCTGATCTGGGCCCCGGAGGCGTCCTGCATTTCAGGGCTCCGGATATTCCCGGTCTTGAAGACGAAGCCGGAACCGACCTTGGGCTGGATGAAATTATAGGTCAGCCGGTCCACGAACAGCAAATCACCGGTCAGGATGTCGAAGGACATCAGCGGCTCGCCTTTCCTGACCATCCGGCCGATCGGCACCCAATAAACCGTGCGCTCCACGGGCTGGGCCCCGTCCGTCAGCATGAAGGTCGACCGCTCCAACTCACCGGCCCGGGCCAGCGATTGCTGGAGCACCGCGTAGAAGCTCGACGAACCGCCCTTGAACGCCTCGTCCAGCACCTGTTCGAACTCCCCCTGGAAATCAGCCGGGACCGTCACCTTCGCCTGCTGGCCGCCCACCAGGAAGGTGTATTCGCGCATCAGGGTCGGAAACACCCCGAGGCTGCGGCCGGCCTTCTGGCTGAAGGCCACGGCAAAGCTGCGCCCGTACCGAAACACCGGGACCATCACCTCGCCGTCCGCCGGTGCGGCCACCGTGTAATTGCTGGCCCCCAGCGTGACCAGCCGGGCCAGCCGGGCCAGCGGACCGGGCTCCTGGCCCGGTTTGAACACCTCGGCGGTCATGCCATAATAGCTCGGCCACATCGAGTTCGTCGGGATCTTGAACGGCTGGATGAAATACGCCCGCAGGCCGAGGATCACGATGGCCGCCACGAGGAAGAACTCCACGTTCTCCACCAGCGACGATTGCGGGTAGATCCGCCCGCCCGTGTCGCGCAGCACCCCTTCCAGGGACTCCACCGCCAGCTTGAGCTTGCTGGCATCCGCCTTCTCCCTGAGCCGCAGCTTCACTGCCGTCGTGGCTCCGGCGAGCCGCTGGTTCTGGCTGTCGGTCAGCTGGTCGCGGCGGAACTTATGCACCCGGTCGGCCACCTCCAGCCAGTTGGCGGCATTCTGCCGCATTTTCTTCTCCTGGGAGTAAAGGAAGCTGAACACGGGATGAAAGGCGGGATTAGCTGTTGGTCTTCAAAACCTGGATGAAGGCATCTGGTGGGATCGAAACCTTGCCGATAAGTTTCATCTTCTTTTTGCCCTCCTTCTGCTTGTCGAGCAACTTCCGTTTGCGGGAGATGTCGCCGCCGTAGCACTTCGAGGTGACGTCCTTGCGCATCTCGCGCACGTTGTCGCGGGCGATGATCTTGCCGCCGATGGCCGCCTGGACGGCGATCTTGAACATCTGGGGCGGAATGATGTCCGCCAGCTTCTCGCAGAGCGCCCTGCCCTGCCCCTCCGCCTTGCTGCGGTGCACGATGCTGGCAAAGGCGTCCACGGGGTCCTGGTTCACGAGGATGTCCATCCGCACAAGGTCCGAGACCCGGTATTCGCCGAGTTCGTAGTCCATGGAGCCGTAGCCGCGGGTGATGCTCTTCAGCCGGTCGTTGAAATCGACGAGGATTTCGTTCAACGGCAGCGTGCAGGTCATCATGACGCGCGCGCCGTCCAGGGTGTCCGTCTGGTCGACGCTGCCGCGCTTTTCCATGATGAGGTTCATCATGTCGCCCAGGAACTCGTTCGGAATGTGGATGGCGGCCTTGATGGTCGGCTCGGAGATATCGAAAATGGTGCCCGGGTCCGGCAGGTTGATGGGGTTGTCGACCTCGATGATGTCGCCGTTGTGCTTCTTCACCTTGTAGACCACGCTCGGGTAGGTGGAGATGATCTCGACGTCATATTCGCGGCGGATGCGCTCCTGCACGACCTCCATGTGCAGCAGGCCGAGAAAACCGCAGCGGAAGCCGAAGCCGAGGGCGACCGAACTCTCCGAGGAATAAATCAGGGCGGAGTCGTTCAGGCGCAGCTTGCCGAGGGCGACCTTGAGTTTCTCGTAATCGTCGGACTCGAGGGGATACAGTCCGCAATACACCATCGGGCGGACCTCCTTGTAGCCGGGCAGCATGTCGGCGGCGGGCTTGTTGGCGTGGGTGATGGTGTCGCCGATCTTGATGTCGTCGGTGCTCTTGATGCTGCTGATGACGTAGCCGACATCACCCGGGCCGAGCGTCGCGACCTTTTCCATGCCGGGCCGGAACACGCCGACTTCCTTCACCTCCGAGCGCTGCCCCGTGCTCATCAGGGCCATCATTTCCCCGGCCTTGATGGTGCCGGAGAACACGCGGACGTAGGAAATCACGCCGCGGTAGGCGTCATACTTGGAGTCGAACACCAGGGCGCGCAGCGTCGGGTAATCGGTCCAGCGCGGCGCCGGGATGCGCGTCACCACCGCCTCGAGGATGTCCTGGATGCCGATGCCGGACTTGCCGCTGGCGAGGATCGCCTCCTCGGCGGGAATGGTCAGGATGTCCTCCAGCTGCCGCATGCAGAGCTCGAGGTTGGCGCTGGGCAGGTCGATCTTGTTGATGACCGGGATGACCTTGAGCCCCTGCGCAAAGGCCAGGTGGGCGTTGGCCACGGTCTGGGCCTCGACGCCCTGCGCCGCATCGATGAGCAGCAACGCGCCCTCGCAGGCCGCGAGCGAGCGCGAGACCTCGTAGGAGAAGTCCACGTGGCCGGGTGTGTCCGTCAGGTGCAGCTTGTAGGTCTTCCCGTCCCTGGCCGGGTAGTTCATGACCACGGGGTGCATCTTGATGGTGATGCCGCGCTCCTTCTCGAGATCCATCGAGTCGAGGTGCTGGTCCGTCATGTTCCGCTTCGTGATCGTGCTCGTGTACTCGAGCAGGCGGTCGGACAACGTCGTCTTGCCGTGGTCGACGTGCGCGATGATGCAGAAATTGCGTGTGAGCTTGGCGGGCATCTCAGGCGGTGATGTCGGCGAACTCCGCGAATGACCTGACGACCCACGCCTTCTCGGTGCGCCGCGCCAGGCCGGCGAGCACGCCGCCCGGACCGCACTCCCGGAATTCCGTGGCGCCGGCCGCCGCGCAGGCGCGCATGCAATCCTCCCACAGCACCGACGACACGACCTGCTTGACCAGCGCCTCGCGCATCTGCGCGGGTTCGCTGACGACCTGGCCGGTCGTGTTGCTGAAAACGCTGAACCGCGGACGTTGGAAAGCCACGCCGGCCAGGTAGGCGGCGAACTCGGCGCGCGCAGGCTCCATCAGGCGGCTGTGGTAGGCGCCGGCAACATTGAGCGCCATGACCCGCTTCAGGCCCTTGTCCTTCGCGGCCGCCACCAGGGCGTCCACCTTGGCCTTGTCACCGGAAACGATGATCTGGCCGGGGGCGTTGAAATTCGCGGCCTCGATGCCGAACTCCGCGCAGAGCTCCGCGACGCGCGCGCGCTCCTCGCCGATGATGGCGGCCATGCCGCCGACCGACTTCTCGCAGGCCAGCTGCATCAGGCGGCCGCGCTCGGCGACGACCTTGAGGCCGGTCGCAAAATCGAACACGCCCGCGGCCGTCAGCGCCGTGACCTCGCCGAGGCTAAGGCCCATGGCGAATTTCACCTCGGGCAGCTTGCCGGCCTCCCGCAGGGCGGCGACGACCGCCAGGCCGTGGACGAAAAGCGCCGGCTGGCAGACCTTGGTCTGGGTCAAGTCGGCCTCCGGGCCCTCGAAGCTGATCTTCTTCAAGTCCCAGCCCAGCACCGCGTTGGCCTCGTCGTAGAGTGCCCGGGCGGCAGCCGAACCCTCGTACAAGGACTTCCCCATGCCCACTTTTTGGGCACCTTGACCGGCAAAAATCAGAGCGAGTGACATAGATGAAAGGGCGGTTAAACCGGTCCGCCGTCCAAAAACCAAGCCCTAAAATTATCGGCGGCGCGGGTGCCCTGAATCCCGGCCGCCCGCGCCGCAAATTATCGTCAGGTTTTGAAGAAAATACCCTTCAGGTTCATCTCGAGCGCCGGCGGGTTCGGCGAGAAGCGCAGGCCGTCGGCCTTGCTGATCTTGCCCTCCTTGATGAGGCGGTAGAGGTCCTTGTTGAAGGATTTCGAGCCCTGCTCACTGCTCGCCTCGAGGAGTTGCTGGATCTTGTCGTTGTGGCCGTCGAGGATGAGGTTCCGCACCGTCGCATCGGCAATGAGGATCTCGTGCGCGGCGTAGCGACCGCCGCCCTCGAGGGCCGGGATCAGCTTCTGGCAGATGAAGCCGCGAAGCGAGCCGGCGATCTGCCGGCGGGCCTGGGCGATCTGCTCGGGCGGGAAGAACTCAAAGAGACGGGTGAGCGATTGCGCCACCGTGGCGGCGTGCATGGTGGAGAACACCAGGTGGCCCGTCTCGGCCGCCGAGATGGCGGTCTCGAAGGTCTCCTTGTCGCGCATTTCGCCGATCAGGATGATATCGGGATTCTGGCGCAGCACGGACTTGATCGCGAGCTCGAAGCTCGGCACGTCGAGGCCGATCTCGCGCTGCTGGAAGAGCGACTTGTCGTCGCTGAAGGTGTACTCGATCGGGTCCTCGATGGACACGATGTGCTTGTCCATGTTCTGGTTGATCCAGTTGAGCATGGCGGCCATCGTCGAGCTCTTGCCGGAGCCGGTGGCGCCGCACACGAGCAGGATGCCGTCCTTGGCCTGGGCCATCTTGATCAGCGTGTCGGCCTCGAGCTTCAGGTCCTCGAAGGTCGGCGGGCGGCTCTTGATGTGGCGGAGCACGATGCTGACGAGGCCGCGCTGGTGGAAGGCGTTGACACGGAAACGGCCGACATCGTCCGCCGCATAGGCAAAGTCCACCTGCGCGTCCGTCTCCCACTTGGGCTTGAAGATGCGGGGCACATGCTCGTCGACCCAGGCCTGCGCGTGCTCGCAGGTGATGGGATCCATCTCGACCGGCCGCAGCTTGCCGCCCATGCGCAGGTAGCCCGGTTTCTCGGACTTGATGACGATGTCGCTGGCGCCGCTTTCCACGGCCAGTTTCAGCAGATCGTTGATAATTTCGGTATGAAGTGTCGTGCTCATGGAATTTTATGCGTGAACCAGCCTTAAAGCTGTGCTTTCGATACAGCGTCTCTTTGCATCGTTCAAGGTAACTTTCCTATGAATCGCCCCCGCACCTTCACCGGCACCTACACCGCCCTTGTCACGCCCTTCCGGCGCGGCGCCGTCGCCTATGACGAGCTGGAGAAACTGGTGGAGTTCCAGGTCAAGGCCGGCATCAGCGGCCTCGTGCCGGTCGGCACCACCGGCGAGTCCCCCACGGTCACGCACGAGGAGCACCTCGACATCATCCGCGCCACGATCACGGCGGCCCGCGGCCGCGTGCCGGTCATCGCCGGCACGGGTTCCAATTCGACCCACGAGGCCATCGACATGACCAAGGCGGCCGACGCCGCCGGCGCCGATGGCTTCCTCCTCGTGGCGCCTTACTACAACCGCCCCACCCAGGAGGGCCTGTTCCGGCATTTCGCGCAAATTGCCGAGGCCACCGACAAGCCCATCATCCTCTACTCGATCCCCGGCCGCTGTGGCATAGAGATCAGCGTGCCGGTCATCGCGCGCCTCCGCGACCGGTATTCCCACGTCGCCCACATCAAGGAGGCCGGCGGCAGCGTTGATCGCGTCGACCAGATCATCTCGGCCCTCGGCGACTCCGTCACGGTGCTCAGCGGCGACGACAGCCTCACCCTGCCCTTCATGGCGGTCGGCGCCCAGGGCGTGGTCAGTGTCGCCAGCAACCTTTACCCCCGGGAGGTCGGCAAGCTCGTCGCCCTGGCCCGCGCCCACGACTACCCGAAGGCCCGCGCGCTGCATCGCCGGCTCTACCCGGTGTTCAAGACGCTCTTCATCGAATCCAATCCCTCGCCCGTGAAGCTGGCGATGGTGCAGGCCGGCCTCATCAGTTCCGAGGAGGTGCGGTCGCCGCTCTGCCCGGTGGGCGCCGCCAACCGCAAGGTCCTGCTCGCCTCGCTCGCCGCCTTCAGGAAGGGCTGACGCCATGCCGCTCCAGATTCTCCTCAATGGCGCCAAGGGCCGCATGGGCCAGACCATCGCCGGCGTCGCCGGCGAGATGAATGCGGCCATCCGCGCCGCCACCGACGCGGGCGACAATCCCGCCGCGCATCTCGGCGGTTGCGACGTGATCATCGATTTCAGCGCGCATTCCGCCACCGGCCAGCTGCTGGAACTCGCCGTCGCGCAGAAGAAGCCCGTCGTCATCGGCACGACCGGCCACGGCGCCGAGGAAAAGAGGAAACTGCTCGCCCTCGCCGCCCAGGTGCCATGCGTCTGGGCCGGTAATTTCTCCGTCGGGGTGAACCTGCTCTTCGCCCTCACCCGTCGTGCGGCCGCCGTGCTTGGCTCCGACTACGACGCCGAGGTCGTCGAGCTGCACCACCGCTTCAAGAAGGACGCTCCCAGCGGCACCGCCGCCCGTCTGCTCGAGATCATCCTCGAGGAGCGCAAGCTGACCGCCGATGCGTTGCGTCACGGCCGCTCCGGCATCACGGGCGAACGCCCGCCGTCCGAGGTCGGGGTGCACGCCCTGCGCGGCGGCGACGTCGTCGGCGAGCACACCGTCATGTTCGCCGCGCTCGGCGAGCGCGTGGAGCTGACCCACAAGGCCACCGACCGCGCCATCTTCGCCCGCGGCGCCGTCCGGGCCGCGCACTGGGTCGTCCGCCAGAAGCCCGGTGTCTACGACATGCAGGACGTGCTCGGCCTCAAATGATCAACAGCATCTCGGGCACCCTCGTTACGGCGACACCGCTGACCGCGGTGATTGAAGCCGGCGGCCTGGGCTACGAGATCCACATCCCGGTCACCACGGCCGAGCGCCTCCCCGCGCCCGGCCAGCGGGCCAAACTGCACACCCTGGCGGTCTACCGCGAGGATTCGGCGACCCTCTACGGCTTCGCCACCGAGGAGGAGCGGGATTTCTTCCGGCTGCTCGTCGAAAAGGTCACGGGCGTGGGCCCCAAGATGGCGCTGAGCGTCCTGAGCAAGCTTTCCCTGGCCAGCCTCAAGGGCGCGATCGCCGCGGGCGATGTCGGCCTGCTGGCCAAGTGCCCCGGCATCGGCAAAAAGACGGCGGAGCGGCTGGTCATGGAATTGCGCGACAAGCTGAACCCGGCCGATCTCGGCCACGCGTCTCCCGCGAAGGATGGTTCGTCGCCCGCCCCGGCACCCGCAGGCGAAAACAAGATCCGGGACGCCGTGCTGGCGCTCACCGCCCTGGGCTACAAGGCCGCCGATGCGGACAAGGCCGTGCGGCAGGCGTGGGTCGCACTGGGGGCCGCGGCCTCGACCGAGGCGCTGATCAAGAAAGCGCTGGGCTAGGCCTCAGCGCTGGAATTGGAAGGCGGTGAACTCCGCCTGCTGCTCCGGCGTCTGCTTGCCGCGGAAGGTCCGCTGGCCCTTGGCCGGCGAAAACTGGCGGGCATCAAACACGCCATCATCGAAGAGCGACGGCAGCCGGCCGGATTGGATCTCGCCGCTGGCAAAGGTACGCTGTTCCTCCCGGCGCAGGGCGGCCAGCATCGCCGCGTAATCGGGCTCCACCGGTGAATTGCCGCGCAGGCGGACCGGGCCGGGAGCGGTGTTCGCCGCAACGGGCGCCACCGCGGCCGGGGCCGGCGGCACGACCGCCGCCACCTGGACGGCGGACGCGGCATCGACCTTGGCCTGGATATCGCGGGATTGCGCGGCGGTGGAGTTGTAACGGACAAACACGACCGCCAGACAGGCGGCCGCGGCGAGGCCGCCCGCATAGTGGATCCAGTTCGAACGCGGCCGGCGTTTGAAATCACTGGGGATCACCCGCCCGGCAGGCTGGCCCGCCGACGGATTGGCCGCGTTGGCCCGGAAGTTGTCATAAACCTGCTTGGTGGCGCTGTGCAGCTGGCAGTATTGCCGGTAGATCGCGCGGCGGCGCGGATTGCCCTGCATCTCCGCCTCGAGCTCGGCGGTCTCGGCGGCCGTGATCTGCCGGTCGATATACAGGTTCACCAGTTCAATGAAGCGGTTGTCTTTCATGGCTGAAATTCGTGCCCAAGTTTTTCCCGCAGGCTCTCCCGGGCGCGGGCGATGCGGCTTTTGACGGTTCCGACGCTGATGCCGAGGATCTCGGCGATTTCCTCGTAGGCGAGGTTCTGGACGTTGCGCAGGATCAGGATCTCGCGGTGCTTCTCGTTCAGCTCCTCCATGCACTCGGCCACGCGGTTGACGAACTCCTGCGTGACGGTCGCATCCTCGGGGGTCTCTTGTTCCGCGGGAATGAGCTCGGCCAGCGTGGTGTCGTTCTCGCCGCTGACGGGTGCCTCGAACGAGATGGATTTGTCGCGCTTCCGGCGCCACCAATACCAATAGCGGTTGCGGGCCAGGTTGGTGGCGATCTGGTAGAGCCAGGTGGAGAAGGCCGAGTCGCCGCGGAAGTTCACCAGCCCGCGGTGGGCGCGGATGAAGGCGTCCTGCGTCACTTCCTCGGCGTCCTGCTGGTTGCGCAGGAGCTGATTGGTCATCGCGTAGATGCGGTCCCAATAGCGGGTTACCAGCTGGTCAAAGGCTGTCGCGTCGCCGCCTTTGAAGCGGTCAACCAACAGGCGGTCCAAGGCTACTTCCTGGGCTTTGGCGGTCATAGGATCAGGCTCGTTCTGATCCGGAAATTTGAGGATTGTTCCCACGAAAACGCTGGTTGTTCACCAGCTTGCACCACCTCCCGGCCGCCGGTCAATGCTCCCTTGGTCGGCCCCGGTCCCCGGGCCGGTCTTCACAAATAATACTTGCCTTGCCGGCCAAGCGAAAAACTATCTGCGCCCTTGGGTCTGGCCCGGGGCGATAGCTCAATGGTAGAGCAGTTGCCTTTTAAGCAATTGGTTCTGGGTTCGAATCCCAGTCGCCCCACCAGGCAGGTCTCCCGGCCTTTTATCCCGATCCTGACTTTTTACTAATCGGGGTTGAGTTTTCCCGGGGATGGCCAAAAGTCGCGCCACTTCCACGCCTCGCCCCCTCTTTTGCCGCCTGTGCCCACTCTCACCTCAGCCAAACGCATCGTCATCATCGAGGACCAGACCGCCATCCGCGAAATGCTGGCGGAAATCCTCCGCATCGACCCGGCCTACAAGATTGTCGGCGAGAGCGGAGACGGCCAGCAGGCCTGCCAGCTCTGCCTCGATTTGAAGCCCGACCTGCTCGTGCTTGACGCCCGCCTGCCGGGCCTGAGCGGGGTGGACATCCTCCGCCGCATCAGCAAGCAGCTCAAGAACACCCGCGTGCTCGTCTTTTCCGCCTACGAAAGCCCGGCCCTCGTCCGCGAGATGCTTGAGGCCGGCGCCCACGGTTTCGTCGAGAAGACGGCCGGTTTGGGCGAGTTCAAGAAAGGCCTTGAGACCATCGCCAACGGCGGGACTTACTTCGGTCCCGGCGTGGCCGCCCTGCTCCGGACCGTGGTGGCCAACAACAGCCCGGCCTCCGGCATGGACACCCTCACCGACCGGGAACGCGAGATCCTCAAGCTGGTCGCCGAGAGCAACAGCACCAAGGAAATCGCCCAGAAGCTCGGCATCAGCGTCAAGACCGTGGACAACCACCGCACGAACCTCATGCGGAAGCTCAATCTCCACGACGTCGCCAGCCTCACCCGCTACGCCCTGGAAATCGGCCTGATCGGCCATCGCGCCCAAGCGTGGTGAGACTCAAGATTCGTTCTTGCCCGCCCTAGGGGATTAACCAATAACGACGCCACTCCTTTCCCTGACAATACATGAAGAACTTCGCCAAACTCCTGGGTCTCGCGCTGGCCCTTTCCGCCCTCGTCCTCTCCGGCTGCAAAAAGAAGCCGGTCCGCGACGCCTCGACACTCCCGGCCACGGGCCCGAGCAACACGATCGACCCCAACGCGGTCGCCTTTGCCCCGGACCAGGCCCCGATTCCCCAGCGCACCGAGGGCACGGTGGATGACACCAACAAGAGCGTCGTCGACTCCGTTTATTTCGGCCTCGATCGCGCCGCGGTCGCCGCCCCCGAGCGCCCCAAGCTGGACGCCGCCCTCAAGTGGCTGAAGGACAATCCCGAGAAGAGCCTCGTGCTCGTCGGTCATTGCGACTGGCGCGGCACCGCCGAATACAACCTCGGTCTCGGTGACCGCCGGGCCAATTCCGTGAAGCGTTTCCTCGAGTCCCTCGGCGCCGACGCCAAGCGCCTCGAGACCCTCTCGAAGGGCTCGACCGATGCCAAGCAGGGCGGCGGCGAGGCCGAGTGGCAGAAGGATCGCCGCGTCGACTTCGTCCAGCTCAAGAAGCAGTAAGCTTCGGCAGGAGCAGATTTCAAAGGCCGCGGATCACTCCGCGGCCTTTTTATTTCCGGTGGGCGCCGATTTCCATATCGGCAGCCGGCGTCGGTGCGGAAACCGGCGGCCACCAATCCTGCCGGCTCACCCCTTCGCCAGCTCCGCCAGCACCCGCTCGGAGGTCTCGATGCCGCGCTTCATGACCCCGAGGTGGAAGCTCTCGTTCGGCGCATGCAGGTTGTCCTCCGGCAGGAAGAGACCCATCATGACCGCGTCGAGCCCCAGCACTTCCTTCAGGTCGGCGAGCAGGCCGACGCTGCCGCCCTCGCGCAGGTAGATCGGCGGCTTGCCGAAGACCTCCGTCGCCGCCTTGTCCACCGCCCGGAAGCAGCGGGCCAGCGCGGGCGACTGGTTCCTCGGCGTGTTCGAGCGGTCAGGCGGGATGACAACATAGGGCGTCGCGTTGTGCTGCGGCGTGATTTTCATCGTCACGCCCTTGGGGCACCGGGCCTTGATGGCGTTGAAGACGAGGTCCTTCACGTTGTCGGGCGTCTGGTTCGGCACCAGGCGGCAGGTGATCTTCACCTTGGCCTTGCCCGGGATGACGGTCTTGGTCCCCTCGCCCTGGTAACCGCCGCTGAAGCCGTTGAACTCGAGTGTGGGCAGGAAGCGGATGGCCTCGAACGGCGTGTAGCCGGGCGGCGTGTGGAATTCCGTGATGCCGAGGAAGGTCGCGTAGTCCTTTTCCCTCAGGCCGACCTTGGCGAGTTGCTCGCGCTCCCAGGGCTCGGGCTGGACCACGGCATCGTAGAAACCGGGAAGGTTCACGCGGCCGTCCGGCGTGTGCAGCGAGGCGCAGAGCTCGGCCAGCGCCTGCAGCGGGTTCATGAGCACGCCACCGTGCATGCCGGAATGCAGGTCGGAGTTCGGGCCGGTCAGCTCGATCTCGAAGGCCAGCAGGCCGCGCAGGCCGACCGTGATGATCATCTGGTCGGGCGACAGGATGCCGTTGTCCGACATGTAGATGAAATCACCGCGGAGCTTCTCCTTGTTTTCCCTGAGGAAGGTCTTGAAGTTCTTGCTGCCGATCTCCTCCTCGCCCTCGACGACGAAGGTCAGGCGGAGCGGCAGGTTCGGGTTCTTCTCCAGCAGGCGCGCCACGGCGGTGATGTGCACCAGCAGGGGGCCCTTGTTGTCCGCGGTGCCGCGGCCGTAGATGCGTTCGCCGCGGATCGCGGGCTCGAACGGCGGCGTCGTCCACTGGTCGAGCGGATCCGGCGGCTGCACGTCGTAGTGGCCGTAGATGATGACATGCGGCCAGGCGGGGTTGTCGCCGCGCTTCGCGAGGAGCACCGGGTGGAGCGCGGTGGGCACCAGCTCCACCTTGAAGCCCATGCCGGTCAGCAGGCCGGTCAGGAACTGCTGGGCGCCGGCCATGCCCGCCTTGAACTGGGGGTCGGCGGAGACGCTGCCATGGCGGACGTATTCCTTGAGCTTTTCAACGGGGTCAAACATGCCGCAAGTTGACCCAAGTCCCGCCGGGGCGCTAGCCCGAAGATACGGATTACGCCTTTCGCGGTAGGGACTGCTGCCCGCCCCGGCCCGGGCGGCTGGGACCGGTGTCCCTATCTCGGATAGCGCAGTTTCGCCGTCTCGTAGAGCGGCAGTACCGCCGGCATCCAGCCCTGCAGGTCCGCGATGCGCCGCTCGTGGCTGGGATGGGTGGAGAGCAGCGCCGGCACCTGGCTCGACGTGCCCGCCTTCTCCATTTTCTGCCAGAAGCTGACGGCGGCCTCCGGGTCATAGCCGGCCTTGGCGGCGTAGCGGATGCCGATGAAGTCGGCCTCGCTCTCGTTGTCCCGGGAAAACTTCAGCATCGCCCCGCCGGCGCCGACGCCGTAGGCCGCGAGCAGGACATCGTGGTTGCGGCTGTCCTTGATGGCGGCATCCAGCACCACCCCGAAGAGGGCGGCCGCCACCCCCTTGCTCATGCGCTCGGCGCCATGCCGGGCGGTCACGTGCCCGATCTCGTGGCCCATCACGATGGCGATCTCGTCGTCGGAATCCGTCAGCGCCAGCAGGCCGGAATAAACGCCCACCTTGCCGCCGGGCAGGGCGAAGGCGTTGACCGTTTTCGGCGCGTCGAAGACCACGAATTCCCACTTCGCGCCGGGCAGGGCGTCACCCACCGCGGCGGCAATCCGCGCGCCGATCCGGCTGACGCGCTCGTTGGCCACCGGGTCGTCGGAGATTTTTTCCTTGGCCTTGATCTCGGTGAACGCCGACGCCCCCTGGGCCACGTCGTCCACGATCGGGAGAATGAAGGAGCTGCGGCCGGTTTCCGGCACCGTGTAGCAGCCGGCGAGCAGCAGGATGCCAGTGAGCAGGGCAAGGAATGCTCCGTACCTCTTCATGCCGCCAGCCTAGTGCTTGAAGTGCCGGATGCCAGTAAAGACCATCGCCATGCCGCGATCGTCGGCCGCCTTGATGACCTCCTCGTCCCGCACCGAGCCGCCGGGCTGGATGGCGCTGGTCGCGCCGGCATCGGCGGCGGCGATCAGGCCGTCGGCAAAGGGGAAAAGCGCCTCGCTGGCCACGACGGAACCTTTCAGGTCGAGCTTGGCCTCGCCGGCCTTCCACACGGCGATGCGCGAGCTGTCCACCCGCGCCATCTGGCCGGCGCCGATGCCCAGGGTCTGTTCGCCGCGGCAATACACGATGGAGTTCGACTTCACGTGCTTGCCGACCTTCCAGCCGAACAGCATCGCCGCCACCTCCTCCGCGGTCGGCTGGCGCTTGGTGACCACCTTCCAGCCGGCGGGTTTTTCCATCGCGCGGTCGCGGTCCTGCACGAGGACGCCGCCGATGACGGAGCGGACCTCCTGCAAGGCGTCGGCGCCGAGGCCCTCCTTGGCGATCATCAGGCGGAGGTTCTTCTTCTTGCTGAAAACCTGCAGCGCGTCGTCGCTGAAGCGCGGCGCGATGATCACCTCGGTGAAGATCTCGCTGATGATCTTCGCCAGCGCCCCATCGAGGGTGTTGTTCACGATGATGATGCCGCCGAACGGCGCCTGCCGGTCCGTGGCCAAGGCCTTCTCCCACGCCGCCGCCAGCGTGTCGGCGCTGCCGACGCCGCACGGATTCGTGTGCTTGAGGATGGCGACGGTCGGGCGCTCGAACTCGCCGATCAGGTAGGTCGCCGCCGTGATATCGAGGATATTGTTATAGCTGAGCTCCTTGCCCTGCAACTGTTCGAAATGCTCGCGGAAGGTGCCGTAAAGCGCCGCCTTCTGGTGCGGATTCTCGCCGTAGCGCAGGCTCTGGGCCTTTTTCAGGGACGCGCTGTAGGTGGCCGGGAAACCGCTGAGCGCCTCGAGGTCGGGCCCGGCCTGCTGGCCCTCGAGATACCTGGCGATGGCGGTGTCGTAGGCGCCGGTGCGCTGGAAGACCTTGAGCGCGAGTTTGCGGCGGAGTTCGCCCAGCGTGGCCGGCGCGCCAAAGGCCGCGAGCACGGGACCGTAATCGGCCGGGTCGCACACCACGGTGACGCTCTCGTGGTTCTTGGCCGCGCTGCGCAGCATGGACGGCCCGCCGATATCGATGTTCTCGATGGCCTCCTCGAACTCGACGTGCGGCTTCGCCACGGTCTGCTCAAAGGGATAGAGGTTCACCACCACCAGGTCGATGAGCGCGATGTCGTTCTTCGCGGCCTGGGCCAGGTGATCGGCCTTGTCGCGCCGGCAGAGCAACCCGCCGTGGATCTTCGGGTGCAGGGTCTTGACGCGTCCCTCCATGATCTCCGGGAATCCCGTGTGCTGGCTGACCTCGGTCACCGGCAGCCTGGCCTCGGCCAGGAGCCTGGCCGTGCCGCCGGTGGACAGCAGCCGGTAGCCGTGCTGCTTCACGAGGGCCGTGGCGAATTCCACCAGGCCGCGTTTGTCACTCACCGAGAGCAATGCGAGCTTTTCCATAGAATCAGGCCTTTGTGCGGGGGCGACTTTTCCGCGGCAAGACGAAAGCCGGTGATAAAGCCCCGAATACCCGGGAAGGCCGGCGTTGGATTCACCCAGGGGCGGGCTTTTTTCCGTGTATTCTGAGCATTCCGTGGTTTCCTCCTCAGCGTGACCGCTTCGCTCGAACTGCCCGGCCTGAAGGTCGAATTGGACAAGCTCGTCTATCACCACGGGGGCAACCTGCCGCCCGACCAGCCGCATGCCTTCGTCTATCATCTGACCATCCACAACGGCTCCGACCGCACCGTCACCCTCCTGGGCCGCAAATGGGTCATCGAACACACCGACGGCACCCGCCTGGTGGTCGAGGGCGACAAGATCGTCGGCGAGACCCCTACCCTGGCCCCGGGCGGGCATTTTTCCTACAACAGCTACCATGTCACCGGCCAGCCCGGCCGGGCCCACGGCAGCTTCCACGGCCACGACGAGCTGGGTCGCCGCGTCTTTGTCCGCATACCAGCGTTTGACATGGAGATTCCGGGCGGCTGACTGGCCCCTACTTAATGAAGCTCATTGATCTCAACGCGGATGGCGGCATCGGCGCCAACTCGCTCTATGTCCAACTCGGCGATTTCCACCTGGTCGTGGACAGCGGCCTGCACCCGAAGAAGATCGGCCGCGTCGCCGCGCCGAACCTCCGTCCGCTGCAGGGCGTGAAGCTGGACCTCATCCTCATCACGCACTGCCACCTGGACCACATCGGCTCGCTGCCGCTGCTGATGCGCGCCTACCCGAACACGCCGGTGATCATGACGCAGCCCAGCCACATGCTGATCGAGCGCATGCTGCACAACTCCGCCAACGTCATGCTGCGCGAGAAGGAGGAGAAGAACATCCCCGACTATCCGCTCTTCACGCACGACGAGATCGACCGCGTCGCCCCGCGGATGTATCCCCTCGCCTTCAACAGCCCCAAGAAATTCGCCGGCGCCCGCGACGAGATCGAGTTCACCTTCCACCCCGCCGGCCACGTGCCCGGCGCCGCCGGCATCGAGATCGTCCACAAGCACCGGCGCATCTTCTTCACCGGCGACGTCCTCTTCCAGGTCCAGCGCATCCTCGCCGGCGCCAAGTTCCCGGCCGGCAAGTTCGACACGCTCGTCACCGAGACCACCCACGGCGCCACCGAGAAGCCGCCGGGTGTCACGCGGTCCAAGGAGATGATCCGGCTCGTCGAGACCATCAACACCACGCTCCAGCGCGGCGGCTCGGTGCTCATCCCGGTCTTCGCCCTCGGCCGCATGCAGGAAATCATGGCCATCCTGCACGACGCGCGGAAATTCGACCGGCTCGCCGAGTGCCCGATCTTCGTCTCCGGCCTGGGCATGGACATCGCCGACTACTTCGACCAGATCAGCAAGAAGACCGGCTTGGTCCACTTCACCCGCAGCATCCTCAAGGATCTCAAGGTCAAGAAATCCCCCCGCGACCTCAAGCCCGGCAAGGAGCCGCCCATCCAGGGCATCTACGTGGTCAGCGCCGGCATGGTGGCGGAGAACACGCCGTCCTACACCGTCGCTTCCTGCCTGCTGGGCAATGCCAAGCACAGCATCCTTTTCGTCGGCTACTGCGACCCCGACACCCCCGGCGGCCAGCTGCTGGCGGCCAAAAACGGCGACCAGTTCCTCTTCGACACCATCAACGTGAAGACCCGCGTCCGCGCCCACATCGAGCGCTTCGAGTTCAGCGGCCACGCCACGCGCGACGAGCTCCTCAACTTCGCCGTGAAGACGCAGGCCCGCTCCATCGTCCTGACGCACGGCGACCCGCCGGCCCGCGCCTGGTTTATGGAACAGCTCACCGCGAAGATGCCGAAGTCCAAGATCCTCGACCCCGTCCCGCTCCAGACCTATCAGGTCTGACGGCCGAGTACTTCCAGCAGCCGTGCCACCATCGCGGGATTGCCCGCGGCGTATTGGATGCGCTTCGCCTTGAGGGTGAACTCCGTCATCGGGAACGGCGGGTTCTCGAGGTAATGGATGGCGACGCCGGCCTCCTGGAGCAGCGCGCAGGCGGCGGCGATGTCCCACACCTTGTTATTGTGGTCCACCACCCCGTCGAGCAACCCGATGGCCGCGTAGGCCAGGTGCAGCGTGCTGCTGCCGAGGCCGCGGATCTTGAAGTTCTCGATGAGCTTCTTGCCCTCCATCGCGTAGACCTTCTCCACCGGGGAATGAAACCCGATCAGGCTGTGGCTGTTCGGCGCCTCGGGCCGGACCGAGACCCGCTTGTCGCCGTCCCACACGCCGCGGCCGGGGCCGCCGTGGATCAGGACGCGCCGGGCCATGTCGTAGATGATGCCGTAGACGGGCATGCCGTTCTCCAGCAATGCGAGCGAGATGGCGCAGTAAATGATGCCGTTGGCGTAATTGTTGGTGCCGTCGATCGGGTCGCATACCCAGCAGAAGCGGGCCGTGAGCGGCACCGGCACCGCGGTGGGCGTCAGCTCCTCGCTGAAGAACTGGTCGGCCGGGAATGCCCGGGTGATCGCGTCCTGCAGGTGCTGCGAGATGGCAATGTCC